>OIZX01000034.1_pt1 | contig 106391 bp, 96 predicted proteins | sample 1588621 | NCBI WGS metagenome assembly OIZX01 (sample SAMN03283276) | human gut metagenome | biome: human-associated habitat; material: feces | host: Homo sapiens | place: Peru | collected 2012 | reverse complement strand
ATTTCGGAGAATATACTACACAATCATTCGTGAGAAAAACTGTGTATATTACAGCTTTAATCCGAGCGGTGGCAGCGGTGAATTGCGGCAAGGATATGTTCCTGCTCCTCGGATTTTACACCGAGGCTGTCAAGAGCTTCCCGTGTGCCGCAGTCCGGGCAGATGAGTGTTTCATTGTCGGCTCTGGAAAGAGCGGGCGGCTCATAGTAAGTGCGTCCGCACCTGGGGCATATCGCTATGCGAACCATATTATTCTCTTTCATAATCGTTCCTCTCGCATTTGATATATGCGTCAATCAGCACTTTTCGTTCAAAGCCGAAATCGTTGTAGCCTTGCAGACACGTCTGCATATAGCTGACGGACGGTACACCGATAGGTCTGTCCTCGTGCATGATATACACGAACACACTGCGTTTTCGGATTTTTCCTGTTCGGATACCCTTAATGGGAAGGTTCAGTTCCTTCTTGTAGTAGAAGGTCGGAAACCCTTCATAGCGGTCGAGTGCTTTTTCGTCATCCGCAGAGACTTCCCACACGGCAACGGGAACAGTACTGCCGAGTTTCCTTTCTACCGTAAGATAAGAACCCGTCTTGCTTCCCTTGAAAAGCAGTTCATAGTTGTTGAGCTTTGATGTGCCGATAATTCGTGCCGACGGGCAGCGCATCCGCATCTGGCGGACATTGAGGTTGCTGCCGTAGGCGATGTAATAGCGTTTATTCATAAAAAATCCTCCTTCCGAAGTTGCCTTCTACCACCTAAAGCCCGCCGTGGCGGGTAAGGGGGCCTTTGGCTATGTCCTTCAAGCGGCTGTTCTGCCGCTGCGGAAGGCTGCATCCCCATCCAGGCGCTTCGTGAGGAGCTCTCTTGCGGTCTTGAACTCGTCGCCAATAAAGCCGAGGCGAAGGAGCCAAGTGCGCATTGCGTATTTGGGGTTCTCGTTCTGCTGGGGCTTGGGGCTTGCGGTTCTGACCGTCTTTGCCATCTGGCTCAGGGCGAGGCACAGCTGAATGTAACTCTTGAGCTGTCCGGCGTGGAGTCCGTTCTGCTTGCCGTCTGCCGGAGCATCGAACTGGAAGAGCCGGAACTCGACCGTTCCCTTGGTGAAGGTGGCGTGGAGGTTCAGCATATGGTAGCGGCTGTCGTTGTAGTGCTGGCTTCTGCCGTAGTCGGCATTCTGGCTGCCGTACCAAATATCAGCCAAGGCTGCCATGGTGGTGGGTTTTCTGTTGTTCAGCCGTTCCAGGAATCTGGGGTCAACCGTGCGGCAGTAGCGGCTGATGCGGCCTCTGTCGAGGTTCAGTGCGCTTGCCAGGAGGTCTTCGTGGCTTGCCATGATGTTGGCGAGGTTCCGAAGCGTCTGCGGTGTGTGGCCTTTGGCACCGATGTGGATGTGAACACCGCAGCCTCTGGTGGCATCGCTTTTGGCTCCTGCCTTGCGCAGGCAGCGAATCAACTCCTGCAAGGTCTCCATGTCAGCGTAGGTGAGGATTGGCGTGACCATCTCGCATTTCTCGCTGTCCGGTCCTGCGATGCTGACGTCCTTCTGGAATTTCCACTCGCGTCCGCTCTCATCCCAAGCCGACCAGGTGCAGTAGCCATTGCGGCAAGCGGTGTTCTCGTACCGTCCGGTACCGAAGAAGGTGGCTGCCAGCCTTGCGGCCTTCTCTCTGGTGATGCTGTTCATTTCGACCTCGACCCCGATGGTCTGTTTTTTCATTTCGGCTACCTGGTTTTCTGTTCTCTGGCTCATGTTTGTGACCTCCGTTTTGGTTTGTTTTCTCTTTCGGTAGTCGCATATTACCTCTGAAAACACACTATATCCAGTTATATCTGAGCCATAAACTACACGATCTTGCGGTCTGGGAACTGTGTATATTATAGCAGTATATCAGTCGATTTTACGGCAAAAGTCCTCCCCGTAAGCTACGCTCAGACCGCAGCCGTTATCCCAGGCAACCATGATGCTGCCGATATCGTCCACGCCTCGCACGGTGCCTTTCGTGCCGACAGGCGGCGCCTGGGGATCGTCCATCCGAACAAGCTCCACACGGGTGCCGACCGGGTATTCCTTGCGGATACATTCGACCGTCTTTTTACTCGGAAATCTCATCTTCTGTACCTCCGTTCTTGAAAGCCGATGAACCGGAGAGGTTCTTCAGCAGTATTTTTCGAGCGATCTTGTATTCCGTGCCGATGAAACCCAGCCGAAGCAGGAAGCAGCGGAATGCGTACTTCTCGTTTTCAATCGGTTTTTCGGAAGAATTTACACGGCTTTGATTCCGTGCCATTTCACACAGCTTGCTTATAAAAGTATTGTATGCGTTTATTTCTTCGGGAGAGGGTGCAGACGGAAACCAGGGAAACGAAACCTTCGTGTCCGTGATTTCGAGCGACAGGTCTTGTGTGCCGAGAGCTTTCTTTATAAGGCTGCCTTTAGCAGCAATGAGTGCATTTAGGTTTTCCAGATTGCTGTCGGTGAACAGGCTCCTCGGCATGGAAACGCAGAGGGCGCAGGGCTCATCCTCATCCTCGGTGTGGCTTTGGTCGATGCCAAAGCCCTCATCGTAGATGTGTTCCAGCAATCTTTCAATGACCTCGCTGTCGGCACGGTCGTCAAAGGACAGGCTGCCGTTTCGTTCGATGGTGAAGTAATCCACCTCATAGTTGAATGTGGGCGCACCGCAGTACTTTGCGGGAACGCCGAGCCAGTCGGAGATGGTCTTAACCAGCCGCTTGCGCTCCGCACCCTGGGCATTGATTGTAATCGTCATATTCGTGACCTCCTTGTTTTATGGTAGTCACATATTACCGTCATGCTCGGCATATATCCAGCTATATCTTCACATTTCCTGTGTAGATTATATCGGCGCATTATCGCCGCCGGACTGTGCATACCACACAATTCCGCAGAGCACAAACCATACGCACGGAAGCGCCACGCCGTTGCCCCACATCTTGTATTCCGCACTGTCGGAATACAGGTCTTTCAGCCACTTGGCGACCTGCTTGTCGGATTTCATCTTGCAGCCGGTCACTTCGGAGTAGGTCTTGAATACCTTGTGCCAGAAGTACATTTCTTCATCGGTCGGTTTTTCCGTGCCGAGATCGGCACACCAGTTGTCCGGGAAGCCTTGAAGCCTGGCACACTCGGTGGGCGTCAAACGCCGGACGGTGTATCCGCTTTGGATAGCACCCGGTCCTTTGGCTACCAGTGTCGGCTGAAGCTCCTCTTCAAAGGTCGGAGCGAATTTGGCGTTCCGCCCCTGGTTGAAGGTGTCTCTACCGATGCCGTAGCAAACGGCGGTGGGGTCTTTGTAGTCACGGGCAAGGACGGTAGGAGCCTTATCTTCGGAAACCTGGGCAAAGCTGCCGGTTGTCATGGTATAGACAGCGTGGCGGTCGATCGTATTGAGGGTAAAGCTGACATCTTCGTTGATGCCGTCACCCTGTGGACCGTTCTTATCGTCTCGACCGATCATGGAGCCCTGCAGCACGAAGGTCTGCTGCTTCGTTCCGGCATTGGCACACACCACGGCGGAGTGGTCTCCGAGGTCACGAACCTCATCACGCTGATTCTGCGTGAAAGCAACAACGGCAATGCCACCCTGGTTGCAGGAGGGGTTGCCGCCGTTCCCGTCAAGTGTCCGTGCGGTTTCCGCTTCGTAGATGCCGCTGTGGGGATTATCCGACTTCATGGCATTGGAGTCCTTGGAGGAGATGCCGAAGGGCTGAAGGACGCAGGTAAAATTGTCCTTGTCCGGCATACGCTGATTTCCACCTGCATTCTGCTTGGTAAGCGTAGGCGAAACCTGACCGCCGTCCCATCCGCAAGGCTCGAACAGCGTCTGGTCGTTGTTGCATGACAGGGTTGCGGACTTGTTTTCCTGAATGAGCGCTCCCTTGCCGCCGCCTTCGCAGCCGGAGCGGATCTTCATCACAAGCGGTACATTGTTGCCACCCGTACCCATGCGGGATGTCAGCGTCTGCACATTCCCGTCCTCGGAGAGCTTGACTCTGCTGTCGGTCGGATGGTTTTCCAGTGCCACCGCAGCGGGAACAACACCTGCCCGAAGTGTCGGCGAACACTCTTCCTCATAGCCGATGGTGCGGCTCTTTGCAGAATGCTCGGTGCAAAATCCTGCCGACTCCATCACGCAGGGCGGATGGTGTGCTTCTGCTCGGAGTGTGGAGGTAACCTCCTCTGTGATGCCCATGCGGTTGCCGCCCTGGTCATTCAGCACGATGCCGTTGCGACCTGTTGAGACTCCGCAGTTTACACCAAGCGTGGAATAAACCTCCTCAGTCAGACTGCCGTTGTATCCGTCGAAGCCTGTCGCTCCAGCGCAAGGCGTAAAACTTCCGGCAGCTCTTTGCCACGAGCGGAAGCCCTCCGCAGAATACCCAGACAAGCCCTCTGACTCAAATAGTATTTTTCCGGCACCTCTGCCTGCAAAATCTGCGACAAGGTAGATGCGGCGTCTTCGCTGGGGAACTCCCCAATATTGCACATCAAGAGTGCGGTACGCAACGCTCCATCCGTCTCCCATGTATAGGTCGGCGTAGGGCCATCGTGCCTTTTCAGGCATAGGCACCTGGGCATTCGGCTCGACGATGCCGATGACCGCTTCGAGGACGGCTTTGAAGTCCTCGCCCTTGTTCGAGGAGAAGGCGCCGGGGACATTCTCCCATACGATGTATCTTGGATATATGCCACCTGTGGCACACCTCATTTCTTTGATAATTCGGACGGCTTCATAAAAAAGACTTGAACGCTTTCCGTCCAAGCCGTCTCTTCGGCCTGCCACGCTCATGTCCTGGCACGGGCTGCCGAAGGTGATAATATCCACAGGCTCGATCCTGCCGCCGTCCATAGCGGAGATGTTCCCATAGTGCTTCATAAATGGCAGACGCTTGGTGGTCACTCGTATGGGAAACGGCTCGATCTCCGATGCCCATACGGGAGTGATACCGGCAAGCAGTCCGCCCAATGGAAAGCCCCCGGAGCCGTCAAACAGGCTTCCGAGGGTCAAAGGCTTATTCATCATGGGGCACTACCTCGCTATACTTGTATTCCTTGCCGTCACGCAGAACGCCGACCTTTTCATCCGTGCCGACCTGTTCGATGTATCTGCGGACAATGACATCGCAGAACTTTTCGTCCAACTCGATGGTGCAGCAGATGCGGTCGGTCTGCTCACAGGCAATGAGCGTAGAGCCGGACCCGCCGAAGGGGTCAAGCACCACGGAGTTTGCCATAGAACTGTTCTGAATGGGATAGGCCAGAAGCGGAATCGGCTTCATAGTGGGGTGGTCGCCGTTCTTCTTGGGCTTATCAAACTCCCAGATGGTGGACTCTTTGCGCCCGGTGTACCATTGGTGGTTGCCTTTCTTTTTCCAGCCATAGAGGCACGGCTCGTGCTGCCATTGGTACGGGGAGCGTCCCAGCACCAGCGACTGCTTCTTCCAGATACAGCAGCCGGAGAGGTAGAACCCGGCAGCGTCAAATGCCTTACGGAAATTCAGTCCCTCGGTATCGGCGTGGAACACATAGATGGACGCATCGTCCGCCATTTCCTTCTCCATATTGGAAAAGGCATCGAACAGAAAGTCGAAAAACTTCTCCGATGCCATGTTGTCATTTTGGATTTTTCCGGCGCTGCCCTCGTAGTTCACATTGTAGGGCGGGTCGGTGACGACGAGGTTTGCCTTGCGGCCGTCCATGAGGGCGGCGTAGGTTTCCTCTTTGGTACTGTCACCGCAGATGAGCCGGTGCCGTCCAAGAGTCCAAATGTCGCCGGACTTCGTGAAGGTCGGCTTTTGCAACTCGGCATCCACATCGAAATCATCCTCTTGGATGTCCTTGCCATCGTCAAACAGCTTCGACAGTTCCTTTTCGTCAAAACCGGTGAGGAGCGGGTCGAAGTCCGCCGCCTGCAGAGATTCGATCTCCACACGCAGAAGTTCTTCATCCCAGCCCGCGTCCATCGCCATACGGTTGTCGGCAATGATATAAGCTTTCTTCTGGGCTTCGGTGAGGTGGTCGGCAAAGACGCACGGCACCTCAGCGATACCTTCCTCCTTGGCGGCAAGAATACGACCGTGACCGGCAATCACGCCATAGTCACGGTCGATGATGACGGGGTTGATGAAGCCGAACTCACGCAGCGAGGAACGGAGCTTATTGATCTGCTCCGGGCTGTGTGTCCGGGCGTTGTTGACATACGGCACCAGCTTTGTAATGGGAACGAGCTGCATTTCGGTCGTTGTTTTCATCAAACCAGCCCCCATTCTGCAAACTTCTCGAAGCCACCGACCGAGCGGATGAAGTTTCGAGCAATCTCCACGATTTTCTCATACGGTCTGCCGTCTACGGTGTCATCACCAATGGCGCAGCAGAGCGTTACGGGCTTGCCGGTTTCCTGGGCTTTGAGAAAAGCATAGATGTTGACAGACACATCTGCCTTGGAGAGATCCTTGCCGTGCAGACCGCCGCCGGTCACAGAGTCGGCCATATCCGAGCCGAGCTTGCGGTTGGCAGCGCCGGTGTCCACATCGGTGCCGCCAGTCCAGTCGCCGAGCGGATTGATCTCCGCATCGGGATAAATCTCGCGCAGATGCTGTGTCTCGGCATTGCTCTGACAGAGGATGAGCCTGTCGCCATCCAGAATGTACTTGCCATCATAGGGATATACGGAGAAAATATCCCGTGCGATCTGCGAGAGCTTTTTCTGCTCCTCGGTCACCGGCATTCCCTTGAAGATGCCGTTGTCACCGCAGCGGACGCCGTCTGCCTGGTTATTGGCGAGGTGACCGTCCTGCGGTACTTCCACATAGTCCACAGTGAGATTTCCTGCAATGCGGTGAACGGCGGCAGTGCCATCTGCCTTGTCCAGCATGACGGAAGTTTCCGCAATGATGTGGCACACGCCGTGGCCGATGAGAACTTCCACGGCAATGCGGGGATCAGTTTCTTTTCTGTATGCCAGGTCAACGAGCGCACCAGCAATTCTGTCTGCCACCTTGTCCGGGTGGCACGGATTTACTTTTTCATACATGGTGTTACCCCTTTCTCGCACGGAGCAGGCGTTCCATAAGGTCGTCCTGCGGCGTCGACTCGCCGTATTCCGTGCTGCAGTTTTCTTTCACAATCTGGAAAATCTCGTTCCAGAGCCGAACCGCCTGGTTCATGTAGTTGATGCCGATGTTGATAAACGGAGACGGGATCGGCTTTCCCGTGGTTGGATGCTTGGAGAGGAAACCCATGCGGTTGGTCATTTCCTCGCACTGCACCCAGCGGGCGGAACACATAGCATAGCGCTCCAAGAGCTGCGGCGACACCTTTGCGGCGCAACCTATACCTTTGAGCCATTGCCAGGTTTCAGTGTAGATCTCCTGCGCCTGCAGGACGCTGCCGCCCCGCTGCTCTGCGGAAAGAAAATCATGGGGCTTCGGCATGGCAACACCCTCGACTTCGGGAATATCCAGCACTTCAAGTTTTCTGCCGCCGGGATTACCGTTTTCGGCTTTGTCCTTGACTGCGGATTTCTTCCTTCCCGCACCGGGTCTTGCACCACCGCGCCCGCCTGTGTTATTCGATTTTGTGGGCATCCGAGTTCACCTCCCTTAATTACCCTTTTGATTTCGCCTTTTTCGCACACGTGACCCCGGGCCGTTGCCCGACCGAAAAGGTCCCGGAGATTTTCATCCCCCTACCGGTCGCCGAGGTCGTGGTGGATCTTGGTGTGGCAGGACTGGCAGAGGCTCATGAGGTTGTCTCTTGCGTGAGTGCCGCCTTTGGAAACAGGCAGAATGTGGTGAACTTCCTGTACCGGAGTCAGCCGACCTTCCTTGAGACACATCTCACAGAGGGGATGCTCCGCCGCATAGCGGTCACGGATGCGTTTCCACGCTCTGCCGTACTTGCGGTTGACATCGGAGCTGCGCTCGTATTTGTCGTATTTGCGGCGTTCCTCCACACGGTGCTGTTCACAAAACTGTCCTTCACAGAGGTTGGGGCAGCCGGGATGAGAGCAGGGTCTGAGTGGTCGCTTGGGCATTTGCTCACCTCCTTCGGGCATAAGAAAAGCCCCACGGGATTTGACTCCCATGAGGCTGTCCTCGATTCTTTTTCGCTGATTATATCATATCATAATGTCGAGGTGGGCATCTACCGACAAAGGCGGGTATTTCCGGCGTCTTTCAGACCCGAATCGGGTCGGTGGGTAAAACCACTGCCGAAAGAGCTGCCTTGTGCCATCTGCGGATGGTGCTTTCGTCTGCGTTCAGTTCACCGCCGATCTGCTCCCAGGTCATGTTGTGGATGTAGCGGTAGCGGAGAACCATGCGCTCGTTGACATTGGCGACAGTGTCCACGGTCGTGCGGATCTGCCGTTTCAAGTCAACGAGGGTGTCGATTTCACTGTTGACCACTTTTTCAAGATCCATGATCTTTTCCAGGCACCGCACGAAGGGAGCATCCGTGTTGCGAGAGGTCTGCACTTTCTCCTCCCAGGACGGAGAGGAGATGCCGCAGGCCATTTCCCGCAGGCGGGAGATCTCCGCAATGTTGGAATCGATGCGCTGGTCGAGGCGGTATGCCTGACTGAGATATTCCTTTGCCGTCATACGCCGTACACCTCCCGGTGTAGTTTTTCGATCAGCACCTCACCGTCCAGAGAAGTAAGCGTCTGAAACCAGCCGGAGCGGAAAAAACGCTCACAATCCTTTCTGACGGATTCGGCATCCTTGTCCCAGGGGTATTTCTTCAAACGGCGCAGCGCACGGCGATGGTCTTTCGCCGCTGCCAGAATAATAGCGTTTGCGAGGTTTGTATAACAGTTTTCCATTCTCATCCCTCCAAGTTGGCCTTGACTGCATCGATAAGTACGGTCTGGGTCTTTTCTTTTTTACGGAGCGCAGTCATGATGCGCTCGTCGATGGTGCCCTTTGCAATGATGTGGTGGATGACCACAGTATCGGCGGTCTGTCCTTGCCGCCACAGTCGGGCGTTGGTCTGCTGGTAGAGTTCCAACGACCAGGTCAGCCCGAACCAGACGAGGGTCGAGCCGCCTGTCTGCAGGTTCAGCCCATGACCGGCAGAAGCCGGGTGGATGAGTGCCACGGGCAGCTCACCGCTGTTCCATCTGCGGATGCTGTAGGAATCGTCCAGCAGACTGAACGGGATGTGTCGTTTGTGCAGCCGCTCGGAGATGCGCTCCAAGTCGTGCTTGAACCAGTACGCCACAAGGACCGGCTTGCCGTTGGCGGCTTCGATGAGATCTTCCAGCATATCCAGCTTGCGGCCGTGTATCTGAAACACACGCTTGTCCTCTCCGTAGACGGCTCCGTTTGCCATCTGGGAGAGCTTATTCGCAAGAGCCGCAGCGTTCCCGACGTCGATTTCTTCGCCTTTCAGCGAGATGACCAAGTCTTTCTTCATGGAATCGTAGGCTTTCTGCTCTCTTTCGGATAGCATCACAATGGCGTCATTATGAACGCATTCCGGCATATCCAAATGGTCGACGGCTTTCATGGAGATGGTGATGTCGGAGATGGCATCGTAGATTTGTTCCTCCGCACCGGGCAGCGGCTTGTAGCTGAACACCACCTGTCCGTTGCGCTTGTCCGGCCGGAAGAAGGTGTTGCGGTAATGGGTGATGAACCGGCCGAGCCGCTTGCCCATATCGAGGATGCGGAACTCTGCCCAGAGATCCACAAGACCGTTGCTGCTGGGGGTGCCGGTCAGTCCCACGATGCGCTTGACACCGGGACGAACCTTCAGCAGACTGCGGAACCGCTTGGCCTGGTAGCTTTTGAAGGAGGACAGCTCATCGATGACCACCATGTCGAAGTCAAAGGGGATGCCGCTCTCCTCAATGAGCCACTGGACATTCTCCCGGTTGATGATGTACACGCTGACCCGCTGCCGGAGCGCCGCCTTGCGCTCTGCTTCTGTACCGACAGCCACCGAGTAGGTCAGCCCATGCAGATGATCCCACTTGTGGATTTCCGCAGGCCATGTATCTCTGGCGACACGCAGAGGTGCAATGACCAGCACCTTGCGAATCAGAAAGCTGTCCAGGCAGAGGTCAAAGATGGCGGAAAGCGTGATGACGCTTTTGCCGAGCCCCATGTCGAGGAACACAGCCGAGATGGGATGCTCCAGGATGAAGTTCGTGGCATACGCCTGGTAGTCATGCGCCTTGTATTTCACTGAGTATCCCTCCAATCTGTTCTGGGCTATCGATGCAGTACACCGAAAAGCCGAGTGCCTCCAACTGTCTTTTTCGCCTTACCTGCAAAGGGCGGAGTGTTTTGCCTGGTGCTTTCAGTTCAATGAAGGCGATTCTGCCGCCGGGCAGGAGCACCAGACGGTCAGGCACTCCATCAAGGCCGGGGCTTGTAAACTTCGGTGCGAGACCGCCTTTTGCGCGGACAGCCTGCACCAGCTTTGCTTCTATCGTTTTCTCACGCATAACGACCTCCTGTGTTCTCAAAACCCGAAAAGTCCTTTACGTGCGCAAATGCGGGTATTGCGTGCTTGTTGCTCTTTATTCCTTCTTCTTTCGATATATAAGAAAGGTTAGGAACACAGGAACAAGACCGCCTGTTTTCTTTGGTACTTATGGGGCCGCCGCCGTTCCCATGAGATGTTCCCATAAATGTGCCGAGCGGGTATGCTTCTCCCCGGAACTTGTTCCGAAGGATGGTGGGTATAGTCTTTTTCATTGGGAACACTCCTTGGGAACAAAGACGTACTGCGGACCGTAAAGCGGGATACGCACCTTGCTGTCCAGCCGTTTCCAGCCAAGACGGGCAAGGATGGCGGTCAGCTCGTTGCTGTCCGTTCTGCGGATATTGGCACGTTCCTTGCCGAAGCACTCGCACCAAATCTCCATGTTGGACACCTGGGTGCGCTTGACCGTACCATGCTTTTGGGTATCGCCGAAGTCGCTGCCGGTGAGGAAATTACGGCGCTCAAAGATGTCCATGCCGTCCCAATCCTCTGGGAGCATGGTGTCGAGATACAGCCGGACAAGCCCTTCACGCTCATCGGACTCCATTGCCTCTCGCTGTTCGACCTTGGACAGAGCCTCCAGTTCGGCACTCAGATAGAGCTTCTCACCCTGTTTCACATACACCAGCGTCTCTGCCCAGATCTGGCAGATGAGCTCCGGGGTCAGATCCCAGGAGTGCTTGATGCCCGTACCCGGCGTCTTGACCGGCCAGAAGCGGCGGTTTCCGGTGGTGTCCCGCAGATAGCCGGACTCGGCGTTGGTGGTGCCGAAGAACACACACTGGCGCAGATGCGGCGTCGCCCGTTTGCCGAAAGCCGCACGGTAAATATCGTTCTGCCGGGAGAGGAAGGAGCGCAGCGTTTCCACCTCGGCCTTCTTCAGCCCCGCCAGTTCGCCGATCTCCAAGATCCAGTAACCCTGCAGTTTCTCGGCGGCGGTCTTGTCCTTGGTGTCGCCCAGGTTCAGACTGTCGGAAAACCACTCTCCGGCCAGCTTTGCAATGAGGGTGCTTTTGCCGACACCCTGGGGACCGTTCAGCACAAGCATTGAGTCAAACTTACAGCCGGGACACAGCACACGCTTGATAGCGGCGCAAAGTGTTTTACGGGTGACGGCACGGACATATTCGTTATCGTTTGCACCGAGATAGTCAACGAGTAATGTGTCCACTCTTTTAATGCCGTCCCACTCAGGAAGATTATCAATGAACTCACGGATGGGATGGTAGGAGCGGTCGTCCGTGACCTTTGCCACGGCAATATCGTAGTTTCGTGCGGAGAAGGTGCCGTAGTGAGAATCCACATAGCTGATAAGCTGGGCATCGTCCGCATCACGCCAGAATTTCGAGGGGTGTCTCCAAGGTACATCGCCCTTGATCTCCATACCGTCAAGAAGCTGATTGAATACGAGCGGTTTTAAGAGCGGGTCATTCATAAGGATAACGGTGAGGTTCTGAAGCGTGTTTTTTACCTTGCCGGATTTGTCAAGTTCTAACGCTTTCTGCCAGTTTTTATCGGAGAACTCCTCGTTTGCCTGTGCTTTGCGTTCCTCGGCAAAGACCTCCTTGACCTTTTCGTCTTTAAGGGCAAAGTCCGACATTGCTTTGAAGGACGGCAGTTTGCCGGGTGCGGTGTCCAAAGCACACTTGTCATCCAAATCACGGAAGCGGTGCAGACGCACCAGGTCAAAGGCGTTCAGCAGCCGACCGCAGACTGGGTCTGTGGCATGATGGCTGTATGCAAACTTTCCGTCATAGGTGACCACACCGGCAGATGAATCCGCAGGGATATAGTCATAGCGTCCGTTCATGGCAGACGGCGCATACACATCCGAGAGAAAGGCGTCGATGGCTTCCTCCACGGTATAGGCACGGCAGAAAGCACCGACCACACCGGGTTTCGTCAAAGGGTCTGCCTGCTCGGAGATGCTGCGGCGAACCGCTTCGGACTGACGGCTTGACACAGGCCACATTGAAGTGTCATGCCAATCGGAGTATTTGGAGAGATATACATCGGGATTGATTTCATTTCCGTCCTTCGTCTGATAAAAGAACTCGCCGTTTGCCGATGTGGACGGCCAGTACATAAGCCTCGCCGGTTCATAGGTGGTATCGTCAAAGAGGTCGATCCCTATTTCCTTTGCCACCATTCTCGCAACTGCCGGATACTCGTCCTCGCTGACCTCACGGGTGAGCGGAAGGAGCAGACGAAGCCTCGGATGTTCCGGCGTGTGTTTGTGGGTGGAATAGACGCAGCACTTGAAATCGTGAAGCAGGATAAGCTCATCCCAGATATCCGGTGTGCCGTAATCCATATCCAAAGTGAGCAGTGAACGGCAGGCTACCATGCCGTTTTTGCGGCGTCCTTCACGGAGATGACCTCCCACGAAACCGCCCACATCTTTGACGGCATCCTGCTGTCCTTTTTTCATTTTTCGGTATTCTTCGACCGTCTCCGTGGTGCGGATGGTGCTGCCGCAGCGTGTGCAGAGCTCGTCCCAGGATATGTCCTTGTTCTTCCACTTCTTATCCATACGGCTGTTGCCGACTGCTATCTTCATCTGCGTACCTCCTCACAGTTTTCGGTAAAATATCGGATTAGCTGTCCTTTGCGCTTTGCTTTTTCGATTTCGATACTCATGCCACCGGTGATTCTCTCTCCGAACACCCACAGCTCGGCACACTTGGAGAGCAGGACGATGTCCATAAACAGGGCAAGGTCACGCTCTTTTTTACTGTTGTCGTTCATGAATTGCGTAAAGTAGATATGCGGTGCAATCGGAATGAATCCGCTGTCCACGGCATAGCGACAGTAAGTACGGGCTTTTTCCTGGTTTTGTGCCATATCTCCGGCAAGCGGAGAACAGATATATACCACAGGTCTAAAAGCCCGGAGTGCTTTTGCGTCTTTTTCTATTGTCATGAGGGCTTCATAAGCCGTAGGGTCGTAGTAGCCCTCGGAGTTATACATATTGACTCCCATTTGTGTTACCTCAATCTTTCTGATAGAAATCGCAGATATATCCGTCTGCACGGAGTAATAGTCCTTTTGCCCATTGGGGTGTTTCCCCCATTACGGTGCATATGTCATCAAGCTCGGTTTCCGGCGGTGCTTCGATGACCGCTTCATCGTGAATGTGCATAACGATTCGGTATCCGGCAGCGTTCAAACGAAGCATAGCTTCCGCAAGAATGTCCCTTGCCGTAGCCTGCACGATGTTCTCCACAAATTTGGGACCATAGCTTTCCAGGCGCAGCCACTTTTTCTGTTCGCCCACACCTTCATAGGTGACAGACTCGTTGCCGAAGCGGTTCAGACCCATTTTCGGTTTTACATACACGAGCCGTCTGCCGGACGGCAGAACAACGAACATCATGCCGCTTTGGTAGTAAAAGCGGATGCCGTGTATTTCCGTGGCAGTCCGCTCCCGGACACAGGTGGACGCTGCCTTGTCCACATCCCACCAGAGTTTTGTGATGTGGGGATTGGACAGACGCCACGCATCCACCAGCGGTTTTAGTTCGTCTTCCTGCAAGCCGTAGTTCAGTGCGCCCATTGCTTTCAGCGCACCGACCGAGCCGCCGTAGCCAAGTGCCAGTTCGGCTATTTTGCCTTTCTGTCTGAGATGCCCGTTCACGCCGTGCTTTTCCACGGGAACATGGAACATCTGCGAAGCGGAAGCGCAGTAAATGTCGCCGCCGTTTGCAAAAACCTCCTGCCGCCAATGCTCTCCGGCAATCCAGGCAATGACTCTCGCTTCAATAGCGGAGAAGTCGGCAACATAGAATCTACAGCCGGGTTTCGGTACAAAGGCGGTGCGGATAAGCTCGGACAGTACCAAAGGTACGGAATCGTATAGCATTTCCACGGCATCAAAGTTACCGCTGCGAATGAGGGTTCTCGCTTCTTTCAAATCCGGCAGATGGTTCTGCGGCAGATTCTGCACCTGGATAAGCCGACCCGCATATCGTCCGGTGCGGTTGGCACCGTAAAACTGGATAAGTCCTCTCGCTCTGCTGTCCGAACCGACTACCGTCTGCATGGCGGTGTATTTCTTGACGCTGCTCTTTGCAAGCTCCTGCCGCAGGGAGAGGGCAAGCTCAATCTCACCGTCAGCCTTTTCAAGCATATCTGCCACGGCGGTTTTGGAGAGTGAATCTGCCTCCACGCCTTTTTCGGCAAGCCACGCCTTGAGCTGCACCGGACTGTTGGGGTTATCCAAGCCGGTAACGGAGCGGGCCTGCTCCATGTGCGTCCGCTTGAATTGCTCATCACAGCGGATCGCCTGGGTGACAAGAGTGCGGTCAAGCATGATACCCCGGTCGTTGATCTGCTGGTCGAGGGTGTAGTTGCGCCACTCGGACTCGGTGACCGGAAACTTGGAGAGCTTCTGCTGAATGGACATTTCCGTTTCCACATCCCGGAGGTTATAGGCTTTGAAAAGCGACCATTTCTCAGGCGCATCTGTCGGATAATGTCGAATGAGCGAACCGTCTCTTGCCTTGGACGGTGTACAAAAATATCTGATGAGGTCTTTGCCTTCCTTGAGCTTCTGCTTTTCAAGACCCAGCACGGCGCCGACACCTTCAAGAGAAAGCGGCAGTCCCAATGTCGCCGCCCATACCATCGTGCAGTGCCAGGATGACGGATCGAGATATTTCCCGGTCGGGTATCCGAGATAACGGGATAGACACACACGCTCAAACTGTGCATTGAATGCCCATTTTGTAACGGTTGGGTCGGTTAGTGCAGAACGAACATCATCGGGGATGGTTTCTCCGGCAGTCAGATCCACAACCTTTACCGGAGCGCCGTCTGCCGAGTATCCGAAGAGCAAGACCTCAAAGTCCGAGGATTCGGCATAGCGGTACACACCGCTTTTTGCAAGATTCTCCGAAGAATATGTTTCAATGTCGATGCTAAGTGTTTTCATAATTCCTCCAAAGGGAAAAGGGACGGCAAAGCGGTAAACTCTGCCGCCCATCACGATTACTTGTTATGCTGATTCTCGGATTTTTCAGTCTTGCGTTTCCGGTGCTTTCTGCGAATGTACGATGCAAGCTCGTAAACGAGAATGCCGATTTCCGCAATGTAGAATCCGACCATGTCGCCGAAGCAGACGGCGAGCATCACTCTCTGAATCTCTGTCATAGCTGTTTACCGTTCCAAACTCAAGAGAGGAAATCGTCATCAAGGTCAGTGGCAAAATCGTCAGCCGCAGATGTCTTGCCGCCGAGAGGCTCACCGTCACGAACCTTCTGAATGTTTCCAAGTCCGCAGGCAATACCGCGGTTACCGTTTGAATTGAAAGCGTAGAAGTTAACGGATACACGGGCATAGCAGCCGGAGTAAACCTCCGCACGGTCGAGAATGGGCTGAACGCTGCGATCGACAATCTGAGGAGCGGTGGTGCTGTTGGCGTTCACAAAGAAGCTGTCCTTGTAGGCTTCATCGTCACGCTCGGTATCACCGTCACGAAGCGGGAGCTTCAAAGCAGCCTTGTTGGGAATCTTACCGCCGAATTTAGAAGCACCGTCCTTGATGGCAGCGTCCACCGCTGCGTTGATTGCATCGAGAGTCTTTTTGTCGGATTTCGGAATGATGAGGGATACGGAATACTTGGGGTTACTGCCGTTAATGCTGGCAGGCTCCCATACGTTTGCGTAAGAAAGGCGTACAACGCCGGTCACAACTTTTGTAGAATTTGTCTTGTTAGCCATATAAATCAATCTCCTTTATAGTCAGAAAAGTCTTGTTCTGCACCCGTTGCAGTGATAGCCGGACGCCTGTCGGATGCAGGAACGAGGGTCGGCTTGCCCTGGGGCTTTATGACCAGATCGCCGAGAATTTCGGCAAAGGTCTTTTTGCCCATGAGTTTCTCCATCTCGGTGATGGAGATGAGAGATTTTTTGAAGATGTCTGTGTATCCGGCGGCATGAGCCGCATCTATTACGGCATCTTCGTTTGCGTACTTGCGGTTAGTACGGCTCTCCACCAGCTTGTAGCCCGGCCACTGTTTTCCGTGGTTTACCGCCGCATCCTGGGCATAAGCGATGATTTCATTTGCCCATTTGGTGAGGTCGTCCAGTTTGCCGAGAATGTCGCCGATCTCCGCATCGGAGAGCAGAGGCGGTTGTGCAAACTCGTACTTTGCAAGCTGGAGCTTTGCTTCGGCTCTGGCACGGCACTTGACCGCCGCCTTGCAGAACTGACACCATGAACCGGGGCAGTATTCGCCCTCGCCCTTGAAGGCAAGCTCCGCTCTGGGCTTGAGCGTCTTTTCCGCCCATTCATCGAGTTCCTTGACGCTTATCGTCCAGGTGCTGACATTTTCACGGCGCGGCTGATAGATGCTCATTGAAACCTCTGTAATGTTGTAAAGGCAGTCAAAGATGCGAAGCGCACCGAGCGCATACAGCATCATCTGAGGATTTTTCTCGGCATCAACCAAAACTCCTTGCCCGTACTTGAAATCTATAATGTGCAGGAGCTTGTCTGCCACGATAAGACAGTCGCCGGTACCGAAGCCGTCCGGCACATAGCAGGAAAAGTCAAGTCGCTGTTCAATAAGCACCTTCGGGTCTGCGCAATGCTGTTTTGCTTCTGCGAGGGATTCAAGCACGAACTCCACATAGCCGTCCGTGTGGATATCCATTTCGTCCGAGTCGAATTTACTCACGGGCTTTCTGGAACGCATCTTCAGTGCTTTTCGGAGCTTATGCTCGGCAAGAGCGTGAGCTGCCGTTCCTTCGGCTGCGGCTTCTGTCTCTCTGTCCTCAAACTCCGATTCAAGCCTTGCGGATGGATTACAGTTAAGCCACCGGTGTGAGGAGGACGCTGACAGAACTGCGTGTTTACTGGGCGGCATTTGTCAGCACCTCCGCATCCTTCAAGAGAGCCTCGTAGTCGTTGGGGTCGATGCCGGAGAGCTTCGGTGCTCCGTATTTCAAAAGCAGGGCTCTGACTTCGGCTGTCAGTCCGTCATGGCTCTTTTCCGCAAGGACTGCTCTGACCTCTTCCATTGTGATTTGTTTTTTAGGGGCAGGTGCGGGAGTGGCTTTTTCGGGCTTTGCATCGGCAGTCTGCTCATTCTGCAGCATTGCGTCTGCCACAGCCTGAACGCTGTCCGCAAGAGAGCGAAGGTTTGAAACCACATCAAGGAGCATTTTTGTTTTACTCATGTGCGGCACCTCCCATCGGTAGCTCGGTGATGGCAATGGACTCGACTGTATTGCCGGGAACCAGAACCGTGACCTTTTGCATCGGTCCCAAGAGCATCGTGAGGAGCCTTTCACGGAGAGTGACCGTTCTGCAAGCGACTACACCGCCGTTCTTGGGAGTCTTGGAAACACTGATTGTCAAATTGTGTTTCATACGGTTTTACCGTCCTTTCCGAAGAGCGGATTTGTTGTGCTCTTCATAGGTAGGCCACGGGAAAGGCAAAATCGAACCCCCTCAATTCAAAATTTTTTTCAAACGCTGTATAATCTTCTTCAGCCGGTTGCGGATAGCGGCTTCCGATACGCCTTCCTCTGATGCAATGTCCACTATTTTTCTTTCATTGAAGAACACCTGGCGGACAAGCTCCTTCTGCTGCGGTTCAAGCAGAGCGATAGCGTCATACAGTCTGCGGTACTGATCCTTTGTTTCCGTTTCTGCTTCAACATTCTCATCAGACGGAAACAGAGTGTCATCCAAATTAAAGGCATCAAGAGAACAATGACGGCGGGTTTCCTTGTGGTTGATGTTGTACTCCCGGCGGTCCAGGTCAACAATGACTGTTCCGAGTTCTTCGGATACTTCAACCTCAACTGTTTCGGTTGCAAATTCATACTTGATTTTCATAATGTGTCCTTTCCGCTTGAGACGGCACTGAGCGGTCGGGGCACAAAAAGAGCCTGTGGTCACGATGGACAACACCGGCAGACAGAACCTACAAGAAGGCATGGCAAAGCACGGTGGGTACATCGAGTTCAAAAAATCCTTGTTGGGGTTTTCGGTTCTCTATGTATCCCGCCGCCTCTAATGCGCATCTCAAGGCTTTGAGATAAAATTTGGTGGGGCTACTTGCCCCAAGGGTATATAAGGTTTTTTCAGATCTTCGGGAAAAACAAAAGACGACCGGGATATAGCTCACCCCGTAAAGGGGAGGCTAAATCCTGGCCGTCTCGCAGCTCTGTGGATTCGCCTATTTGTTTTTTCTTTGCCGCGTTAGGCAGCGAGTGTGTAATCTGCCACGGTAAATGCTGTAGCTGTCCTTGTCACCAGCGACTTGAGATTATCCCGAACGACTGTGAATGTCCCGCCGATAGGAATGCTGAAGATGTAGGAAGAGTGGTGCGGCCCCTGTGTCTCAACCTCGCCCGTGCTGTCGTTTGCCATGCAGAGCAGTCTGTTATCGCTGTTTCTGATCTCTCTAAACCCTTCGCCTATAGCGGTTCCTCCTTCCTGACCGAGTGGCCTTTTCTCATGCTCTAATTATAGCAGAATGTACATTTTAACTGAAATTGTGTCATTTATATTGTGGTGGCAAAATTGAAATAAAGTCTTGATTTGTTCTGTTTTTGGTGGTATAATAAGATGTAGACTCGAAAATGGGAGGAGTGCGCCCTTGGGTAAGAGACGATATAAAGAAAAAGATGTGTCCAAGCCTATGACGGAAGCTCTCGGCATTCCCGATCTTCTTGTATTGAAGGCCAGCACCGACAGCCATTACTATGCCGTTCACAAACGCTACTTTTCGGACGATAAGCTTCCGTGTCCTGCCTGCGGTTCAACAAAAACGAGATGCTCCAAGGTTGTAAAAAGGACATTCAAAGATATATTGTGGGATAAAGACCCAGTCGATGATGACGAGAAGGGATTCCGGGTATTCGACCTGACCTTCTATCAGACATACCTTCGCTGCGATGGCTGCAACAACAGCGTCTTTCCGGAGCCTATTGATTTTGGTGATAAGGGTTGCCGATATACCAACCGGCTGTCGGATGCGTTGGCCGACGGGACCTTCCGCTTTTCTTATAAGAAGGTGTGCGACTATTATGGCGTACCAGCCTCGACCGCTTCAATTGGTCCCATCATGCGCAAAAGGATTCAATATCGTGAGTCTCTGCTGCTGCCAGTAAGTACGCCGAAGAAACTCGGCATTATGGAGGCTATCTTTTTTCGCGAGGCTCACCCGATTGTTTTTGCCTTGCGGGACGATGGCATTTATTGTATCGATATTTTGAGTGATTCCTCGGAAGAAACGGTACTTACCTTCCTTCGCACTTTGGATGCAAATGAAGTGGATACCGTCTATATCGATCCCGTGGACAGCATCCGCAGCGCAGCGGCGATTGCATTTCCGAGTGCAAATCTTGTCGTTACGGATGAGTGTATTCTTCGTTATGCGCGTGATGCCATGCTTGAAATAATACACGAGGATGGGAAACGCTTCCCGGTCAAATTCAAAGATGCCGTGCTGACCATTCCAAACAAAAGGCTTCAGAGCGATTTCCAGCGCAGGCAAGTCGCAGATGGTATGAAGATTCGTCCGAGGTTAAGTAAAGCATATGAACAGCATCAGGCACTCATGGAACTGATGTCCGGCGAGTGGACATATGAAGCCGTAAGCAAAAAGGCACACGAATTGCCGAGCGATCTTCCGGAATTTGAAACTTTAGTTGATGTGGTTGACCTGTTTGAACAGGAAATCAATGACTATATCGAAACAGAAGAAAAGCCGCCGGAGTTTTTGAACTGCCCCAGATTGTGCAGACAGTACAAAAGCCATCCCTTATGGTGTAAATAATAATTTTATGCGACATACTGACTTCGTTTTTCAAGCGGAGTCAGTTTTGTTTTAGTTTGAATACGGTAGTTGTTGTAGAAGCTGATGTATTCGGATATGAGGAGGCGAGCCTCCTCATAGGTTTGGAGTTTAGCTCGATAAATACACTCTGTTTTGAGTATTGAAAAGAAATTTTCAGCCAAAGCGTTGTCGTACGGATTTCCACGTCTTGACATTGAAGGAGAAATGCTGTATTCTTTAGTCAGCTTGTAATATGCATGGGATGTATATTGAAAGCCTTGGTCACTGTGGAGCTGCAACTCTGCAGTGATTTTTTCTTTTCTCTTTGCAGCTTTAATCGTATCAAGCACTAATTTAATACTTTGTTCTTTATCCATTTTGTACGCAACAATACTGTTATCGTACAAATCTCTGATGATTGATAAGTACAGAAAACCTTGAGCAGTTTTAATGTATGATATATCCGTTACCCATTTTTGATTTGGCCTTTCGGCTGTGAATTCTCTATTCAAAATGTTAGGGTATCTGTGTAAGTGTTGACTGCAATAATGAAATTTCTTTCTGCGTACCACTGATAACAAATTGTACTTTTGCATTACTCTTAATACAGTCTTTGGATTACGATATATTCCTTGCCTTTCAAGCCATATATGCACTCTGCGATAACCGTATGTTCTGTGGCTTTCTTCCTGACATTCCCTGATTTTTTCAGCTAACGGCAAATCTCTGTCTGGTGTATCCATTCGTTTAACATAGCTGTAGTAACCACTTCTTGAAACATCAAAGAATCGGCACATCTCGCTTATTGAATATTTATCTTTATAACGGTAGATAACCATATATTTTACACTTGTTCTCACTTCCTTTCGGTGAGCGAGAGAAAATCCCGCATCAGTTCATTCTCCATTTCCAACCTCTTAATATATCTTTCTTTGCTTGAAAGCTCATACTGTAATTGGGTTAACTTGCTTAATTGCTGAATAGATGGCGGCAGTTCGGCTCCATTTTTTCGCGGTCTTCCTTTTGGTCTGTTTGATATTCCTGCAGATAGTTTTCTTTGATTTCTGTTATATCTGTGAAAAAATTCTTTTATTTGTTCTTTGCTAAATCCTAATTTTTCTGCAATTTCTCTTTGAGTTAACCCTTGATTCTTTAATCCTAATATTTTTTTTTCATATTGTTTGATGTGACTGTATTTTTTTGACATACAAATTCCCCCTTACGGTAGTTGCTTTTATTCTACCATAAGGGGGTGTTTTTTTCTATTGTCCGTTTTTACTGGACTTGTGCAAATTGAAGGCGGCAAATGATTTATAATTGTTTATTTCGGCGGATCAATTATAAAAACAATAGTTATAATCAATAAAATAACAATGAAAGCAATAATTTTTACGGGTGTTCCAAATGAATTAGCGTAACCCTTTGTTCTTTCACGATTTGTAGCTCTGTTGTATTCTCTTTCAATCATATTGACAAATGATTCATCGTTTTTAGTCGACTCAGAAGCCGCATTTTGACGTTGGGCGGTTCCGTTCAACAGAGCCTCTCCCTCGGCAGTCAATACTATACCCTTTACTTCATAACCATTAAAACGAAGTTTCCCATACGTTTTACCGTCGTATGCACCAATAACATATCCGAAATCGCTTACAACAAGCGTCGGATTACCGTATTTATATGGGGAAATATGCTTTCCATCGTCACAGAATTTGCCATAAGGAACATCATTAATTATTACAACATCTTCTCGTATTTTTATCTCCCCGCCCAATCCGGTACTTATTGATTTATATTGTCCCATTTTAATGCACCTTAATGGAGATCAAAAGTATCTCTAAAAACCTTTGCCGAGTTGATAGCATTTATCAAATTTTCCGTATTTTTTTTACTAGAGAAAAACATATTAAAAAATGTTGGCTTTTTTATTTTACCGGGGTAAAAATATACCAGTAGCTTTGCGGCATTAAAATATCTCGTATCTTTCTTTATTCTTACAATATCAATTAACCAACCTATACCAAACACGCCGCAGCAAACAAACATTTTCATGAAGCCAAAAACAAAATCACCGAGTATTAACCGATCTATTCCGAGCCAGCCTAAAAGAATTGAAACGGCCTGCATAATTGCCGGATTTTTAAATTTCATTTTCTTGACGTTCTCCACCTGTATACTATCAGCACTCATGCAGGCTTTGACAATCATTTTCCTCCATTCCTCATCCTTCGGTAAATATTTTTGATTTTCTTTTAAAAATTCTATTATTTCTTTTTCTGTCATTTTAATCCTTCTTTCTTGTCATCATCTAATATAAATATTATCTATTATTAATATTATAGATAAATTTTATCTAAATGTCAATAGATAATATTTATCTATTATAAAATATTTTCGGTGATTAATATGGATAACAGGATAAGGGATCTCAGAGAGGATCATGACATGACTCAGCAGCAGGTTGCGGATAAAATCGGCATTACGCAAAGGAAATACAGTTACATTGAAACAGAAACTCAGCCGCTCACGGATGAAATTCTTGTGGCACTTTCAAAGTTGTATAATGTCAGTATTGATTACATCCTCAAACAGACTGAGTTTCCAAACAGATACAAAAAATGAAAAGCAGCTCCCAATTGTGAGTCGAGAGCTGTTATTTTATTCTGTATAATTAAAAAGCTAACTATTTTTCATTTTCTTCACTCTGCCGTTCATAAGCTTGAGCATGGTAAAGTCAGATTTGCATTGTCACCTCTTTCTCGGTCAAAAATCAAAAACGAAACATTAATAGTCAGGAATGATATTCCCCAAAGAAGCAACTCCTCTGTTGTAAAATACTTTTTGTTCGGCATGCTTTATTCCTGAGAATAAAAAAGCGTCCGCAGACACATCTTCAAAAACCGGTGATGTGTCAGCGGACGCTTATTTACGTCTATAACCGATGGCATTCGATAAATAGATTAACTTGTCATCCATCAAACGAGCGTATATTCACTTGAAACATTCAGCTCCTTGTGAACTTCTTTTCTGATGAAAATATAATAAATAAGCTGCATGACTATTGTTGCTATCCATGAGACGGGATAGGAAACGAACAGGTAGCCGAGCGTTCTGTTATGCGGGAAGAAACAGTAAATCCACAAAATCCTCACGCCGACCGTACCGAGCAGACAAAGAATCATCGGAACGGTTGAACGACCCATTCCTCTCAGAACGCCGGGGAAGGTATCCATAAATCCGCAGAGGAAATACGGCACGGTTGTCAGAGCCAGAATCTCGACCGAGCATTTAATAACATTCGGGTCATCGGTGTATATGTTCGAAACCTGATTGCCGAAAACATAGGCCAAAACGCCGAGTGTAAGGCAAATCACAACCTGAAGAATCAAGCCGTCAATAAGAACCTTATCCATTCGCTTGGGCTTGCGTGCACCGTAATTCTGACTGGTGAAGCTCATACACGCCTGAGTAATTGAGTTTGCACCCATATAAAGGAAGCTGAGAACATTATTCGCTGCGGTGTAGCCTGCCATTGCGATTGAGCCGAAAGAATTGACAGACGACTGCAAAAGCACGTTTGAAAAGCTGATAAGCGTGCTCTGAATACCGGCCGGAATGCCGATTCGGAAAATCTGACCGAGGTATTCCCATTTTATCCTGAGCTTTTTGAATCTGAGCTGATAAACGGCATCGGTTTTGTAAAGACAGATTAGGACGAGAACGCAGGATATCATCTGTGAAATTACCGTTGCGATTGCAACGCCGGCAACATCCATTTTGAATACAATAACGAGCAAAAGATTGAGACAGGCATTCGTAACGCCCGAAACCACCAAGAAAATCAGCGGACGCTTTGTATCGCCGACGGCTCGGAGAATCGCTGCGCCGTAATTATAGAGCATAAAGAACGGCATTCCGACGAAATAAATGCGCATATAAAGTGTTGCAAGCTCGATAACATCCGACGGGGTATCCATCAGTTCAAGTGCAGGACGGGAAAAGAAAATTCCCACAAAAATCATTAAAACTCCGCTGATGAATGCGGTTAAAATCGAAGTATGCACGGTCTCGGACATTTCCTTATGTTTACCTGCGGCATAGAATCGGGCGGCAAGCACATTTGCGCCGAGAGAAATTCCGATGAACAGATTCGTGAGCATATTTATCAAAGAGGACGTTGAGCCGACGGCGGCAAGTGACTGACTTCCGCTGAAACGGCCGACAACTATTATATCAACGGCATTAAAAAGAAGCTGCAAAATACCCGAAAACATGAGCGGAATCGCAAAAGTAATCAGTTTGGGCATAATTGAGCCGTTGACCATGTCAATTTCATACTTATTATTTGCCAATTCAAAATTCTCCTTCTTTTTTTCGGAAATTATTATAGTACAGTCATCTTTAAAATTCAATACAAATAACACCAAAACTTATTCGACATATTTCCCATTGTTATATTAATGATAGAGAAAAATATGGCGGCGTTTCTGTTACGAAGCACCGCCTGAATTTTATTTTATCATGCCTTTTGGGCTATCGTCTGTAAGCCGAGACCTGCAAGATCAAGATGTTCGGCATCAATTGAAGTAACCGTTCCGTCAAAGTTGACGTCCGCCGCCGCAGTTTGTGCCGCTGTTACATTATCGCCGCTGATCATTCCGCCGGCGATAGCTCTTGTTATGACCGAATCTCTTCCGTCGATGTAGCCATCGCCGTTGACGTCGCCGTGAATAACAACCGTCAGCGAATCAATCACATTACCGGAAGCATCAATAAGCCTTACTGTACAGCCTGTTGTTACATTGTTTGTGTTCTTGATCATCGTATTATTTGCGTCATAAACTCTGATATAAACGACATCATTTTCAAAGAGTGAAACGACCTTACTAACGGTCAGGCTGTTGAAATTGAATCCTGAAACAAGATTGTTCTTTCTGTCAATAATCAATCCCGAGGTGCTCTTCGCAACGAGCTTATTTATGCCGAGCTTACCTGTATAAAGAATGCAATAGCCATCAACATAGGTATTGAAATACATATAATTATCGATTGTATCTTTGCCGGAAACAATTACGTTACCGACGGTATATTTTGCACAGTCAAGGGTCATAACGTAACGCTTGAATTCCGTCTGCTCCGGAACCTGCGACATGCTTGTGATATAGATATCGGTTGCTGCCGTATCAATATAAATAACGTTCGTCGAGCTGTAAACCGCTTCGCCGTTCTTTATTATGATATCGGTCTTTGAAGATCCGGCCGCAACGGGATCCTTTGAACCGATGACATTGCCATTTTCGTCATATTCCTTCTCAACATAGAGATAATCATAGGTCTGAACAACCCTTGTCACTCTGCCGAGCGAATAAACGGCATCGCCCTTGGTTGCGGATTTGTTATCGGCTATAACGCCGCCGTATGTGAAGAGCTTACCGCCCGACCTGACATAAACGCTGCCGTAATTGCATTCGTTGTTTCTTATCGTTCCGCCGTAAATATACATTGTGCCGGAAACGGTGATTGCACCTGTCGTGGTGTTCTTGCAATTCTGAACAACGGACTTTTCATGCATATAAAGACTGCCGCCCGTCTGAACATTCACGGCTGCCGCACCGACAACGCCTGTCAACGCCTTGCCGCCGTCGATTATCATTAATCCGTCGGAATCCTTGCCTGCTTCATAGTCCGCCTGCGACTGCTGAACGTTATCGGCAACCAAAGTACCCAGTCTGAGAACAGAGCCCTTCTTGACATCGAACATTATTCCGTAGAATGAGCCCGAGCGAATTGCCTTGTATCCCGTATCGTCGCAGAGGAGGGTAACATCGCCGTTGACCGTAATAGTTGAAGACACGGTGGCGTTTGCAACAAGGGTAATAATCGCCGTTTCGTCCGCCGAGACCGCAGCGAAAGCGTCCGTCAAATCGGTGTACTCAACCGAGAAAGCTCCCGCCTTGCTGACTCTGGCAACCGTCGTGGTCTCCATGCTGGTTATTGTGCCGTTCGCAAGGGTGTACCAGTTGGAGTTGGAAAGACCGAACTTCATATAGTTGGTGCTCATTGCACTGCCGCCGAGAACCTTTGTCTTTTCGGCATATGCCTGCGGAGTTATCGTTGCCGCATAGCCGGAGCATGTGAGCTTTCCGCTGATGTCAACCGTCTTGCCGCTGACAAGGTAAATATCATTTGAAGAGTCAATCTGAGCCGCCGCATCAAGAGAGAGCGTTGCTCCGTTGTAGATGGCGTTTCCAAGTGCTTTATCCGATGTGTTGCTTGAAATATCGCCGCCTGAAATTCTGACTTCTGCACCTGTTTCAATCTGAATTGCACCGCCGGAGGAATAGGCACGGTTCGATGAAAGCGTGCCGCCGCTGATTTCAACCGTTGAATAATTCATTGCACAAATCGCTCCGCCGTAGGTCGCCTGGTTGGCGGTCATTGAAGCCTTTCCGCCGACAGCCGTGGTGGCATAAACGCTGTATGAAGCCACAACGCCGCCCTTGAGCTTTGCAATATTTCCGGTAAATGTGCCTCCTGTTATAACAGTCTGTCCGCCGTTATTATAAAGAACCGCACCCTGAGTTGCCTCGTTTGATCTGAATATTCCGCCGCTGATATTTACAGTACCCTCAAGATTGTAAATAACGCCGCCGACCGAGGTGCCGATATTACCGCTGAAAATACCTCCGACGATCTCGGTTGTGCCCTGATTGTAAATCAAAGCACCCATTACCGTCGCCGCCGACTGCTCGGCTGTTCTGAAATCATAGAATTCAACGCCCGGCTGAACCGTTAAAGTTGCGTCCTCCGCAACCTTGATTGCCGAAGCCGTTGCCGCAACCTTGCCGCCGGCGATATAGAAATCCGCAGAGCTGTCGTTGCCGTAAACCTTCGAGCCCAACGTCAGCTTACCCGTAACATTGAACATCGGAGCAGTGAGCGATGCCGCTCTTGAAAGAGTTGCACCGTCCTCCGAAAAAATTCCTATTTCCGAAGTGATATTCACGGTCGAGCTAAGCTCCGTATCACGGATAACATAGACTGTGGGAAGAACGGTTGAGCTTGTGCTTGAAGCATAGCCGATAGCCTCGGGGAGCGTTTCATAATATGTGTCCGTGCGTCCGTCAATCTGAACCTTGGCAACATATTTGTTCTGAACTCTCTTTACGCTTCTGACCGAGCCGTCCTTTATCGCCTTAACAGAAGACATATTGTACATTGAAGTGAGCTGAGGATAGTAATAGAAATATGTATCATCGGACGTTGCTCTCCAATCGGAGGTTGAAAAGCCGATATTGGAAACGGACGAAGAACCGGTCATCTGAGCCGGAGTTTTTTCCGTTGCGCCCGTTGTTAAAAGGTTTGTTTTGTATGTTCCGTCAAATATAACACCCGAGACATTTGCGCCGACCGTGTTGCCGAAAGCAACGCCGACCTGGCTTGCACCCGTTACCCTGCTTGAAACATAGCAGGTTCTGACCGTGCCGTTATTATTGTATCCGACAAGTCCGCCGACCATAACATTGCCGCTTATCTGTGCGGCCGTATTGTAGCTGTTTGTGAGCGTTCCTGCGGAGTTATAGCCGAGGATTCCGCCGACAAATCTTGCATTCGGTGCGCTGATAGTCGCATAATTAAAGCATTTGTTTACAGTCGCTTTATTGCTGAATCCAACAACGCCGCCGACATTTGTGAGAAATGATTTATCATCAGAATAATTCGTTCCGACGACACTGCCGAGCATACCGCATGTTGCTACGCTTGCCGTTGAGCCGCCGAGGTTGCCGACTATACCGCCGACTGCCTTATCGCCGCTTACTTCACTGTCAACGGCACAGTTAAAAATCGAGCCGCTCTTTACATAGCCTGCAATACCGCCGACATTCTCAATGCCGGAGATTTTACCGTCAAGCACAACAGTGTTGGTGACAGTACCCGAATTCACATAGCCGAAAAGGCCGATATTCTTGCCGCTGTCACCTGAGGTTGAGGACGTATAAAGACCCGCGATATTGTAACCGCCGCCGTTGAAAATTCCGTTGTATCCATGAGCCTCGTCAATTCCGATAGGCGTCCATTCGATAACGCCGAAGCTCTCGTCATTGACGTTGATATTCATAAGAAGATTATCCGTAACGGTAGCATTGGCATTGGGATTTGCATCCATGCCGCTGAGCTGTCCGTTTACCAAAGCCGCAAACCATGCAAGCTCCGAGGGCTTTGAAATAAGATATGTACCGCTTGAATTCTTCTGCGGAACGGAGCGATCGCCCGCCCAAACGTCAAGCGAAAGCATCCATGCAAGAACGGGATAGCCGTTGTTGATCTCCGTATAGTCAAAACAAAAGTATACCTTCCTGCCGTTAAGCTCCTTAACGAATGAGGAAAGTTTCATGTCTGCCAGGGTGCGTCCGATACCCGTCGTTCCGTCAACGCCCGATGTCTCATAGCTGTAGAAGCTGCTGTCGCACTCGCTGCCGTAAACCGAACCGATTGCACCGCCGACCTCTTTGCCCGTGCTTGTAACGGGAGCAATGGCATAAGCGTCACAAATTGTTGAGAACAGGGCATAGCCGACAAGTCCGCCGACCGTATCCTCCGCCGAAACAGAGCCGAGGAAGAAACAGCCTTCGAGGAATGCACCGGATAGAGTGCCGCCGATTCCGCCTACATTCAGCTTGCCCGAAACAGCCATGCTGCTGTAGTTCTTTACGGCAACCGTGTTACCGTTGGCATATCCCGTGATACCTCCTACACGCTGACCGCCGCTTACAGAGCCTGTCGAAAAGCACTGATTGATAACAGTATAATAATAAGACCAGCCGACAATGCCGCCGACGCTGTTTCCCGTGCCGTAAACCTTACCGTCAAATGAGCAGTCGGAAATTCCGAGATTCTCGGCATAGCCGACAAGTCCGCCGACGCTGTAGCCGCCATGGATTTCGGCATTTGTTATTTTAATATTCTTAATGCTTGTTCGGGTGTGCTGAAGAACAAATTCCGACGTCATCTTTTCAGGGACATCCGAATCCTCGTTATATTCGCTCGGCATAACAACGCTGCCGAAAAAGCCTGCACAGTCGATACCGGAATCAACATAAACGCCGCTGACGGTATGTCCGTCGCCGTCAAACGTTCCGCAGAAAGGACTTTCCTGTGTACCGATAGGCGTCCACTTGTTAGCCGTTGAGCCGGCAGTGTTGAGCTGAATATCCGCAGTCAGCTTACCCTTTATGGATTGCGAACCACTGTTAACCGCATCGGCAAACCAAATAAGCTCCGAGGCAGTTCCGATTTGATAAACTCCGCCGGAAAGAGTCGGAACGGTTCCTGCCGCCAAGGCCGAAAGTCCCGGAATCACCGAGACGGTCAAAATCATAAGTGCTATGGCAACGGACAGAATCCTGCGTTTCATAAGCAACACTCCTATTATACAAATTTAAGACAATGTCGCACAGTTGAGACATGCGAATTGCGTAGAAAAAGCTGACTATACCATTACACATAGTATTATAAATTATTTTTCGTCAAAGTGCAAGGTACTTGTCTTAGTGTTAATATACAATATTAGCTGAGTTTTTTTGTGAAATATGCACTTTACTAAGTCGCAACGCACCGAAAAAGCCTGATAAAATTATTTTCATCGCCGAGTTTAATCAGCTTCCCCCGAAGGAGGAACCCATTATCACTTTTGCAGACAGCGTCTCGCTGCGACTCGGTCACGCTCCGCCTAAATCGTCCCGTTTTCAGCATTTTTTGGCGTTTTTGTCGAGCAAATTGTGATTGACACCACCGAACGGCACAAGCGGTTGTATTTGTGAAAAGGACGTGTAAAATATAATTTTTCTGTTTAAATTTTCGCCGTAAAAGTGTATAATGTAATGGTGAATGTAATTATTAAGACAAAAGGAAGTTTATAATGTCGTATATTTTCAATTCCGCTGTTCTCGGTTCAATGTTCGCTGTGCCGGCTCAGGTTGTGGATAACTACATAAAATTAGCGAGTGCCTCTCAGCTCAAAACTCTGCTTTGGATATGCCGACACATATCCGAGCCGATTGACGCTGCCAAAATATCGCAGGAAATCGGCTACAGCGTCGGTGATGTTGAGGATGCACTGACCGTCATCGCCGGCTGGGGCGTTCTTATCGGAACGGACGTTACCGTTACCCCTGCCCCCGTTTCTTCGGAAAAGCCGAAAATTACGGAACAGCCGAAACACCTTGAGGAAATTGCCGCATCGAAGCCGTCAAGTGAGCAGATAATGACCAGATGCAAAGAAGATCCCGAAATTCTCGCAATGTTCTCCGATATTGAAAAAATGCTCGGCAAGACCCTCGGCTACGACAGCCGAAGCACTCTGCTGATGATGCACGATCACTACGGCCTGCCTATTGAGGTTATCTACATGCTCGTAGACTATTGCAAATCCGTCGGAAAAAGCGGTTTTTCCTACATTTCAAAGGTCGGAAAAACCTGGGGCGAAAGAGAAATCGACACGATTGAAAAAGCGGATGAACAAATTAAAATTCTCAATTCCTGCAACAAGCTTTGGAAAAAATTTGCCGAAATGGCCGGTATTCAGAACCCTCGCCCGTCCTCGTCGCAGTCGGCTTATCTCAGAACATGGTCAGTCGAGCTGAAGTTCAACGTCGAAATGATTTATCTTGCATATGAGGAGATGCTAAATCATTCAAGCAAGATAAGCTTCCCCTACATGAATAAAATTCTGATGAACTGGCATTCCAAGGGAATCAAAACTCCCGACGATATTGAGAAAGAAAAAGAAGAATACCGCAGAAAAAAATCGCCTGTTGCACAGGCCAACGTGTCATTTGATATTAACGAAATTAACCGTCGAGGCGACGCATTGCCGGTATACAAGAAAGGAAGCTGAACATGGCATACAGCAAGGAAACATATAAAAAGGCCGATCAGGAGCTGGCCGAGAGAAGAAGCCGTGCACTTGCCGAGCGTGAGGAGCACCATCGAATTGCCGTTGCGGCTGTTCCGGAAATTCTTGAGACCGAGGAAAAGATGTCCTCGGCAGGCTTGGCAACGATCAAGGCTCTCGGCATGGGTGCTGACGACGCCAAGGAATACATCAGAAAGCTTTCGGAAATCAATCTTGCCGCTCAGACGCAACGCAGTCTGCTTCTCAAGAATGCCGGCTTTCCCGAAAACTGGCTCGATGTCCGCTACAGCTGCAAAAAATGCGAGGACAAGGGCTTCGTCAACGGGATCATGTGCGATTGCTTTAAGGAGCTTCTTAAATCGCTTGAATATGAAAAGCTTTGCTCAAATTTGCCTGTTAACAACTGCCGATTTGACAATTTCAAACTTGACTACTATCCCGAAGGTGTAGGTACAAGTCCTCGCCGTAGGATGGAAAGTGTGCTGGATTTTTGCAAAACCTACGCTGCCGAATTCAGCCAAAAATCTTCAAGTCTCCTGCTCTACGGTCATACAGGGCTCGGAAAAACTCACCTTTCCCTTGCCATTGCAGGCAAGGTCGTTGAGGCAGGCCACGGAGTTATCTATTCCTCTGCACAGAACCTCTTCAACAAGCTTGAAAAAGAGAAGTTCGGCCGTTCCGACGGCAACACCGAGGAAAATATACTCGGCTGCGACCTTCTGATAATCGACGATCTCGGAGCGGAGTTCACAACACAATTCACGGTTTCCGCGCTTTACAATATTGTCAATTCTCGAGAGCTTGAAGGCAAACCGACAATTATCAGCACCAATCTAACGCCCGAACAGCTTCTGAGCACCTACAGTGAGCGAATCGCTTCAAGGATTCTCAACAACTACACCCTGCTCCGCTTTGACGGCACGGACATCAGACAAATTAAAACGAGGTAATTTATGGATATAATTCTTGCACTGACTAATGAATTCAAATTAAAGAAATGGCAGATTGAAAATGTCGTCTCCCTCATCGATGACGGCAACACGATTCCGTTTATTGCACGATACAGAAAAGAGGCTCACGGCACACTCGACGACCAGACTCTGCGTGCAATCTCCGAAAGACTTGAATATCTTCGCAACTTGGACAAGCGCCGTGAAGAAATACGTTCTTCAATAGAGGGTCAAGAAAAGCTGACGGATGAAATCTCCGCCGCACTCGATAAGGCCGCAACCCTTGCCGAATTGGAGGACATCTACCGTCCGTTCAAGCCGAAAAGAAAAACGAGAGCTTCCGTTGCAAGAGAAAAAGGACTTGAACCGCTTGCTCGGGCAATCTATCTTCAGACGGCGAACAGTCCGTCCGCCATTGAGCTTGCAAAGGACTACATAAACGAAGAAAAAGAGGTCAGCACCGCCGATGATGCACTCCAAGGTGCAATGGATATTATAGCCGAGGATATTTCCGATATGGCAAATATCCGCCGCAGGCTTAAAAACCTGCTCAACGTCGTCGGCATTGTAAACGTCAAAGCAAGCGATAACGAAGCCAAGAGCGTTTATGAGCAATATTACGATTACTCCGAGCCGGTCAACAAAATTGCCGACCACAGAATTCTTGCGATTAACCGTGGCGAGAACGAGGGCTTTCTCAAGGTCGGTCTTGAGCTTGACCGAGTTAAGGCGCTAAACGTCATCGCCTCCGAAACACTCAACGACAAGGGTTCACCCTGCACCGATACGGTTCGAGATGCAGGCGTTGACGCATATGACAGACTGATTTTTCCGTCGGTCGAGCGTGAGATTCGCTCCGCTTTGACCGAGAGAGCCGACGCATCGGCAATCAAAAATTTCTCACTCAATTTAAGAGAACTTTTGCTTCAGCCGCCCGTTAAAGGCAAGGTTGCACTCGGACTTGACCCCGGCTACAGAACAGGCTGCAAGGTCGCAGTTGTTGACGCAACGGGACGTGTGCTTGACACAGGAGTGGCTTACATCACACACTCCGCCGCTCAGCAGGCACAAGCAAAAATTCTGATCAAAAATTTAATTAAAAAATACGGCGTTCAAATCATCGCCATAGGCAACGGAACGGCGTCCAAAGAAACGGAAATCTTCACTGCCGAGCTTCTCAAGGAGCTTGACACTGACACGGCTTACATGGTCGTCAGCGAGGCCGGCGCATCGGTCTATTCCGCTTCAAAGCTTGCTGCAGAGGAATTCCCTCAGTACGATGTTTCACTGAGAAGTGCGGTTTCCATAGCTCGTCGCTTGCAGGACCCGCTCGCAGAGCTGGTTAAAATCGACCCAAAAGCAATCGGCGTAGGCCAGTATCAACATGATATGCCCAAGAAAGAGCTTGACAGCGCACTCAACGGCGTTGTCGAGGATGCCGTTAACAGCGTCGGCGTTGACCTCAACACCGCTTCGCCGTCACTTTTGATAAGAGTTTCAGGAATCAACTCGACCGTTGCGAAAAATATAGTCGCTTATCGTGAGGAAAACGGCGAATTCACGTCACGCTCCCAGCTTAAAAAAGTACCAAAGCTCGGTGCAAAAGCGTTTGAGCAGTGTGCAGGCTTCATGCGTGTACCCGAGAGTAAAAATATGCTTGACAACACAGGCGTTCACCCCGAGAGCTATACCGCAGCAAAGGCTTTGCTTGAAATCTGCGGCTACACGGTCAATGACGCAGCAAAGAATAAAATCGGCGACCTCAACGAAAAAATCGCTGCTCTCGGTGAAGAAAAAGTTGCCGAAAGAATCGGCGTGGGTGTCCCGACAATGCAGGATATTGTCAAGGAACTTATGCGCCCCGGCCGTGACCCTCGTGACGAGCTTCCACCGCCGATGCTCCGCACTGATGTTATGGACATGAAAGACCTCAAACCCGGCATGGAGCTTAAAGGAACGGTCAGAAACGTTATCGACTTCGGCGCATTTGTTGATATCGGCGTTCATCAGGATGGGCTGGTTCACGTTTCGCAGATTACAAATCGCTATATAAAGCACCCCTCCGATGTGCTCAAGGTCGGACAGATTGTCACGGTTTGGGTGCTCGACGTTAATATTGAAAAGAAAAGGATCTCACTCACAATGAAGAAACCTAAGGGCGTTGAATAATGAATAAACTCGACAGCAAAAACTCAAAGAAGCTTATATTTCTCTGCTCGCTGGCTTATTTCGTCAGCTACCTTACACGAATCAATTTTGCCGCTGTAATTGCGGCAATAATAGCAGACGGCTGCATCGAAAAAGCGGCGGCCGGCGCAGTCACCACCGTGGGATTCATTACATACGGCGTTGGTCAACTCATCAGCGGCAAGCTTGGCGATCATTTTGACCCAAAGAAGCTGATGACGCTCGGCTTCTTCGTAACGGCAGCAATGAATTTGCTCATTCCATTTGTCAAGGGAGCGGTTCCGATGTGCCTTGTTTGGGGCGTAAACGGACTGGCACAGTCGCTCATGTGGCCGCCGATGCTTAAAATAATGAAAACGGCAATGAGCGAGGACGATTTCAACAAGGGCTGTGTTCAGACCAACCTCGGCTGTACCATTGCAACCATTCTTATATATTTGCTCTCACCTGTTGTAATCTCCGTTTGGAGCTGGAAAGGCGTATTCTTCATTGCAACAGTCTGTGGAATTGCAATGGCAATAACATGGTACACCGTGCTGACAAAAATAGAACGCTCTGCTGACATTAAATATGTTCTTAAAAAATCCTCGGATAAAAAAAGCAAAAAGCACAGTCCGGCCATGCCGATAGTTCTGCTCATCTTCACCCTTGCGGCGATATTCTTCCAAGGAGTTCTACGTGACGGCGTAACGACGTGGCTGCCGACATATATCTATGAATCCTTCGGACTGAGCAGTGAAAAGTCAATTCTCACCAGTGCAGTTATTCCGATATTCTCATACATAAGCCTGCAAATCTGTTCAAGGCTTTATAACAAGACCGGCAGAAAGCCGTTCAAATGCGGATTTATGATTTTCGCCGTCGGTGCCGTTTCAACAATAATTCTTGTCGCCTTCGGCAGTCATTCTGTCATCCTGACAGCGGTTATATGTGCCCTCATCGTCGGCTGTATGCACGGCGTTAACCTTGTGCTCATCAGCTTTATTCCCGGAATTTACGGCAACAACGAGAACGTTTCCGAGCTTTCGGGCACGCTCAATTTCATGACATATGTCGGCTCGGCAGCATCGGCCTACGGCTTCGCCCTGCTTTCGGACAGCTTCGGCTGGAACGGCACAATAATCAGCTGGGTTGTAATCGCTCTGCTCGGCACGGCGGCAGTCGGAATCTGCAAAATAATTGATAAGGAACCTGAAAATGAACGATAAAAAATCCAAGAAAGAACAGAAAATAAGCTTTTGCCCCGTCGCCGGAAAATGCGGCGGCTGCCAATTGCAAAACATGACATATGAGCGTCAGCTCGGCTTTAAGGAGGCAAAGGTAGTTAAGCTCCTCGGCAAATACTGCCATGTTGAAAAAATAATCGGCATGGAGCACCCCTACCATTATCGCAACAAGGTTCAGGCAGCTTTCGGCTCAACGAGGGGCGGCAAAATTATCTCCGGCGTTTATCAGTCCAAATCGCACAGAATCGTATGCGTCGACCGCTGCCGAATTGAGGACAGAAAGGCCGATGAAATCATCGTGACGATTCGTTCAATGATGCCTAAATACCGTATGGCGGCCTACAACGAGGATAGGAACACAGGATTTCTGCGTCATGTACTTGTCAAGCACGGCTTCAAGAGCGGCGAAATCATGGTTGTGCTTGTCACGGGAACTGTCGTTTTTCCCGGCAAGAACGCTTTTATAAAGGAACTGCTTAAAATCCACCCCGAGATTACGACTATCGTTCAAAATATCAACAATTCCGATACAAGCATGGTTCTCGGCGAGACGGAAAAGGTGCTTTACGGCAAGGGGCATATCAATGACTCGCTCTGCGGCTGTGTTTTCGGAATATCGCCGAAATCGTTCTATCAAATCAATCCCATCCAGACCGAAAAGCTTTACAATAAAGCGATGGAGTTTGCAAATCTCACGGGTCAAGAGACCGTTATCGACGCTTACTGCGGCATCGGTACAATAGGAATTGTCGCCGCCAAGAAAGCTAAGCAAGTTATCGGCGTTGAAGTCAACCGTGACGCAGTTCACGACGCAATCGTCAACGCCAAGCTTAATGATACAAAAAACATTCGGTTCTATTGTGCCGATGCAGGCGAATTTATGGTTGACATGGCTTCAAGCGGCGAAAGAGCGGACGTTGTTTTCATGGATCCGCCGAGAGCAGGAAGCGATAAGGCGTTTCTTTCCTCTGTCGTCACTCTAAGCCCGAAGAAAATCGTCTATATCTCCTGCAATCCCGAAACACAGGCAAGAGACATATCTTTCCTCATACGCAACGGATATAAGGTCAAAAAAATTCAGCCCGTTGACATGTTCCCACACACCGCACACGTTGAGACTGTTGCATTATTGGTCAGGAACATATCAACCAAGAAACACGTTGTTATATAGGTTAGGCCGGAAGAGCCCGGCTCATAAATCTGTAAAATTGAATACCTTTGATGATTGTTCCAAATCAATACAAACAATCACATAAACCCGACAGCTCGCAAATGAGTTGTCGGGTTTATTTTCACGCATAAATGCGTCAAAACAAATCTCCGCAGATTGCTCCACGGAGATTGTGTGTTATTTAATTAGTACCAAATCCAGCCGAAGAGGAGGATTTTGATCAGCCACTGACCGAAGGAGTATTTGACCGTTACCTTGCAGGTGTCCTGAACGGTGTTGCCGTTGGAATCGGTTACGGTGCAGGTGATTGTTGCACTGCCTTTCTTTGCGGCGTATACCTTGCCGTTTTCGTCAACCGTTGCAACTTTTGTATTCGATGATGAATACTTCACCGTATACTTTGCACCCTCATCCGCCTTGATTGTTGGCTTGATTGTCGCCGACTTCTTGTAGTTCAGCGTAATGTCAGAAACAGAAACGGATTTTACGTTTGCCGACTGTTCAACGATTGCATATTCGCTGAAATGGTTCGTCTTGAAGATAACATATCCGTCCTTGACCTCGCACGGAATCTTTGTTACCTTGCCGCTCACAGAATCGACATAGCAAACAAAGACCTTGTTTGTCGTGAATCCGTCGGGAAGAGGAACCTTAACGGTGATTTCACCGTTTGGCTGAACCTTTACGCCGTCCTTGTATGTTGCAATGTCATAGATTTTTGAATTGACCTTACCGAATTCGGTATTGATGAGCTGGAACGACTTTCCGCTGAACTGCTCCTCAACCTTAATCTCGGTGTCGGAATCGTATTCATTATTGTAATTGATTTCGATTCCCGTCTTGTCGTCCTTGATAACCTTGAGCTTTTCGATCGCACGGGTTTCAACCTTATCGCAGACGGAGCAAGTTCTCTTTTCCTGACCCTCTGCCGTCGTTGTTGCTTCTTTTACAACCGTCCATTCGCTCCATGTGTGAGCCGCAAGCGGAAGCGTCTTTTCGTTAAATGTCTCGCCGCACTCCGAACAAATATCATACTCCATTCCCGCTACCTTGCAAGTGGAGGGTACGGTGATGTGGTTGAACGTGTGGGTGTGTTCGGGCGTATAGTCCTCACCCTCCAGAAGCTTAATCGGTTCTTCATCGCCTAATGTGTATGACCATACCGAGCCGTCAGTGCGGGTGAATATAGCAAAATGATTATATTTATTACCATAATCATAACTTTCTTTAAAAGCCGTAACATCTGTCATTATTTTAGAAATTATTCTTTTTTCCGAATAAATAGTGCCCTCATAATCTTTAGTTGCATATAAATTATTCTCTTTGTCTAAATAGAACGATACCCCCATTTCTTTTATATTTGTCAGTGTAGGCGTGATGTCTTCAGGGTTTGATTCAACAATATTACTATAATTATCTTTAAGCTGATAATAGTCGCCGTTTTTAGTTTGAAATACTAAAAGTTGTGCATTCCAATTACTTTCATTTATTCTATCAACATCTGATGCGATTTTTACCGCAGATGTATTCTCTGCAGATTCACACAGCCACAAGCTATCATCATTATCAATATAATAATATGATGCACTATAAAAAAGAAATGCAATATCCTTAACTTCGTGATCTACTGAACACCCTCTTGAGCCACCTGTTTGTCCATTATTTTTAATATAAAGACCATTTCTTATTATTGATTTCACATTTCTACATTCTTCAACTGGTTCACCACTTGAATTAACATAATAAGCCTTGCCGTCATTTGTCAAATACTGATCATCATTAATATCTTTGACATTCTCAGCCAAAAGCTCAAAATCGTTTAATCTATAGCAATTGCCGTATTTGTCAAGAGCAAGTAGTGTATTTCCGTATTCATCATGTTCTTTGCTAAATTTTAAGAAATTTTCTCCGATTTTTTCATCTGACTTCCAAAGTTCGCCATCATCTGTGATGTAATATGCATAAGAGCGATCATCACCGTTTCCGGCGCAGAAACTGCTCATTAGAACTTTCTTTCCGGTGTTCACTTTTTTTAGACCGCTTATCGTCTTTTGGTAGACATCACCATTGGCAGTATTGACTATACCGGCAGATGTGAGATTAGGAATTTCTTTAATTGTTGAGCCTAAATCTTTATTATAGTCCGAAGATGTAACATGAACCGTAAATTTTTTTGAAACCGAACCAAGTGTCACTGTTATATCAGAATCTCCGACCTTTAAAAAATTCATACATTTTTTATCAATACTAACTACACTGCTATTGGAAGATGTAACTTTAAGCTCGTTTAACAAGTTATCATAGTATTATAGGCGTTCTCTTCCATAATTCTTAAAAAACGATAGAAAAGCCTTGCCTTCGGTAACAGTTAAATCATTGTATTTTTGTAAAGAAAAATAATCTTCTATCGAAATAAGCTTGTCTTCCCAATCATCAATATATGATGCCGAATCTGCATATTCGAGGCCCGAAATATCTCTTACTCTATAAAGTGAAATATCCCCATCATATGATCTCATTTCGTCAACGGTAATTGCACCGTCATGATTTAAATCTACATCCCATAACCTTTCATGTAAATACTTATCGTTAAAATTAATATATTGATTTTCATCATCTGAAATTATAATGGTAAAATCTAATGATTCTTCTCCGTCAGAAATTGTTACTGTTTGTGCTCCAACCTTATTTGATAAGTATCCTGATGAAGAATACTCGGAAATCTGTTTCCAAGTGTAATCAGATGAAAGCTTATATACCTCTATAGCTGATGAAAGCGGTGTACCTTTTGAAATTATACAATTTTTGAATTTAATTTTAAGGTCACCTATACAGGTATAATCTATATCTATATTTTCTGCCCATAATTGTGCATATGAACCTTTTGAACAAATAATTGAACGGAGGTCATAATTTGTTCCTATATACCCTACACTATTGGGGATTATAACATCTTCACTATTATCAGGAATTGCACTTGAGCATATATAAACCGTATTTTCCTTTATTTTATCATTTTCTCCAAGCTTAATAAGTTTTTTATCAAGATATAAACTTTCATTATGCCAATTACTCTTATTTTTATAAAAAGCCGTTTTTCTGATATCATAACTTTCAAAATCAAAATCCTCGGCGAAATCAAGAATTTCAGCATTAATAAAACAGTTAAAATCGTCATATCCCAAGCGTCTAAAGCCTTCTTTAACAACTATTTTTTTTACCCATTTTACAGTGCTACTTCCAAGAACACTATAAAAAGATATGTAGTCATCATCGGATCCTGAAATATTCGGTTCAAAAGTAATTGTGCCCGTTGCTCTGTCTTCTGTAATCTTACAATTCTCTCCGGGAATTACAGTTCCATCAACCTCATAATTATTTTCTCTTATATTAGTTATTTTGAAACCATAATAAGAGCTATCGGAATTCCAATTGTAAAGACGAATTTTGAGAGAACTTGCATTAAAATCTACGGTCTTACCCGCAAGTTCGTTTCCGGCACTTCCAATCCAGTTACCATTCTGATCATAAAAGTACAAATTGTCATATTCATGAAACTCTGTATTATCAGAAAAAGTAACAGAAAGCGATTTTGTGCCCGGCTTTCCCTCATAAATCCATGCATAGTCGCCATACCCGTATGGGTGCTCGGATTCAGGGTACTCGCTATCCGCCGCAAATACCGTTATCGGCAACGCCGAAAACATCATAAGAACGGCAAGAAGCAATGATATAAGTTTCTTTTCCATTTTGGTGTTTCCTCCCAACAAGTTTTTATTTTCTATATATAAAAACAACCCGACAAGGCTTGGTATGCAAGCCCCATTAGGTTAGTTAAGCGCAATTATTTTTGTGTATGCAAAAGCAAGCGAGCAGACTTCGGCTGCCGTTTTTACATTATACTCCTGCATACCCATTTTCATTCAATCCCTTTTTTCTAATTTCTACCTTTATATTTTACACGATTTATTTCTGTTTTGCAATAGTGTGACAAAAATAACAAATTTGTATTTTTTGTCACACCCCCTTTTTTTGCAAAGTTTGTGAAAAATGACGGTGATATGCTTTCACAATTCTGCCGTTTTTGACATTTTATGTAAATTCGGCAGATATTTTATAACCCCCTCAGTCAGCGTTGCCTGTGGATTAGTAATCAGTGATTAGTGATTAGTATATAATTTTTTAGCCTTGGGTCGATGTGGGCATTGACCGCTACAGAAAGTTCCTATATCAAACCTCGTCGAGCTCTGCGGAATGTGCCGTTCTTGATCCTCACTTTAGAATACAACACGGATTCGCACCGAGAAAATCCGATTGTTTTCTCAAAAAAAGTAATGGATTTTCGGTTATCCCTATGTGTGATTTTCGGTTTATCCCTACGCTTGTTGACAATATTATTTTTTATCTGTATAATTCTAAACAAGACTGTTATTGATAAAACAATCACGGAGGTTAACCTATGACCCTAAAAGAAGTTATAAAATACAGGAAAATATGGATGGGTTTTGCGATTTTGTGGGTAATCTTTTTCCACTTCGGCTACAAGCCGCCCGATCCGCTTGCCGCATTACAATCGAGCGGTTACAGCGGTGTAGACATCTTCTTTTTTGCCTCGGGAATCGGATGCTATCTTTCCTATTCCCGTGACAAAAATGCCGCCGCTTTTATCAAACGGCGATTCATTCGAATTATGCCGACGTATTTTGTTTTCATTGTGATTTGGTGTACATATAAGGTAATAACCGACGGCATGGATTTTACAACGGTACTCGGCAACATTTTTTGCGTTCAGGATTTGACCGGAAAAGACGGCAGCTTCAACTGGTATTTTGGCGCAATGTGGATTTTCTATCTTCTGACTCCGTATTTTGTCGCTGTTGCCGATAAAATCAAAAAGCCTGCCGGCTGCGTCCTCTTCTGTCTGTTACTTGTTTTGTTCTCGTTCCCGTTTTGGAATGTTAAAGCACTTATAATAATCGTTACAAGAATGCCGGTTTACTTCCTCGGAATGTATCTTGCAAAACGATCACAGGTAAGTGATGATAAAATTTCGCTAAAGTTTATGCTGATTGCCACAGTGCTTTCAATTATAAGCATGGCAGCATTTATTGTGTGCTATTTCAAGCTTCATGATGAGCTTTGGAACTATGGATTATGGTGGTATCCTTTTATCATCACCGCCCCGACGATTTGTCTTTATCTCTCATTTATCAGCAAACAGCTTGAGAAAAAGTCGGTCGGTCAAAAAATTCTGAAAGCGTTTTCCTTTATCGGCAGTTACACCTTTGAACTATTTCTTGTCCACATGTTTGTTTTCAAAGAGGTCAGCAGCATGATAATGGAAAGGCAGCCGAACCACGTTATTGCAATTTGGTTTGCTGCACTTATCCCCGTTGCAATAGGTGCCGCCATTCTTTATCAGCTGACAAAGGGAGTTAAAAAGCTCATTAAAAAGGCCGCAAAATAAACTAATTTAAAGCCATGGTTATCGGAATCATCGATAATCATGGCTTCGTTTTTTCATATGCTCCACAATCGCTTTTGCTGAATTTTCGGGAACGTTGATTGTGTGTTTGGCTTCATTCATATTTTCAAGGTAATGTGCATCCGAGCTGACGAAAACAGGCATATTTTTTATGATCGGATACTTTTCTTTGTACTCGTTTTGATTGGCTTTCTCCGTCATTTCAACCGCATTGAAGTTCATCTCAGGCGTTATCATTCCAAGGTTTGAAATAACGCTGTACGAATTACGGTCGATATGTGCCGGATAGCATATGCCGCCGTATTCACCGACAATTTGCACGGCATTTTCAATGCTGATTCCGCTCGCAGTTGTCAGCAGCAACTCCTGCGTTCCCATTATCCCGTCGCCCTCGTCCATGATGATCTGGTCACCAAAAATTTCGGGTCGGTTTTTGACAGGAGGAACAGTTGAAAGCACATATTCAGAAAAATCCTCGGCATTTTTTACGTCGTCAAACAGACATACAACATGTACCTCCTCCGAAGTGCAAAGCTCCATACCCGGAATAACGGTCAGACCAATCTTTTCGCCAACGTTGATTGCCGCACGGCAATTTTGAGCGGTGTTGTGGTCAGTCAAAGCTATGGCATCCATACCGAGAATTTTCGCCATATTGACGAGATTATACGGCGTCATGTCGTTGTCGCCGCAGGGCGAAAGACATGAATGCAAATGAAAATCGTAATACAAATCCATTTTAAATCAGCCTTGAGATTTCGGCGGCTACCCGGTAGGAATTTTTTTCCGTGGTGAGAATTATTACGCCGTTTTGCTCGGCTCGCTTAAGAGCCTCCTCGTCAAGTGCCGCATTCTCGGTCAAAATGATGCATGCAACGTCGGCAAGCACAGCAACGCCGATTGAATTGACGTTGCCCATAACCGTAAGCCATGCGTCGCCCTCCTGTGCTCTTGACATAACCCAGCTGAGCAGATCGCCGCAATAGCAGCCCGTTACCTCCCTTTCAAGGTCGTCACCGCATATGAGCGTTAAATTCAGTTTTTCTTTAAGTGTTTTTATGTCCATTTCAACTTCTCCTCGTCAATAATCTCACGGAACGGAACAGGAATGAATTTTTCAATCTCGTCCTCGTTGAGCGGAGTGGTGTGGCTGATTTCCGCTTTGAGGCGGAAAACGCAGTGATCAACGCTTGCATATCCTCGGACAATATCCTCGGCAAGCGAACGACAGGTAGGTGCGCCGCAAGTGCCGCAGTCGAGACCCGGGAAATTCTTTACCATTTCCGAAACCTGATTCATCAGCTTCATTGCGTCGGTTACGTTGTCGGCAAGCTTCAGCACAGAATACGGCTGTAAGTTTTCCTGCCACATCATCTCGTCGGGTACTTCTTCGGTATCAATATGATTGCACGAAACGGGACGGTATTGCTTGAGAATCGAAAGTCTCGCTTTGGCAACAAATGTGTTGGAAACAGTCAGGCAACCGCCGACACAGCCTCCCGTGCAGGCGTTCAGCTCGATAAATTCAATATCATTGAGCTTTTCATCCTCAATCTCTTCAAGAATTTTTATAACATTTTCGATTCCGTCGGCGGCAATATATTTTCGGCTCAATGTGCCCGAGGCTTCGCCGCCGCTCGTTGCCCAGCCGACGCCGATTCTACCCGATTCATCCATGTTCTTAAGCTCTTTGAGATGATCCATTCTGCTGACAAGCATGGGGTAAATATCGCTGATTGCGATTGCCCCGTCAACGTCCGATTTTTCAGCACAGAGCGGATTTTTTATCGCTGTTATTTTGGCAGGACACGGAGTAATAAAGAACACACCTATATCACTGTCATCGAGTCCCGTCTCAGCCTTCGCTTCGAGCCTCGCCAAACGTGCCGATTCGTCCATCGGCGTATTAAGTTCCAAAAGATTGTCAATCAAATCGGGATAAGAAATCCTTATCAGTCGGCAGACCGCAGGACAAGCCGAGGAAATAACAGGCTTTGTCAATCCGCCGTCTTTAAGAAGCTTTCTTGTTGCGTCGGAAATAATTTCAGCGCCCTTTGCAACCTCAAAGACCTTATTAAAACCCAATTCGGTTAATGCCGTCAATATGTAATTGATATCGTCAAGGTTATTGAATTGGCCATACAAAGATGGTGCAGGTAAGGCAATTTTATATTTGAATTTTTCAATATCCTCAATAGGATCACTTTTAGCGGTTTTTGCATGATGGGGGCAGATGCGAATACATTCTCCGCAGTCGATACATCGTTCGGAAATAATCGTAGCCTTGCCGTGGCGCACTCTTATCGCCTGAGTCGGGCACCTTTTTATACAGTTCATACATCCGAGACATTTTTGCTTATCAAGGCTAACCGAATGAAAAACAGTATTCATGATCTTCTCCTTGCTTTTATTTATTATATACCTTAAGAGTAATTGTCGTTCCTTCACCAATGACAGTATCTATGTTCATTTCATCGGTATATTTTTTTATATTCGGCAGACCCATTCCTGCACCGAAGCCAAGCGAGCGCACATTCTCCGGGGCTGTTGAATAGCCCTCTTTCATTGCAAGCTCTATATCGGGAATTCCCGGGCCCTTGTCAGCCAATACAACAGTTATACAATCCGGCGTTACGGTTGCATCAATAACTCCGCCGTCAGCATGAATAACCATGTTTATTTCTGCCTCGTAGACGGCGATTGCAACATTGCGTGTTACGGCAGGTGCAAATCCAAGCTCTTTAAGGGAACGCTTAAGCTTGCCCGATGCTTCACCGGCTCGGGTAAAGTCATAGGCACTGACATCATAATGCAATTTTACTTCATCCATTATTTTCCGCTGCCTCCTCTAAGCCCATGAGCATAAAGTCGACCGCAGGAGGTGAACATTTCAAGGTCTGTACCTATGAGAACGATGTCACGCTGCTCGGCAAGGTCGATCATGCCCATATCGGGCGATTTCCCCCTTACAAAAACAATGCAGCTCATATCCATCATTTCAGCAGTTCTTACAACCTGCGGATTAACAAGACCCGTCAAAAGAACTGCCTGCTCCTTAACAAAAGCAAGAACATCGCTCATCATATCACTGCCACAGGCGGTAAACACCTCTCTGTCAAGCAAATCCTCGCCGTAGATTATACGTCCGTCGAGTATATCAATAATTTCTTTTACCGTCATATTCAGCCCTCCGAATAATAAATATACATATATAATATCATATATTAAACGAAAAATCTATATATTTTCTATAAAAATAATTAATAAACCGGAATTTTTGTTTAAGAATTGCATTGACATTTACGAATTAACATAGTAACATATTTTTATATATAAAATATGGGGTGTTTGTAAAATGAAAAAGCGGAAACTTTTAAGTTCTGTGTTTTCTGTCGCTATGGCAACGATTATTGCCGCAAGCTCGCCGACAGTTGGCGTTAAACTTGCAAAAGAAGCACAGCTTCCGGCCGAACCGACGGTTCAGAGCGTTTCAAATTCCAAATCTGTTGAAGCGAATAAAGCAAAGAGCGTCTCTGCAAAAAAAGAAACTGCAAAAACGGTTAAAATCGATGCAAATAATATTGCTCAGTTTGAAGATAAAGACGATGTTTTCTATGAGCCTGAAGAGGAAAGCATATCGGCACTTGAAGATTCGACAACATACATAAATGATGCAATAACGGTTTTTTTCAGCGACGATGCAACGCTGCTTGACAAGAAAAAGGTTGTCAAAGCCCTTGACGGTGAAATAGTCGGCAAGGTTGATTTCATGAATGAATACGAAATTAAAATCGAGCGTTCGGATTTTTACGAAATCAATAACTTGTGCGATGAGCTTATGGAGAACGATAAGGTTGAATTCGCAAGCTGCTCTCTGGCAGAGAAAATTACTCCGGATTATGTTCCGAATGATCCGTGGAATCTTACCGACTGGGATGATGACGCACTTGACAGGCGTTCACTGTATTCAAACTGGTGGATAAAAGCGACGGATACAGACAAAGCATGGGATTATGACGAATATTTCAGCGATATCGATGTTGGAATTGTAGATACGGGATTCGACCCGACTCATGAAGACCTTGAAGGAAAGATCGTTTTCCCGAATGAATTCTTTGAAAAAAATAATGCTCCCTCGTATCACGGCAATCATGTTGCCGGAATCATCGGAGCAACTCAGGATAACGAAAAGGGATTGACCGGAATTGTCCGTGACGGCAAGCTTGTTTGTGTTGACTGGGAGGCTAACGAAGAACAGGGGCAAAAATGGAACAACAGTGCAAGAATAATGACCGGCTTTGTCAACGCTGTTCGTGCAGGAGCAAAGGTAGTCAATTTTTCTCTCGGAAGTTCCGGCACAATAAAAAACGGAATTGACAGGCTGCAAATCGTTAAGGATACTCAGGGCAAGTTCAATTCATATTACATTGCAAAAATGCTCCAACGCGGATATGATTTTATCTGCTGTCAATCGGCAGGCAATGGCGTTTACAAAAACGATAAGTTTGCCTATGCCGTTGACGCAAGCAATAACGGCACATTTTGTCCGATAACGGTCGACAATGCAGTTAAAACAGTCAAAGGTGTCACTCCGCAGGAAATTGTTGACAGAATAATTATTGTTGCGGCGGCAAAGTTTACCGGATTCAACACATATGAGCAGGCCGACTTTTCAAACGGCGGCAGTCAGGTTTCAATCTGTGCTCCGGGATATGATATTTACAGCACATACTACAAAGGCGACGGAAAAGACTATAATTATTGCTCTTACGCTTATCTTAAAGGAACATCAATGGCTGCGCCTATTGTAACCGGTATTGCTTCTCTTGTTTGGAGCGTTAATCCGTCGTTCACGGGTGCACAGGTCAAGCACTTCGTCTGCGACGAAGAAAATACAAAATATGAGGTTGCCGACAGCTCCTCCGAGCTTCATCTGCCGACAGGCACAATGCGAATGGTAAACGCTCAGCTTGCCGTCGAAGCAGCAATAAAAGAGTGCGAAAACTACGGCACGGTAACAGGCCGTCTCGAATGGGCAAAGATTACTCCGAGCAAGGTTATCGATTTCACCATAACAAGCAAGGAAATCGGCATGGTATACAGGCTCATGACCGACACCGCCGGCAATTTCAATGTGAAGCTCCCGGCAGGCAGCTATACCCTTGATCTTTCAGGAAAAAAGCGTAATTTTACTGTAACCGAGGGCGAGAATACAGACTTCGGTCATATGCGCACAGGCAACGCAACAATCGATTTTGACGAATTCAGAGACAGCATGAAGGACAATATGCAGGAGCTTCTGTCAAAATTGCAGGTTTACTAATCAATATAAAATTACATTACAAAAAATCGGCAGTAACGATTATGTTACTGCCGATAAGTTTTTATCTGATTTATTTTGTTGTCACAACATCAGCCGGCTTTGTTCCCTGAACCTCACCTGACTGAACAACAGTAATATTGCCGGAATTTCCGTCAACAACCGCCGTGAATCCGATTCCTCTCATTTTAAGGCTGACAACAAGAAGAATCAGCAGACAGAGAATCGTAACGCCTATCATTGAAAGTGCCGTAATCTTGCCTTTTTTTTCTTTGTCGCAAGCTTTAACATATTGGTCCATGCGTTTCTGAGCGTCATTAAGGTCAATATTCGTTGCCTGTTCTGCCTTTTTCTTTGCCATTGTCATCAACTCCGATTTAAGCGATTGATATATTATACAACAATAATTTTGTTTTGTCAATTACGGCTGCACGGTTATCGGATGTGCCTCACTCTCATGTTCAAAGGAAATAAAATTATTTCTCTCGGCATAAGCCCATCTCATATCGAAAAGCTCACACGCCGGTGCAGGCATATAAAGCTGGTCATGAATTCGGAGCACCTTTGCACATATCGTCTTTTCTTCACCGTTAACGATTGCCTTGTCACTGTTTTCAAAGAACTCTACCCTCTTGCCGTAAACATCAAGAGTAATTTTGCCTTTCTCCTTGAGGACATAACCGCCGATATAACCGATAAGTGTACCAAAGCAGGCATACCACATTCCGTCAACTTTTTCGCATTTGACGCCTGACTGACAAAGACCCATGAGCGCACCCTTAAAGGTCATTCTTGTCTGATTGAATTTCGGTGCAATGGCATAAGGCGTAATCTCATCCTTGCCCTTATCAATCGTACATTTGTCAACAATTCTTCCGTCCTCAATAATCTTTGACGTGAGGGTCATCTTATCGCCGTCCACCTCAACAATCGCAACAACGGAAACAGGCTCCTCCTCGCAATAAAAAGCAGAATGCCAAACCTTTGAAATTGCCCTTGTTCCCGGAGGGTTCTGATTGGAGTTGCCGAGCATATAGTGAACTGTACCCTGAGACGGACGCTCAAAAAGCTCCTCGTTCCTTCTTGGGAAGCTTCGTGAAAAGTTATGCTCATGGCCCGAGAATACGAGATCAAGCATCTCGAAGCCCTCTGTCATCATGGGATATGCGTCGTAATTGGCACAGTTTGAGCCTGAATAGCAAATCGGGAAATGATATGTACCGATATTCCACTGTCTGCTGTTCTTCTTCATATCATCTATCATCCACTCGTTAACGTCCTCAGGGCCGTTAATGCCGATCATTTGGAAATGGACGTTACCGTAATTGAATGTATAGTTTTCGGTTTTCCAGTCCTTCGGACCGTCATAGGCATATGAACCTTTAAACTGATTGTCGAAGAACTCGGCAGGCTCTGCATAATATCTGCCCTGCTCATGCACCGGATCTCTGAAGCCACGATTGTCATGGTTGCCGAGAGCCATCTGAAGAGGAATGCTCTCAACAACGCCCTGCATTCCCTCAAATGTGCCGTTCCACTGAATTTCATGCTGGCCGCAGTTTGTGTTGTCGCCACCGGTGAGAATAAATCTTGCATCGGGATTTTCGGCAAGAACCTTTTTGAGAATTCCCGTAAAATACGAATAATCGGGATTTATCAGGTCTCCCTTCTGCTGGTCGGAAATGCAGATAAACTTAAACTTTGTGAGATTCTCCGGCTCTGTTGTGAAGCTGAATTCATCACTTCTGTGCTCATCATCACCGCAGGTGTAAAAATACTTTGTATCGGGTTTAAGTCCCGTGAGCTTTGCCCAAAACATATTGCTGATGTCAATATCGCTCTTGAAAACATCGGTGTCGGCGTTGGTGCGCTTAACCTCGTCCGAGCCGTCCTCATGATAAAGAACGTAGCCGTTTTTTACGTCAATGCTTGTTCTCCAGGTTACATTCATTGTTGTTTTCGCATCGTCTGCGATGCTGATGAAAATATGATCGGGTTGGGGCTTAGAGCCTCTTAACGGTTTTGTTGACATAAATTTGCCTCCTTATGATATACTCGAATCGTTTATAACAATCGTTGACTGCTGTCTGTTAGGTGAATCGCAGAAAGCTTTCACTGTCGCCATAGCTTCCGCCGCTTCAAAAAATGAAATATCGCTGTTTGAGTCAAGGTTTGCAAGCAGCTTTTGATAAATCTTTGAACCGTTTGCAGCATTCTCGTCGGTTATATAGCTGTCAAGCATTGCACAAATCAGCTTACCCTGAATTCTCATTCCGTCCGAACCGAGAGTTTTGCAATATCTGAAATATTTTATAAGCGTTTCGCCCTTAATCGTTTGATTACCCTTTGTCAGAATCAATGTATAATTATTGCTTCTGTATTCAATTCGATTATCGACCGTATATTCAAGTCCGTCCATATAGTTGATGGCAAGTGCAAAGGTCTCGGCATTCGAACCGACATATTTATTGATTTTCACATTCTCTTTCTGCTCAATAACCGAAACAAGCTTGCCGGCACCGCCCTCCTTAAGGGTCTGCACATAGCTTTTGCCGTCGGCGGCCTTACCGTCGGGATTCAGCGGACGGTCCTTGAGAATACAGTTATCCATATCCGCTTCGATTATGTGAATAAAATACATTTCCGAATAGTCATTTGCCGAACAATATACAAGAAAATTTGTTTTTCCGCTCAACTTGGTCGGCGAAACAGGCTGATCATCCGTTGTAGTTTCGCTCAAGTCGGTTGTTGTCTCCTTAGAAAAAATGCTTTTTAGCGAAATTTCATTGTGCTTAAGTATAACAACTGCCGAAACAGAACCGAACACAACGGCGAAAGCGAGAAAAGCCAAAAAGAATCTCAAAAGATCGCCTTTCTTGTCCTGCTTGCTTGTTTTAAATTTGTGGCCTCTTAATGCCATTATATCACTTTCTTTTCAAAATTACTGTTGATTTTTCTTCAATATCCACCATATTGGCAGCAACTCTGCCGTTGCCGAGAAGGTCATATGCGTCGCACCATTCGGACTTAACGTAATAGGTTATCGGGTGCGGATTGCTGCTTGAAATAACAAGTATTGCTTCATCATCATTCTTCCTCGAGAAAGCAACGCAACCGGCAACTGCGGAAAGAATTTCAAACTTTCCGTCCTTGAAAACGGAATTCTTGCTTCTTATCTCCCCGAGCTTTTTGTACCATTCTACAAGCTCTTCATTTTCCTTGCCCCAAGGGTAGCAGCGGCGGTTAAACGGGTCTTTATAGCCCTGCATACCTGCCTCATCACCGTAATAAATCGTCGGCACACCCGGCAAAGCGAACTGCATTGCCGAGGCAGCCATGAGAAGCTTCATGCCGTAACGGTATTCCTTTTCGTCAAGGGAATGAGTGCTCTGCCACCTTCTGTCACGGTAAGCACAGCTCTCCCCTGCAAGTGCCGTAATCGCTCTCATTGTGTCGTGGGTCGAAATATGATTCATCAGCACATCAAGCACTTCCTTTGGATAGTTCTCAACAATGCTCATAACTCTTGAAGCAAAAAGCTCTGCGTTGGCGTCACGGATAAAATCAATGACTGCTCCTGCGAACGGATAGTTCATTACACTGTCAAGCTGTTCACCGAGAAGATAACGGCGAAGTTTGCCATAGCTCAATTTGTTTGAAGCATCCTCCCAGACCTCACCGAGAACAAGACAGTCGTTTTTTTCTTCCTTGACCGCCTTACGGAACTCATCAAGGAATTCGTCGGGAAGCTCATCGGCAACGTCAAGCCGCCAGCCCGATGCGCCGAGCCTGAGCCACTTGCGAGCGATACCGTTTTTTCCTGTTATATATTCGATGAAATCGGGATTATCCTCGTTGACCTCGGGCAAAATCTTAATGCCCCACCAGCTCTCATAATCGTCCGGCCATTTATTGAACTTGTACCAGTTGTAATAAGGCGAGTTTTCCGACTGATATGCGCCGACGCTGTCATAGCGTGAATAGCGATTGAAATATTTGCTGTCATCGCCCGTATGGCTGAAAACGCCGTCAAGCATGATTTTTATGCCAAGCTTTTCCGCCGATTGGCAAAGTGATTTAAAATCCCTCTCCGTGCCGAGCATCGGGTCGATTTTTTCATAATCAGCCGTATCATAACGATGATTGCTCTGTGCCTCAAAAATAGGGTTAAGATAGATACATGTCACACCGAGCGACTTGAGATAGCCGAGCTTCTGCTCAATTCCTTTCAGGTCGCCGCCAAAATAGTCATTGTTGAGCACCTTGCCCTCGGCGGTCGGGATCCAGTATGGGTCGCCGTCCCTGTCGGTTCGCAAAACTCTGTCCGAGGGAACATTCTGCTTCTTTGTGCCCGAAAAAGCGAAGCGGTCGGGAAAAATCTGATAAATTATTCCGCCCTTAAGCCATTCGGGAGTGTGAAAATTCTTATCGTAAACCGTGAGCTGCCAGTCGTCGCCCTCACCCTTGATTGCGGCAAGTCCGTTACCGACGTGGTAAATTCGGCTTGTACCCCACGATGTGTCATATTCAAAATGGTACTTGTAAAGTGCAGCGTCTTCGGCGGTAAAATCAATCTTCCACCATTCCTCGCCGACGCCCTCCATGCAGTCCCATTGCATGTTAATATAGCTGTACTGCGCATCCTCTGCTTTTTTAATGACCAGCTTTGCGGCATGGCAGCAAAAATCACGGGGCAGAATTATGCGAAATGTGACCGTTTGACCGGTTTTCACTGCCCCGAAAATGCTTTTGTGATATTCTAATCTTGAGTTATACGGAATGTACATCAATTTGTGGTTCCCTTGCTGCCCGTCGTAATTTCATCGGGCGTTTTTGTGACAATATTTTCAAAATATTTCTTGTCGATTTCCGTTTTATCCTCGGAAACGGTCGTCTTTTCCTCAACGTACGGTGCTTCGGAAATTTCAAGCAAAGCGTCCGTTATAAGGAAACCCGCAACAACGAACACAACAAAGAAAACAGCAATAACAATATACTTCACCACAGGCATCCAGGAGCTTTTTCTGTCCGTGCTGATGAAATATTTCTTGTTGTCGCTGTAAGAGGAGCGGAACTCCGTTATGCTGCGGCGACGTTTATTATATTTTTGGTATTTTTCCATGCTTTTACTCCCGAGAGCGGCATATAATATAATGTCGGCTCTTAAATTGGATTTACCATATTTTGATGGTTGAATACCGATTTTAACGGTCATATACTTTAATTAACGAGTTTATGAGGAGATGCGAAAATGGATATTCAACCGATAAGCAACAATAAATTTATAGTCGGATTAACCTGTGACGAGATGAAGGATCTTGATATTACATATGACGATATGGACTATTCAAATATTGAAACAAGGCGTGTAATCTGGACGATTCTCGACACCGTTCGCCGTGATACGGGGCGTGATGTTGACCCCTCGGGCAACCTGATGATTGAGGCAGCACCGGATACCGACGGCGGCTGTCTTCTGATGTTCACCGTTGCAAGCGGTTTGAACAAAAAGAGCGAGACCGTTATCTCAAAGGCAAACCCTACACGAATTTATGAGTTTGAAAATCTTGATAATCTACTCGATTTTATGCGATTTCTGCCCGACAATTCCCGACGGATATTTACAAAAGAAAGCAAATATCGACTTGAGATTCCGACAGAAACAGCGAACGGGCTTCAGCGCATACTCAATGAATACGCAAAATTCGTCGGCAAAAGCAAACTTGCCGCCGCTCACACTTATGAGCATTGGAGAGAGCTTTAACCTCTCAACGCTTCAATTGTTTTCGCAGGGTCGGATGAGCCGAAAATCGCACTGCCGGCAACAAGAACGTTTGCACCTGCTTCAATGACGATCGGTGCGGTCGCTTCGGAAATTCCGCCGTCAACCTGGATATCAATATCGATTCCACGCTCTGCACATTCCTTGCGCAGGGCGACAATTTTGTCCATCATGTCTCCCATGAATTTCTGACCGCCAAAGCCGGGTTCGACAGTCATGATAAGAACCATACTCAGCTTGTCAAGATAAGGAAAAACGGTCTCAACCGGCGTGTTCGGCTTGACGGCAAGACCTGCCTTACAGCCGCCCGAAATAATTTTATCTATCGTCTTTTCAATCGGCGAATCGGATTCAACGTGAAAATCAATTATATCCGCACCCGCCTTGACAAAATCGTCAACATATTTAAGCGGCTCGCTTATCATCAAGTGACAGTCGAATACCTTGTCGCTGCACTTTCTTATGCACTTTACAACAGGCGCACCGAAGGTAAGGTTCGGTACAAAATGGCCGTCCATAACATCAATATGAATCCAGTCTGCACCGCAGGCATCCATGCGAGCGGTTTCCTCCCCCATTTTTGAAAAATCGCATGAGAGAATCGAAGGAGCGATAAGTATCATAAGAAGCACCCTTTACTATACATAATTAAATATATTATATTATTAAATGCGCCCGAGGTCAAGAAAAATCGGACGCATTTTTATAATGTAATCGCTAATTAAAGATATTTTTTAATTTCCGAAAGTGAACGCACGGTGAAATCGGGCAAATCGGAGCTTTCATTAGTCAAATTGTGGTCATACCAGCAGGTTCTCATCCCGAATCTTGCACCGCCCTCAATATCGGCGGTCAGCGAATCGCCTATCATCACCGTTTCCGACGGAGCAACCGGGCTGATTTTTTCAAAGCACCGCTCAAAGAATTCCTTTTTCGGCTTTGAAAAGCCTATCTGCTCGGATATAAAAATCCTGTCGAGATATCCGGTCATTCCTGCGTTGTTGAGCCGCTTAATCTGCTGTGCAGACGAAGCGTTGCTTGCTGCACAGACGAGATATTTGCCGTGAAGATATTTGAGCAGGTCAAGCGCACCGTCAACAGGCTCGGCACTCTCGGTCAAATGAGAATAAAACGCATTTTCAAACTCAATACCGTCAACGTCAATCCCGAGCAGTGCAAAAATCATATTCCAACGGCAGGAATAAAGCTCCTCTTTTGTCAATTCGCCCTTTTCGATTCTGAGCCAAAGGCGATTATTTATCATATTAAAAGTGTCGAACATTGATTTTTCAAAGTTCAGTTTGTAATCTTCAAACGCCTTTTGCATCGACCAAAGGGCACATTTATTAAAATCAAGAAGAGTATTGTCAATGTCAATAAAAACAGCTTTGATATTATCCATAAAATCACCTTATTTATTGTAGCATATTTTACAGCCGTTTTCAAATAAATAAATTTTGCAAATCAATGTTTACAGACCCCAAAAATGCACAATCAGTATTGAATTTTCAACACCTTTTTTCTACTTGACAATTATAAATTTCAGTGTTACAATGCGAAGCATAAACGCAATGACATGGAATATTAAGCGCAAGACTCCTCACAGAGAGATGCCATAGGCTGAAAGGCATCAGGAAAGTTAAACGCCGAACTCGCCATCGAGCGGCTGTGCCGAACATAACAAGTAGGTTCAGACGGAAGTAACCGTTACATTGCAGGAATATGAAGTATTCCATGAGTGCATTCCGATAGGAATGAAAAAGAGTGGTACCACGGAAGTTTGTCCTTTCGTCTCTTATGTTCAAAGCAGGAGACGGGAGGACTTTTGTTTATAACAAACTCAGAAAGGCGGCTTGATGTTATGTCAGAATACAATTCAAATTACAGTCTTTATCTTCCGAGCTATTCAATCGGCCCCGATTGCTACAAGGAGATACCGTATGTTACACGTTTCTTCGGCAAGACTGTCGCAGTCATCGGCGGCAAGACGGCAATGTCGAAGGCTAAAAATGCCCTGATTGAAGGGGTTAAAGGCTCAGATGTCAAGCTTCTTGATTTTATCGAATATGGCGGCAATTCAACATACGAAAACGGCGATGCACTTATCGCAAATCCGACCGTACAAAAAGCCGATATGCTTTTCGCTGTAGGCGGCGGACGTGCCTGCGACACGGTTAAATATGTTGCCGACAAGCTCGACAAGCCGCTGTTCACCTTCCCGACGGTCGGTTCAAACTGTGCCTCGGTTACGGCAATTTCCGTCATCTACAATCCCGACGGTTCATTCAGGGATTATTATTATCCGAAGCTTGCAAATCATTGCTTTATCAATTCCGCAGTCATTGCCGATTCACCCGAAAAGCTTTTATGGGCAGGCATTGGCGACGCACTCAGCAAGGAATACGAAGCTGTTTTTTCATCTAAGGACGATACTCTTTTCCACACGCCGCTCATGGGCAGACAGGTCAGCCGCATTTGCACCGATCCCCTGATTGAATACGGCACTCAAGCACTTGAATCTATCAGAGAGAAAAAGCCCTCGTTTGCACTCGATCAGGTAATTCTTGACATCATTGTTTCAACCGGAATCGTCTCCAATATGATGACAACCGTTGACAGCTATTACTACAATTCAACTCTTGCGCATTGCATTTATTACGGCGCAACCGTTACGGAACACGGCCACAGCCACCTGCACGGCGAAATTGTTTCGCTCGGCGTCCTTTGTCTTTTACAGTATGAAGGAAGATCGGATGAAGTTGAACGTATTATGAAATTCAACAGCTCTATCGGGCTCCCTGTTTGCTTCGACGATATTGAAATCGGCGAAAGTGAATTTGATAAGATGGCGGATAAGTTTGTTCAGACAACGGAATGGGCACACATGCCGAAAGGAGTTACACGGGAAGCATACATTGATTCCATGAAAAAGCTGAACGAAATCGGCAGGGAATTCAAGAAAAATAAATAATGCATAATATAAAGGGCTGTAAATCAAAAAGCAAATTGCTTTACGATTTACAGCCTGATTTTTTATTTTGTTTCAATATAATACGGACAGATGTCCTCGTAATGTCCGTCGTCCATTCTGAAGCCGCCGGGAATTGTGCCGAGCTGTTTGAACCCGATTCTCTCATAAAGGTGTCTTGCATGAATATTCGTCGCAACAACCGCATTGAATTGAAGAATTCCGAATCCGTGCGCTTTTGCCTGAACAACACAGTCACGAACCAGCTTTTCACCGATGTGCAATCCCCTGCTTTCAAGCGAAACGGCATAGCTTGCGTTTGCGATATGGCCGCATCTGCCGATATTGTTCGGGTGAAGGATGTACATTCCGTAGATCTTGCCGTCCTCGCCGACCGCAACGCCGCAATAGGTTTGCTGAGCAAAAAAATCTTTTGCACCCTCATCCGTGAGATCTTCCTCCTGAGGAAAAGCAATGCCCTCGTCAACAACCTCGTTCCATATATCTTTCATAGCGGGAATATCGTCCGCACCGTATTTTCTTACAACAATATTTTTCACGGTAATATCCTCTTCATATCAATAACATTCTGTCATTGTCAAGGTCACGTCCTGCCGCTTCCTTGAATTTCTGAAGCAGATCGGGTACTGTAAGAGCCTTTCTTTCCTCGCCCGAGGTGTCCATGATAATCCGGCCGTTGTTCATCATTATTGTTCTGTTGCCAAGCTCAAGAGCCGACTGCATATTATGAGTAATCATCATGCAGGTAAGCTTGTTTTCGGCAACGATTTTTTCTGTCAGGGAGAGAACTTTTTCCGCCGTTCCGGGGTCAAGAGCCGCCGTGTGCTCATCAAGAAGAAGCAGCTCCGGCGGATTGAATGTCGCCATCATAAGGGTAAGAGCCTGCCGCTGACCGCCGGAAAGAAGTCCGACGGGCTGGCTCATTCTGTTTTCCAGTCCCATATCAAGCAATGCAACACGCTCACGAAAAGCCTTTTTGTCCGCCTTTGAAACATGGCTGAGCCAACCGCCTCTGCCTGCGGCAAGGGCAAGGTTTTCTTCAACCGTCATTCCCGGTGCGCTGCCCTTCATCGGGTCCTGAAAAAGTCTGCCGATTTTTCTTGCACGCTTATGCTCGGGCATGAGCGTTATATCCCTGCCGTTCAATTCAATCTTGCCGCTGTCAACAATAAACGTTCCGGCAATCGCATTGAAAAGCGTTGATTTGCCGGCACCGTTCGCTCCGATAACGGTGATAAAATCGCCATCGTTGACCTTGAGCGAAATGTCGTTGAGAGCTTTTTTGGCATCAGTAGTCCCGGAATTAAAGGTAATGGAAATGTTTGAAATATTAAGCATTACGCAGTCCTCCTTCCGAAACGCTGATCAATCCTACGCTTTAAGAAAGGGAACCTTGTCTTGAGGTAAGGAATCGAAATTGCAAGCACAACGATAACCGACGAAACGAATTTGAGCATGAATGCCGGCATGTCGAAGCGGAGGGCAATGGTATAAACAAGTCTGAAAACGAATGCACCGAGAACCATTCCTACAATCTGAAGAGGAATCTTCTTTCTGCCGAAGAAAACGTTACCGATAAGCAGGGAAGCAAGTGCAATCGTAACCATGCCCGTGCCGATATCAATGTTGACAGACTTCTGCGACTGAGCAAGCAGACATCCCGAGAGAGCAGTAAACGAGTTCGCAATGCAAAGGCCGACGATCGTTGTGAAAACGGGATTGATTGACGACGAACGAACCATATCGGGATTGTTGCCGGTTGCACGAATCGCAAGTCCGAGCTTCGTTCTCAGGAAAAGTGCGAGAAGAACACCGACGATAATAACCGCAAGCAATGCAACAATCAGCTTATACTGCTCCATGAACGGAGTATTTCTGAGCAAATCGAGTGCTTTGGTGAAAACGGTATCGGTTTTGTTGAGATTAAGGATCGATGAATTGCCCATAACGGCAATGTTGATTGAATACAGTGCCGTATTGACAATAATACCAGCCAGCAGGCTGTTGACGCCCATCTTTGTCTGAAGGAATGCGGTGATGAAGCCCGATGCAATACCTGCCGCCATAGCAGCGGGAAGTGCAAGAAACGGATGACCGGAGAGTGTAACGACCGCACCGACGGTTGCCCCAAGAGTGAAGCAGCCGTCGGTCGATAAGTCGCATACATTAAGCATCGAATAGCTCAGATAAAGTGCAATTACGGTAAGTGCGCTTATAAGTCCAAGCTCGGATGCGGTTTGAATAAGTGCTAAAACAGAACCCAGCGACATAAGTTAAGTTCCTTTCAAATAATTATTTCTGTCCGTCGAAGCTTTCGGCGGTCTTGATTTTTTCAACCTTTGTGCAGTGCGGTGCAATCGTCTTTGCAATCTCGTCATAATTCATACCGAGCTGCGAGCAGATATCCGTGTTGATTGTAGCCGTACCGTTGTCAAAAGTCTTTACCGCAAGCTTCGCAGGGTCTTTGCCGTCGAGAAGAATTTCGGCAACCATATTTGCAGTCTCTTTGCCGAGGTTGACATAATCAACGCCGTAGCCCATGAAAGCACCGTTGAGAGCAAACGAATCGGCACCTGTGAAATGCGGAATACCCGCCTTGGCAAAAATCTCATAGATTGAAAGTTCGGCAACCATTACGGAGTTATCAGTCGGAGTGAAAACAGCGTCGACTTTATCCGCAACAAGAGCCTGAGCGGCAAGAGAAATCTCATCGACGGTTTTACCTGTTTTTTCAACATAAGCGATACCCTTTTTATCGAGGTACTCCTTGGCGGATTTGATCGCAGCTTCGGACGAATCCTGTCCGACATCGTAGAGAAGTCCTACTTTTTTGATGTTCGGCTTTGTCTCAAACATTATGTTCATAACCGAACTTGTGTCAAGATAATCTGAAGTTCCGGTGATGTTTGCACCCGGAGCTTCAAGTGAATCAACGAGCTTTTTCGAGAGAGGATCGCTTACCGCAGAGAATACTACCGGAAGCTTTTTTCCCTCGGTTGCGCTCTGCATTGACATTGCAACCGGAGTGGCTATACCGACCATAAGATCAACATCGTCGGCAATGAAATTTGAAACGATTTGGTTGAGAACATTGCTGTCGGCATTGCTGTTCTGATATTTCACATCAAAGGTTACTCCCCTTTCCTTGCCGATAGCGGCAAGCTGAGCCTGAATGCTTTCGGCAATCTGGTTAAGAGAAGCATCGTTTGCATAGTTGCAAAGTCCGATTGTGTATGTGCTTTTGGATGTGTCTTTGGTAGCTGTACCGCAAGCGGTAAGAGTTGCGAGAATGAGTACGGCACAAAGTGCAAGAGAAATAAACTTTTTCATAATAATATCAACCTTTCTGAATTTTAAAAAAAATTGTGTTTAGTCTTTTAATATGTTCAAAGCAAAGATTCAATCGGCGCTCCTGCGCCAAAGCTTAGTCAATAAAATCATAATAAAACCTCCCGTGAAAATAAAAAAATCCCGTCCCTGCAATTTCTTGCCGGGACAGGAATAAAAATCATATCCTGTGGTGCCACCCTGCTTGACGCTTCCGCATCCACTCTGACGTACTAACCATACGTTGACTCTTGTTCACGGAGAGTCACCTCCGTCTCACATACTCCGAAGCATTACTTCGTTTCCGCTCGCCCTCGAAAGTCCATTCGATTAAATCTTCTTCTGCCGCAATCCCACCGCCTGCGACTCTCTGAAAGAACAGTGTTAAAATCTACTCACTCTTTCTCATCGGTTTAGACGCATTATACTACCGAAATTTTCGGTTGTCAATAGTTTTTTAAAAATTTTCGGAATTTTTTTTAATCAGTCATTGCCGAAGAAAGCTTCGTGAACTGCGGAAACAGCCTTGTCGGCGTCCTTCTCGTCGATAAGCACGGAAATCTTAATCTCGCTCGTTGAGATTGTCTGAATATTGATTCCCTTGCCGTAGAGTGCCTCGAACATCTTTGAAGCTGTACCCGGATGAGTTTCCATGCCTGCGCCGACAACCGAAACCTTAGCAACCGTATTGTCGCTGAATACCTTAGCGTCGCCGATGAACGGAAGAGCCTTGATGCACTCAACAGCCTCTTCCTCATTTGCCATGCTTACGGTGAAAACGATATCCTTTGTGTTGTCTCTGCCGACGGACTGGAGAATGATATCAACATTTATGTTGTTCTTTGCAAGCTGTGAGAAAACCTTGAATGCGATTCCCGGAACATCCTCAACGCCTACGATAGAAATTTTTGATACGTCCTTATCTTTTGTTACGCCTCTGACTAACATCTTTTCCATTTTAGTGGTCTCCTTTACGATTGTTCCCGGAATCGGGTTAAGGCTTGAGATAACTTCAAGCTCAACATTATATTTCTTTGCCATTTCGACCGAGCGGTTGTTAAGAACCTGTGCGCCGAGCGTTGCAAGCTCGAGCATCTCGTCATATGTGATTTCCTGGAGTCTGCGTGCACCCTTTACCTTACGGGGGTCTGCGGTATAAACACCGTCAACGTCGGTAAAGATCTGGCATCTGTCGGCATTGAGAGCTGCCGCAATGGCAACTGCACTTGTGTCCGAGCCGCCACGACCGAGGGTCGTCATGTCCTGATACTTGTTAAGTCCCTGGAAGCCCGCAACAACAACGATCTTACGATTATCAAGCTCGGTTCTGATTCTGTCTGTCTCAACCTTTTTGATTCTCGCAGCGGAGTAAACGGAATCGGTGCGGAATCCTGCCTGCCAGCCGAGAAGCGAAATTGCCGGACAGCCCAGCTCCTCAATAGCCATTGCAAGCAAAGCAATTGAAATCTGTTCGCCTGCCGCCATGAGCATATCCATTTCTCTCTTTGAGTTGTGATGGCTTATTTCCTTAGCCTTTGCGATAAGATCATCCGTTGTATCGCCCTGAGCGGAAACAACGACAACAACATCATTGCCCTTTTTGTAGGTGTCGGTTACAATTTTTGCAACGTTCATGACACGCTCTGTGTTGGCGACCGAGCTGCCGCCGAATTTCTGAACTATAAGTCCCATAATCAATTCACCACTTTATATCTATAATTAATAATTAACTACCCTGATTGTTGAAAGCACATTGATGTTCTCCATCTCACCGAGCTTTGCTCTGAGCGTGCCCTCTTTATCCTCCGGCGTAACGAATGCAAATTCGTCTTCGGGAGCATTCTCCCTTGAAAGAACCTTGATATCGCCGAAAAGCTCCTTGGCCTTACCGAGTGCACATTCCTTACAGCCTGTTGCACGAACATAAAGAGCCGTTTCAACCTCATTACAATCGACGAGCGAACCGTCAACCGCCTTATCCCAGCTTATGCCCTTATTGCGTCCGATGTGCTGCGCACAGTCAATCATATCGGCAACAACGGCACTTGCCGTTGCCATTTTGCCTGCACCTTGGCCGTAGAAAGCGACATCGCCGACCGCATTGCCTCGAATAAGAACGGAATTGAACACTCCGTTAACCCCGGAAAGGATGCTTGAATCGGAAACAAATGCAGGCGAAACCATTGCCGACGTCTTATCACCGATTTTTTTCGCTCTGCCGAGAAGTTTAATTACGCCGCCCCATGAGCGTGCATAATCAACATCCTCGAGCGTAATTTTTGTTATTCCCTCGGTATAAACCGATTTGGGATAGATATGCTTGCCAAAGCAAAGAGCGGCAAGAATACAAATCTTGCGGCATGCATCGAAGCCTTCGATATCGGCCGTCGGATCCTTCTCGGCGTAACCGTTATCCTGAGCCAGTTTGAGAGCGTCCTCAAAGCTCATCGAATCAAAAATCATCTTTGAAAGAATGAAATTCGTCGTGCCGTTGAGTATGCCGGCAACCTCGGTTATCTCATTCGCGGCAAGGCACTGAATAATTGGGCGCAGAACCGGAATTCCGCCGCCGACGCTCGCCTCAAACATGAAGTTTACATTATTCTCCCTTGCCAATTCAAGCAGGATATCGCCCTTTTCGGCAACAAGCTCCTTGTTTGATGTGACAACGGATTTGCCTGCCTTTAAGCAGGATGAAACGAATTCAAAGGCCGGGTGAAGTCCGCCCATGGCCTCTGCGACAATTTTAACATCGCCGTCGTTAAGAATAACATTGAAATCGTCAATTATTTTATCTTCGTTTTTGTCGCCGGGAAATTTTCTGAGATCAAGGATATACTTGACATTCATTTTTTCTCCGCCGATTTTTTTTGTGATTTTCTGCTCGTTGAGCGAAATAACTTCCGCCACTCCCGAGCCGACAACACCGTAGCCTAAAACAGCTATGTCCATTGTTTTCAACTCCCTGATACGTTTAAACGATATAATCAATTTAGTTTATCATAAAAGTGTCAAATAATAAAGAGTTTTTTGAAATTTTTTCATTTTTTATTTGCATTCTTCTTTTTTATGGTATAATATATTCAGTACAAGGCACTTTGTGTAATTTTTTTGAAGTGAGGTTAATTATGGATAAAGCCGAAGTAAGACGCAAAAAAATAATCAACATAGTCTATTACGCTATAGTATTAGGTTTAGCATACTTGTTCTTGAAATACTGCTTCTCGATGTTTGCGCCGTTCCTTATCGCATTTTTCATTGCGATAATTGTGCAAAGGCCGACAAACTTCATAACAAGAAAGACCAAAATAAAAAAAGGCTTAACCGCAACAATTCTCGTTCTTCTGTTATATTTGGTAATTGCAGCCCTGATTTCACTTATCGGCGTTAAACTCGTCGACGGAATAAAAAGTCTTATAGCTTTCATTCAATCGAAGCTGACAGATATTCCGACATTGATTGAAAATATCAAGAACTGGTCGCTGAACACTATTAGATTCTTGCCTGACGGCCTTGAAGCAAAGGCAACTCAGTCGATGGTACCGTTCTTTGACGCATTGAAAGAAAAGAGTGCAACTGAAATTGCAAGCTTTATCGTAAACAAGGCGTCAAACGGCGAGAAGTTCTCAATTGCGAGCCTTTCAACTCCACTCAGCGGAATCTGGAGCACAGCAAAGCAGATACCGTCCGCCTTTGTTGCCGTTATGATAGCGATAGTTTCCTCTTGCTTTATGGCAGTTGACTATGACCGGCTTGTTATATTTATCAAGGGTCAGATTTCGGAGGAAAATGAAGGTAAGCTTTCCGCAACCAAGCGAATTGTATTTAAATCACTCGGAAAACTTATAAAATCATATGTTCTTATTATTTGCATAACGGGTATTGAGATTTTTGTCGGATTGAATATCCTTACACTTATCGGAATTTACAAGGACGGCAACATTGTTGCACTGTCGCTGATAATCGCCGTGCTTGACATTCTTCCCGTTATCGGAACGGGCACATTCATGGTTCCGTGGGCGCTTTACAGTCTGATAACCGGCAAGGTCGGATTAGCAATAGGACTGTTTGTTGTCTATGCAATTATCTATGTTGTAAGACAGATAATAGAGCCGAAAATCGTCGGCGGAACGGTTGATTTGCCGTCGTTCGTCACCCTTATGGGTATGTATATCGGTTCACAACTGTTCGGATTTATCGGAATCTTCCTTGTACCGATTCTTATAATCATCGTCAAGCTTCTCAACGATGAGGGAATTATCCACCTTTGGAACAACAGCGATGCGTTTGAAGATGAAGTTTCCTCCGAGCCTAAAATCAAGCTCCCGAAGCTGTCATTTACGAAGAACAAAAAGAAATAAATTAAACGCACCTCAGTTCGAGGTGCGTTTTTTCGCCTATCAGAATACTTATATCACGAAGATGTTATTCTACGCCCCTGTAAAGGAGTCCTCTTGTGAATTCTCCGTGCGGCTTCTTTGAGCCTTTGATATAATCATGAATCACAAGCGATGTTTTTTCCTTATTCTCGTCCGTGAAATAGAGAAGCATGAAATCCATGTTTCTTATCTCACTGAGTCTGTCCGCCATATAGACGGGAACGCTGTTGAGAATCTCGCTGCATCCCGAGCGGCAGTCAATCGGAAAATCAATCCCCCTGCGGTCGGTCAGCTTACCCGAACGTCTACATTCGGCGCAGGATTTGCCGTTCTTCTGCGGACAATTCCTCGTCAGCATCAACGGCAGTCTGCCGTAAGCAAAAACGCCCCTCGGTGCATCTCCGCCGATTGCCTGAGCCTGAGCCAACGTCAGCTCCGGCGAAAGCAGGATTCTGTTCACACCCATATTTTCAAGCGTTTTAACGGAAAGTGAATTAAACACATTTGAACCGATAAAAGCATTCGGCTTCAGCCCCGCCTTTTGGATCAGTGCAATACCGTCAAGCGTGCCCGCCCATGCCTCGGTTATGCCGTATTCCTTTGCGTTTTTCAGCTTCTCGAGAATTTTTTCATCATCCGAGAAAATTCCTCTCGGAACTTCAACGCTGACTCTGAGCGATTTTTTAACTTTCCGTTCATCGCCCAGCGGCACAATAACCTGCTCTATATAATCCCAGTTTTCGGGTATATTATCAATGTCGGCAAAGCGGCAGATAAGTCGTTTTTTGCCCGGAACATGCGGTTGTATTTTAATAAATTCGGGAGTGAAGCTTTTCACCTGAGCCTGGTCCTCGTCAAGCTTCTCGATAACCTCTCGACGCAGCCTGTTAAGCTCCGAAACCGGAATAAAAAGTCCGTCATCAAGCTCGATATCAATATCGCCGCAGACAAATCTTGTTCCGCCAACCTTTGAGAGCTGATTATAAACGGCCTCGGCAGTCGTTGCCTTATTCATTGCAAGCTGCGGTATATCGCCCTCGGCGAAAACGTTTTTCGTTCCTGCCCTTGCGGCAAGTGATATCGGTTCATCTTTCAAAGCCGTAAAAGCAAAATCAACAACAGTATCCGCTTTTTCTTTTTCATAGAGCTTTTCAAGCTTTTTGAGAACACCCGAAGCCGCCGTAACATCATCCTTGCGGCGAATTCCGAACATATCGTAACCAAGCTTGTTTCTGTAATATCCGTCTGTGAATCCGGAACGTGAAAATACGGAGCGTAAATCATCTCTGAGTGCATTATCGGCCACTCTGTCAACGCTGTTGCGGCAAGCCTTGACGGCGGCGGCAACGTATTCCGGACGTTTCATTCGTCCCTCAATTTTAAATGAGCAAACACCCATTTCCGCCATTTCGGCGATATAATCAATTAGTGAAAGGTCTTTTAAGCTTAGATCATGCCCCGTTCCGTTTTCAACTCCGAAAGGCAGACGGCACGGCTGAGCACAAGCTCCCCTGTTGCCGCTCCGTGAGCCGAGAACAGCACTGAAAAGGCATTGGCCGGAAACACACATGCAGAGTGCGCCGTGCACAAAGCATTCAAGCTCAATAGGTGAATTTTCGCAAAGCTTTTTAATTTCCTCTTTTGACAATTCACGGGGAAGAACAGCACGGGTAAAGCCGAGCTTTTTAAGTCTTTTGAGACCGGCGGCGGTCTGAACGGACATCTGGGTTGAAGCGTGGAGCGGCATCTCGGGTGCATTTCTGTGAATAAGCTCTGCAAGTCCGATATCCTGTACTATAATTGCGTCAACTCCCGATTCGCACGCAAGTCGAACCGCTTCCTGTGCTTTTTCAAGTTCGCCGTCCGAAACGAGCGTATTAAGCGTAAGATGGACCTTCACGTTATGCTTGTGGCAATAAGCAACAGCTTCTTTTAGCTGATCATCGTCAAAATTTTCCGCACTTCGCCTTGCATTGAGGCCTTTTATGCCAAGATAAACGGCATCCGCTCCGCTTCGGACTGCTGCAATAAGCGCCTGTGGTGAACCGGCAGGCGCAAGAATTTCAGGTTTTATCATAACATTTCCTTTTCTTCGAGACTGCGACGAATGCTTCTGAGGTCTCTTGTCATGCGCTCGGCTTCACGGCGAGCCATTTCAGCCTCCGTCTTTGCCTTTGCGGCATCCTCCATATACATCTGAATCTGAGACTTAAGAAATTCGTTTGATTTTTCCGCTTGTTTAAGTCTGTCGGCATAGTCAAGGGCACTGAGAACTGCCGCCTGAACCTGAGAAAGTCTCGGATGATCATGGATAAGACCTGTTATTTCGTCATCCAAATCCTCGCCGAGATTTTTCATATAAGCGATTTCCTCATCAGTCGTGATATAATAGTCCAGTCCTCCGATCGTGAGTCTGACTTTGTTTTTTCCCATAACTATACCTCCGCAGAATAATTGCACATAACTTCGCAAATATTAAGATTATGAAGGTATTATACTATAAAATTCATTTTCGATAAAGAGTTTTTTCGCATTTTTTTGACATTATTTGTTTTATCGGCTTGATTATTTTTCACTATTACATTGAATAAGTCTCTATATTTTGTTCAAAATTTATATTTATTTTTCTATTTTGTCTAAATAATAAATATTTTTCGTTGAAGTGCATAAAATACAGGCTTGAAATTCGTATAAGCAAATTCAAATAAGGTGTTGTATTTTTCCGAGAAATAGTATAAAATAAAATAAGCAAATACCAGTCAGGAGGCTTTTGATGAATTATAAACTTACAAAAAAGGAAGCTAAGGAGCTTATTGTTAATAAGCTTTCCCATTTCTACGGCGTTTCACCCGAGGAAGCTACCTATGAACATTACTACAAGGCGATTGCCCTCATTCTTCGTGATATGATGATGCAGGGCAGAAAAGAATTCCACAATGAGGCAAAGAAAGCCGATTCAAAGAAAATCTATTATCTTTGCATGGAATTTCTTATGGGTCGTTCGCTCAAGAACAATCTTTACAATCTTAATCTTACCAAAACAATGGAATCTGCTCTCAAGGATTTCGGCATAAAGCTTGATAAACTTTACGATTGCGAGCCGGACGCAGGTCTCGGCAACGGCGGTCTCGGCAGACTTGCCGCCTGCTACCTTGACGGTCTTGCAAGTCAGGGCTATTATGCAAAGGGCTATTCAATTCTCTACGAATACGGCATTTTCAAGCAGAAGCTTGTTGACGGCTGGCAGACTGAGCTGCCCGATTTCTGGCTTCCGGGCGGAGAGGTTTGGCTTGTTCCTCATGAGGAAGAGGCTGTTGATATCCTCTTCGAGGGCTGGGTTGACGAGAGCTGGGATAGCCAGTATCACCACGTTGAGCAGCGTGACTGCAACACGGTAAAGGCTATCCCCTACGATATGTTCGTTTCGGGCAAGGACGGCAAGGGCATCAGCGTTCTCCGTCTTTGGAGTGCAAAGGCACCCGGACTTGACATGGATATGTTCAACCAGGGCGATTATATGCGTGCAATGGAGCAGAACGCAATGGCCGAGGTTATCAGCAAGGTTCTCTACCCGTCCGATAACCATCCGGAAGGAAAGAGCCTTCGTCTTCGTCAGCAATATTTCCTTGTTTCCGCTTCGATTCAGGATATCATCAACACTCATCTGAGAATTTACGGCACTGTTGACAATCTCGCCGATAAAATCGCAATTCATATCAACGACACCCACCCGACCCTTGCAATCCCCGAGCTGATGCGAATTCTTCTCGATGACTGCGGCTACGGCTGGGACGAAGCATGGAACATTGTAACCAATACCGTCGCTTATACCAACCACACCGTTATGGCCGAGGCACTCGAGTGTTGGCCCGAGGATCTCTTCAAGCGACTTCTTCCGAGAATTTACGAAATCACAAAGGAAATCGACAACCGCTTCCGCAGCTATGTTTGGAATGCAACAGGCGATGCAGATAAGGTTGAGCGTATGGCTATTGTTTCCAACGGCGTTATCAGAATGGCTAACATGTCAGTTGCAGGCTCGCACTGCGTAAACGGCGTTTCGGCTCTCCATTCGGAGATTCTTAAAGAAAGCGTTTTCAAAGATTTCTATTCGCTCACTCCCGACAAGTTCACAAACGTCACAAACGGTATCGCACACCGCCGCTGGCTCTGCCAGTCCAACCCGGAGCTTACGAAGCTTCTCACCGACCTCATCGGCAACGGCTTTGTTTATAACGGTGATGAACTTGAAAAACTCAAGCCCTATGCAACTGACGCCGAGGTTCTCAAAAAGCTTGAAAAGATCAAGCTCCACAATAAGGAAAGACTTGCCGAGCTTGTCAAGAAATCAAACGGAGTTGAGCTTGACCCGACATCAATCTTTGACGTTCAGGTTAAGAGACTGCACGAGTACAAGCGTCAGCACCTCAACGCTTTTCACATTCTTTCAAAGTATCTTGCAATCAAAGAAAACCCCGACGGAGATTTCACTCCTCACACCTATATTTTTGCCGCAAAGGCCGCACCCGGCTACTTTATGGCGAAGAAGATCATCAGCTTCATATGCTCTCTCGGCGAGCTTATCAATAACGATCCCGATGTAAGAGGACGTCTCAAGGTTGTATATCTTGAAGATTATAACGTAACAATGGCCGAGCATCTCATGCCTGCCGCAGATATCAGTGAACAGATTTCCCTCTCGGGAACAGAAGCGAGCGGCACCGGCAACATGAAGCTCATGATAAACGGAGCAATCACTCTCGGTACAATGGACGGTGCAAATGTTGAGATTCACGAGGCCGTCGGCGATGACAACATCATCATCTTCGGCATGAGCACACCGGAGGTCAACGAGCTGAAGCGTGTCGGCTACAACCCGATGAATTACTATCAGAACAATGCCGATATCCGCAAGGTTGTTGATTTTATCAACGGCGGAATCAACGGTAAGGTATTCCCCGAAATCGGCGGCACGATTACGCACCATGACCCGTATATGGTTCTCGCCGACTTTGCCGACTACAAGGCAGCTCAGGCCAAGGCAGAAAAGCTCTTTGCCGACAGAAAGACTTGGGACAGAATGTCACTCATGAATATTGCCGGAGCAGGACGTTTTGCCTGCGACAGAGCTATTAACGATTATGCCCGTGACATCTGGCACACAGAGCCGCTCAGAAAATAAAATAAATTCAAGCAGCCCATAGATTCGGAATTCCGAGCCTGTGGGCTGTTTTATACTATGTTGCAATAATTATAAATCTCGGCAAAGTATAATATTTCATCATCAACAAGGAAATTATACAAAATCAAAATCCCGACTGCCTAAGCAATCGGGACTTGTGGCTGGGGTGGCCGGATTCGAACCAGCGAATGCAGCAGTCAAAGTGCTGTGTCTTACCGCTTGACGACACCCCATTATTTGAATTTCCGTTTAAAAAAAGTCTGCAGAACCTGCAGACTCTATGGGGTGGATAGTCGGATTCGAACCGACGGTCTCCAGTGCCACAAACTGGCGCTTTAACCAACTAAGCTATACCCACCATATGGCGCGCTTGAAGGGACTCGAACCCCTGACCCACTGCTTAGAAGGCAGTTGCTCTATCCACCTGAGCTACAAGCGCATTAGTTCTCCACATTGCAGAATGTTTGGAGAAAATGGAGCGGGTGATGGGAATCGAACCCACACGACCAGCTTGGAAGGCTGGAATTCTACCACTAAACTACACCCGCATATCTGCAACGCTTGATATGATACCATTAAAAGCCCGATTTGTCAAGTGATATTGGCGTTTTTTTAATTTTTTTTCAAATTTATTTTTACTTTAAAATGCATAAGCACAGCACATTTAACTGTGTTATTGACTTTATATCATATTTTGGTATAAAATGAATTACAGAAAATAAAATTCAGCCTGTATAATGAAAGAAAAAACAGTCAGGGCGGTAGAAAAATGAGATTGAAATATGTTTCTATGAGCAATATCGGTAAGCTGCGGCGAACGAATCAGGATAATTTCGTTGTGCCGAATCACGAGTGCGCCGATACGCTTCATGATACAACCGAGATGATATTCGGCGAGGCCGAGGACAACGGTGCAGCCTTTGGGAGGCTCAATTTTTTTAATATTCTGTTATTTTTTCTGCTTTATGCTGCCGGCAAAAGCGGAAAACTTTTTCGTTACTTCAAAGACTTTTCCGTTTGTTGAAAATCTTTTGACGAACCCATTTCCGTTTTCAAAAGTGTATTCATCCGTGTCTTTGAAGCGTTCCTTTATAACCAGTTTGGAAATCCCACTTCCCGAGAACTCATATTCATATCTGACCCATTGAATAAATTTCTCCAAACCCGGGAATCCGTAAATTGTTGTATATGAAAAGATAAAACCATTCTTATAAACCGCTTCGTCAACTTCTTTAATGATTCCGTCCGAATCATAAATACAGGCCAGTACCCTGTCCTCAGTTCCAATGAAAAAAATATCCTCTGTCTTCTTCCCATCTATATAGCTTTCGGCGTAGTTTAATTTATTCCCTACGAAAAAACATTTTTCATATTCGTTCGACGTAACCTCATCAAGCCGGTCCACACATTTTCCTTTATGCGCATTTCCCGCTACAACTTCATAATACATAAGAGGGCTGAATACTCCGCAGGTATATGCACCGGATTTACCAAAGGTAAATTTAACATCTGTTGTCTTAGACTCAACATTGTGCAAATCAGAATAAGTTTCTAATAATTCTTCTTTTGTTTTGCAAACCTCAGATATAATTTTCTCAATCTTTTCATTGTGTTCGTTGTTATAAAATTTATGGATATCCATACCCATTTCACTTGACAATTCTTTAATATAATCTTCACACATTTTAAAGCAGTCCCCCCTACTGACAGCGAGATAATTTGTAAATTTTTTTGCTGCAAAAGATAATGTAATTGATATTTCATTAAATATATAGTATAATTGATTTACCAAGAACAAAAGGACGATTCATATGGAAAAATACAATCTACTTATTCTCTGTTATTGCATAGTCTTTACGCTTTTTAATTTCGGCGCATTCCTGATATGCTACCTTTTCGGCTTCACCTATGACCGTGATTTAAGAAGGACTGACAACAGAATAATTTTGCCTCCGTTTTCACGTTTTTTCTTTTATTTTAAGGGGATACAAAGCGATTCAAGGTCAAGGCCCACAAAGCTTTGCGGCGGTGCGGAAATTTTTGCATTTGCCTATTTTATTTTTATGGAAATAGCAAACATTCTTATTGCAGAAATTTCAAATGACTTTATTCTTTCGTGTCGAATTTCTGTTGCTCTCTTTGCACTGATTCTGCTTGTTGCGATTATCGGTACAATAATTGTCAGGAAAAAAATAAAAATTCAGTCAGTAAAAAATGATATTAATGAGCTGAATGAATATCTGACACCAAAAGAAACAATTGACATTAACAACGATAAAAAAATTGATAATTTTCTTTCGGAACCGCACGAAAAACCCGACAAAGAGCTAAATCCGCTGAACATGCTTGACGAAAAAAGCTTTGATACCGAAACCGCTGACGTTTCTCAGGGAATGGAAGCCATAAATCAAATGAAGAATCATATGATTGTTGACGACGCACAGGAAAATGCAATCGTTGATAACATTCTTTCTTCCCAAACAGGTTCGGAAGATATAACAGACCGTGAAACATTGAATTTCAAGGACGGAATGAAAAAAATTAACGAAATCAGAAATAATCCGATAGATAATGACCTTTAATTTTCAAGAACCGCTGATTCAGTTCAGCGGTTCTTTTGTTGTAATTCCAAGATTTTCAAGTGTCAAAACGTCCTCATTATCCACAACACCGTCAAAGTTTGCGTCGGCAAGCTTCACAGCAAGCACATCGTTGTTCATTCCGCCGACAACGCATGCCGTTTCAACTGCATCCATTCCGTCAAGCTTACCGTCGAGATTGACGTCACCCCTTGCAATAATTTTAAATTTATCAACACAACTGCCGTAAAATATAAGACAGCAGTTTTCATTTTCGCTTTCAATCGAAAAACCGTCAATAACGGAAACATTATCCTTGTCCGAGGTTATCAGATACTTTGAAAATCTTTCATCTCCGTTTGCAAACGGATTTAACTCGCTAAACTCCGTACGGTTGTAATTTAAAAATTTAACAGTTCCGTCGTTCATATAAACCGTTGCAATATTTCGGTTTGAGTCCGAATAAAAATACAGATTTTCATCATCCGGATGTCCTGCGGTTATCAATGATTTATCTATGCCGTTTTGGCAGACCGAAGCAAATTCCTTCAAAGGTACAGTTAACAGCGAGACTGAATTCCCCTCGTCGTTATGAATACCGGCAAAAGCAGTCTTGCAATTAAAGCCGTTGCCGAGATCGTCAGCTCCCTCTCCGCCGGTTGCTTTGACGCTGCCGCCGTTTATCACAACAGCTCCGCCGTTAGCCGTAAAACCGCCGCCGATTCCTGCAGCTTTTTTGCCACCCGTAGCCGTAACAGTTCCACCGTTGATTGTTATTTTGCCGCCGTTACCAAGCATTCCGCCGCCGATTCCTGCACCATATTCACCGCCGACTGCCACAATATTGCCGCCGTTTATCGTTATCGTTCCTCCACTGCCCGATGATCCTCCGCCGATTCCCGAGCCGTAGCCGTCCATGCCTCCTGTTGCATAGATCGTGCCGGAATTAATCGTCAGCGTTCCGTTTGAATGTCCGCTGCCGCCGCCGATTCCCGCTTCAATCTCACTTTGAGTATAAAGGATTCCGTCGCCCTCAACCGTCAGCGAAGCATTAACGGCTATTTCGACGCCGGCACAATATGTTCCCGGGACAAGATGGTTTTCTCCGGTCAGTATAAGCTTTGTCTTTGCGTTTTTAAGAACGCAAAATGCATTGTCATTTTCGCCTGAACGTGCAATATTTATATTTTTTATTTCAACGTCCTGTTCCCCGTCCGTAACGGAAATACTCCTGTTAACCGATTGCAGCGAATTCCTCTGCGTTATCGTATATCCGCATGGATTCACCTCGGTCACAAGCTTTCCGTCCTTGTCATATCCGGAAATTGTTCCTTCACCGATTTTAACATCACCGTAATCCAAATACAGCACAGTTCTGTCTCCTGTAGCCTTTATCGAAAAGGAAAATGATAAAATGGCCAGACTAACCGAAAGAACAATCACCAAAATCTTTTTCATAAATATCACCTATGATAAACGGCACCGCGTGGGTGCCGTTTAGTCTTAATCATTCACTGAATATATTGCCGAGAACCTCGCCGATGGATTCTATAATTACGTTATTATCGTTATCCTCGTCGATTATCGGCGGCAATCCCGCACTTGTTCCGCCATCCATGATTTCATCAAGGATTGAGAATTTTTCGATTTCTATTTCAGGCTTTTCGTATCTCATATTCTAACCCCCGATTTCGTGAAAAATTCAATTATCTTATTGATAATATCAACGAGCTTTGCAAGTATCGCTGTGATTGTTTCAATAAAGCTCGGTGCCGTCGGTGTCTCGGGCTCGGTTACAGGCTCGTCGCTCTCAATGTTGAGATCCGTCAGACCCATGCTCATTGTGCTTGCCGTTGCGACCGAGGTCGTGCTTACTTCGTTGATCGTGACCTTCTTCGGCATGCCGTAATGCAGAGTACCGTTTGCGTCGACAACATAGGTTCGTGCCCATACTGTGTCGCTTCCTGCATCCGCTGTGTCAACTACCTCAAGCATTCCCGTAAGATCTCTTGTGTTTGCGGTAAGTCCTGCGGGCTTATCCTTTATTCCGCTGTCCGTACTGCTTACTACAAGCACGCTTTCCATTGCCGACGTGTCGCTTATTCCTGCATAAGCCGGACTTGTTGTATAAATTACACCGTATCTTGAAACAATGTTCTTGATCGACTCAACTCTGTTGTTTGCGTCATACTTCGGGAAGCCGTCGATCGTCTTTGCAACGCTGTGTTCGGCATAGAGCGAGAAGCTTCCGTCTGCGTTGAGTTTTGCACCTGCAACTGTTGAGGAGAATACTGCCGAGTTTCTCGCTGCAGTGTACTCTGTCGGCTCAACATATACCGGTACGAATGAGCGGTTGCCCGTCAGGAAGAAGGTGTAGGTTCTGTATGTGCTGACCTTCTCGCCTGTTGCTCCGTCTTCCCAGTATGCAAAATACTTGCTGCCTTTGTACAACGGTGCCTGGATCGTTGCAACTCCGTAGTTGTTTGAAAGCTCTTTTCTGACTTCTTTCTTTATGACATTGCCGCCGCCCTCGGGGAAGCTGATCGTAAACTTGTTAAGATCCACGTCCTCCGTGTAGCTGTAGCCGCAGTCGGTACATGTATAGCGGAAACCGTTGCCCTCCTTGACATATGCGAACTTGTGGTTCTCTGCGGGCTTTTCATATCCGCAGTTTTTGCATACCTGCTTGTGCTGATGCTCGTCGATTATTTCATACTCATAATCATGAGCCTTTGCGCTGAACTGTGCCGTGTAAACAGTGTCACCCGTTACCGGCTTTATCTCCGGCGACCAGCCGCTGAACGTGTACTCGTAATTGTCGTCATTTGACTTTGTCGGTGTGTCCCCGCTATATGTCGGTGTGGTGTTGTATTCCCAATTGCCTTGCTGAAGCACCGTCGCTCCGTTCTTGAAGGTTACAGTGTAGGACTTGATTGACCACTCTGCATGAAGCGTTATATCTTCCGAAATAACTGTTGTTTCTTCAACCTTCTGTCCTGCCTCATTATACCAACCGCTGAAATCATAGCCTGTGCGTGTCGGTGTCGGGAACTTAACCGTTGAATCCGTCCAGTTTGCATAAAGAATAACCGTATCGCCGTCAGTCGATGAAAGATTGGTTACGCTATTGCCGTCGTAATAAGCAACCGATCCGTTATTTGACGTTGCCCAGCCGTTGAAAGCCGCCGTTGCGGTAGCCGTTGTTGCCGTTGAACCGCTGTAGTTATAATCAAACGTTACGGTGAACTCTCTCTTGAAGCCGTTTGCCGTGAGAGCCTTTGCAACATCATAAGTATGTGATGAGCTTGCAGTTTCACCGCTCGTTGCGCCGTTTCCGTTATAAGAAACAGTATAAGTAATCGGAGTCCAGTGAGCGGTAAGGTTTGTCGGGGCGGTCGGAGTAAAGGTCTGACTTACCTTTGTTCCGTCGCTTGTATACCAACCGTCAAAAGTATAACCGGTCATGGTCGGAGTCGGGAGTTCAACGCTTGAATCAGCCGCCCACTTAGCATAAAGATCAATAATTTTACCGTCCTCTGTGGTGAGGTTCTTAACACTCTGCTTATCTTCATAAACTATATTGCCGTTCTCCGATGTTGCCCAGCCCAGGAAGCTTGAAGTTGCAGTCAGTGTTTCGGTTTCCCTTCCGTTGCAATAATCAAGATTTACGTCAAATTTACGGTAAAAACCGTTTGCCGCAAGGTTCTTTGCCTCATCGTAGATATGAACCGTTTCGCCTGTTGATCCTCCTGTGGAACCGTTTCCGTTATATCTTACGGTATAGGATATCGGATCCCAGTGAGCATAAATATCAACATCACGGTCGAAGGTATCGTCAAAGCTCGGCGTACCGAAATTTACAACCGTAGATCCGTCTGAAATTATATCACCTTTGGCTCTGACTTTGTACCAGCCGAGGAATTTGTAGCCCTCCTTTGTCGGAGTTCCGAGACCGGAATATGTTGAATGAAGGTCAATAAGTGCACCGGAGGTTGCCGTTACATTATTTACATAGTCCATGCTTGCATGGAACTTGTAATTGTCAAACTGAACGGGAACATTCGGATTTACCGATGCAAATACCTCTATCCTTTCGCCTGCCGAAAGTGATTTAAGCGCATGAGTTGAGCTTGTTCTGCTGATAGTCGATGTATATACCGTTGCCGAACAACCCATTGCGTTGCCGCCGACATAGTATGCCGAGAAATAAACGCTCTTCGCTTCGGGATTTGTTCCCGAAAGAATTTCGAACGTACCCGTTGACGTCGGAGTACCGCTGAGAGTGAACAAATCGGACATAGTATTATATGTTACCGTAACGCCGTTTTCTGTCTTTGTATATGTCGGATAATATGTCTTTGTTACTCCGTCAAGCTTGATATCATAGGGCAAGCCTTGTGCTCTATAGCCGCTATTTGCCGTGTCTGCGATAAGATCGGCAATGAGGTTGCGGCCGACATTCTTTGTGAGGGTGTTAAGCTGCCATTTAAGTGCCGGGTAGTCCTTGTTCACGCCCTGCTTATAATCATAGGCATTGCCGACCGAGCTGATACCGGAAACCGTTCTGGTTGTGTTCAGTGTCGCAAGAGCCGCTGTGCCTTTGCCCATTGTATTTGTGAAGCATCCGTATTGAGTAACGCTGCCCGAACCGGCAAGATTTGAAACCGACGCAGTAACCGAGAATGAGTTGTACGCCAACGTGGTGTTGCCGTTGTTCGTGCCGATAAGGCCGCCTGCATTTGTGCCGCTGCTGATGCTTGAAGCGTTGTTATAAGAATCTGCAATAACAGCCTGCTGATTAACTTCGCCGAAAAGGCCGCCGGCATTTTTCGCTTTATAGCTTACCGAAGCAATACGTCCGTCTTTTCCGTTGCCGTTGAAGCACTTGGACATATAAATCTTTACAGTTCTTTCCTTTGCATTAAGCTTACCGACAATACCACCCATATCCGCAAAGTTATTGACAGTTGCGGAAAGGCCGCCGTAGTTGCCGCACTGAGTGAACGAGAAAGACGTGCCGTTATATGCGTTGGAAACTTCGCCGAGGATACCGCCGATATTGTTTTTAGCGGTCACTTTGCCATAGTTTATGCAGTCTGCAAAGGAGCTTATATCGTCCTCGATCCATCCGCAGATACCGCCTGAAATGCTGTTTGCGGAGGTGCTTGATGCGTTAACCGTGCCATAGTTGCGGCAGCCGTTGAATTCCGCAAAGCCGTATTCCTTGCCGACAATTCCTCCTACGAACACACCGTCAGTGCTTCCCGAGTTTGAGGAAATGTTGCCGTAGTTGTAGCAATTTATGTATTTATGATGTTGAGACGATGAGCCGTGGTTATTGAGATTACCTACAATACCGCCGACATCGTTACCCGAAACAGCTATGTTTCCTTTGTTAATACAATCGCTTATGATAACAGTACCCGGGTCACTAAGATTGCCCATGTAACCAAGTATTCCGCCGATTGCCGAAACACCGTTTTTAATATCTCCCGTATTTACACAATTTGTGATTTTCCATGTCGGGTTGTTTGCCTGACTCTCTACGGTAGAAAGAATACCTGCGCCGTTTGAGTTGCCGTTTGTTGAAACCGTACCTGTGTTAAGGCAGTTTGTAATCTCACAGCCGTCGTCCTGAATCCATGCGCAAAGTCCTGCCGTAAACTGTGCACCGCTGATATTACCGCTGTTGACACAGTTGTTCATCATAGTCTTGCCCTTGGCGTAACCGACGATGCCGCCGACATATCTGTTTGTAGGCGATGAAATGTTTACTGTATTTTTGCAGTTATTGAATGTAATATTGCTGTCGTTAATACTTGCGCCCACAATACCGCCTATATACCACGTTTTACCTGTTATCGTACCGCTATTGGTACAATTCTCGAATTTTGAACTGTTAATTCCCTCGATTCCGCCGAGGATACCGCCGATATAGTCGTTATTTGCGGTAATTACACCTTCATTTGTGCTGTTAGTTATGGTAACCGTATTGCCTGTCGCTCTTCCGACGATGCCTCCGACATACTTATCACCTGTAACCGAACCGTAATTCTTACAATTTGATATATTAAATACGGTGTTGTCTCCGGAATTTCCGATAAATCCGCCTGTGTAATTTGATGCAGCGACCTTACCATTGAAAATACAATCAGATATATTCGCTTCGGCATTTCCAATATAGCCGATAAATCCGCCGCCGCTTTCACCACTGTAAACGGTTCCCTCCATTATAACATTTTTAATTGTTGTTTTACCCGATGTCCAGCCGATAAGTCCGCCGTGATCGGAATCCTTATTTGCCAAATCCTTATCATAAACAACGGTTGTCGAAGCAACACTAACCATCGGCGTATCATTTTTTATAATTATTTCGGCCCCGATTGATTCACCTACGAATCCACCTTCTTTATTGCCTCGTCTATTGTCATCTTGATTCGGGGAAATCTTTGTGTTGATTACTTTGCAATTGGTAAATACAGTTTTTTTACTGGTTTGACCTACAATGCCACCGCATCCGTAGCCGTAATCATTCCTTCTTCCATCTCTTCCGAATTTAATAATAGTCGCTCCGTCAACCGTAACATTATTAATCTGTACGTCCGTATAAGCAGCGCTGCTTTCGCCCTCAATTTTTCCAATCAGAGCGCCTAATCCGTACACGTTTGTTCTGGTATCGTCTCGTCTATTTAACACCTTAATATAAGTGTTCTTAATTGTAAGATCCTTTACAATGCCGCCGCTCATTTTTCTGATAACACCGAAGCCGCCAACATTTTTTCGCTCTTTTTTGTCTATACTCTGCTTATAATTGGCTACAATATGATTAGCACCGTCAAGCTCGCCGTACCAAGCCGTTGCGGAATCATCCCAATACGCATATGTTATTCCGCTAAAATCAACGTTACAGTCAAGAACAACCTTTTTACCGTTAAATGTGGTCGGATTTTTAAGAAAATACGCGAATCCGTTACCTGTCTTGATTGTATATGTACTTCCTGACAGTGTGTAGTCTGTGCCGGATGTCCATGTACCGTTTTCATTTGTAACCTTCGAATAAACAACATCAGCCGCCGACGCCTTCAGGAGAAGCTCCGAAAGCACGCTCGGTTCAAAGATGAAGAAGGTTGTGAACATCATGACAAGGCACAATGCCACACTGATGAATTTTCGTCCGCAACGGGCGAAGGATCGATTGATTTTCATGTTTTTCACCTCATAAAAAATTCAAATCAATTTTCACTTTCAAAATCTTGTTTTGAAATTTATTTTCGGGATACATAGCAATCCCAGTTTGCTATATATTATAACATGTTTATCTCTTTTATTCAACAGGAATCCGGTTTATATTTCCGTCAAAACATAGATTATTTGCTGTTTTTTCCTTTTTCTTTGTTTATTATAACGAAACAGCGACCCACAAGAAGTGAGCCGCCGTTTCTATTCAGCAAAGAGTTTATATAATAAGCGGAAGGGGTTGGTAACCGCTATATATAACAATTATTAAATCTCCGAAAGCGCAGGCTAACCGTCCGCTTTTCTCAAGGAAGAGGAACACACAAAAACGAAGTGCGGCGTTTTTGCGACGGTGAGATCGGCAGGCCTTTAGCATGCCTGCGCTTTAGTAACCGATATTATCAATCAATTACCTGTCGGAGATGTACTGTCAAGCCAAAGCTTCGCCGAGTGCCTTGCAATCGTCGAGAGCATCATCATCGGGAGCGTCGTTGCAAATCACGAAATCACATGCCATAACAGCACCGTCATCCTTGCAGGTCTCCTCCCAGTTGCGCATCCATTCTCCGTCGCCCCAGCCGTATGAGCCGAACAAAGCTATCTTCTTACCGCTGAGCTTAGACTCGCAATCATTGAACATCGGTTCGAACTCGCTGTCCTCAAGCTGCTCTGCACCCATTGACGGGCAGCCGAATGCAACTGCGTCAAAATCATCCATCATGGAGCCGCTGAATTCGGAAGCTGTAAACACAGAAACATCTGCGCCCTTTTCCTTTGCGCCGTCGGCAACGGCTCCTGCCATAGCCTCGGTGTTACCTGTGCCGCTCCAATATACTACTGCTATTTTACTCATTCTTCATCAAACCTTTCTTATATTTATGCTGCAACCGTAAGCTTATCAAGGCTTCTGCCCTTTTTAAAAAGCTCGCAATAAATCGCAGTACATTTTTTGTATTTTGCAAAAGTTTTTCTTGCCGCTGTTTCGTCACCGTAAACCTTCCAGCAGCCTTTGTATTTGCAGCCGCAAGCTTTATTCTCTATAAAGCCCTTTACGTCCTCCGGCGGATATCCGAGGAACAAACCGATTTCATGCGGAAAATCCTCATTCCGTCTCAATCGCTTCATAAGCTCGCTTACGCAGCGTTCGGGAGTTTTGCCTCCGTAGCCGAAAGAATTGAGCATATCTCCCGCCAAGCTCTCGCTCAAATCCTTTGAAAGCTTTGAGGGGCGATAAACATAAATCAATGCACGGCCGTTATCAAAACGCATCGGCATTATTCGCAGCCCTTTCGGAGAAAGAGCCTTGTTCCAATCACGCACGCAGGCTCTCAGTTCATCTGCGTTCTTAAAATTCACGGAGAACAGATTGCCGGTTTTAATTCCGGCCAAGGTAGGCGAACAATGCTTAACAAGTAATTCTTCTGACATTATACCGCCTCCGTCCGTCTGGTTAGCATATGCTAACTTATGTATATTTTTTAAAAGCCCCTTGGCTTTCGTACATTATTTTACATGCAAAAAGTAGCTTTTTCCGCTCCAAAAGGAAAGAAATAAGCTCCAAAAAGACATTTTTATTTTTTATTTTCCGCCCTGTACTTGCTCGGTGGCATTCCTTTGACCTCGCGGAATGCTCTTGCAAATTTGCTGCTGTTATCGTAGCCATGCTCGCCGGCAATATCCATTACCGTCCGATCCGTATACTCGAGCATATATGCCGCCGATTCCATTTTAATCGCACGTGTATAGGCATAAAAAGAAACACCGTAAACTCCCTTAAAAATATTTTTTATATGCGTTCCGGAAACATGAAAGTGCTTTGAAATCTGTTCAAGAGTTACTCGCTTATCCATATTTTCTGTCAGATATTCACTCACCTGCTTTGCAAGAGCAACCTGCGAGACAGAATAAATACTGTTTTCAATTTCATCCTTGTCTGTATCAAGTGCACTGAGAAACAGTAAAAGCTCCAAAACTTTTATTTTGAAGTAGCCCTTTTTTATCTCCTCGGGAACGGAATAAAGTTCGGAAAAAATATGCTCAACCGACGGGTCGGAACGAGCAATAAAGCAACTTTTCTCGCCGCAAAATTTTTCTGCAATCATTTGCGGCCGGACATTCACGTCATCAAGCAAACAGGAAAGGCAGCCCGGTGCACGGTCGATATCAATTTGCACTGTTATACCGTGATAATGACTGAGGGGATAATATGTTGTCGGAGATTTTTCCTCCGCACGTCCGATAACAAGATCACCCGGTGCAACATAGCAGAATTCGTCACGATAATGACATTCCATTCTTCCCTCACGGCAATGATTTATTTCTATGATATTCCCCGACGGTGCTTTTGTTTCGACACTCATTATATGTGCGTCGTTGTAAATCAGCTCAATTCCGCAAAAAACGGAATACGCTGTTGAGCAAAAACGTCCGTCTTTCCCGGAAATTTCATTCACAAATCCGTATTCGTCTTCGCCGTCGGCCATTTTTATTTTACATTCATTTTTACAGTTTTTTTCTAACATATTCTTCTCCGAAATCAAATAATTAGAATTATAGCAATGCGTCACATATATGTCAATCCGAAAAGGTCACCGACCTAAGCCGATGACCCTAAATTTAAAAAGCAAAGTTAAAATTGCCCGTCGCCACATTTGCGGCAAAAATTATTATCTGACCGAGAGGTGTGCCGAAATATTCTATAAGATAATCTCTGTCGATTCCGGGCACGAGAAGCACAAGTTCGGCAGTATTCGCCAAACCGATTTCACAAAGCTTTGATTGAACCGCCTTTGCAAGCTCGATATTGCCCTGTGCATTGGGATGAATGGTGTCGGTTGAGATACAGTCACGGCGTCCGTCAAAAACCTCGCTTGTATCAACAACATAGATATTTTGTGGATTTTCTTCAACGTATTTTATTATTGCATCGTTTATTCTTTTCGCTGCCTGCTTATACGGCTTTCTTGCAAAATCAAATGTCCATGATGTGTAAAGGAGCTGAACAAGAATTTTTGCATTCGGATTTATCTCATGAATTCTATCCATGCTCTTTGAAAAATTCTCATAAAACGTTTCTCCGATTTTATCGAACTTCGAGTAGTCGTTAAAAATAATACCCTCGACAATAAGCAATGCCGCATGGTCAAGAAGAAAATCATTTCCACCGATTGAAACGCTGATAATATCGGCCCATTTAACGTCGTTTATATATTCTTCGTCATTCGTCAGGTGATTGACAAGTCCGACGCTGTTTCTGCCCATAATTGCATCGTTTTTATAATTATATCCGTTGGTGTCGGCAATAATTTTTCCGTAGGAAGCCTCATCGGGATTTGTGATTCCGAAACCTTCGGCTATTGAATCGCCGAGAAGAAGATAATTAAGCTTCTCCTTTGCACTTGCCGAAACAGAAATTATTCCAATGCAAAACGTAACAGTGAGGATAATTGCAATTAGTTTTTTAAGCGATTTCAAATTCAACACCTCAACAAAAAAATCCAAGGAAACGCAAACATTTCCTTGGATAATTATACTAAATATACTTTTAGTTGTCAACGATTAACCAAAAACACGCAATATTGCCTTGATAAGATCAATTAAATCAAGAATAAAAACCATCATTGAATCAAACATTTCCTTGCCCTCCCCTTTCATTTTCTCTTGTGACAAGTATAACCCGGTTTTAAGCCTCTGTCAACGTTGAATTGTTAATTTTCATATGTTATAATCAAATTGTATAATTCAAGTGAAAGGAAATACTTTATGATTAAATTCTCCGAATATAACTGTCCGCCGCTCGGCATACTTTCTCTCGCCGCCGAGGACAACACGCTTGTCGGTTTGTGGATTGAGGGTCAAAAATATTTTCTTTCGTCTTATAAAAATAATCTTGTTCGTTTTGATGATGACATTACGCTTTGCAAAGCTAAGGAATGGCTCGACAGATATATGAACGGCGAAAAACCGGACATATCCGAACTTAAGCTTGCTCCCAAAGGCAGCGAATTTCGTCAGACCGTTTGGAGAATTCTTTGTGAAATCCCGTACGGCAAAACAACGACCTACGGCGAAATCGCAAAAGAAATCGCTCATCTCAACGGCCTTGAAAGAATGTCGGCTCAGGCGGTCGGAAACGCTGTCGGCCACAATCCGATTTCGATTATAATCCCCTGCCACCGTGTCATCGGCACAAACGGAAGCCTGACAGGCTATGCCGGCGGCATTGACAAAAAGATTTTTCTTTTGAATCACGAGGGTGTTGACACTGATAATTTTTACGTTCCCCGAAAGTAATTTCGAGGAACAATTTATTTTGTCCTTTTTATTTTCCACATCAGCTCGTCATAAAAATGAAGAAGCATATTTTTGTAATAAACTTTTTGTTCGTGAGATTTCAAAACACGATAATGGTATTTGTCAAAATCGATTGCTTTTTTAAGAAGCTTTTTATTCTTTGGGTTCGATACTCTTGCGCTGTCCGAATATCCGTCCTTTGATGTCACGGTAATCATGCAGCTTTCACCTTTGGGGCAAGACACAACAATCATTTCGCTTTCAATAGCTGCCCGGCATTTTTTGTTATCGCAGTCCACTCTATAATTTTCCGCTGAAAGCTCCGGAGTGTTATATGAGTATAATGACAGCCTTGTCTTATCGCCCGATTCAATAATATAATCGTAAATAAAATTCTCACACTCATCGGTCAGCTTTATAAACCTCATGGGATTTTCAATTCCGGTTTCAAAAGCCTCAAGCTCGGTAAGTCCGGGTGCATCTCCGTCCCAATCTGTTATTTTGACCGCGAACGACGAAACATTATCCGCATTTGTTTCAACCGAGGTTGCAGAGCCGTCCGATTTAAGCGGACCCGTTTCTATCGTTTTGCCGCTGTCAAAAATTATCTCGGCATTGATTATATTGTCGGTGTGTGAAGGATTATCATAAAGATAAATCACTTTTATATTCTTTCTTTCTCCGAGTTCAACCTTGATTTCTTTCTTTTCGTCGTTCACATCGGGCTTCCAAATTCCGCTTTCGGGGAATTCGGCGGAATTCGGTACAACCATTCCCTTTATGTTTGACAACGGAAAATCATGAAGAACATCCGTATCAAACAGCTTAAAATCATTCAGCAATTTGCCATTGCCCGAGCTGACGGTAATCTTTGCACCGTAAAGAACGGAGTCGGTTCTCCTGTGCCAAAAGACTTTGTCTCCGTTTATAATTGATTCGGCATAATCTGTTGCGTCCTGGGATTTATAAAAAGACAGTGCCTGATAAACCGAGCTGTTCTCGATAAACCTTGTTGCCGCCTTGGCAGAAACCGGAAAGCGGACACGGTCATGCCAGTTGAAATTGACTCGCTTTTGCATATAGTCGGTACGTCTTTCATTTACGGTTGAAACGATATTTTCCTTAAAGAAATCCTTTTCGCCGAAGAAAGCCGTTTCATAAGCAAAGCCCTTGTAAACATTCGGGCGATAATCGCCGTTGTCTTTAAGGACCTTAAGCAAAGCCTCCTCAAAGAAAAGCGAACACGCAACGTGATCCGTGTGGCAATCATAATCAACGCAAAAGATATCTGTCGGCTTGAACTCTTCGATAATCTCTTTCATGTCGCCGACAACATTCTCACGCTTATACTCTGCGCCGTTATTGTATGCAGGATGATCGGGTAAAGCGTAGGTCATTGTTTTTCCGGAAGCTGAGTTTACGGTTTTTCCCTCATGTGAGGTATAAATATGTCCGTCCTCGGGATTCCAACGGTCGCCATAGCCCATAAAAATAATATTTTTCTCGGGTATTCCGTAGAATTCAGCCACCTTCAAGCTCTCGTTCAGTCTTGTTTCTGCGCTAACTTCAAAATCTCCGTTAGTGTAAAAACAAATTCTTATATCACTTTTGTATCTGACATATTCTTCGAGCATACCACCCATCAGGTTTATATCATCGTCCTGATGAGGAACAATAAGAAGCACGGATTTATCGGCATATATTTCTGCCTTATCGTCTGTCTCGTTTAATATTATTTCGCATTTTTTAAATCTTCGGCGTATTCCCTCAACAGTCAAAAATATAAGTATCGCCGCAATCGGAACAATGATTAAATACGATTCCGGTTTTATGAATGTTGCAATAATCGGAGACATAAAAAACGAGACGAGCATAAACTCAAGCTGATTTTCATAGCTTTCGGCATGGATAAAAAACATGGTGGCCGCAGCAAGTTCAACAGCAAGAAGACAGACTGCCCATAAAGAAAACAATCCGTTAAGAACAACAAGAGAAATAACAATTGCCGCAATTTCCGCCGCAATTATAACCGCAAAAGTAATCTTATTTTTCTTCATCTTTTCACTGCCCGCCTTTTATATGATAATTTAATTATACAATATAAATTCAGGATGTCAACTTTATTGACATTGCCGATAATAAATGTTATCATAAATAAAACAAACAGCATATCGGAGGGAAGTTCGGTGCAAATCCGTCGCAACAGCCATTACCGTGATTGAAGCAATTCATAAGTCGGAATACCCGGTACGCTTTAATAAAATCTTTGGGCAGGAAAGTAACGTTAAACTGTATTCGTTTTAAAAAAGAAAGCGAATACGGTCTATATGCTTTTGCCGCCCGGAAAGGACGGTTTTTTATTTATGTCTGAAAAGACAAAGGAAGAGTATCTTGATTTACTCAGAGCTGTTGCGAACAAGGAAAAACGCTTCCCGAAAAAGAGTGATTTCTCCGAGGACGATGTGAACCGAATCAAAGGTTTTTTCGGTCCTTGGCCATGGGCTCTCGAGGCCGCAGGGCTTAAAGAATCAAAACAAGAAGAGCGCAAGCAGCGCAACTACGAAAAAAGACAACGCTCAAAGGCGCGTAGAAAAGGAGAATCGAACAATGCTTAAAAAAACAATTTCAATTTTGATTGCAATTATTATGGTACTTTCATGCATTTCGGTAACAGCATTTGCCGAAGGTGCTGTTGACGCAAAGGTCAAGGAATACCTTGTGGCACCCAGCCAGTACACAAACAATCCGTACTACGGAGCAAATATTGAAAACACACTTTCGGGCAAAGCCTACACAGCCTCGCTCGGCAACTTCGGCGGCTATGTTATCTATGAATTCAATAAGAATATAGAAAACAGCGACAAACATCGCTACGGAATCGACTTCATGATTTCCGGCAACGCATTCAATTCCGCAGCCACAACTCAGGAGCCGGGCCAGGTCTGGGTTTCTCAGGACGGTGCAACATGGTATGCACTCGCAGGCAGTGAGCACTATGAGGACGAGACAAACTGGAACTACAGCGTTACATATCAGAAAACAGAAACAAACACCTCAACATATGTTGACAGCCTCGGCGAGAGCGGCAATGCTTGCTCGAGATCGCCTTACCCGCTCAAGGCAAACTATCCGACGGTTGATTTTGATGAGAACAGCCTTACACTTTCAGGTATTCTTCTCAGAAAAAATCTCACTCCGTCAACTAAAAACGGTATTTTGACTTCGTTCGGCTATGTTGACGCTTTAAGCTGGAAGATGAGCGACCTCCCGGTTAATCCTTATATTGAAAATCCGCAGCAGAATGCCAAGGACGGTCAGTTTGATATCTCATGGGCAGTTGACTCGGACGGTATGCCCGTTCATCTCGATTGGGTCAAGTACGTTAAGGTACAGACCGCAACCTTCATCGACGGCGGTGTTTTCGGTGAAAAATCAACGGAAATCAACGGCGTTAACCTTGCTTGCGACGAAAACTTTACAAGCGACAAGGCTGATGTTGAAATTACGGTAAACGGTCAAAAGGTTGAATTTGATTCCAACAGCTTTGCAAAGCTTGATAACCTCGGCAAGGGCGTTGAAGTTAAGGTAAATGCGAAAAATTCAAATATTTACATCAACAATGAGAGAACGGACACAAAATTATTTGCCGAAGCTCCGGCAAAGGGTCTTGTCCGCATAATTGTTCAAACAGGTGACGGCGAAGCTCAGATATTCATGCTTGATGTCAGCTCCGCTCTCCCCGAAAGCGAGCTTAAGCTCTCCGACTCAACACTTGAAATTCAGAAATACGAGTCGGCTCAGCTTAAAGCAAACCTCAAGGGCGTAACATGGACTTCATCAAACGAAGATGTTGCATACGTTGACAAGGACGGCAAGATTATTACGATCAATGAAGGAACCGCAACGATAACCGCAACCTCTCCTAAGGGTCAGACCGCAGAATGTGTTGTAACGGTCCTTCCTAAGGAGGACACGGAGACAGTAAGCATAACATTCAGCGTATCCGACGGCACAATCATTATTGCTCCCGAAACACTTGAGGTCGAGGCAGGCATTGCAAAGGCTTACGGCTATCAGGTTGCATCGGTTGACCACAACGGCAACAAGGTTGAAGGCACAACGGTTATGGACGCAATAGTAGCCGCTCATAAGGCATATTACGGTGACGATTTCACAAGAAGCACCGCTGAAAACTATCTCGTTATGAACAGCAGCTTTATCATGAAGTCATTCGGCAGAAGCACGTCTGTATGCGGATTCCTCGTTAACGGCACAATGCCCAATGACGGTATCGTCAACCCCTCTTACGGCACGCCGACAGGATATGCTTGCGACACGGCAACAATCGTTGACGGCGACAGCATTTCATATTATTTCTATCAGGATACAAGATACTACAGTGATATGTATGCCGAGTTTAACTCCGACAGCTACACTGTTTCGGCAGGAAGTAAGCTCAAGGTAAACATCAAGGGCTACTCGCTCATGGAGCACGGTCTCAGCGATATTGACACAATCAGAGCAAACTATATGACCAACCTCAAGGATGTTGACATTTATCTCTATGAGGATGGCGAACTTAAAAAGCTTGCAACAACCGACAAGAAGGGCAATGCAAAAATCAAGTTCACCGAAGAGGGCGAATACACTCTCGTTGCTGTCAGAAATTCCGACAGTGAAGAATCTCCGACAGTTGTTGCTTATTCAAAGGTAACGGTAACAGCGAAAAAGGATAATTTCATCGTTCGTATGTTCAAAGCTGTCTATAAATTCTTTGCAGAAATCATAAAAAAAATAATTGATGGGATGTGCTGATAAATGAAGCTTAGAAGATTTCTTTGCACCGTTCTTTGTTTGCTGCTTTTCGTCTCTCCCGTTCAGGTATTTGCGGCAACATTTGTTTCCGATTCACAGATAGTTTCATCCAAAACGCCCATGTCCCCTGCGGACACGGAGCTTGCATGGTCTGTCAAGCTCGGCTCGTCATATAAGGATGCGCCGAGTGCTCAGGTTGTTGTCGGCAACACGCTTATAGTCATGAGCAACAAAAAGCTTCTGAAGCTCAATGCCAAGACCGGCAAGACTATCAAATCGGCCGATATGGTCGATATGCCGAGCTACAGCTATACGCCGCCTATTTACGTTGACGGTGTTATCTATTGTCCGCTCGACAACGCAAAGGTTCAGGCCTTTGACTACAAAACGATGAAATCAATGTGGGTCTACACCGATCCACTCGGCGGTCAGTCACTGACTCCGATAACCTACAGCGACGGCTTTATTTACACAGGCTTCTGGAATGACGAGGACAGAAAAGCAAATTATGTTTGCATAAACGTCACTGACGAGAACAAAAAAGAAACGCACGAGGCTAAAAAGGCAACGTGGACTTACACAAGTCTCGGCGGATTCTACTGGGCGGGCTGTGCCATAGCAGGCGACAACGTTGTTTTCGGCTGCGATGACGGAACGATTTACGCCAACAAAAATTCAAAAGCCGTTTCGCTCAACAAGAAGACCGGAAAGCTTATTGACACTCTTCCGATAGTCGGCGACCAGCGTTCAACAATAACATATCAAAACGGAACTCTTTATTTCACGACCAAAGCCGGCTATCTTTACAGCGTAAAGCTTAATGCCAACGGAACTTTCAACGATTCTGCCATTAAGCGTCTTTCGCTCGGCGGAGCTTCGACATCAACGCCGCTTATCTATAACGGCAGGCTTTATCTCGGTGTTCAGGGCAGCGGCTTCGGTCCCGGATATTTCAAGGTCATTGATGCAACCAAGCTGACCGTTATTTATTCGGCACAGACAAAGGGTTATCCGCAGGGAAAATTTCTTTTAAGCGACGCTTATCTCAAGGACACAGGTAAGGTTAATATTTATATTACTTACAACTGTGCCCCCGGCGGAGTGACAATGTTCAAGGATTCGGCAGGTCAGACCAAAGCGGACATGCAGGAGCTTTACACACCATCGGGCGATAAGAGCAACTATTGTATCAGCTCAATTATCGCAGACGAAAACGGAACGATTTTCTACAAGAACGATTCGGGCTATATTTTTGCCCTTCGCAACAAAACAGAAAAGGTTTCGTTTTTCAAAAAAATAATTAATGCTATTGCAAGCTTTTTTAAAAAGCTGTTCGGTTAAATTATGAATTCAGGATTTAAAGGATATCATCCTCTCGTTAATGTGCTTTTTTTCATAAGCGTTATTGCTTTCGGAATGCTTCTCAGGCATCCCGTTTATCTCGTTATATCCTTTATTTCCTCAATGGCATACTATTTGAAGCTTTCGGGAAAGGTCGGAAGGAAAACAGTCTTTCGTTTTCTTCTCCCGATGCTTCTTTTTGTTATTTTAATCAATTCTTTTTTTAATCACTACGGCGTTACAACGCTTTTTGTCCTGCCATCGGGCAATAACTTTACATTTGAAGCTCTTGTAATGGGCTTTGTTTCCGGAATCACAGTTGTTTCGGTAATTCAATGGTTTTTCTGCTACAACGAGGTTGTAACAGAAGATAAATTTATGCACATTTTCGGAAGAATTTTGCCAAAAGGCGCACTTGTTGTTTCAATGATTCTCCGATTTGTTCCGCTCTATCGCCGACGTTATAAAGAAATCTCACAAGCAAGAAAATATATGGGACAAAATGAATCGAATAACTTCATTGTCAAGATGAAAAACACTTTTAAAAATATAGGAATACTTGTTTCATGGAGCTTCGAGAATGCAATCGAAACTGCCGACTCCATGAAAGCGAGAGGCTACGGTCTCAAAGGCAGAACCTATTACTCAAGATTTCAATGGCATACGGGCGATACACTTGCAATCATTCCGCTCACGCTGTTCGATGCCTTAATTATATCGGGTCTTGTCGGCGATTCGGCTTATTGCATTTACAATCCTTATGTGATAATAAATCCGCCGTCCGAAAGCGGCACGACCTACATTATAAATGAACTTAATTTAACAATTAATCCTTTCACTATACTTTCAATAATTTCACTGATTGCTTTCACTTTGCTTTGCTTTTTACCGCTCATAATTGACTTAAAGGAGGATATCAAATGGCACAGATTACAATCAAAAATTTAAGCTTCAGATATTCTCTCGACAGGGAAAACTGTCTCGAAAAAATTAATTTGGAAATCAATGAGGGCGAGTTTGTTGTTCTCTGCGGAAAAAGCGGCTGCGGCAAAACGACATTGCTTCGTCAGCTCAAGCCTGCGATTGTTCCGAAAGGCGAGCGTGAAGGCAAAATATATTTAAACGGCACGGAGCTCGACAAAACGGACCTCAGAACGCAGTCCGAAAAAATCGGCTTTGTCATGCAGAATCCCGAGAGTCAAATTGTCACTGACAAGGTGTGGCATGAGCTGGCGTTTGGGCTTGAAAATCTCGGTATGAAAACTGCGGAAATACGTCTCAGAGTTTCCGAAATGGCTTCCTACTTCGGTATCGACGATTGGTTTGACAAAAAAACGACCGAGCTTTCCGGCGGTCAGAAACAAATTCTTAATCTTGCCGCCGTCATGGCAATGCATCCTGACATCCTGATTCTTGACGAGCCGACATCAAGGCTTGACCCGATTGCGGCCGACCGTTTCCTTGAAACCGTCAATAAAATCCATAAGGATCTCGGTGTCACGGTAATCATAACCGAGCATAGACTTGAGGATATTTTTTCTTTTGCCGACAGAATTGTTGTTATGGACTGCGGAAAAATTATTGCAGACGATAAACCGAAAAGAATCGGTGAAATTGCGAACGAATTACCCGAGCTTGTTAAATTAAGTTTACCGGCAACTGTGAAAATTTTCGCAGAAGCAAACGGAAAAGGCGAAGCTCCGGTCTGTGTCCGTGACGGAAGAAATTGGCTCAAAAATCAAAAAATAATTTGTAAAAAAATTGAAAGAAAAAATATATATTTCAGCGAAAAAAATGCTATAGAATTAAAAAATATTTCATTCAAATACGAAAAAAATACCGACGATATTTTAAACTCTTTAAGTTTAAAAATTCCGCAGTGTTCTGTGTTTGCTTTGCTCGGCGGAAACGGTGCAGGCAAATCAACCCTTTTCAAAGTAATCGTCGGAAGTGAAAAGCCGTACAACGGAAAAATAAAGATCAACGGCACGGTTGCCGCAATGCCGCAGGAGGTTCAGACTCTCTTCGCTTCAAGGACAGTCAGAGAAGAGCTCAGCGAGATGTCGCAAGACAATGAGAAAATCGAAAAGGTTGCAAATTTAACACAGATAAAAAATCTGTTTGACTCTCACCCATTCGACCTCAGCGGCGGAGAACAGCAGCGTGTTGCCGTTGCAAAGCTTCTGCTCTGTGAGCGTGACATTTACTTTTTTGACGAGCCGACCAAGGGTATGGACGCTGAATTCAAAAAGATATTTTCAGAAATTTTGTCTGAGCTAAAAGCAAAGGGCAAAACGGTAATTATTATTTCGCACGATATAGATTTTTGTGCAGAAAACGCTGAGCTTTGCGCAATGCTTTTCGACAAAAATATTTCCGCAGTTAACACGACCGATGAATTTTTTGACGGAAACCGTTTCTACACAACAGCGGCAAATAAAATTTCAAAAGGTTTTATTGACGGTGCAATAACAAACAAGGACGTGATAAAGTGTCTAAAAAAATAATCACGCTTTTGGTCTTTATTCTCGGAATTCCGGCGATAATTTTCGGCTGCTCAAAATTGATAACTTCAAAGCAGTATTACGTTGCAAGTGCATTGATAATCGCACTTGCACTTGCCGCACTTTTTCTGAGCCTCGAAAAGAAAAAGATGAAAACGAGGGAACTTGTCGCTATCGCATGCGTTGTCGCTCTTGCGGTTGTCGGACGTGCGGCACTTTTCATGTTTCCGCAGATCAAGCTCACCTGTGCAATCGTAATTCTTGCGGCAATCTCATTTGGTCCTTATGTCGGCTTTTTGTGCGGCTCACTCTCAATGTTTATTTCAAACATCTTTTTCGGACAAGGTGTGCACACTCCTTTTCAGATGTTCGGCATGGGGCTTGCAGCGTTCCTTTGCGGACTGATTTTCTATAAAAAAAGCTATGGACGAAATCGTTGGGCAGTTGCAATAATCGGCGGCATACTTTGCTTTGCCGTTTACGGATTTATTGTTGACTCAAGCTCGGCCTTGTTTTTCTCGGCTGCACCGACAATTAAAACGATGCTTCCCGTTTACATTTCCGGCCTTAGCTTCAACGCAATTCATGCCGTGACAACGCTCGTTGCGCTTTTCGTCGCAACGCCGTACATTCAGGATACATTTGACCGTATCGCAAAAAAATACGGACTATTCGGAGCTTGAATAACAAATGTCACTCGAAAGGATTGATTAATTAATATGAAAAAACATATTTCTCTTTTGCTCATCTCCGTTTTGATTCTTTTGTCGGGCTGCGGCATGACTGTGACTAAAGTTGAGAACACAACAGCAGACAGGCAAAACATTATAACCGATGAATATATAACAACCTCGACAACAAGTTCGGAAACGAATTCAACGGCCGTGAAAAGAGCTTCGGCAGGCAAAACGATTTCAACAACCAAATTCGTAAAGACAACAACCACAACGATTATATCCGGCGGAACAATTACAACGGCACACTCGACCAAGCCCTCCAAGGTCACCACGACAAAGAAGCAGGGCAAAACCGTAACCTGCAAAATTGAAATAGAATGCAAAACGATTCTTAAAAATCTCGGTAATCTTCGTCCCGAAAAGAAAGCGTTTCTGCCGAAAGACGGATACATACTCAAAGCAACAACCGTTTCCGTTGCCGAGGGCAGTACTGTTTTTGACGTGCTGAAGCTCGTTTGCAAGCAAAACACCTGCCCCGAAAAGTGCACCTACTGCCGCAAATCTGGAATTCAGCTCGAATACGTTTACACCCCCGGCTATGACAGCGAATATATCAGGGGAATTCATCAGCTCTACGAAAAAGACTGCGGAACACAATCGGGCTGGATGTATTCGGTTAACGGAGTTTTCCCGAACTACGGCGTTAATAAATACACCGTCAAAAACGGCGATGATATAAAATTCCGTTATACCTGCAACGGTCTCGGCGAGGATCTCGGTGCGAACTTCATGGGTTGACGAGCAACAGAAAAAGGATTATAATGACATAAAAATTCCCGATGAGGTCGTTATGATTACATACACAAAAATTACATTTGATGAAGCGAAAAAGATGCTGGACGCAGGTCATTGCATAATGTTAGATGTGCGCACGGATGAAGAATTTTTCACCGGCCATGCCGAGGGTGCGGTCAATTTTGACGTTGACACAATCAATGCCGATACCGCCGCAGAGCTTATACCAAGCAAGGACACGCCGGTTATTGTCTATTGCAAAACAGGCGAACGTGCCAAGCTTGCTGCCGAAGCCCTGTGCGAACTCGGATATACGAACATTTACGACGTCGGCAGTCTCGTCGAATGGCCTTACGGCTTGTCATTTGAATAAATGAACAAAAAGCCTCCCTTTTATAGGGAAGCTTTTTTCATATCCGTATGGTTCGTCGAATTTTGATGCAGAAAGCGTTTTCTGTGCAAAAGACGGTGACCCTATTTTGCCATAATTTCCAATGCCTTGTTAATGACCGCCAGCTGATCCTCGCCGGGCATAACCTTAACGGCTATGTGAGGCTTGCCTGCGGCGGAAACCGTTATCCTGCCTCGCATATACTTTGCAAGGTTTGATATTTTCTCCATATCGAGCGTTTCGATAAACAGCTTGACGTTGCTGCCGGTTCGTCCGATTTCATAAACGCCCTGCTGTAAGGCTGTGTTTCTTAGAAGCGAAACCGTGATAAGACCTTGCACGCACTGCGGCGGCTCACCGAAGCGGTCTATAAGCTCATCAAGAACATCTTCGGCATCATCATGATTCTTGATATCGGCAATTCGACGATACATAGCCAGCTTCTGCGGAACATCTTCGATATAATCGGCAGGAATATGTGCGTCAATCGGCAGGTCGATAAGACATTCCTTCTCGGGAATGGCCGAAATCTCGCCTTTTTCCTCACGAACGGCTTGATCAAGCATTTTCAGATACATATCATAGCCGACCGATTCCATGTGGCCGTGCTGCTGTGCACCGAGAATATTACCCGCGCCTCTGATTTCAAGGTCACGCATTGCAATATGGAATCCCGAACCGAACTCAGTATATTCACGGATAGCCGTAAGTCGCTTTGCGGCAACCTCGGTCAGTTCCTTGCCGCGTCTGAATGTAAAATATGCACTTGCACGTCTTGACGAACGGCCGACACGGCCTCTTATCTGATGAAGCTGTGCAAGTCCGAGCCTGTCGGCATCCTCGATTATCAACGTGTTAACATTCGGCACATCGACTCCTGTTTCAATAATCGTTGTGCAGACAAGCACATCAATATCACCCTCAAGCAGGTCACGCCAAATGTTGCTCAATCTATCCTCGGTCATCTGACCGTGAGCGACAGCAACATTTGCATCCGGTAGAAAATCTCTGAGCTTTGACGCCATTCTTTCAATCGTTTCCGTTCTGTTATGTAGATAGTAAACCTGTCCTCCACGGCGAAGCTCGGATTGAATCGCCTGAACAATAACATCAAAATTATACTCAATTACATAGGTCTGAACCGGGTGCCTGTCATGCGGTGCTTCCTCAAGAATCGACATATCCCTGATTCCCGTCATTGCCATGTTGAGCGTTCTCGGAATCGGAGTTGCACTGAGCGTCAGCACATCGACATTCGGGTACTGCTCCTTGAGCTTTTCCTTCTGTGCAACGCCGAAACGCTGTTCCTCATCGACTATTATCAGTCCGAGATCACGGAATTCAATATCCTTTGAAATCAGTCTGTGTGTTCCGACGATGATATCGACATATCCTCTTTTGAGATCCTGCTTTATTTTTTTCTGCTGATTTGCCGGAACAAAGCGTGAAATCATCTGCGCTTCGACAGGGAATCCGTCAAAACGCTTGCAAATCGTTTGGTAATGCTGGAGTGCAAGAATCGTTGTCGGAACAAGGATTGCACATTGCTTGCCGTCGGCAACGCACTTGAACGCCGCACGAAGTGCAACCTCCGTCTTGCCGAAACCGACGTCGCCGCAAAGAAGTCTGTCCATCGGGTAAGGCTTCTCCATGTCGTTCTTTATCTCCTGAATGCAGCGAAGCTGATCGTCCGTTTCCTCATATTCAAAACGGCGTTCAAAATCGTTCTGCATGTCAATATCCGGTGAGAAAGCGAAGCCCTTTATCTGCGTTCTCTTTGTATAAAGGTCAATCAATTCCTGGGCAATATCCTTGACCGCCGAGCGAACACGGGAACGGGTTTTCTGCCATTCCTTGCCGCCAAGCTTATTGAGCTTAACGGTGCCGTTCTCGCTCTTTGAGCCGATATATCTCGAAACCTGGTCAAGCTGAGTAACGGGCACATAGAGAATGTCGCCCTTGTCATATTTTATCTTAATATAATCCTTTATATTTCCGTCGGCTTCAAGGCTTGTAATGCCCTCGAAAATACCGATACCGTGTGCTGTGTGAACAATATAATCGCCCTTGTGAAGATCCTCAAGCGAATTGAACACCGCCGCCTTGTTAACCTTTTTGTTATACTTTCTGACGGGCAAAGCAGTTCTGCTGCCGTAGGTTATAACTGTCAGCTCAGCGTCGGGATATTCAAATCCCGCCGAAAATCCGCCCGGCAAAACAATTACCTTGTTCGGGATTAGCTCATCCGGCGGAGTCGGCATATACGATGCCGAAAAGCCCTCTCCCTGCAAATCGGAAACCAAGGCTTGCGCCGATTTATCCGTTCCGGCTATAACAAAAACCGAATGCCCTTTTTTCTGATACATCGGTTTAATATCATCAATAAGCACACTCATTGAACCGTTCCACGGTGAAAACTGTCGTGCATTGAATGTCACAAGACCCTTTACAGGTGTGTCAAACGAACCTCTTGCTATATTATCAAGATATACCGCTCCGAGATCCTCATAAATCCCCAAAAGCTCGCTGAATTCGAGCATGAAGCGATCAAGGCCTTTGCAAACTATTCCCTCCTCAAGGAAAGCCTTAAGCTCCTCGTGAAAAAGCTCAAGTGAAGCATTTGCATGCTCCTTAACGGCAAAGCTCTCGCTGACGAACAAAAGCGGTTCATCAATATAATCAAAAACCGTTGCCGCACAGGGATAAATCAGCGGCAAATATCTGTCGATATTCGGCAGATGAATTCCGCCGTTAAGTTTCTCAAGGTCGGCTGAAAGCAGCTGCTTCGCCTGAACGGAGCCTTTGCCCTTTGTCTTTGCAATCTGCTCCTCGATAAGGTCGGCAAGCTTGACGGGATTACAGCAAATCTCATTGGCCGGCGTAATTACAACGGAATTTGTCGAATCAATGCGTCGCTGACTTTCTGTATCGAACGTTGAGAGACAATCTATGCTGTCGCCCCAAAATTCAACACGGTACGGGTTGGCACAATCGGGCGAAAAGATATCAATAATTCCGCCTCTGACGGCAAACTGACCCGAGCCGTCAACCTGGTTGCTCCTTGTATATCCGGCATTGATAAGCCTGTCAATAAGCTCATCCTGCTCGACCGTTTCGCCAACGGTGAGCGTAATTCTCTTGGCAATAAGCTCCTCGGGCGGAATTGTGAGCTGCAATGCCGCCTCAACCGAGCAGACGACCGCACGCACACTGCCATCAACAAGATGACCGAGCACGCTCAGTCTTGAATGTTCGTAATCACGGGATTTTATGTCATCAGGGCGCAAGGATATGTCTCCGGCAGGATACATGGCAGCATCACAGCCAAAGGCATTGAGGTCTTTGCACAGCTTATTCGCCGAGCTTTCGTCGGGCGTTATAACTATTGCTTTGTGAGGTGAAAGGTCTTGACAGAGTGCCGATATCACATGTGCCTTGTGAATCTGCGACAGCCCGAGCGCACCCGCAGGCAAGCGTCGGTTCGTCACATTATAAAGCAGTGAGCGGTACTCACCCAAACCTTTCAGAGCTTTTGTAAAACAGGACATTCTTAAGCTCCAATTCTTCAAATATTTATTTTATAATTTCTCATATCTTGTTTAAGCTTTTCAAAATCACGGTCGGCAAAGCAATGAGTATTCATGCCGAGCCGATTTGCGGTGTCAATATTCGCCTGCATATCGTCGATAAAGAAGCATTCCTCGGGTTTCAATGAAAACTCGTTGAACAAAGCCTTGTAAATCTTTTCATCGGGCTTAATTTCATTATAATATGCCGAGATAATAAATCCGTCGAAAAAGGCAAACGCAGGCACACTTTTTTTGAAATCATCAAACCAATCGGGGCAATTTGAAAGAAGATATATCTTGTATCCGTTTTCTTTGAGCGCTTTAACCACCGGATACATTTCAGCAATCGGCGGCATTTCAGTTTCACGTTCAAGTACCATTCTGCGTACCTCGGCATGGAGTCTCTCGGGCAGACGGCTTGTCATTTTCTTCAACGCTTCCTCAACCGAAATATCACCCTTATCCATTGCCGACCATTCCTTTGAGCGGAAGGTATTGGCAAGAACGGCATTCCTATCCTCGGAAGCAAAATGATTTTTGACCGAGCGAATCGGGTCAAAGTCAATCAAAACTCCGCCCATATCAAACACAATATTTTTTATCATTCAATCGCCTCCGTCTACGGATTCATTTGTTACTTAGGTATTATATAACAGTTTACGCCAAAAATCAATCAAGCCAAATCAAATAAATTGTCGTCTTGTTGAGTTATGACAAAATCTTAATTAAAAATTAAGATTTCAAACGTCAAAATCGCTTGAATTTCAAATTATATTATGTTAAACTATTCGTGCTTATCAAGATGATACTTAATTAATATAGATACTTCTGAATATGGAGGAAATAAAATGAAGGCAAAAGTAAAATACCGGAAATACGGAAACATTCCCGATATGAATACCGTCAAGGAGATTATTGTTTACGGTGCAAAGCAGGGCAAGGCAAAAAAACAATTTGCGTTTAAAGATATGAACGGCAATTACTGCGAAAAGACCTTTGATGAAGTTTTTTATGACGCAACGGGCCTTGGTCAGCATCTTTATACCCTCGGTTTAAAGGGTAAAAAGGTTGCCATTCTCAGCGAAAACAGCTATTATTGGGTTGCGGCATTCTATTCAATCGCCAGCGGAAATATGATCGCTATTCCGCTTGACCCGAAGCTTCCTAAGGAAGACCTTGTAGACCTCATGGTCAGAAGCGGCTGTGACGCAATTTATTACACTCAGGATTTTGCTCCGGCTATACAGATGATGAAAGAAAATCCGGAAGTTAAGCTCTCGGTTTATCTCAAGTTTGAGGACTTCGATGAGCTTGTCAGAATGGGACATGAAGAGCTTAACGGCGGAGCAAAAAATTATCTCAATGATGAGGTTAAGCCCGACGACCTTGGATTTATCGTTTACACCTCCGGCACAACGGGCAAGAGCAAGGGTGTTATGCTCTCTCAAAAAAACGTTGCCGTTGATGCAATAGCAACCTGCCGGGCGATGACGGCAGATCAAACAGTTGCATTTCTTCCGTTTAACCACACTCTTTCTTGGGCAAGTGCACTTTTTGCAAGCCCGCTGCTTTCAAAGTGGGGCTATATATGTTCAAGTCTGAGAAATCTCCAGAAGGATATGTATACCTATCATCCGCAGCACATTACGGCCGTTCCTCTTGCCGTTGAAACAATCTATAAAAAGATTTGGTTCACCGCACGCAAGGAGGGCAAGGAAGAAAAGCTCAAAAAAGGCATCAAGCTGAGCAACGCACTGATGAAGATCGGTATTGATGTCAGAAGGAAGCTTTTCAAAGAGGTTCTCGACAACCTCGGAGGAAATCTTGAAATGATAATCTGCGGCGGTGCGTCTCTTGATACAAAATATGAGCAAGGTCTCTATGATTTAGGCATTCAGGTTATCAACGGCTACGGCACAACGGAATGCTCACCGATTATTACCTGCAACAGGCTCAGTAACTACAAAGTAGGCAGCGCAGGCTATGCACTTGAATGCAACGACGTTATGATAAAAAATCCTGACGACGAAGGTGTCGGCGAAGTATATGCAAAGGGTTCAAACGTTATGATGGGCTACTATGACGAGCCGGAAGCGACAGCCGAAACCTTTGACGGCGAATGGTTCAAGACCGGCGACTACGGCTACATGGATAAGGACGGATTCCTTTTCCTCAGAGGCCGCAAGAAGAACCTCATTGTTCTTTCTAACGGAAAGAACGTCTCCCCCGAGGAGATTGAGGACAAGCTTTTAACGGTTGACTACATAAAAGAAGTTGTTGTCTACGAGGAAAACGGTGCAATAACCGCTGAATTCTTCCTTGACGAAAAAGAAGCTCCCGACGCCAAGGATAGGCTCAAAAAGGACGTGCGTGCAATCAACATGCAGCTTCCGACCTACAAACAGGTCACAAAGACAAAGATTCGTGACACCGAGTTCCCGAAAACAACAACGCTTAAAATTAAAAGAAAATATTAACTTGTTTAAAAACCGCTTGAGTTCTTGCTCAGGCGGTTTTGTTTTAGTCCTCAAACGGGATTTTCATATTGAGATATCTTTCAAATCTCTCGGGCGAGCGTTTATAATACCGTTCTCCCCGGTCAAGCGCACCAATATTCAACATCTCATTTTCGGTAAGCTCAAAGTCGAAGATATCAATATTTTCCCTGATATGTTCGGGAGATTTTGACCCGGGAATAACAATATTCCCCTCTTGAACATGCCAGCGAAGAATTATTTGTGCATTTGTCTTGCCGTATTTTTTTGCAAGTCTTGTAAATATCGGCTCGTTTATCAGCTTGCTGTCACCGTGGCCGAGCGGATACCACGCCTGAATCCGTATATCTTGAAGATTCAGGAATTTTTTCAGCTCCTGTTCGCTGTAGTAAGGGTGTAATTCGGTCTGAAGCACGGCAGGCTTTATTGAGCAAACGTTCATCATTCGGCACATTTCCTGCTGAGTGAAATTGGAAAGACCGATCACCCTGACCTTGCCCTCACGATATGCTTTTTCAAGCATTCTGTATCCGGATATATAATCGCCCGTCGGCTGATGAATCAACAGGAGATCAATATAATCCGTACCCAATCGTTCAAGAGTTCTGTCAATCGCATCCTCGGCAGTGTAATGCGTCGGCCAAATCTTGGTTTCAAGAAAAATTTCACCTCGGGGCACACCCGAGCTTCTCATTGCTCTGCCAACCGCTTTTTCGTTTGCATACATATTTGCCGTATCAATAAGCCTGTAACCGCATTCAAGCGCAGCCGTAACCGAATTTTCCGCTTCATCAGGTGTGAGCAAATACGTTCCTATTCCGAAAATCGGCATTGTCAGACCGTTGTACAACTTAACATATTCCATAAAACCGTTCCTTTCGATAACTGTTCCCCATCCTTAAATGTAATTATAGCATCTCAACCTAACTTTAGGTCAATAGAAATTTTGTAAAAAATCTGTAAAAAAACAGCAACACAAGCTGCTGTTTGAATTTTATTCCAATGTAAGCTCAGGGAACGGCACAAACGGTTTAATATCTTCATCATGCTCCCCGATTATTTTCTCCATCCACACCATATCGTACCATGTGTCAAACTTTCTGCTGCACTTCTCAAAACGGCCGACAAGCTTATATCCGAGATGTTCATGAAAGCCGACGCTGTTCATTGTCAAATGCTCATCCTCCACCTCAGGATATCCGATGCAAGCATAGAGATTTATAATATTCTGCGCCGCCGAGATTTCTTCAATCGCTTCGTAAAGCCGCTTGCCGATTCCGCCGTGGCGGCAATTCTCATCGACATAAATCGACGTTTCAGCCGAGTGGTCATATGCCGCACGTCCAACAAACGAGCCTGTGTAAGCATATCCCACGATCTCATCACCAACCACGGCGACTAAATAAGGATATCTTTCTAATGTGTGCTCCATTCTCTTCCTGAATTCGTGCACCGTAGGCACATCATATTCAAATGTAATAGCCGTTTTCTCAACATACGGTGCATAAATCGCCAAGAGCTTTTCGGCATCATCGGGCGATGCAATGCGAATGCTTACATTTTCCATACCTATACCTCCGTTCATATCCCGAAATGAATTATCCATTTGCCAAACATCAAAGCCGTCTCCAACAGTGCTTTTAAATTGGCAAGCTCCTCATTCTCTCCGATTGCATCAATAAATTCTCGGTGGGAGGTCGGCGGGATCAGCGTTATGCCGCAATAAGCAAGCCCTTTTTTCGGCTTGTCAACAACATGATGATAAAAATCAATCTCATTCAGCTTTGGTAAAACATCCTCAATCGCATCATCGGGTACATCTATACACGCATATTTTTGCGGCTCGTACTCATCGTACCGCTGTCCTTTTTGAGGTTCCTGCGGCATTATTGCAAATTCATGGACTGCCATTCATATCACCCCTATATGAGTATCGGCTGCAACTTTACGCCGCAGCCGTTTAATTCGTGGTTACTTTTTTATCAGTCTCTTCTCAAAGCTTCAATCGGTGTCATCTGTGCCGCACGCTTTGCCGGATAAATTCCGAAGAAAATTCCTATTGCACTGGAAAAGCCCACAGCGATAAGAACCGTTGAAAGCTTAACGGTTATCGGTATATTAATATATGCCGCAACCGCCCATGCACCGCCGACTCCGAGCACAAATCCTATTGCACCGCCAAGCAGACAAAGAATGACGGATTCCGTCAGAAATTGAAGCATAATTGTTGACGTCTTTGCACCGAGAGCCTTCCTGATACCGATTTCCCTTGTTCGCTCCGTTACGGAAACAAGCATAATATTCATAACACCTATTCCGCCGACCAACAATGAGATTGCACTGACGGCGGCAATGAATGTCGTAAAAATGCTTATAACGGAATCAAGCAAATCAATATAAGTCGCCATTATGTTAAGCGTATAAACAGAATCATCAAAACTGCCATGCCTTGTTTTTATGAGATTGAGAGCCGATTCGCCTGTATTATCAAGGTCTGCGTCGTTGCTTGCCATCAAATAAAGCTGCGTATACTTATTCACCTTGTCAGTAAGCTCGCCATTGAGAGATGCGGGTATCGCAAGCATTTCCATGCTCATTGCACCTGTTGCATAAGTTGACATCATACTCTCCATTTGATCCTGAGAGATCATAGAGTTTTCCGTCATATCGACAACACCTATAATTTTTAAAGAAACCGTTGTATTATTTATCGTATAATTTATCGTTTCTCCGACGCAATTTTCTTTACCGAAAATCTTTTTAGCCGTTATTGTACTGATGATGCAAACGTTTCGTTTCTGGTCATATTCGTCCTTAGTCCATGATCTGCCGTATTTTGTTGTCATCTGATTGATGAAAAGTAAATCCTCGTTACCGGCGATTGTGAAAACGAATCCGTCATATTTGCCTGCCTGCGCCTGACCGAATGAGAATTCGTATGGGGAGCAATAGCTGACCGTTCCGAGCTTTTTAATTGAGGAAATATCCTCCTCGGTGATATAATTCGACTGATTGGCGGTATTGGCATTAACGGCAATCTGAATGGCATTTGAGCCCATATCCTCAATCATACCGACAATGTAGTCACGGCCTCCGCTGCCGATAGTTATAATCGCAATAACCGAGGCAACACCGATTATTATACCGAGCATCGTCAGAAGCGAACGCATCATATTCGTTTTTATGCTGAAAATCGCAATGCGTATGTTTTCCCTGATATCCACAGCAGTCCTCCGTTACTTCAGCTTGACTTTTGCTCCGTCGACAAGTCCGCTCGTGTTTTTGATAAGAATATCGCCCTCGTTTACGCCCGAAAGCACCTGATAATAGGTATCGTTTGAGATTCCGAGAGTAACCTTCTTCTTTTCTGCGGTTGATTTTTCCTGATTATAGGCATAAACGTACACGTCCGAGCCGTCAATGATTATCGCTTCAACGGGAACGACAATCGCATTTTCCTGAGTGTCCGTTATTATAGAGATGTCAACATCCGTTCCGACTATAAACGACTTATCGCCGTCCTCAATCGTTACCTGAGCCGGAATTGTGTTTGAGTTTCCGCCGCCCGACATAATCGAATTTATATCAAGCGAGCTGCCCGTAGACGTTGCAACTGCGCCGACATATGACACTCTGCCCTCATGGATTTCATTGTCTGCCGACTTAACGGAAACCTCCTGATTGAGGCTTACGTCAAGCACATCATATTTACTCAGTGAAATATCGGCAACGAGAGGATAATTGAGCACCTTTATGCCGACCTTTTCCGAGCCGAAGAAAGTGCTTATCATTTTTGAAACATCGAGGCCCGATGAAACAGAGGAAATGATTGAGCTGATATCAATGTTCTTGCCGTCGACTGCGGTCTGAACCTCAACTGTTTCACCGACTGTAATATTAACCTCGCTGACAAGGCCCTTTTCCTCTGCAATCCAGCCCTTTTTCATTTCATTGGTCTGCGTGAGTGCCTTTTGATATTCCGACTGTGCATTTTCATATACGGTTTTATAAACCGAAAGATAGGTGTCGTTTGACTGCAATTCAAGCGTAGCAAGCTGAGCCTTGAGCTGAACAAGCGACATTTCCGCATTAATAAGTGCGCTTGAGCCGCCGCTCATCCGGGCAAAAGCATTCATATCAAAAGAACCTGAACTTCCTGCAATCTTTCCGAGGTTGTCGAGTAAGCCTGAAATATCAGAACTGCTTGACCCTGCCGAAAGAAGCGAGGTGAGCACCTTTTTGGCCGTTGCTTCGTCATATTCAACGCCGAAAAGCTTTGCGACCTTGATAAATCTCTTTACAAGGTCATCCGAGACCTTAACTCCCGACGAGCTGCCGTTTGATGAGGGCTTTGTTGTCGATGTGTTCGACTTGGCTTTGAGAGTATCTATCTGCTTTTCAAGCTCAGAAATCTGTTTCTTGGTTGAGCTGATTTTCTTGCTTGCGGAGGAAGACTCATTTTTCGCCTTGTTATAGGCAGCAAGAGCCTTCTGATAGTTGTTTTCCTTTTCGTTGAGTGCGGTTTCAAGCGAAGAAACATCAAATGTTGCAAGCACATCTCCGGCTTTGACCGTATCGCCGACCTTAACATTGACCGACTTTACCTTGACCTTGTCAATCAGCGCATAAGATTTCTCCGAAGCGGTTGAAACCGTACCTGTCGTGTCAAGTGTTTCATTAATCGTCTGCTTCGTGACCTCAACTGTGCTGACGGCAAGCTTTTCCTCGGGCTTAAAAATCATATAAGCCACAGCCGAGAGAACAACTACTGCCAAAATTGAGCAAAGGATTATAACTTTTTTGTTTTTCTTCTTTTTCTGCTGCATAAATGCACCCCTTAACTTTATATCTATATAATAATATCAATTTTTTATCGGGAGAACGAAATGAAACCCCTCAAAATAATATTTCCTTTATTAATAATCATGCTACTGGCAGCCTGTGTAGGTCAAAAGCAGCTCAACGTTGACGAACTGCTGAAGAAATACAACAGCATAACGGAAAATAACCTAAAAAGTACAATGTTCAACATTTACAAAACCGATGACGGCTTCGTCTATAAGCGAATTGAAAATGAAGTTTTGCTTTGTCTTTACTCAGGAAATAACGGCGAAATTATACAATGCACCGTAACCGCTAAGAAAGATAATAAGCAGGCATTTGATAACATATGTACATCAATAATCGGAGCATTTGCCGACATATCCGCCGAGGAAAGTGAGAATTTTTTTAAAAATCCCGGGGAATCGGGAAAATTCAAATTGATAATCAATGATTACAAAATAGGTCAAACAATGATTCTGAACAGAATCGACAACGAGCTGAACACCAATGATATGCCAACTTTAAAAAGAGAAGTAAAAGAGGAGGACATCGCTCGTCCCACTCTTTCGGATATAGATAATTCTTCCAATATTATTAGACAATAAAAATAATGCGTACAGATTAAATAATTGTTAAAAAACGGTTAATAAAGCAAAAAGGTGACGGAAAATCCATCACCTTTAAACTGCATTTTAATCAAGAATTAGCCAACGAAGCCGCATGCGGGAATCTCTGTTTCCGGCTCAGTTGTCGGCTCGTCGTCTGTCTTTGTTGTTGTCTCTTTTTCAGGCTTGTAGTAAAGATCGAGAGCCTTGTTAGCAATCATGCTGTTGGAAATAGCATTGTTAAGAGCTTCGACATCTACACCTGCATCTGTAAGGAATGCATCAGCGATATCACGAAGTGCGCCCGGATCACTGATTTCATCAGAACCGATGCCCTTATCGTTGATGTACTTCTCGAGATTAGCAACGAGGTCAGCAACATCTTCTTTTGCAGCGCCTGTCTTAACAGCGTCAACAATACTGTTTGCAATCTCTTCAGCCTTTTCGTCGTTCTGGAGAGCACTAACAGCACCTTCGATATTGGATGTTGTTGTCTCGGGAACATTTTCAGCTGCATCGTTTTCAGCACGAACAGAGAATGCTACGGTTGCACAGACAGCGGCTACCATAAGAATTGCCAAGAACTTTTTCATACGAATTCATCCTTTCATAATATTTATTAGCATGAGTATTTTAACTCATATTAATACAAAAGTCAAGCGATTTAAGAAAAAATAAGAAAAACTTTCCGCAAAATACAATTAATTAAAATCAATCTTTGTGTGCTTTGGTATAATCATAGTTCTTCCAGCAGATTGTAACGCTCTTTCCGTTAACCGAGAATCTTTCTGTGTTATGATAAGTGCTGATTGAGCCCTCTTTAAATCCTTCCTCTTCAAGGCCGTCAACAAACAGATTCATCATCTTTTCCGTCGGGAAATCAATCGTTGCAACCATAACAAGCGTCGTCTGATCACGATGCTTTTCGAGCACGCCTGTCTCAAAGTCTGCAGCCCACCAGCAGTTTCTCTTGCCGTAATCGATCTTCTGAACCGGAGTTGTATCCGTCGACTTCTCATACTGCCAAAGCTTCATCGAAACGGGCA
>OIZX01000029.1_pt1 | contig 113456 bp, 90 predicted proteins | sample 1588621 | NCBI WGS metagenome assembly OIZX01 (sample SAMN03283276) | human gut metagenome | biome: human-associated habitat; material: feces | host: Homo sapiens | place: Peru | collected 2012 | reverse complement strand
TGCTCCTGCCGAACGAATTTGCAAATATATTACTGCTTTCGGTTGCTATCAAATTAAATTTAATATGCTGCCGTAGGGACAACCCCTTGCGGTTGTCCGTTGGTTTGATTTTATATGTAATTTGCTGCGGACAGGGGCGAGCCCTGTCCCTACGGGGTGTTGATATGTAATGATTTACGGCAAATATGGCGTTGCGAAATTTCGCACAACCGTAGGGGCGACCTGCGGTCGCCTGTCAATTCACAGCAAATAAAAACGGGCGAACACAGTTCGCCCCTACGATATAATATAAAAATGTAACTGTTTTGTAACCGTTGATTTGTTGTCGTTTAACGGCGGGAGCAAGCCCCCGCCCTACCGTGTGAAAGGAATTTTGTGGGTATTACAATCCCTCCGCCTCACGTTCGTTCGGCACCTCCCTTTACACAAGGGAGGCTGAAAAGCCCTCTCCACATTTCTCATTCCACACTCCTCACTCCTAATTCCCCCTAATTCTCAACATATTCAGTAAAACTTGACTTAACCCCTACATATAGTGTAAAATATATAAGTTATAATATATGTGTTTAAGGACGGAATAAAATGGCGAAGAAAGCGGAATATACCGAAGAAAGTATATCACAGTTAAAGGGCGCCGACAGGGTTCGTTTAAGACCTGCGGTTATTTTCGGCTCTGACGGAATTGAAGGCTGTGAGCATGCGGTTTTTGAAATTCTTTCAAACTCAATCGACGAGGCGAGAGAGGGCTACGGCAACGAAATTACCGTTACAAAATTCCTTGACGGCTCGATTGAGGTTCTCGACCACGGCAGAGGTATGCCCATGGACTACAACGAGAAAGAGGGGAGATACAACTGGGAGCTTCTTTTCTGTGAGATGTATGCAGGAAGTAAATACAACACGAATAACGGCGGCACTTATGAGTATTCTCTCGGTCTTAACGGTTTGGGACTTTGTGCTACTCAGTATGCGTCGGAATATATGGAGGCGGAAATTCACAAAAACGGCTTCTGCTATAAGATGAATTTTGAGCACGGCGAGCCTGTCGGAGAGCTTCAAAAAGAGCCTTACAGCAAAAGGGACACGGGCACCCGTATTCGTTGGAAACCCGATTTGCAGGTTTTCACGGACATTGACATTCCGCTTGAATACTATCAGGAGACAATAAAGCGTCAGTCGGTCGTAAACGAGGGCGTTAAGTTTATATTAAGAGAGCAGGTCGGCACAAATTCCTTTGAAAAGTATGAGTATTCATACGAACACGGAATTACCGACTATGTTAAGGAAATCGTCGGCGACAAGGCGTTTTCGTCCGTTCAGTTTTGGCAGACCGAGCGCAAGGGTAAGGACAGAGCCGATATGCCCGAATACAAGGTCAAAATGAACATTGCGCTGTGCTTCTCAAATAAGGTACAGCTTAAAGAATATTATCACAACTCAAGCTTTTTGGAGCACGGCGGTGCACCTGAAAAGGCGGTTAAGAGTGCGTTTGTTTCGCAGATTGACTCTTATCTCAAGGCGAACAGCAGATACCTCAAAACCGACTCTAAAATCACATTTCAGGATGTTGACGACTGCCTTGTGCTTGTAATTTCGTCGTTCTCGACTCAGACCTCGTACGAAAATCAGACCAAAAAGGCGATTACAAACAAATTCATTCAAGAGGCAATGACGGAGTTCTTGAAGCACAGCCTTGAAGTGTATTTCATAGAAAACAAAATCGAAGCGGATAAGATAGCCGAGCAGGTGCTTATCAATATGCGTTCGAGAATTAAGGCTGAAAGCACAAGACTTAATATTAAAAAGACCTTGCAGTCAAGCAACAGTATGACTGACAGGATTGAAAAGTTCGTCGATTGCCGTTCAAAAGATGTAAACGAAAGAGAGATTTTCATAGTAGAGGGCGACTCGGCTCTCGGTGCTTGTAAGCAGGCGAGGGATTCTGCGTTTCAGGCGATTATGCCCGTCAGAGGTAAAATTCTCAACTGCTTAAAGGCTGAATATCCGAAAATTTTTAAGTCCGAAATCATTACGGATTTGATAAAGGTGCTCGGCTGCGGAGTTGAAGTAAGCTCAAAGGCTAACAAAAATCTTTCACTTTTCAATATGGACAATCTTCGTTGGAACAAGGTCATAATCTGTACCGATGCCGACGTTGACGGCTTCCAAATCAGAACGCTTATTCTCACAATGATTTATCGCCTTATGCCGACTCTCATTAAAGAGGGCAAGGTGTTTATCGCAGAATCTCCGCTTTATGAGATTAACTGTAAGGACGACACTTATTTCTGCTATACGGAAAAGGAAAAGGCGCAGGTGCTCGAAGAAATCGGCGACAAGAAATATACCGTTCAGCGTTCAAAGGGACTCGGTGAAAACGAACCCGAAATGATGTGGCTTACGACAATGAACCCGAAAACCCGCCGTCTTATCAAGGTTGAGCCGGATTACAGTCCCGAAGCGGTTGCGGACAAGTTCGATTTGCTTTTGGGCGACAATCTTCAGGGCAGAAAAGACTACATTGCCGAAAACGGTTATCAGTATATTGATTTGACCGATTTGTCATAAATACAGCAGGTATTTTAATGGATTGAAAAATTATGTGCAAATGCAGGCTCCCTTGTAAAGGGAGCTGTCGAATGCGAAGCATTTGACTGAGGGATTTTTACAAAATCATATAAAATCAACATTACAATCCCTCCGCTTCACGTTTGTTCGGCACCTCCCTTTACAAGGGAGGCTGAAAAGCAGCTGTATTTTTAAGGTGTCAAATGAAATCAGTAACACGAGGAGAAATAAATGGCTAAGAAAAAGAAAACCGAAATATCCCACGAAGAAGATTTGAACTTAAACGCTCATATCTCCGGTGCGGGCGAGGTTGTGCATCAAAATATTATCGACACGCTCGAAATAAACTATATGCCATATGCAATGAGCGTTATTATGTCGAGAGCGATACCTGAAATCGACGGCTTCAAACCCTCGCACAGGAAATTGCTCTACACTATGTATAAAATGGGACTTTTGAACGGCTCAACCGTCAAGAGTGCAAACATTGTCGGACGTACAATGCAGTTGAACCCCCACGGCGACGCTGCGATTTACGAAACAATGATTAGACTTGCACGTGGTAACGAGAGCTTGCTTCATCCGTATATCGAGTCAAAGGGTAACTTCGGTAAGTCCTATTCAAAAAATATGCAATATGCGGCTTCGAGATATACAGAGGCGAAGCTTGCTCCCATTGCGGCAGAGCTTTTCAGAGATATTGACAAGGACACGGTTGATTTCGTTCCGAACTACGACAACTCTATGCAAGAGCCGACCCTGTTCCCCGTAACATTTCCGTCGGTGCTTGTAAATGCAAATATGGGTATTGCCGTCGGTATGGCTTCAAATATTTGCTCTTTTAACCTGGGTGAAATTTGCAACACGACCGTTGAGCTTATCAAAGACCCCGACGCTGATATTATGGAAACGCTCAAAGCACCCGATTTTATCGGCGGCGGTCAGATTATCTATGACGAAGCGCTTATGCGTGAGATTTACCGCACGGGCAGAGGCAGCTTTAAGCTTCGTGCGAAATACAATTACGATAAATCGTCTAACTGTATCGATATATATGAAATTCCGGCTACCACAACGAGTGAGGCTATTATCGACAAGATAATCGACCTTGCAAAGGCGGGTAAGGTCAAGGAAATTTCCGATATTCGTGATGAGACGGACAAGAAAGGTCTTAAAATCACAATCGACTTAAAGCGAGGCACAGACCCCGACAAGCTGATGAAAAAGCTGTTCAAGTCAACTCCGCTTGAGGACTCTTTCGGCTGTAACTTCAATGTGCTTATCGCAGGCACGCCGAGGGTTTTAGGCGTTCGTGAGCTTTTGCTTGAGTGGATTGCATTCAGAACTCAATGTGTAAACAGGCGAGTTTATTTTGACCTCTCAAAGGCGAAGGATAAACTTCATTTACTCGAAGGCTTACAGAAAATTTTGCTTGATATTGACAAGGCAATTAAGATTATCCGTTCCACAGACGAGGAACAAGAGGTTGTCCCGAACTTGATGATCGGCTTCGGAATTGACAAAATTCAGGCCGAATACGTTGCGGAGATTAAACTTCGCCACCTCAACCGTGAATATATCTTAAAGCGCACAGCCGATATTGAACAGCTTCGCAAGGATATTGAGGATATGGAGGATATTCTCTCCTCAAAATCAAGGGTTAAGAAGATTATCATTGCAGAGCTTAAAGAGGTTGCGGAGAAGTACGACAAGCCGAGAAGAACGGAGATTATTTTTGCGGACGTCGAGGATGACGACGAGGAAATCGAAGAAATTCCCGATTATCCCGTTACTCTTTTCTTCACGAAAGAGGGATATTTCAAGAAAATTACTCCTCAATCGCTTCGTATGAGCGGAGAGCAGAAACTCAAAGAGGGCGACGAGATAGTGCAGACTGTCGAGGCTTCAAACAACACCGATTTGCTGTTCTTCACCGATAAATGTCAGGTTTACAAGGCAAAAGCGGCTGATTTCTCGGACACAAAGGCGAGCGTATTGGGCGAGTTCGTAGCGTCGGCACTTCAAATGGATAAGGACGAATCTGCTGTCTATATGGCGGTTACAACAGACTACAAGGGCTATATGCTCTTCTTCTTCGAGAACGGCAAGGTTGCAAAGGTCGATATGAGCGCATATGAAACCAAGACAAACCGTAAGAAGCTTATCAAGGCATATTGCGACAAGTTCCCGATTGTTGCGATAAGGCATATAAAAGAGGACTGCGAAATTGTTATGAAATCGTCGTCGGGCAGAATATTGCTTCTCAACACAGGTGCGGTATCGCCCAAGACCACCAAGGACACGCAGGGCGTGGGTGTTATGACGCAAAGGAAAAACCACCGACTTGAAAGCGTTACCGACTTCACCGAAGATATGTTCCAAAAGCCTGCAAGGTACAGGACAAGAACGCTTCCGGCGGCAGGTTCAACTCTTTCGGCCGAGGATACGGGCGAGCAGTTAAGCCTTATATAACAGAATATTATAAAAAATCCCGAGTACCAAAAGATACTCGGGATATTTTTTGCTGTTTAATTTCAATTAGCCTTTGAGCTTTCTGACGATCTGTGCAAGTCTGTCAGCGTCAAAGATAACGGGTGTCGGATACAACGGATGAGCCTCTTTCATTGCTCTTTCAACGATAGTCGGAATATCCTCTTCCTTGATCTGCTCAAATGCAGTCGGGATAGCCATTCTCTCGTTCATAGCCTTGATTTCAGCGATAAAGCCCTTTGCAAGCTCTTCCTCTGTCTGACCGTTAATGCCGACGATTTCAGCAAGCTTTGCAAGTCTCGGATAAATTGTTGAGCCGTATTCCTCAAGAACAACGGGGAGAATTACCGAGTTTGCAAGTCCGTGCGGAATACCGTACATACCGCCGAGGTTATGTGCGATAGCGTGAACGTAGCCGACATAAGCCCTTGTGAAAGCCATACCTGCATAGAACGAAGCCAAAAGCATCTGACCTCTTGCCTCGATGTTCTGACCGTCATTGTAGCAGGTTTCGAGGTTTTCAAAGATGAGCTTTGTTGCCTTTTCGGCATAATCCTCAGTCTCACGGGTATTTGACTTGCCTATGTATGCCTCAACCGCATGGGTGAGAGCGTCAAGACCTGTTGTCGAAGTAATCTTCTGGGGAAGTCCCGTTGTAAGCTCGGGGTCAAGTACCGCAAACTTGGGACGGAGACACGGGTCATTGATAGCGTATTTTTCGTGTGTCTGTGTGTTTGAAACAACAGCCGCAACGGTTGTTTCCGAGCCTGTACCTGCCGTGGTGGGAACAGCGAAGAAGGGGGGAAGCTTACGCATTACCTTCAAAACGCCTCTCATCTGAGGGATAGTCTTGTTAGGTCTTACAACTCTTGCGCAAGCAGCTTTAGCGCAGTCCATCGGAGAGCCGCCGCCGAAAGCAATCATAGCCTCACAGCCGTTTGAAACGAACATTTCTCTTGCTTCCTCAATGTTTTCGATTGAGGGGTTAGGCTGAACGCCGTCATAAACAACGTAGCTGATTCCTGCCTTGTCAAGCTCCTCAAAAAGACCGTCGAGCAAATTAAGGCTCATAAGTCCCTTATCGGTAACAATCATAACCTTGCCGATACCCTTTTCTTTGATTACGGACGGCAATTTACGGATTGAACCGGGTCCTGTAAGAAGCTGGGGTTCCGACCAATCAAGAAAGTAAAGCATTACCTTCATTACCTTCTGATAAGCACGGTAGTATGCAACTTTTAATGCCCACATAATTATAACACCTTTCAATTTATAATATTATATTTATTGTACAATTTTTAATTAAATAATGCAAGTATTATTATTAAATATTTCTTGAGAAATTTTGCTGTCGTGCTCGATAGCCCTTGAAAGCTCCGAGAGTGAGCCGAATTTCTCCTCGGGACGCAAATAATCGGTCAGGCGTATCTCAATTTCCTTGCCGTAAATGTCGCCTTGAAAGTTGATTATATACGTTTCGCTGCGATAGCGCTCCGTGTGAACGGTTGGTCTTATGCCGATATTCGTAACAGACGGATAAACCTCGCCGTCAATGACCGTTTTTGAGGTATAAACGCCGAATTTGAGTTTTACGAAATTGTCGGGGAAGAACTGATTTGCCGTCGGGAAGCCGAGCGTTCTGCCACGCTTGTCGCCGTCAACAACGATTGAACGGTAGGAAAATTCCCTGCCGAGCATTGCGTTTGCGGCTCTGATGTCGCCGTCCGAAAGAAGATTGCGAATTTTAGAGGAACTGACCGTTTCGCCGTTATAGGTTTGAGTGGGTGCTATGTGAAGCTCAACCGAGTATTCCTCACACAGCTTTCTAAGCTTTTCGACGTTGCCCTCGCCCCTTGCGCCGAACGTGTAGTTTTCTCCGCAGGAGAGAGCCTTTGCATTGTATTTTTCAATCAAATATTTCCGGAAAAACTCGTCATAGGGCAAGTCGGCAATCTCCGAAAAGCTGACGTCTATAATCTTAACTCCGAGGCTTTCGATTATATCCCGTCTCATCTCGTCGGTTATGAGAGAGCAGGGGGCTTTGCCCGTGATTACCGAAAGCGGATGAACGTCAAAAAGCAGAACATACGGGTCATATTTATCTTTTTCCGACTGCAATATTACCTGCAAATGACCCTTGTGAAGCCCGTCAAATGTGCCTAACGCTATGGATTTTTCATTCACGGACAAACACCCTCCTAACTTTAAGAAATTCGCCGTCCTTTTCAATTTCTCCGAGTCCCAAAAACCGCCTGTCGGGGGAATAAACCCTGTAAATTCCGTCGGGAATATTGTCCTTGAGCCTATCCCTCGACAATTCGCCGCCGTTTGAAAAACGCTTTGCCTGACCCTCCGTGACAACAATTTCACAATAGGTGTCGAAGCACTTTTCAATGGGCGTGATGTATTTATCTGCCGTGCCGTCGTTTACAGCCTTTTCAAGTTCCTCTAAAGTAACGCAATTACTTATAGAAAAGCCGTTTGCCGAGGTCCTGCGTAAATCCGTCATTATCGCACCGCAGCCGAGGTCTTTGCCAATATCGTCAATAAGACTTCTTATATATGTGCCTGCCGAGCACTCAACAGATATTGAAAAGCAGTCGCCGTCAAACGAGCCGAGCGAAAGGGAATATATTGTAATTTTCCTTGCCTCTCTCTCAATTTCAATGCCCTGACGTGCAAGCTCATAAAGCCTTTTTCCGTCCTTGCTTATTGCCGAGTACATTGGCGGTATCTGTTCGATTTCGCCCGTATATTTTTCTAAAACGCTTTCAAGTTGCTCCCTTGTGACGTTTACCTCGCTTTCGAATAAAACCGTGCCCGTCGAGTCGAGAGTATCGGTTGTAACGCCGAGCCGAGCCGTTGCGACATAGCCCTTATCGTGAACGGGAAGTAAATCTATAAACCTTGTGCAATTTGAAAGCGCAATGGGAAGAACGCCCGTAGCCATAGGGTCGAGCGTTCCTGTGTGCCCTGCTTTTTTAACCGAGAGCAAGCGTCTTACTCTGTTCACGGCTGAAAAAGAGGTCATATTATTCGGTTTGTCAAGTAAAATGATACCCGTCATATACCTTTAAGTTCCGTTTCTATTATAGATAACAGTTTTTTCTTGTTTTCTTCGAGAGCTCCCTTTTCGAACGTGCAGCCTGCCGCCCTTGAATGACCGCCGCCGCCGAAGTTCATACAAATCTTTGATGAGTCAACGGGTTCGTGCGAGCGCATAGACACCTTGAAATTACCGTCCTTTGTTTCACGGAAAGTCACGGCAACCAAAACGCCCTCAATCTTCCTCGGCAGTCCTGCAATTCCGTCAAAATCGCCGTCCTTTGTGCCTGCCTGCTTCTGCATATCCATTGTGACGGTCATAAACGCACATTTTCCGCCGCAGTGCATTTCAACCGTGTTGAGAGCCGCCGCCTCAAGCTTGAAATAGCCGAGCGACTTGGTTTCAAACATAATTCTGTTTATTTCAAAGAAATCCGCACCGTGCTCAATCAAATCCGCAGCGATAATATGCGTTCTTGCCGTAACGCTTGAAAAAAGGAAACAGCCCGTATCGGTTGCAATGCCCGTGTAAAGGCTGTCGGCAACAGACTTGTCAATTTCAACGTCCATTGCCTTGATTACGTCATATATAATCTCGCACGTCGCAGAGCAGCTTCTCAAGCAGAGATTTTCCGCAAATTCCTTGTTTGAAATATGGTGGTCAATGCAGAGATTTACGCCGTGCTCATATTTCGCACGGTACTGTGCGCCGATAAGCTCCATATCCGCAACGTCAACCGCCACAACATACGGATTTTCCCCAACGTCGTCATCGTTCGAGTGGGCGATATATCCGTACTTTTCGGGGAACGGGTCGGTACATACGACCTTTACCGTCTTGCCGAGCTTTTTCAAAGCGTGCAGGAGCGCAAAGCCGCTTCCTATCGTGTCGCCGTCGGGGTTTCTGTGCGTGAGTATAAGAATATTATCGTTTTCTCTCAGCAGACGTGCCGCCGATTTTTCGTCGATTTTATTCATCTTTATCCCTCGTAAGATCCTCAATTTTTTTGAAAATTTCCATACCGTGCTCAACGGAGTCGTCTGCCACAAATTTCATTTCGGGCGTTTTACGAAGTCGGAGTCTTGCACCGACCTCGTGTCTTATTCTGCCCGTTGCGCTGACAAGACCCTTTACAGCCTCTTTTGCCGAGTCAATTCCGTCAAGAGCGCTGATATATACTTTTGCGAATGAAAGGTCGTGACTTACATCAACCCTTACAACAGTGAGCATTTTATCCTTAACTCTCGGGTCTTTAAGCTCTCTGATTACGGCGATGATTTCACGTTTAATATCCTCGGACACTCTGTCCTGTCTGTAACCTGCCATTTCTACCTCCGAAAAAGCGTTTATGCTTTAACTTCTTCCATTATGAACGCTTCGAGAATGTCGCCCTCCTTGATGTCGTTGAACTTTTCAAGTCCCACGCCGCACTCATAGCCTGAGGCAACCTCTTTTGCGTCTTCCTTGAAGCGTTTAAGAGAAGCGATAGCGTCCTCAAAGATAACAATACCGTCTCTTACAACTCTAATCTGTGAATTTCTTGTGATTTTACCGTCAAGAACATACGAGCCTGCAATCATACCCGCAGAGGAGAGTTTGAATACGTTACGAACTTCTGCTCTGCCGAGAACAACCTCACGGAACTTCGGTGCGAGCATACCCTTGATAGCCGCTTCGAGTTCTTCGATACAATCGTAAATAACTCTATACATTCTCATATCAACGCCGTCTCTCTCGGCAATTTCAGCCGCAACGGGGTCGGGACGAACATTGAAGCCTACGATAATTGCGTTAGATGCGTTTGCGAGCATAACATCGGACTCGTTAATTGCACCGACGCTTCCGTGGATAACCTTGACCTTGACCTCGTCATTAGAAAGCTTTTCAACGTTCTGCTTAACAGCCTCAACCGAGCCTTGAACGTCAGCCTTAACGATAATGTTAAGCTCTTTCATATCGCCCTGAGAAATTGAGGAGAAAAGGTTGTCGAGAGTAACTTTCTGGTACTGCTTGAATTCCTCTTCCTTAGCCTCTCTCTTTCTCTGCTCAACAAGCTCACGGGCAAGTCTTTCATCAGAAACGGCATCAAATGTGTCGCCTGCCTGCGGAACCTCCGCAAGTCCCATAATCTCAACGGGAACGGACGGTCCTGCCGAATCGAGCACCTTGCCGTTTTCGTTTGTCATAACTCTTACTCTGCCGACCGATGTGCCTGCAACTATTGTGTCGCCCGTTTTAAGCGTACCGTTCTGAACAAGCACGGTAGCAACGGGACCTCTGCCCTTGTCAAGCTTAGCCTCAATAACGATACCCTTTGCGGCACGGTTCGGGTTAGCCTTTAATTCAAGCATTTCGGCAACAAGGTTGATTGACTCAAGCACCTTGTCAATGCCCTGATGAGTTTTAGCCGAAACGGGGATGCAGATAACGTCGCCGCCCCATTCCTCGGGAACAAGATCATGCTCTGTGAGCTGCTGCATAATTCTGTCGGGAGAAGCGTCGGGCTTATCCATCTTATTGATTGCAACGATAATTGAAACGTTAGCTGCCTTTGCGTGGTTTATAGCCTCGATTGTCTGGGGCATAATACCGTCATCTGCGGCAACAACAAGGATTGCAATATCCGTAGCCATTGCACCTCTTGCACGCATTGAAGTAAACGCAGCGTGACCGGGGGTATCAAGGAATGTGATTTTACCCTCGGGAGTCTGAACTCTGTATGCGCCGATATGCTGTGTGATACCGCCTGCCTCTGTGCTTGTAACCGAGGTGTTACGGATAGCGTCGAGCAATGAGGTCTTACCGTGGTCAACGTGTCCCATAACAACAACGACGGGGTCACGGGGCTGAAGATCCTCTTCCGCATCAACCGTATCGTCGATAATTCTCTCCTCGATTGTAACAACAACCTCTTTTTCAACCTTTGCGCCGAGCTCTGTTGCAACAATTTCAGCCGTATCGTAATCGATAACCTCGTTGACCGTTGCCATCATACCGAGTGCGAACAACTTTTTAATAACCTCTGCCGCCGTCATTTTAAGCAAAGCGGCAAGCTCGCCGACTGTGATTTCCTCGGGAACTGTAATTTTAATCTGCTTTTTAGCTCTTTCGGCAGCAATTCTCTTGAGCCTTTCAGCCTCGCTCTCGTGCTTGTGGCTTCTCATACCCTGCTTGCGATACTGCTTCGACTTCTGATTGAGCTTCTGCTTTCTTACAACATTGTCCGAGTTTCTGTCGTTAGCCGGTGCAATGTTTTCATATCTCTCATTGTACTTGTCAAGGTCAACCGAGCCTGCTCTTGTGTCAATGTGACGAACTTCGCCCTTTGTTCTTGACTGCATGGGTTTGTTGGGGTCTTTAACCTTTTTCTTGGGAAGCTCCTGATTTGAAGCCTTGTTATCTGCCTTTTCATTTGCTTTGGCAGCAGGCTTTTTGTCCGTCGGCTTCTTATCCGAAGCCTTTTTAGCTGTTTCTTTCTTCGGCGCAGGCTCTTTATTTTCCTTCTGCATTGCAAAATAATCGTCAAAGCTTTCAACCGAATGCTGCTTTGTCAAAACGTCGAAGATAACGTCCATTTCCTTATCTTCAAGCGTTGCCTGCGACTTCTTTTCGCCGTCAAAATATTTTCCCAAAAGCTCGATAAGAGCCTTACTCTGCATATTGAAGTCCTTTGCGACTTCGTTCAATTTATTCTTTTTAATCGCCATGTATTATTCCTCCCTTATGAGTTGTGTTAATCTTTCGGCAAAGCCTCTGTCATTGAGCGTCAAAACCGCCGTCGTCTTGTAGCCGAGCGACGCACCGAGCTCATTCATTGTGCAATCGACAACCGTACAATCCGCTTTGCCGTTTTCGCAAAGCCTGCTCATTTCGTTTTTGAGCCTTTCGGAAGCGTCTTGACTTAAAATACAAAGCCATGCTTTCTTTTCCTTAATCGAAGCAACGCTTGCGTCGTGTCCGAGGCTTATCTTGTCTGCCCGTCTTGCCATTCCGAGCAAATTCAATGCTTTGTTATTCATTTTTAAGCTCGCTTTCCATAGCCTCATAGACCTCTGCGGGAATTGCACATTCAAACGCACGCTCAAGTCTCTTTGCCTTTTTAGCCTTTTCAAGACAGGAGACCTCGGGGCAAATATATGCGCCTCTGCCGTTTTTCTTTCCCGTAAGGTCAAGGCTTATATCGCCGTCAGCGTTTTTAACGACACGAACAAGCTCCTTTTTGGGCTTCTGCTCCATACAGCCTAAGCATTTTCGCATCGGGATTTTTTTAACTGCCATAATTTCATCTCCTGCCGATATAATAAGTAAACTGCTTTAAGATTAACCCTCGTAGAAACCGCTTTCGGGCTTAATGTCGATTTTCCAACCCGTAAGATGAGCCGCAAGACGAGCGTTCTGACCCTTGTTGCCGATAGCAAGCGAAAGCTGATGATCGGGAACGGTAACGTGGCAAACCTTGTTTTCCGCATCCTCGATTTCAACCTTGAGAACATTTGCAGGAGCGAGAGCCGCCGCAATGAACTCCTCGGGATTTTCGCTGTAATTTATAATGTCAATCTTCTCGCCGCCGAGAATGTCAACGATTTGATTTACTCTTGTGCCCTTAGGACCTATGCAAGCACCGATAGCGTCAACATTTTCGTCCTTTGAGTGAACGGCAATCTTTGTCCTTGCGCCTGCCTCACGTGCAACCGAGTCAATGATAACCGTGCCCTCGTAGATTTCGGGAACTTCAAGTTCAAAGAGACGTCTTACAAGACCGGGATGTCTTCTTGAAATCATAGCCTTAGGACCTTTATCGGTGTTCTTAACGTCAACGATAAATACCTTTATAAGCTGATCCTCATGAAGCACCTCGTCGGGAACCTGCTCCGATTTCGGAAGAATAGCCTCAGCCTTACCGATTTCAAGCGTAGCGTTGCCCGTAACGGGATCGACACGCTGAACCTTAGCTGTAACAAGTTCCTGATTTTTCGACTGGAACTCCTCGAGAATCATACCCTTTTCGGCGTCTCTGATACCCTGACGGATAACGTGCTTTGCAGTCTGAGCCGCAATTCTGCCGAAATCCTTTTTGCTGAGCTTAACCTTAACAACGTCGCCGACCTTGTATTTTTTCTTGATTTCCTGTGCGTCCTCAAGTGAAATTTCCATATCGGGGTCAACAACCTCGTCAACTACCGTGCGGCAGTAATATACGTTCATTTCGCTTTTCTCGGGGTCAATTTCACAAGTGATAACGTCCTTGCCGTTGTACTCCTTTTTGACTGCTACGACAATCGCATTCTGAATTTTCTCATAGAGATATTCAGCAGGAATACCCTTTTCCTTTTCCATAATCGCAACTGCTTCAAAAAATTCCTTATTCATCTTTTTCAAAACCTCCAAAATCATCGAGCTTTACCCACGATGCTTCTTTTTTATTAAATTCAACCGTCTCTCCGTTTTCGAGAGTCATTGAAATATTGCCGTTGTCATAAGAGGCGAGAGTGCCCTTGTACTCACGCTTGCCGTTTAATGCGTGAATGAACTTAACCATAATTTTTTCGCCGAGATACTTTTCAAAATGAAAATCCCTTGTCAATTCTCTTTCGATGCCGGGCGACTGAACCTGCAAAGAATAGCTCTGCTCAATCGGATCAAGCCTGTCAAGCGGCTCGTCGATAGCGTGGCTCATATTAACGCAGTCGTCAATGTCAACGGGTCTGTCCTCTCTGTCAACGATAATGCGAAGATACCAGTTGACGCCCTCCTTCTGAAAGCGAACGTCCCAAAGCACCAAACCGAGCTCGTCGGCAAGCGGCTTTGCAATGTCCCACACAACAGAAACGGTATTCTTTTTCTTTTCTGCCATAATTCCTCCTATAAAATTAAGAGAGCGGGTTTGAAACCCACTCTCAGCTTAATCATATTCGTACCTTGACATAATAACACATATCATATTATTTTGCAAGCCTTTTTTGCATATTTTAATAGTATATATATTATAAGTCGTCTGCGTCCTGTATCGGTCTGTCAACCTCCGTCGGATTTCCCGTATAGCTTCCGAGCACGTCGGAGGGTATTCCGTCGCCCGAGCCGTCCCAAATTTCAGCGAATTCCTCAGTCAGCTTATCGACCTTTTGGGCGACCTCTTTGCGTGATTTTTTGTTCTTTTTACTCATAATTAAATCCCCTTAAATAGCGTCTGCTTTATTAGTATTGGCAAAAAAATTGATAAAATTTATACTGATTTTTGATAAATTATTCCACAATTCTGTTGACATTGAATTGCCAAACTGTTATAATTCAATTTGTATAAAAGAGATTATGCCTATCGAGGCGTTAATGTAGAAGGGAAATAGCGTGATATGAAAAAAGTAATGTCAGTTTTGGTTGTTTTGTCATTGTTGTTCACGGTTTGCGTTCCGGCATTTGCAGGTGCTAATGTTGATGCGTTGACCGGCACTCAGCAGAAGGAAATTGCAGGTCTTGTTTTGGCTGCTGTTGAAAAGGGCAATGATCCTGAAACAATCGGCGGTAGAAAGTTGATTAAGAACAGCGTAATTGCAGGCATTACCGATTATGCGGCATATAAAACGGCTTATGAGAGCGACGCCGAGTCAATCAAGGCAATCGTTTCGGAGGCTGTTACGGCAGTTAAGGACGATGCAGGCTTCTCGCAGAGCGCAGCCGCTTCCCTTACAACTCTTCTTACAGGTGGAATAATCGACGTTATTAACCCGACAGAAACAACAACAGGCGGCACTACAAAACCCTCAACTCCCGATCCTGAGCTCAGTGAGGATCTTCAAAAATACGTTGACGTTCTTTCAAAGCTTAACGCTAAGCAGATTGAAAGCGTGCTCGTTTCCCTTATAGGCAATAAGGTTATCACTGTTGACGACGGCAAGGCTATCGTCAATGCGCTTTATAAAAATAAGACAATCAATGCCGAAGAAAAAGAAACAATTTTGAAGGCTATCACTTCGGACGAGGCTTCAACAGGCGTGCTTGACGAGATTTTCAAGGGCTACACACCGTCCGACCTCGCACAGCTGTTCAGAGGCTTCGGCGACGCTATCAGCACAATTACCTCTGCTCTCGCAGGTCTCCTTAAAGGCAACAGCGGCGGCGGTAACGGCGGCAACGGCAGCGGAAGCGGCAGCACATCAAACCCGACCGACATTCCCGCAACAGGTGACTATGCAATCCCTGCAGTCGCAGCGGTAGCACTTGTGGCAGGCGTTGCTCTTGTTCTTACAAGAAAAAAGCATGACGACAAATAATTAAAATCGTTTTATAAAATTACATAGCAAATTTCGACGCACTCAATGAGTGCGTCTTTTGTTTTTGTAAATGGGAAATAATATTGAAATTCCCGCAACCCGTACGGACAGCCGCATTTTCAGCCTCCTTTGTGTAAAGGGAGGTGCCGAACGAACGTGAGGCGGAGGGATTGTAAGGTTGATTTTATATGATTTTATAAAATCCCTCAGTCATTTTTTTGTTCCAAAAAACGACGTGGTAGGGCGGTGGCTTGCTGCCGCCGTTGGATTGTTGTTGATTTATGTTTATTTGCGGCTTAAATGACATTAAAATACACCAACAATCCGTAGGGACAGGGCTCGCCCCTGTCCGCAACAAATTACATATTAAATCAAATTCACGGGCGACCGCAGGTCGCCCCTACGGGTTTCATAAAACGAAAATGCTCACAGAATAAAGCCTTCCTCTGACGAGGAAGGTGGCACGCCGTAGGCGTGACGGAAGGAGAGATAACGAAAATTTGATTTTTATTGCTTTCTCTCCCTCAGTCATTTTTCTTCGAAAAACGACAGCTCCCTTTACAAGTGAGCCTGTGTTCGGACAACCACAGCCCTGTCCCTACGGTCGCACAAATCCGCCTTTGCAATCTTGCATAAAATTTTTCTGTGAACAAACTTTTAATTATCATATTTTTATGGAAATTTTTAGCTTATTGTGATACAATATTTTAGTATATATTTTTATGGCAAGAGAGGTTTGCAATATGGCATTTATTGAGGTCCGTAATGTAACAAAAACATATAAAACAGGCGAGGTTGAGATTAAAGCGGTTGATGAAATCGGCTTCGGTATCGACAAGGGCGAATTTGTCGTAATCGTCGGTCCGTCGGGCGCAGGCAAAACCACAATTCTTAACATTTTGGGCGGTATGGACACGGCGACTTCGGGTACTATTTTCGTCGATAACGCCGATATTACAAAATACAACGAGTCGCAGCTTACCGCTTACAGACGTGACGATGTCGGCTTCGTTTTCCAGTTCTACAACCTTGTGGGCAACCTCACGGCGCTTGAAAATGTAGAGCTTGCGTTGCAAATTTCAAAAAATCCGCTTGAAGCTTCCGACATGCTCAAAGAAGTAGGTCTTTCCAACAGACTTGACAACTTCCCCTCACAGCTTTCGGGCGGCGAGCAGCAGAGAGTTTCGATTGCTCGTGCGCTTGCGAAAAATCCGAAGCTTCTTTTGTGCGACGAGCCGACGGGTGCGCTTGACTACATAACGGGTAAATCAATCTTAAAGCTTTTGCAGGACACTTGCCGTGAAAAGGGCGTTACGGTTGTTGTAATCACTCATAACTCGGCACTTGCGCCTATGGCGGATAAGGTTATCAAGGTTAAAAACGGCAGGGTTGATAAGCTTTTGCTCAATGAAAAGCCGACCCCCGTTGAATACATTGAATGGTAAAGGAAGAAAGAAATGACAAAATCGTTAAAAAAAGACTTCGGGCGTGAAGTCAAAAGCAGCTTTGCGAGATTTCTTTCTATCCTTTTGATAGTGGCTCTCGGAACGGCTTTCTTTTCGGGAATTAAATCGGCAACGCCGGCGATGAAATCTTCAGCCGACAAGACCTATGACTCTGAAAATATGATGGATATTTGCGTTCAGGGTACGTTGGGCGTGACGGCAAAGGACATTGCCGAGATACTTAAAATTGCAGGTGTTGCTGACGCAGAGGGTGCGTACAGCGGCGATTTTCTTTGCTCGGGACACGACAGCGAGCTTGTAACCACCGTGCTTTCGCTGACTGACAGGATAAATCTTGTCAAGGTCACGGAGGGCAGATACCCCGAAAAATACAATGAGTGTATCGCAGATAAGCTCTTCCTTGAAAAGTCGGGCTATCAGATAGGCGACACCATAAAGCTCACAATGGGTACGGACGACGAGCTTTCGGACACGCTTGCGACCGATGAATTTACAATCGTCGGCGTGGGTAATACCTCATATTATTTGAGCGATGACAGGGGCACGGCTTCTATCGGCAACGGTACTGTTGACGCTTTCCTTGTCATTCCGAAGGAAGCGTTTACACTCACTGCTTTCACAAAAATATTCGTAACGGTCAACGGTGCTTCGGCACTTAACTGCTTCTCGGGTAAGTATGAAAAGCTTGTTGACAGCGTTGCTTCAAACATCAATACAATAGCGGAAACACGCTGTAATGTCAGATACGACGAGTTCAAAAATGAGTCGGGCGAGTTGATAGATAAGGCTGAAACACGCTTTGAGGAAAAGAAGCAAAAGGCTATGAAACAGCTTGAGAGCGCATATCAACAGCTTTCCGACGCAACGGCGGAGCTTAATTCCGCACAGGCTGAAATCGACTCACGCAAGCAGGAAATCGAAGACGCACAGGAGCTTCTTGACTTGCAGGAGGGCAGCCTTGACGAAAACAGGCAAAAGGTCGAGGAGGCTAAAAAGACTTTAGCCACGCTTCGTGCTCAATACAAAACCACCTCGGCACAGCTGGATCAGGTTTCGGGCGCAATCGCCAATATGGAGGAGGAGCTTCGTAAAAACGCAGGCAATATGACAACCGAGGAATATGCCGACGCTGCCTTTCAGGTGTATAGCTATAAGGCTATGGCGCAGCTCTATCAGGGTCAGCTTGCAGCGTTGAAAGCGGGCATAGAGCAGGCTGAAGTTCAGATAGCAACCGCAGAGCAGATATTAAACGGCAGTCCCGAGGCAATAGCAGAGGCAAGGGAGAAGCTTGCACAGGGCGACGAGGCTGTCAGGGAAGCACAAAATATCGTTTCCGACAAAAAGGAGCAGCTTGATGCGGCTACCGAAGAATACAATCTTTCAAAGGAAGAGCTTGTTGCGGAATTCGATTCGGCACAGGCAAAGCTTGATAAATATAAAGAGAAAATCGCAACCACGGAAGTTCCCGTTTGGTATGTAACGGACAGGGAAGCGGTAGCGTCTTTCGCTTCGTTTGAGAGCGATGCAAAGGGCATAAACGCAATCGGTACGGTGTTCCCGATAATCTTCTTCCTTGTTGCCGCATTGGTAAGCCTTACAACAATGACAAGAATGGTTGAGGAGAGAAGAACGCAGATAGGTATGTTCAAGGCGCTCGGCTATTCAAAGGAAGCTATCGTCTCAAAATATGTGCTTTACGCTTTCATAGCAACGCTTGCAGGCGGACTTTTGGGCGTTGTTTTGGGCGAGGCTCTGATTCCCGAGCTTGTTGTCAAAACATATAAGATTATGTACGTAAACCTTACAAAGATAGCAAGCTTTGTAAACATTCCGTATGCGGTAACGGCGGTTGTAATTGCGGTGCTTTGCACAACGGGTGCGGCATTGATTGCTTGCCGTCGCTCCTTGAGAGAAAATCCCGCTTCACTTATGCGACCGGAAGCTCCCAAGACGGGCAAAAAGATATTCCTTGAAAAATTCAAGGGCTTCTGGGCAAGGCTCAGCTTCTCGCAAAAGGCTGCCCTCAGAAACCTTTTGAGATACAAAAAGCGACTTTATATGACGCTCTTCGGCGTTGCGGGCTGTATGGCATTGCTGCTTGTAGGCTTCGGTATTCGTGACTCTGTTTCCTCAATGACGAGAAATCAGTTCAACAAGATTTGGAACTATCAGGGCACAATTACCGTTGACGAGAGCCTTACGAGGACAGAACGCCGCCACTTGCTTTCGGAAGTTCAGAAAATAGACGGCGTTGACGATTATCTTCAGACCTTCAGAACGCTTACCTATGCAAACGCAAACGGAAAACAGCAGAACGCATATATCCTTGTTCCGCAGAACGTCGATTTCCTTTCGGAGTACATAACTCTCAAACCGAGAGTCGGACGCAAGCAGGTAAACATTACCGACGACGGCGTTATCATAACCGAAAAGCTTGCGAAAATGCTCGGCGTAAAAGAGGGCGACACCATTTCCTTTAAGACTGAAAAGGACGGAAACTCGACAGCCGAAACAAAGGTGCTTGCGGTTGTTGAAAACTACATATACCATTATATATATATGACCCCGACGGCATATAAAAACCTGTTCGGAGACTCGGCGGCACTCAATACGCTTCTTCTTCGCAGCAGTGCACAGGACAACAGCGAGCTTTCAAAGCAGCTTTTGAAAATTGACGGCATAACCTCGGTTACAATGAATGTTGATACTCAAAAGCAGGTCGACGAGGCTATGAAAAACCTGAATATAATCGTTGCACTGATGATTATATCGGCAGGACTTTTGGCGGTTGTCGTGCTTTATAACCTCAACAATATCAATATCACAGAACGCAGACGTGAGCTTGCAACCTTAAAGGTTTTGGGCTTCTATGACGGCGAGCTTGAAAGATATGTTTTCAGGGAGAATATCATTCTTACGGTTGTGGGTATGATACTCGGTATAATAATCGGCGTGGTGCTTCACTTCTTCATAATGCGAAGCGTTGAGACCGATACGATGATGTTCGGCAGGCAGATCAAGTGGTACAGCTACATTTTCAGCATTGTGCTGACTGTCGCTTTCACGATTTTGGTCAATGTTTTAATGTCGATAAAGTTGAGAAAAATCGATATGATAGAATCACTCAAGAGTACAGAATAACAAAGGAGAAATACAATGTTAAAGCAGTTTACGGCAGTTAAAGAGGGCGAAACGGTTGCCACAATGAAAACAAATATGGGCGACATTAAAATTAAATTTTTCAAAGAGGACGCACCCAAAGCGGTTGAAAACTTTCTCACTCACGCAAAGAACGGATATTATGACGGCTTGATTTTTCACCGTGTAATCAAGGACTTTATGATTCAGGGCGGAGATCCCAACGGCACGGGCACAGGCGGAGAGAGCATTTGGGGACATCCCTTTGAGGACGAATTTACCCCCGAGCTTCACAATTTCAGAGGCGCTCTTTGTATGGCGAACGCAGGCCCCTCGACAAACGGCAGTCAGTTCTTTATCGTTCAGGCGAAAGAGGTTTCCGACGATATGCTCGATCAGCTTCGTTGCGCAGATGAGAGATATTTCCCCACAGAGTGTATCGAAATGTACGAAAAAGAGGGTGGCACACCGTGGCTCGACTATCATCACACCGTTTTCGGTCAGGTAATCGAGGGCATGGACGTTGTCGATAAAATCGCAGACGTCAAGGTTGACTACTTTGCAAACAAGCCTTCAAAGGACGTAGTTATTGAAAAAATCGAGCTTGAAACAATATAAGAGGCACTTATGTTATTTGAAAAAATCGGTATAATCGATGAAAATTTCGATTACCAAAGCGATATGTATGTTTTAACGCAGGGCGACAGGATAACCTATGTCGGAAAAATAAGACCCGACGGCGAGTTTACCGATATTTACGACGGAAAAAACAAGGTTTTGCTGCCCGGCTTTGTCAACGCTCACACCCATTCGACTATGACGCTTTTGAGGGGATATGCGGAGAATTTGCCGCTTGAACGTTGGCTAAACGAAAAGGTTTTTCCGTTTGAGGACAGGCTGAATATCGACAGAGCCTATTACGGCACGCTGCTTTCGGCGGCTGAAATGCTCGCCTGCGGTACGACCTCGTTTTCCGATATGTACTTTTTTCAGGACGGAGTTATCAAGGCTGCCCGTGAAAGCGGAATGAAAATCAATTTCGGTAGGTCTATTTCGTCATTTTCCGACGAAAAAAGCTTCCTCGACAGCTACCGTGTAAAAGAGGCTCTCGACGGTGTAAGGCAGTATCATAACACCGAGAACGGCAGGATAAAAATAGATATGTCGCTTCACTCGGAATATACAAATATGCTTTCAATGATTGAACAGTTCGGCGAGTTTGCAAGGGAAAACGACTTCCGACAGGTCAATCATATTCATGTTTCGGAAACAAGGGCGGAGCACGAAAATTGCATAAAGAAATACGGTAAAACTCCCACAAGACTTTTCTATGATGCAGGCGTGCTTGAAAGACCGACGGTTTTCGCTCATTGTGTATATATAAGCGACGAGGACAGGGAGATTATCAAGGAAAACGGCGTCAGCGTTGCACATTGTCCTGCAAGCAATTTGAAGCTCGGCAGCGGCGTTTGCGATACAAATGCCTTGCTCGAAAGCGGCATAAACGTTGCAATCGGCACGGACTCCGCATCAAGCAACAACGGACTTGATATGCTCCGTGAAATGTACCTTGCGGCTATTCTTCCAAAGGGAATTACGGGCAGACCCGACGTTGTTTCGCCGAAAACAGTGCTTAAAATGGCAACCTATAACGGCGCACAGGCACAGCAGAGGCTTGACACGGGACTTATCAAGGAGGGCTACAAGGCTGATATTACGGTAATCGACACCGATAAGCCGAATATGTACCCGTCGTTTGACGTTGTGAGCAACATTGTCTATTCAGCCGAAAAATCGGACGTCGTTTTGACTATGGTTGACGGCAAGGTTTTATATAAAAACGGCGAATATACGACCATTGATATTGAGAAGCTCGGCTACAAGGTAAATAAAATCGTGGCAGAGGTAGTCTCGGAGGTTCAAAATGGATAAAATCGAAAAAATGCTTGATTTTCTTAAATCAAAAATCGATATTTCCCCCGAAACAGGCATAATTTTAGGCTCGGGACTCGGCTCGCTCGGCGAGAAAATCGAAAATCCCACCTATATTGACTATAAAGAAATTGACGGTTTCCCCGTATCCACAGCACCCGGTCATAAAGGTAGGTTTATCGTGGGTACTATTTCGGGCAGACCTGTTATTTGTATGCAGGGCAGATTTCATTTCTACGAGGGCTACGATATGAAGGATATTGTGCTCCCCGTAAGGCTTATGCACCTGCTCGGCGTTAAAAATTTGATTGTAACCAATGCCGCAGGCGGTATAAATAAGGAATTTAACGTCGGCGATCTTATGCTTATCAACGATCACATAAATTTTATGGGTACGAATGTGCTCATAGGCAAGAATGATGAGCGTTTCGGTGTCAGATTTCCCGATATGAGCTATGCCTACAACCCCGATTTGCGTGCGCTTGCGAAAAAATGTGCAGAGGCTGTCGGAGTTGAGGTCAAGGACGGCGTTTATGTCGGATGCACAGGTCCGTCATATGAAACTCCGGCTGAAATCAGAGCATTTCGTGTTTTGGGTGCGGATGCTGTCGGAATGTCAACCGTTCCCGAGGTTATAGCGGCTAATCATTGTAAAATGCGTGTTCTTGCGTTTTCTCTCATTTCAAATATGGCTTCGGGTATTCTCGACCAACCGCTGACAGAGGAGGAAGTCCTCGAGGCAGGCAGGAAAAAGGCTGAGGAAATGCAAAAGCTAATTATGAAGATAATCGGAGAGCTGCCGAATGTTTGATTTACACGGCGAAACCGTCGCTTACGATACCGAAAACAATAAGCTTGTAATAATCGACCAAACAAAGCTGCCCAATGAGACGGTTGTGCTTTCGCTCGGCAAAAAAGAGGAGATTTATACCGCAATTAAGGAGCTGAAGCTGAGGGGAGCACCCTGTATCGGCGTTTCTGCTGCTATTGCATTGTCGGTTCTTGCGAACGAGAGCAAGCAGTCGGACGTGGACGGCTTTATTTCGGAATTTTTGGAGAATTGCGAGTACCTTTTGTCCTCAAGACCCACCGCAGTCAACCTTTTTTGGGCGGTTGAAGAGATGAAAAAAGTGCTTTTCTCCTGTAAAGGTAAAAACCTTGACAACATCAAAAAAGCCTTACAGGTCAAGGCTTTGCAGATACACGGCGACGACATCGAGTGTTGCAAACGAATTGGAGAGTACGGAGCGAGGCTCTTGGAAAATAAGAGTGCCGTTTTAACTCATTGCAACGCAGGCAGACTTGCTTGCGTGAAGTACGGAACGGCTTTGGCACCGATATATATCGCAAAGGAAAACGGTCATAACCTAAAAGTCTATGCAGACGAAACCCGTCCGCTTTTGCAGGGGGCAAGGCTCACTTGTTATGAGCTCAACGAAGCGGGGATAGACACAACTCTTATCTGCGACAATATGGCTTCCTACGTTATGAAAAACAAGCTTGTTGACGCCGTGCTTGTCGGTGCTGACAGGATTGCCGCAAACGGCGATACAGCAAATAAAATCGGCACTTCGGGCGTTGCGATTTTGGCAAAGCACTACGGGGTACCGTTCTATGTGTGCGCACCCGTATCGACCTTTGACAAAAATACCCTTACGGGTAAGGATATAAAAATCGAAATGCGTTCACCCGATGAGGTAACCGAAATGCACTATCAAAAGCGTATGGCACCCGACGGCGTTTCTGCGCTCAATCCTGCGTTCGACGTAACCGATGCAGATTTAATAACGGCATTTATTACAGACAAAGGCGTGTTCTCTGCCTGTGAAATAAATAAAATTTTATAACCCGAGGGGGAAGCCGATGGCAAAGTTAAAAGAATTTTTAGATTCGAAAATCGTCAAAAAGGACGTGGGCGAGGAGACCTATCTCACATGGAGAGAAACGATTTCTTACGCTCTCGGCAGAGGCGCACAGGGTATGTTTACCTCAATGACAGGCTCGAAATACCTCAACTACTTCTTGACAAATGTATTATTTTCAAGGTTTTCAAACCCGATGGGAATTGCCTCGAAAATCAGACTTTACTGCGGAATATTCGACGCTATCAATGACCCGATGATGGGCATTATCGTCGATAAGACACGTACTAAGGAAGGTCAGATGAGACCGTATATCCGCCGTGCCCCGTGGTTTATCGCCGCAGTAATGATTTTGTTTTTCGTGGGTATTCCCTCACAGATGCCAGATTGGATGTGCATTGCGTGGACAACCCTGCTCTTTATAGGACTTGACGTTACATATACGGCGTTCGATATTCCTATGGGCGCATTGGCGTTTGCTATTACTCCGAACGGAATTGAACGAACAAAGCTTTACGGCGTGTCGTCGATTGTGCGTTCCGTTTCGGGTGTTTTGCCCGGTCTTTTCGTTGCGTGCGCAGGCTGGCTTCCTTACTTCAACACTCACACCGCAAAGGCTTACCTTACGGGCGGCTGTGTTTCGGCAATCGGCATACTTGTATTCACACGCTTTACGTTTAAGAACACAACGGAGAGGACTGTTCACCACGAGGAGTCGCCGTCTGTTGCGGAGTGCTTCTCGCTTCTTTTCTCAAACAGACCGCTTCTTATGCTCTTCCTTGCAAACATTTTCTTCCTTATCGTAAAGGTAACAAATCAGGTTTCCTTCTACTTTGTAGCCGACCTTATGTTTACAACAAAATACAACGTTTTCATCGACATTATCACATTCCCGGGCTTCCTTATCGCAGGTGTCGGTGTTCCGAAGCTTGTTGAAAAGCTCGGTACAAAATCAGACCCGAGAAAGTTCTTCAGAGCTTGCTGTATCATAGCAATCGTGCTTCACGTTTTGTTCTATGTTACCTGCCGCAACGGCTATCTCGGCAAGGAAGTAGGAGAGGTCGTTTCGCTTCCGATAGGTATTCTCACGGTTATTTTCACGGGTCTTACCGCTATTCCGCTTGAGTGTAAAAACCTTATGCAGAAGGAGATGGAGGCTGAGACCGTTGACTACGTTGAGTGGAAAACGGGCACAAGAGTTGAGGGCGTTATGCTTTCTCTTATGTCCTTTACGGGCAAGATTGAAACCTCCGTTTCGTCTGCTATCGGACTCGGTATTCTCCGTATTACGGGTTATATTGTTCACACAGAGGGCTCAATGATGCAGAATGCGGCTACGAACAAGGCTCTGTTCTTTATGACTACGCTTTTGCCTGCAATCGGCTATGCTCTTATGCTTATCCCGATGGCATTTTATAATATTTCGGGCAAGAGCCATCATATGATGATTGAGGAGCTCAAGGCACGCCATGAAAAGGAAACTCTCGAGAAAGCAAATGCAGAACAGTAATAAAACAACGCTTACCTTTATTGCCGACACGCACCACTATTCCGAAACGCTCGGAACAAGCGGCGAGGCATATGAAAGGCGAAGCGGAACGGACCAAAAATGCTTGAGGGAAACGGGAGCGATAATCGACGCCGCACTCGAAGAGATTAAAGGGATAAATCCCGACGCACTTATGATAATCGGCGATATATCCGACGACGGCGAAAAAGCGAGCCACCTCGAGATGATTGAAAAGCTTAATAAATTTTCCCAAAAAATACCCGTCTGCGTTACCCTTGCAACCCACGATTGGTGCTGTGACGGCAACGCAAGGCGGTATGTCGGCGACAGGGTCTATCACGACGTCGAGACCGTTACAAGCGAGGAATTGCACAAAATGTATTTTAACTTCGGACCGAATATGGCGAAGGAGGAATACATAACCCACCTCGGAACCTCATCGTATATTGTCGAGCTTCCGAACGACGTCGTGCTGTTTTCGCTTATCGACGATCAGGACGGCGAGGGGAATTCGGGCTTTATGCCCGAGCACCTTGAGTGGATAACGGACAGAATTAAAAAAGAGGCTGACAGCGGAAAATTGGTTATCGGTATGGAGCACCATCTGCTCTATCCGCATATTTCGCCGCTTATAACGGATAACGGCACTTGCTGTAAAAAGCACGAGATGTATATCGAAAAATTTGCCGAAGCGGGTATGCGATTTCTGTTCGTCGGCCACAGCCATATTCAGCGCATTGATAAATATGTGTCTCCTACGGGCAAGGAGCTTTATGAGATAAATGTCGGCTCTCTTGTCGGCTATCCTGCGCCCATAGTAACTCTGACGGCTGATGAGAATACGGTTAAGATTGAAACCCGAAAACTCTCGGGCTTTACCTATAACGGCGAAAAATACACCTCACGCTACTTTGAAATTCACGCACAAAATCTTGTCGGCAGAATATTATCCTCAGCAAAAAGCTCCGATAAGGAGTTTTACATAAAGGATATGAGGGAGTACGGTATGGGCAGGAAAACGGCTCTCAAGCTGCGCCCCGTGCTAAAGGCTCTTGCGTGCACAGCCGATAAGATGTCCGTCAAGACTCTCGGCAAAATCATAAATGCCGTAACGCTCGGCACGACCTTTTCAAATTCCGACCTTGACGAATTGGCGGATAAGAGGATAATCGATATAGTAAACGAGCAGATTTTATCGGTGCTCGACGGCGCTTGTGTTAAGCATCCCGAGGGCTCGGCGTATTACAATACGGTAACGGGCTTCGTCGGACTTCCCGACAGGGCGGTAAAGAGGCTTAAAATCAAGGACGAAAAAATCAACAGGCTTACCTCCTCGCTCAACACGGCGATAAGGGAAATTCTGACGGGCGGCGATTTGGACAATGAAACGCTCACGGTAAAAAGATAATCGACACAATAACGGTAATTGACAATAATCAATGGACAGGCTTGAAAAAGCACGGCGGCTTTGATATAATTGCATTTAAGGTAATTAAAAAGATAGGTAAGGGTAATTTAAGGCGTAACAGCCGAAAATTTGCAAAGAAAAAGGAGAATTACAATGTCAAAGCTTGACTCAATCAAACTTGCAGATTATACCCGAACCGAGGATTGGATAAACTCGATAAGCCATATGGTCGGAGGCGGACTTTCCGTTCTCGCAACCCTCCTGTGCATTTATAAGGCGTTTAAGGCTTGGTCGTGGCAGTATCTTATAGCGGGTTTAATCTACGGACTTACAATGATTGCCATGTATACCTGCTCGGCGGTTTATCACGCACTTCGTCCCAACAACGGAAAAAAGGCAATGAGAATGGTTGACCATTCAATGATATACCTTATGATAGCCGGAACGATAACCCCGTTTGCGTGGCTTGTCATAATGCCCGTGAACTTTAAGGCAGGCGTAGCGGTCTTGGCGGTTGCGTGGGTAACGGTCGTTATTGCAATGTTTATGACCTTCTTTTTGTTCAACACAACGAAAACAATTCAGATGATACTGTATCTTGCGCTCGGCTGGATGATTATCGTCTGCGTAAGGATACTCTGGAGCTGCATTGACCACAGAGCAGTTTATTTGCTCGTCTCGGGCGGTATAGCTTATACGCTCGGTGCAATACTTTACGGTATCGGTGCGAAGAAAAAGTACTTCCACAGCGTGTTCCACTTCTTTGTGCTTGCAGGCTCGATACTTCATTTCTTCTCGTTGTTTTTATATGTGTTTACAGCATAAGCTTTATTTGTAAATTTAACAGCTTTTAACGGCTCAGGACAGGGACATCTCTGTCCTGTTTTTTTACAAATATTTCAAAAAAGCAAATCGTTGCATTTTACAGCTATATATGGTATAATTAACTATCTGTATAGGAGTGTGAGAAAAAATGAAGCTTAACGGTAAAGGGATTAAAAATTCCGACACTGATAACATTGAAATTGAATTTGAGAAACAGAACAAAGAAGAAAAAATCGGTGCTTCAAGGGCTGCCGAAAATGAGTGCGTGGTTTTTACTCCGAGCAGCGATAACAACAGTAAAGACGCAAAGAAGCTGAAATCTCCTGAAGCGATAAAGAGAGCAAGAATGACGGGTGCTATCAGTACGGCGGTTGTCATTGTAACCGTTTTTGCCGTTGTCTATGCAAAAATCTATGCCGCACCGGCTGTTAAAAAAGCTCCCGATACTGTTAATGTTGCAATTGCGGAAACACTTACCGAAACGGAAACGGAAACCGAGACTGAAACGGAAACCGAGACGGAGACTGTTGCCGAAGTGACAGAGCCGATAACTCAGGTTGCGAAAGAAAAGCTTGTCAGAGATAAGAGCGTTACCGCACCCGTAGCTTCGGGTAACGATAAAGTTGATGAGGATGCAGGCGGCAATAAGGTGCTTGATTCTTCTGAAAAGGAGGAAGAAAAAACAACGGTTGTTGTTACGGCTCCCGCAATTCAAGAGCCGGTTCCGTCCACTCCTACAACGAAGCCGTCCGAACCCGAAACTCAAGGCCCTACAACCAATCCCTCGCAGGGAGGAAACCTGATTACAAAGCTGACCTATATTGTGTCGAGCGGACTGCAAGGCTTTTACAAGGTAAACAATTCCGTGTTCTATTTTGACGGCGGCTCAAATCTTTTGAACGGTCATCAATCGATAAACGGAACAAGATATTTCTTCAACAATTACGGCGCACAGGCTTCGAGGACAGGAATTGACGTATCGAAGCATCAGGGCAAAATTGACTGGGCTCAGGTTAAATCCGCCGGTATTGACTACGCTATTTTGAGAATAGGTTACAGAGGCTATGGCTCTGCCGGCAGTATGAAACTTGATATTCAGTTTGAAAATAATATCAGCGGTGCAAAAGCAAACGGGATTGATGTCGGCGTTTATTTCTATTCACAGGCAACGAATGTTGACGAGGCTTTGCAGGAGGCTGACCTTGTTCTCAACACTCTCAACGGCAGAAAGCTCCAATATCCGATTTACTTTGATACCGAGTATGCAAGAGGTGACAGAACGGGCAGAGCCGATAGAATTTCAAAACGGACAAGGACCGATTGTGCGGTTGCGTTCTGCGAAAAAATCAGAGCGAACGGCTATAAGGCAGGCGTTTATGCGAGCAAGTCGTTCTTTGATGACGAGCTTCAGTTCTCAAGGCTTTCGGGATATGAAATTTGGGTTGCTCACTACACTTCAAATGTTACTAACTTCAGGCATCCGTACAAGATGTGGCAATATTCCGACAAGGGCAGAGTTCCCGGCATTTACAACAATGTTGACCTTGACATTTCACTTTATGACTATAAAGCAGGCTCGAATATGAGCAGTAACGGCTCGGATGTAATCTTTGTAAATAATGCTTCGGACCTTGACAGATATAAGCTTGCAGAGGGACTTGTGAACAAGTACAAGGATAATCCGACCTCGGAAAACTACAATGCAGCATCTTCGGCTGTAAATTCTCTTTCGGACAGCAGATCCGTTTCCATTCTCACAGGAAAGCTCAACGGCTGAGTTCACAGATAAGATTTTGACAGCAAGTTGGTTTTCAAAATTTCTCTTGACAAAACCTTACAACGCTGTTAAAATACTATTGCCGCATATTAGGGGGCAGTGCGCCTAAACGCACTATAAAGCGATTTTTCCGCCCTCGATAGCGAGACTATATTAAGGTAGGTAAAAAAATGTACGCAATCATCGTAACCGGCGGTAAGCAGTACAAGGTAGAGAACGGCGACGTTATCTATATTGAAAAGCTTGACGCAGAAGACAATGCTGAAGTAACCTTCGACAAGGTTCTTGCAGTTGGTGCTGACGACGGTATCAAGGTAGGTGCTCCGTATGTAGAGGGCGCAACTGTATCAGGCAAAGCACTCAAGACAGGCAAGGGTAAGAAAATCACAGTATTTACTTACAAGTGCAAGAAGAATGAAAAACGCAAGAAAGGTCATCGTCAGCCCTATACTAAGGTTGAGATTACCGGTATCAACGCTTAATTTCGTTCTATGATAAGAGCAAAATTCACTTTCGGTGCAGACGACTGTGTTACAGGCTTCTCTGTTAAAGGTCATTCGGGATATGCAAGTCAGGGCGAGGATATAGTTTGCGCAAGTGTTTCCTCCGCCGTTTATATGGCGGCTAACACAATAACGGAAATTATAAAAGTAACCCCCGACACACTTTCCGAAAGCGACGGTTTAATTGAGCTTCGCCTTAACGACGCCGACGCCGAAAAATCAAAAGACATTTTATCGGGCTTTCTGCTTCATATGACAGAGCTTGAAAAAATGTATCCGAATTTTATTAAAATCGAAAGAGGTGCTAAATAATGCTTAAAATAAACATTCAGTTGTTCGCTCATAAAAAAGGTATGGGTTCTACAAAGAACGGCAGAGACTCAGAGTCAAAGCGTCTTGGCGTTAAGCGTGCAGACGGTCAGTTCGTTCTTGCAGGCAACATCCTTGTTAGACAGCGTGGTACTCACATCCATCCCGGCGAGAATGTAGGTAAGGGCTCTGATGATACCCTTTACGCAAAAATCGACGGTACAGTTAGATTTGAGAGAATGGATAAGAACCGCAAAAAGGTTAGCGTTTACGCTGTTGAGCAGTAATTTTTATCCTATGGAGTCAAGGCAAGAAGTAATTCTTGCCTTTTTTCTTTTCCTAAAAATCATATGGATTTGTAAGATATATTTTGTACGTTCTCATAACGCCCGTGCGAGCTCGGCGCAAAAGCTGTGCGTTTTCAAGCTCCTTGAACGCCTTAATCGCCGTGTTTTGGCTGCAATTTAATATCTCACAAGCCGTTTCAACCGTGCAAAAGACAAACACCTCGTCATCCGTATCGCAAAGCCCGTTTTTAGCCGAAAGCCTTGTCCTGTCAAACAGGAAAATAAAAAGCAGCCTTGCGTTTGAGGAAAGTGCTAAAAATTTCCTGTCGGTAAAAAAGCATTTAGGACAAACGGCAAAATTCAAATACGGATACCAAACTTCACTTTTTTTCAACGGATCATCTCCCTTCTATAAATAGTTATAACAGGGGTATGATGTAAACCAAAAAGCGTTACATTTTTGCAAAAATCATAAAATAAATTTTTATAATCAGCTTTTGACTGCAATTAAACATATATTCTTATGTTAGAAGGATATATATTTTTAATTTATTTATTTTATTTTTAATAGCACGCAAAATTTGAGCTTTCGCCGATTAAAATATAATGCTTGTTTGAGTTTTGAACATTCCTTAGTGAAAACGAAAAAGATTTCTAATAGAATATTGTTGATTTTTATCAAATAAAATTATATAATATATAAAACTGTCAAAGGAAACAATTTTATGCAGATAAATATGGTTGCTCCCTGTATCTTCGGCTTGGAAAGCCTTGTTGCAGACGAGCTTAAAAAAATGGACGCCCAAAATGTAACTGCCGAGAACGGCAGGGTCTTTTTTTCAGGCGACGAAAATATATTGGCAAGGGCGAATATACGTTCAAGGTTTTCTGAGCGTATTTACATAAACGTAGGCTCTTTTGAGGCGCACAGCTTTGAGGACTTGTTTCAGGGAACAAAGAAGCTGCCGTGGGAGCAGTGGATTTCCGAATATGACGAGTTCCCCGTAAAGGGCTTTTCCGTCAATTCCGACCTTTTCAGCGTAAGCGACTGTCAGTCTATTGTCAAAAAGGCTGTTGTCGAGAGGCTCAAGGGCGTTTACAATATTGATTGGTTTGAGGAAACGGGTGCAAGGCATCAAATCGAGTTTTCCATAATCAAAAATAAGGTCAATTTGATGATTGACACCACGGGTGCAGGACTTCATAAGAGAGGCTACCGCCCCGTTGCAAACGACGCACCGCTTAAAGAAACACTTGCGGCGGCAATGTGCAGTCTTTCGAGGCTTCGTCCGTATCACAAGCTCTATGACCCGATGTGCGGCTCGGGAACAATTCTTATCGAGGGCGCAATGCTTGTTCACAACATAGCACCCGGCGTTAAAAGGCATTTCTCCGCCGAACGCTTTGAGCAGATTGACTTTTCTGTTTGGGACAGGGAGAGAGAGCTTGCAAGAAGCCTTGAAATTCACGAAAGCGACTTTAAGGCGTACGGCTCGGATATTGACCGCAACGCACTTGAAATTGCACGTCAGAACGCAATGAGAGCAGGCGTTTCCGATTATATCGAGCTTCGACGTGCCGATCTAAAGGACTTCAAGCCCGTTACCGAGAGAGGAACGGTAATTTGCAATCCCCCTTACGGCGAGAGAATGCTGTCGCAGGGTCAGGTCAGCGAAATCATTAAAACAATGGGAAAGGTATTCCCGAAAAAGCACGGATTCAGCTATTCGATTATCAGTCCGTCGGAGGACTTTGAGGATTTGTTTGCAAGGAAAGCCGATAAGCGCAGAAAGCTTTACAATGGTATGATAAAATGTCAAATGTATATGTATTTCAAATAAGCGGAGGCATAAAATGAAGCATATTTTTATTGTAAACCCTACCAGCGGTAAGGGCGTTAAGGTAAAAAAATTCATTCCAACGGTTGAACAGTATATAAAGAACCACCCTGAGCTTGATGCAGAGGTTTATGTCACAAAAGCCTGCAGCGACGGTATGAGCTATGTCAAAAAGCTGGCTCAGACGGGCGAGGAAATAAGATTTTATGCCTGTGGCGGCGACGGTACGCTCTATGAGGTTGTAAACGGCTCTTATGAGTATCCAAACACGCAGGTTGCCGTAATTCCGCTTGGCTCAGGTAACGATTTTGTCAGAATTTTGGGCAATAAGGAGCAGCTTATCGATATTGACGCACAGGTAAACGGCACAGTTACGAAATTCGACCTTATCAAAGCAGGGGACAGGGTTGCAATCAACCAATGCTCTATGGGTCTTGATGCCGAAATATGCGCAAAACAGGCTGATATGAAGAAAATACCGGGCGTAAACGGCGAAGCGGCATACACCGTGGCACTTTTCTATTGCCTCGCAAAACGCCTTAATTCATATTTTAGGGTTACCGTTGATGACGATAAGACCTTTGAGGGCAAAATGCTCTTTTCGCTTTGTGCCAATTCCCGTTGGTACGGCGGCGGATATATGGGCGCACCGAAGGCTATCCCCGACGACGGCTTGCTCGATTGCATTATAGTTGAGAATACAGTCAGCCGATTAAAGCTTGCAGGGCTTGTAAATCAGTACAAGAACGGTCAGCATTTGGGCTGGGATTTCACAAACTTTTTAAGAGGCAAGAAAATGCACATAGAAAGCAAGGAGCCTGCGGCGGTAAATGTTGACGGCGAATGTCAGTATGTTACCGAGGCGACCTTTGAGATACTTGAGGGTGCGGCAAATCTTGTAATACCCACAACCTCGGATTACCTTGAAAGAAAAGCCAAAGGCGAGCTTTGATAAAATGAGGCGGTATGAATAAAAAACGCAATTCATACCGCCTTTTATAAAATAACAGTTGACAAACATAGGGTAAAATGTGTATAATACTTTAGCGTTGTTAAATACGCTGCTATGGCTCAGGTGGTAGAGCACATCCTTGGTAAGGATGAGGTCGGCAGTTCGAGTCTGCCTAGCAGCTCCAAAAAAGCTAAGTCCGAGGACTTAGCTTTTTTGTTTTGCGCGGAATAATTGAATATCCGTACCGTAGGGGCGACCGCACATTCAGCCTCCCTTGTGTAAAGGGAGGTGGGTTGCCGTAGGCAACTCGGAGGGATTGCGAGGTCGATTTTATACGAATTTATAAACTCCCTCAGTCATTTTTTCTTCGAAAAATGACAGCCCCCTCAAAGATGGGGCGGAAGCACAAATTGGATTATATATCCAATGGTGTAGGGCGGTGGCTTGCTGCCGCCGAGAAAATTAACGGATATATAACGGCTAACGGTTGTTGGCAAATTGAAAATTTATGCGACCGTAGGGGCGACCTGCGGTCGCCCGCCAATTCACAGCAAATTAAAAACGGGCGAACACAGTTCGCCCCTACGATATAATATAAAAATATAATTGCTTGTAACCGTTGATTTATTGTGATTTAACGGCGGCAGCAAGCCACCGCCCTACCACGTCGTCGTTTGCACCATATCGTTCGCAACAACCTTTGGCTGGCTCTCACTCGCTATGCAACTCCTCCTTTTCCGCAAAAATCACGCCCGGCTCGCCTGTTAGGTTGTAAACGCCCTCACGACGGCTCACTGTCGCTACCAACTTTTGCGGTCTGCGGACAGGGGCGAGCCCTGTCCCTACGGTATGATATACAATTCAATCCTTATAATAAAGCTCCTCTTGGCAGAGGAGCTTTTGTCATATAATAAAATCTATTGAGCTTTTCAGCTTAAACCTTTCGGCGAGATCTTGGAGGGTTACGCCGTCAACGTAGCTGTTGACCGCATCATAAAGCCCTTTCCAAAAATCAAGGGTCGCACATTGTGAAATTCTGTCGCAGTCGTTTTCCTCGTTTTCGAGGCAGGGGATGGGGGCAAGATTTCCCTCGGTTATCCTCAAAATGTCGCCTGCCGTGTACTCCGAAGGGTCTTTTGCCAGCTTGTAGCCGCCCTGCGGCCCTCTGACGCTTTTCAACATTCCTGCCTTACCGAGCACCGACACGATCTGTTCAAGATATTTAACCGAGATATTCTGCCTTTCGGATATATCCTTTAACGCAATGTAGTCGCCGTTTGCGTGGAGGGTTAAATCGACCATCAATCGCAGAGCATATCTGCTTTTTGTTGAATATTTCATCTGTCAAAAACCTCCTCGACCGATTTCTTACACGGTACTGTCAAAAATACCTCGTCATACTTTTTCTTCAATTCCTCAAAGCACTTTTGGGCACTTTCCCTGTCCTCAAATACACCGTAAATTGCAGCACCCGAGCCACTCATCAGGGAGAGCTTTGCGCCGTGCTTTTTCATAAACGCTTTAAGATACGGCCTTTGCGGCACTTCGATTACCTGCTCAAACACGTTCATAGCCTTTTTATACATAAGCTCTCTGTCGTTGTGCTTCATAGCGTAGAGCATACCGCACCTGTCGCCGTGGCGAAGGCGCTTTGCCTCGTCAATCAGCTTATATGCGCCGAGCGTCGATACGTCAACGGGCGGCTTGCAGATTAAAACATAGCAGTTATCTAAATCGGGAAGCGGTGCGATAACCGAGCCTATATCGGTGCACAATGCCGTTCCGCCGTGAATTGAAAACGGAACGTCGGCACCTACCTTTTCGCCGATTTCACACAGCTCAAAGGTAGAAAGCCTTGTGTCAAATAACTTGTCGAGCGCAAAAATAACGCCTGCGCCGTCGGCACTTCCGCCCGCAAGACCTGCCGCCATCGGAATATGCTTTTCAATTTCAATTTCAATGCCGTTGTTCTCGCAAATACCCGTTTTATCGAAAAAAGCCTTCGCCGCCTTGTAGGCAATATTCTTTTCATCCGTCGGCACACGGGGGTCGGCGGTTATTATTTTTATGCCCGAATTTTCAGTCCTGTCAACTCTGACATAGTCATAGCAGTCAACCGACTGCATAATCATATAAAGACTGTGATAGCCGTTGGGTAAAACTCCGACGACATCAAGCATAAGATTTATTTTTGCTGCGGCTTTAACTTTCATATATCGGCTCTTCCTTTTTAATATATTACCTAATATACCATATTTTTGAGGATATTACATCATTTTTTGAAAAAAAGTGAATTTTATATACTATTTATCGCCAAAATGTGATAAAATGTTTACATATAATTTTGGAGGTAACTTTTTATGCGTTCTATTATAACAGTTGTCGGAAAAGACACCGTAGGAATACTCGCAAGCGTTTCAGAGCTTTGTGCAAAGCATGAGGTCAATATAATTGAGGTTTCACAGTCGATTTTGCAGGAAATGTTCTGTATGATTATGCTCGTTGACGTTTCAAAGTGCAATGTTGAGTTTACCGCTTTTGCAGATGAAGCTGAAAAGCTCGGCGAGAATAAGGCGCTTAAAATCAACGTTATGCATGAGGATATTTTCAACTCCATGCACAGAATATAATCCTTATTAAGCTGAAAGGACATATTACATAATGATAAATACTCACGATATACTTGAAACCATAAATATGATTCAAGAGGAAAACCTCGATATTCGTACTATCACAATGGGTATTTCGCTTCTTGACTGTGCCGACTCTGATATTGACAGGACTTGTGATAAGATTTATGACAAGATTTGCAAAAGAGCCGAAAACCTCGTTAAGACGGGCGAAAATATCGAAAGAGAGTACGGTATTCCGATTATCAACAAGAGGATTTCCGTTACTCCTATCGCAATGGTAAGTGCAGCAAGCGGCAGCGACCCCGTAAAATACGCAAAGGTGCTCGATAAAGCGGCTAAAGAGGTCGGCGTAAACTTCCTCGGCGGTTATTCTGCTCTTGTTCAAAAGGGCTTTGCCGCAGGCGATGAAAGACTTATCAGAAGTATTCCCGAGGCTCTTGCCGTAACAGACAGAATTTGTTCAAGCGTAAATATAGGCTCGACAAAAGCCGGTATCAATATGGACGCCGTAAGACTTATGGGACAGATTGTCAAGGAGTCGGCGGAGAAAACGATTGACAAGGGACTTGTAGGTCCGTCAAAGCTTGTAATTTTCTGTAACGCTCCCGATGATAATCCCTTTATGGCAGGTGCATTCCACGGCGCAGGCGAGCCTGACAGCGTAATAAATGTCGGTGTTTCGGGTCCGGGCGTTGTCCGTGCGGCTCTTTCAAAGATACCCGATGCCGATATTACAGAGGTTGCGGATACGGTTAAAAAGACCGCCTTCAAAATCACAAGAGTCGGTCAGCTCGTTGCAAAGCTCGCTTCGGAAAGGCTCAATGTTCCGTTCGGAATTGTCGACCTGTCTTTGGCTCCCACACCTGCTGTCGGCGACTCCGTTGCCCATATACTTGAAGAAATGGGACTTGAACAGTGCGGTGCTTGCGGTACGACTGCTTGCTTGGCACTTCTCAATGACGCAGTTAAAAAGGGCGGAGTTATGGCTTCCTCACATGTTGGCGGACTTTCGGGCGCATTTATCCCAGTTTCCGAGGACGCAGGTATGATTGACGCCGCAAGAAGTAAGGTACTTTCGATTGAAAAGCTTGAGGCTATGACGGCTGTTTGCTCTGTCGGTCTTGATATGATTGCAATACCCGGCGACACCTCGGCAGAGGTTATTTCGGCTATCATTGCCGACGAAGCGGCTATCGGTATGGTAAACTCCAAGACAACCGCAGTCAGAGTTATCCCGGCTATCGGCAAGAAGGACGGCGAGGAGGTTGAGTTCGGCGGTCTGTTCGGTGTTTCTCCGATTATGAAGGTCAGCACCGCTTCTCCGGCTAAGTTTATTTCAAGAGGCGGCAGAATTCCTGCTCCGTTGCAGAGCCTTAAAAACTGATTATAATAAATTTATAAAAAATTCAAGACGCCTTGTCTGTCGATTATGCAGATAGGGCGTCTTATTTTAATTAAAAATGCAAGATTTCCGTTTGAAAATTTCGTGATTTCGGCTCGGAATATGCACATTTCGGTCGAATTCTGTAAAGGGATATGCACTTTTCCCAATTTTTACCAAAACAACTTTTAATCATAAAAACGGTTCAAAACTCTGTTCAAAATGTTAAAAACTTGATAAATCAAGGTTTGTTTTCGACATTTTTGTAAAGTAATTTACTTTACATTGATTTTTACCTGATTTTTAACTATACATTTAGCCTATTAGAAAAAATTCTATTTGCAAGATTTTTTGCATAATTTAATAAAGCGGAAAAATCGCAAATTTTACCCTTTAATTCTCAATCGCCGTTTTGAGCAGCTGCATTGCAGGAAGAAAATCATCCGTTTTGACAGACGAACATGACAAAAGAAGCTGCGGCTTTTCGGATTGCTCTCCCGTTCTTAATGAAATCCCGCTTTTCTCGGCACGCTTGATTATTTCGTCGGCAGAAAGCTCACAGTCGAGTTCGAGCCTTATTAAAAATCCCGTCTGTCCGATATGCGTCTTAGCCCTCTTGCCGAATACCGAGTGAATTGCGTTGTTCAGCTCAACCGCCTTTTGCGAATATAATTTTCTGACCTTTTTAATACGCCTTGACATATGCCCGTCTCTGATAAATTGGCAAAGTGCTATTTGGTCGGTTGTCGAAACCGTCTGACTGTAAGCGTTTGCCTTTTTCTTGTACGCAGATTTCAGCTTTTCGGGAAGAATCATAAAGCTGATACGAATTGACGGAACGAGCAGCTTTGAAAATGTACCTAAATACACGACATTTTCTCCGCCGTCAAGACCTTGCAAAGATGGTGTGGGACGGTTGAAATATCCGAACTCGCTGTCATAGTCGTCCTCGATTATCAGCGTTCCGTTTTCGTGAGCCTGCTTGAGAAGCTCCAAACGCTCCTGCGTGGGCATAACGTCGCCCCAGCTGTTTATGTGCGAGGGGGAAATGTATATGACATCAGCATTGCTTTCGGATTTTGTGACGGTAATTTTATGGTCGTCGAATATCGCAATACCCTGCAAGAACGAGGGGTCTCTGAAAAATACGCTTTTTCTGTCGCCGATTATTCCGCAAAGTATGTTCAAAAGACTTTGCACGCCTGCGCCGATAACAATATCGTCCTCGTTGCACATAACGTTTCTGTTTTCGGTAATATACTTTGAAAGCACCTGACGAAGCTCCGCCTCGCCCTGCACCTCACCGTAGGAGAGAAGTCTGTCGTCCTGCCTCAACGCACTTTTCAAGTATCTTCGCCACAAATCGAAGTCGAAGCTTTCCCTGTCGGCTTTAAGCGAGGCAAAATCATATATAATCTCTTTCTTTTTAGTGCTGCTCTTTTTAATATTTTCGCTCTTTTTTTGAGAGTGCGAGGCTATATCGGTAACATAGTATCCGCTTTGGGGCTTCGAGAGAATATAGCCGTCGGCGGCAAGCTGTAAATATGCATTCTCTACGGTTGTGCGGCTGACTCCGAGTTCCGCAGAGCAGCGGCGAATGGACGGAAGCCTTGACATCTTCGGCAATTTTCCCGTCAGGATAAGCGATTTATAATAATCGTAAACCTCCATATATAATGTGTGTTCTCTGCCTGAAAGCTCCATAACTGACCCCTTAACTTTTTTAATTTTTGGCTATTTTAATAATGACAAATCAGTTATATTATATATGCTATAAGAGAGAAATGCAAGTAGGTGATTATTTGAAGAGAATTGCGGCTGTAAACGATATATCGGGCTTTGGCAGATGTTCTCTTACGGCGGCGTTGCCCGTCATATCTGCCCTCGGGATTGAATGTTGCCCGTTGCCGACTGCCGTTTTGTCAAATCAGACAGGCTATGACTCGTTTCATTGCATCGATTTGACTACGGAGCTTTCAAAATTTCTCGGCGAGTGGAAGAAGCTCGGCACGAAATTTGACGGCATACTTACAGGCTACATTGCCTCCGCTACGCAGGCGGAGCTTATCTCGACATTCATCGACGAATTTGCAACCGAGGACACGGTTGTTGTTGTCGATCCCGTTATGGCTGACGACGGTCAGGTTTACGGCACTTATTCAAGGTCACTTTGTGCAAAGGTTGCACAGCTTGCGAAAAAAGCGGATATAATCACGCCTAATCTTACGGAGTTATGCATATTGGCAAGGCACAGCTATAAAGGCCTTATTATGCAAAGCTCTCGCTCGGATTACCTTGAAACTGTTGAAAAAATTGCAAGAACGCTGCTTGTCGGAAACGTCAAGTGCGTTATAGTTACGGGTGTGCGCAGCTCGAGCTGTATTTGCAATATTCTTGTCGAAAAGGACAAGGTTTCTGTTTCAAAATCGGAGATATTCGGCGGAAGTTATTCCGGAACAGGGGATATTTTTTCAAGTATCGTCTGCGCTCATGCCGTAAAGGGTACGAGTATGGTCTATGCGGTTGAGTCCGCAACAAGATTTTTAGAAAAATCCATAAAAGACTCCTACCGTGAGGGGACTGACCGAAACGACGGAGTTAATTTTCAGAAATATTTGGAGATGCTTACAAATGAGTAATGAAGCTAAAAAAACAACTAAAAAGGTTCAAACGAAACATCTTTATCTTATAGTAACGGCAGCGCTTTGTGCGGCACTTATTGCGGTTATGACGGCTTTTGTCAAGTTCAACACCGGTATCAACGACGGCTATTTGCATTTCGGCGACAGTATGGTGTACCTTTCGGCGTGCATACTTCCGCTTCCCTATGCAATGGTAGCGGCTGCAATCGGCGGCGCTCTTGCGGATATTCTCGCAGGTGCGGCTGTTTGGGCACCGTTCACGGCGGTAATCAAGGCATTGAACACTGTTCCGTTCGCTCTTATGTACACTCTCAAGGTTACAAAGCAGCCGAACAGGATACTTAACAAGGCAACCGCAGGTATGCCCGTGCTTTCGGGACTTATAACCGTTTTCGGCTATCTTCTTGCCGAGGGAATACTCTATTCCTTCCCGTCAGCATGGACTTCCGTTCCGTTCAGCATTATTCAGGCTGTCGGAAGCGCAATTATCTATTATATTGTTGCCGCTGCTCTTGATAAGATGAATTTCAAATCTAAAGTTATCAAATAATAGGAGCGATAAATATGGCAAATATTGTCTATACCTTTGAGGGACACGTTTATTTGAACATAACAAATGCGTGCCCGTGCAAATGCGAATTTTGCATAAGAAATAACGGCGACAGCGTCGGAGATGCCGATACACTTTGGTTTTCGGGACACAGTCCGTCGTTTGAGCAGGTCAAAAAGGAAATTGACGAGTTCAATTTCTCGGGCTACACGGGGGAGATTATCTTCTGCGGCTACGGCGAGCCTACCTGCGCTTATGACGTGTTTGTAAAAACCGCAAAATATTTAAGGGAAAAGCTGCCCGAATGTAAGCTGAGAATTAACACAAACGGACTTTCCGATCTTCTCAACAAGCGTCCGACGGCAAAGGAAATCTGCGAGCTTATGGACACGGTTTCAATTTCTCTTAACGAGTATAATTCCGAAAAGTACGAGGCACTTTGCCACCCGAGTTTCGGTGAAAAGGCTTTCCCTGCAATTCTCAAATTTGCCGAGGACTGTAAGGCTTGCGGAGTAAACCTCAAATTCTCTGTTGTTGACGTTATTTCAAAGGAAGATATAGACGCTTGTCAGGCACTTGCGGATAAAATGGGTATTCCGTTAAGAGTCAGAAATTATACGGCAGACTGATATGAGCTACAAATTTTTTGAAAACAGGGAGTGCGAGTTTTATCCCTGCCATAAAGGACTTGAAAAGCTCAACTGTCTTTTCTGCTATTGTCCGCTTTACTTAAAGGAGGACTGCGGCGGCAATTTCAAAATACTTGAAAACGGAGTAAAGGATTGCTCAAGCTGTCTTTTTCCTCATAAGGCAGAGAACTATGAAAAGGTAATTGAAAAATTATCAAATAAGTAACGAAAAGCACTCTTTAAGGGTGCTTTTTTGTTGAAATTCAGCCTCCCTTGTGTAAAGGGAGGTGGGTTGCCGCAGGCAACTCGGAGGGATTGTAAGGTTGATTTTATATGATTTTGTAATCCCTCAGTAATTTTTTGTTTCCAAAAAAATGACGTGGTAGGGCAGGGGCTTGCTCCTGCCGAAATAATTAACGGATATATGATAACTAACGGTTGCTATCAAATTGAATTCAATATCATACCGTAGGGACAGGGCTTGCCCCTGTCCGCAAAAAATTACATATTAAATCAAATCAACGGACAGCCGCAAGGGCTGTCCCTACGGTCGCATATGTTTTTCAAATTTGATGAAACACAGGCTCCCTCTGACGAGGGAGCTGTCATTTTTCTTTTGAAAAATGACTGAGGGAGAGAAAGCAATAAACATCAAACTTTCGTTATCTCTCCTTCCGTCACGCCTGCGGCGTGCCACCTTCCTCGTCAGAGGAAGGCTTTATTCTGCTAGCGTTTTCATTTGATAAAAGCCGTAACCCGACATACATTATCAGCAATCCAACGGCGGCAGCAAGCCACCGCCCTACACCATTGGATATATAATTCAATTTGCGCTTCCGCCCCATCTTTGAGGGGGCTGTCATTTTTTCGCAGAAAAATGACTGAGGGAGTTTTTATAATTTGAAATAATCTTTTTTACTCCCTCAGTTTCGCTACGCTCAACAGCTCCCTCTGAGGAGGGAGCGGAATGTTTAATATAAATTTTAATTTAATAGTAGCTGATAATTGTTTGGTTTTTATTGGTTTGTTCGAACAAGGGCACGGGCAATCAAAATCAATCCGAAAAAAATTATAAAAAAGTGTTGACATATAAAATAAAACGTGATATAGTAATTCCATACTTAACCGATAGGAAATATATAAAAACGCTTCGGAGGTATGGAAATGAACAAGCTTAAAAGAATAAAAGCTCAACAATGTAACTGGCGTAACAGCCGAATGTGTTGCTCTTTATAATGAAAACAATACTAGAAATTTATTTATAAAGAGGTAATAACAATGAGTAAAAACTATAAATTTGAAACATTACAGCTTCACGTAGGACAGGAGAAGCCCGATCCGGCAACCGATTCAAGAGCCGTTCCGATATATGCCACAACATCTTATGTTTTTCACGATTCGGCGCATGCGGCGGCACGCTTCGGACTTGCGGACGCAGGCAACATTTACGGCAGACTCACAAACTCAACGCAGGACGTTTTCGAAAAGAGAATAGCTGCTCTTGAGGGCGGAGTTGCGGCACTTGCGGTAGCTTCGGGTGCGGCGGCTATCACTTATACGCTTCAGGCACTTGCACAGGCAGGCGACCACATTGTCGCACAGAAAACAATTTACGGCGGAACATACAATCTTCTTGCCCATACTTTGAGTCAGTTCGGCGTCAGCACAAGCTTTGTCAACGCACACAACCTTGACGAGCTCGAAAGTGCCATAAAGCCCGAAACTAAGGCGGTTTATATCGAAACTCTCGGCAATCCGAACAGCGATATTCCCGACATTGACAAAATCGCCGAAATCGCCCACAAGCACGGACTTCCGCTTGTCGTTGACAACACCTTCGGCACTCCGTATTTCATAAGACCCATTGAACACGGTGCGGATATTGTCGTTCATTCGGCTACGAAATTTATCGGCGGACACGGCACGACCCTCGGCGGAGTAATAGTTGACTCGGGCAAGTTTGATTGGAAGAAGAGCGGCAAATACGCTCCCATTGCAGAGCCGAATCCGAGCTATCACGGAATTTCCTTTGCCGATGCGGTAGGTCCTGCTGCTTTTGTAACATATATCAGGGCAATACTTCTTCGTGACGAGGGCGCAACAATCTCGCCGTTTGCGGCATTCTTGCTTTTACAGGGCACGGAAACCCTCTCCTTGAGGCTTGAACGCCACGCAGAGAACACGAAAAAGGTTGTTGAATACCTCTCAAAACATCCGCTTGTCGAAAAGGTAAATCATCCGTCGTTGCCCGACCATCCCGACCACGCACTTTATGAAAAATACTTCCCGAACGGCGGTGCAAGCATTTTCACATTTGAAATAAAGGGCGGACAGAAGGAAGCTCACAAATTTATCGATAACCTTGAAATTTTCTCGCTTCTTGCAAATGTTGCGGATGTGAAATCGCTTGTAATTCACCCTGCGACCACAACACATTCACAGCTTACCGAGCAGGAGCTTGAGGATCAGGGAATTAAGCAGAATACAATCAGACTTTCAATAGGCACGGAGCATATCGACGATATTATCGCTGACCTTGAAAATGCTTTCAAAGCAATTGAAGAATAAGAGGAGAATAACACTATGTCAAAAATTTATAAGAGCTTATCCGAGCTTATCGGCAAAACACCGCTGCTTGAGCTTACAAACTACGAAAAAGAGAACGAGCTTTCGGCGACAATTCTCGCAAAGCTTGAATATTTCAATCCTGCGGGAAGCGTAAAGGACAGAATTGCCAAAGGAATTATCGAGGACGCCGAGAAAAAGGGTCTTCTCAAAAAGGGCGGCACGATAATCGAGCCCACAAGCGGAAATACGGGTATCGGAATTTCCTCGGTTGCTGCCGCAAGAGGATATAAAGTTATAATCACAATGCCTGAAACGATGTCGGTCGAAAGGCGTTTGCTTATGAAGGCATACGGCGCAGAGCTTGTCCTGACAGACGGCTCAAAGGGTATGACGGGCGCTATTCAAAAGGCGGAGGAGCTTCAAAAGGAAATTCCCGGCAGTATTATTGCAGGACAGTTTGTCAACGAAGCCAATCCGAGAACACACTACAATACAACGGGTCCCGAAATTTACGAGGATACCGACGGCAAGGTTGATATTTTCGTCGCAGGCGTAGGCACAGGCGGTACGCTTTCGGGTGTCGGCAAATATCTTAAAGAGAAAAATCCGAACGTAAAAATCGTTGCGGTTGAGCCTGAAACCTCTCCCGTGCTTTCACAGGGTCACGGCGGTGCTCATAAAATTCAGGGTATCGGCGCAGGCTTTGTTCCGAAAACCCTTGACACAAGCATTTATGACGAGATAATCGACGTTCCTAACGAGGCGGCATTTGTTTCGAGCAGAGCCGTTACAAAGTCCGACGGACTTTTGGTAGGAATTTCCTCGGGTGCAGCGATTTATGCGGCAACAGAGCTTGCAAAACGCCCCGAAAACAAGGGCAAGACGATAGTTGCGCTTCTCCCCGATACAGGCGAGAGATATTTGTCAACCGACCTTTTCAAGGATTAACAAGCCCCCTCAAACACACTTCATATAACGAAAAACAGGTGTACGGTTTATTCATTTTCCGTGCACCTGTTTTCGTTTTTGGGTTATTATACGGCTGTTAGCAAATTTGAAAATTTATGCGACCGTAGGGGCGACCTGCGGTCGCCTGCCAATTCATAGCAAATAAAAACGGGCGAACACAGTTCGCCCCTACGATATAATATAAAAACATAACTGTTTTGTAACCGTTATTTTGTTGTGATTTAACGGCGGCAGCAAGCCACCGCCCTACACTGTTGAATTAAATTTTCATGCTTATGAACGGCTTTTATCTGATTTGAAAATTTGTTAAAACAAAGGCTCCCTCGTCAGAGGGAGCCTTAAGTTTCGTCAGATTTGAAAGTTTATGCATCGTAAAGTCCGAGGATAACAATACCCACTATTGCGATTGCGATTGTGAGATAATGCTTCCACGAAAGCTTTTCCTTAATGAAAATTCTGCCCCATACAACCGAAAGCAGGCAGTAAGCCGAGATAATCGGTGCAGCCATTGCAACGTGCTCCGAGTCAGCGAGAGCATAGATATATGCGAACTGACCTGCTGTCTCGAAAATCGCACCTGCATATTTCGGAGCTTCTTTTTTCGGGAAATACTTCTGCTTTTTGATGAGCTTAACATAGATGAACGCTACGATACCGCAGATAAGGAATGTAAGCTCATAAGCGGTGTTTGCAACGTCCTCGTCAAGAGTTTCAAGCACAATGCTGTCCGCAAAAGTTCCGAGTGCGTCAAGCAAGCAGTAGATAAGCGGAAGAACGATAGCAAGAGCCGATTTTGAATACTTGTAATTCGACTTTTCCTGTCTGAGTGCTCTCAATTCGTCGTCCTCGTTAGCCTCGACAAAGCCGAGTGCGATAACGGCGATACAAACAAGTGCAACCGCAATGTACTGCGGAACTGCGAGTGTCTGACCTGTGATAAGGCAGATAACTGCAACGATCGCACCGGAGGAATTGCATATAGGCGAGGAAATCGAAAGCTCAATATAGCGCAAGCCGATATATCCGATCGCCATTGAAACGATATACAAAGCGGAAACGGGGAGATAGCGAAGAATTGCGCTTCCCGTAACCTCAACGCCGCCGATGAAAATCGAATACAGAGCGTGTATGCCCATAACAACGCCAACGGCGGTAACCATTTTGTAGTGACTGTATTTGTCCGACTTATCGGCGCAACCGAGCTTTGAGAACAAGTCCGAGCCACTCCAGCAGAACAATGCAATCAATGAAAACCAAAACCACATAATTTTCTAAAACCTTTCTTTGAATAATGCCGTATAATTTTACAAAAAAGTTACTTAAATGTCAATAAAAAAGCAGGAATAAATTAACAATTCATTCCTGCTTTGTTTAGTTTATGAATTTATTATTCCAACGGTTCAACTGTGAAGCTGTATTCGTACTCTTTATTGGAATGAAGAATGTACGGCTCACGAACGTGTGCGTCGCCCGGCATATCGCCGCCTACGCCCATTTGAGCGAGGTCATAGTTAAAGGTTGTAATGTCGGTGTGCTTGAGGTTGTGGATATGCGTTGCCTTTTCAAGTGCATTCTGTGTGTAGTGCCAAGCGCTGAATGCAAGGGGAGTAGCACAGGGAGAGGTGAATTTGAGCCCCTTTTCTCCGTCGTGAGAGGTAAGCTCAACATATCTTACATCAACTCTGTTGCCGTTCTCCTGCGGACGCATATAGTGGTGCTCAAGGTCATTGACGGTCTTTTCCCAAATGCCGATTTTACCGCCGGTCTTTCTGTCGGGATAAGTCTCCTGCGGACCTCTGCCGTACCACTTAACGTTGTCCAATTCCTCAACAAGTCCGAACTGAGTACCGAAGCGGAGAAGTGCGCCGCCTCTGGGTGTACCCTTTAAGTAGAACTTGATTTTGCCGTTCGGATAGATAGTGAGCTTTGAACGAACGCCCGACATTGAAAGAACATCCCACTCGAAGCTCAATTCAAGTGTGCCGTCTGCATTTTTGTCAACGCCCGAAAGGATACCGCTTAACTTGTCCGTAGCCTTCTGCCATCTGTAATAGGGATGAAGCGGAATGAGGAACGGAACGAAGTTTGTGTTTGAAAGGTCATTGTCGGTAATCGGACGGAAGAAGTTGGGCTTGATTTCCGTCTTGACATATTCCTTTTCATTATATTTAAGAGAAACGATTTTGCCGTGCTTGATAACAAGCGAGAAGCCGTCGCCGTTTACAACGATTTTGCCCTCGTGCTTTGAGAACGAAACCTCTTTCGGCTCATAGCTTTCTTCAACGTCTGTCTTTTCCTTTATAATGAACTGATCGAACGCCTGCTCGTATCCCTTTTCGCAATAAGGCTTATCCTCTTTTGTGATGAACGAAAGAATAAGCACATATTCCTTGTTTTCATATTCCTTTATATCATACGGAACTGTGATTTCGGTTTCGCTGAGCGGTGCAACCTTAACAGTACCGAGTGAGCCCGACTGAACTTCAACGCCGTCTGCGTTTACGACCCACTTGATTTCAAATTCGGAAAGGTCGGTGAAAAGATGCTTGTTGATAAGAGTGAATTTCTTATTTTCAAGGTCTTTTTCCTTGATTTTCATCTCGGCATAAACCTTTTTAACCTCATAGTATGAGGGGTGGGGTTTTCTGTCTGCCGCAACGATACCGTTAGCGCAGAAATATGTGTTTGAGCCTGTCATTGCGGTTGTGTTCGGAAGCTGCAAGGGCTTTCTCGGCTCTTTTTTCTCAAAGTCTGTACCGTAAAGCCAATGGTCGCCGTCCTCAGCCTTGTAGCGAATGGACTGGTCAACGAAGTCCCAGATAAATCCGCCGCACATATTATCGTACTTTTCAAAATCGTCCATATATTCCTGGAAGTTACCCAAACTGTTTTCCATAGCGTGAGCATATTCGCAGAGAATTACGGGGCGAGTATAAGCCTCTTTCGGAATTGGCTTTGAATCGGCTGCAAGCTGATTTGCAATGTTGTCGTAAAGAGTGATAGTAATGGGCTCACGGTTGCCGAGTTTCTTCATTGTGTCCTCAAGCGGATACATTCTCGAAATAACATCGCTCTTTGTAAAGTCAAAGTCGCCCTCATAGTGGAACTGACGTGTGGTGTCAAGCTTCAACGCAGCTTCTTTCATTTTAACGAAGTTTTCGCCGTCGCCTGCCTCGTTACCGAGTGACCACATAAATACGCAAGCATGGTTTCTGTCACGAAGCACCATTCTCTCCATCTTATCGACAACCGCAGGAGTCCATACGGGATTGCTGCCCGGTACGCCCTTACGTCTAACGCCGTGGCTCTCCATATCGCACTCGTCCATAACATAGAAACCGTATTCGTCTGCCAATTCATAGAAGTACGGGTCGTCGGGATAGTGAGAGGTACGAATCGAGTTGATATTTGCCTTTTTCATAAGGCTCATATCCTGCAAAAATCTCTCCTTGGGAACTGCCCAACCGTGATCGGGGTCGAAGTCGTGACGGTTTGTGCCGCGAAGCATCATCGGCTGACCGTTGAAAAGAATTTTCTCGCCTACGATTTTAACCTTCTTGAAGCCGAAGCGGATTGACTTGTAAACCTTTGAATGCTTTTCGGCGTCAAGCTCGATAACAAGGTTGTAGAGATTCGGAACCTCAGCCGACCACTTTTCGGGCGACTCAACCGTTGTTTTCAAATGCACCTTGTTTACGCCGTTTTTGGCAACAAGCTCTGTCTCTCCGATAGGAGTTTTCTTGCCGTTTCTTTCGATATAAGCTGTAACCTTTGCTTTTTTATCCTTTGAATGATAGTTGTTGACCTGAACTTCAAGCTCAACGTCCGAGTTATTGTAGTCCTTGTCAAGGTCTGTTGTGATAAAGAAGTCACGCAGACAAACCTTAGGCTCTGCGAAGATATAAACCTCTCTGTAAATACCGCAGAGCAGCCACATATCCTGATCCTCGATGTACTGAGCATCGCTGTAACGGTAAACCTTTGCGGCAACAGAGTTCTTGCCGGGGACAAGATACTTTGTAATGTCAAATTCGTGAGGCGTCATAGCACCCTGCGAATAGCCGACAAAACTGCCGTTTACATAAACTTCGATTGCGGATTTAACTGCACCGAAATGGAGAAAAACCTCTTTGTCCGAGAAATTCTCGGGCAGGTCAAACTCTCTTCTGTAAATTCCGATTTCCTGCATATCGTGGTCGATTGACGGAATTTTAGACTTTTTACGGCTGATAGCACGGGGGAAGGTGCTTGCGTAATAGTAGGGGAAGCTGCCTGTCTTTTCAGTCTGCCAAACAGACGGAACTGTTATGTACTTCCAATCGCTGTCATCAAAATCGGGCTTGTAGAAGCTCTCGGGGCAGCCATCAATGCCCATCTGCCAATAGAATTTCCATTTGCCGTCAAGAGTAGCCTTGTAATCCGACGGCTTTCTTTCAAGCGCAGATTTTTCGTCGTCATAGCAGAACGCTATAACGTGACCGTCCTCTTTATTCCTTTTGATGACGGCGGGATTTTCCCAATCATACTTGTTTTTTGCCATTTTATAACTCCCTTTTTCTTTGTTTACATAATAAAATAGGTCAAATACATTATAAATAAAAATATTTCAACAATATCTATTGACATTGTTGAACGAATGGTTTATAATTAACTGCTATTAGAATGGAAATGTATGCCTTTTCATTTATCAACGTAACGGTATTTTACCATAATATGTGTTGAAAATCAAGAGCATATTTAACCGTTTTGAGAGTAATCTCCGGGCTTGCGAAAAAGCCTTTAAGATAAAAATAATGATGGAGAGTGATAAGCCCTATGGTGAATGTCAAACCTGAAAAATTCGGAAAAACAACCCGTATGACTTTCTCGAAGATCAATGAGGTTATGCAGATACCTAACCTTATCGAGGTTCAGAAGGATTCGTACAAGTGGTTTCTTGACAAAGGATTGAAGGAAGTATTCCGTGACGTTGCGGAAATTACAGACTTTTCCGGCAATCTTGCGCTGAGTTTCGTAGATTACAGAATGGATGACACCCCGAAATATACTGTAAAGGAATGTAAGGAGAGAGATACTACTTACGCAGCTCCCTTGAGAGTAACCGCAAGACTTCTTAACAAGGAAACGGGCGAAATCAAAGAGAACGAGGTTTATATGGGCGATTTCCCGCTTATGACCGAGTCGGGAACTTTCGTTATCAACGGTGCTGAGCGTGTTATCATTTCACAGCTCGTTCGTTCTCCCAGCGTATATTTTGATATGACTCACGACAAGACCGGTAAGGAGCTTTATTCCGCAACCGTTATCCCGAACAGGGGTGCTTGGCTTGAATATGAGACAGATCAGAACGACCTTTTCTATGTTCGTATAGACAAGAACAGAAAGATTTACATCACAACCTTTATCAGAGCGTTGGGACTCAGCTCGAACACCGACATCCTTGAATTCTTCGGCTATGACGAGAGAATTAAGGCTACGCTTGAAAAGGATACCACTATCAATACAGAGCAGGCTCTTATCGAGGTTTATAAGAGACTGCGTCCCGGCGAGCCGCCCACACTTGAGACGGCACAGGCTCATCTTGACGGCTTGTTCTTCGACCCGAGACGTTATGACCTTTCAAGAGTCGGCAGATATAAATACAATAAAAAGCTCGGCATTGCTTCAAGACTTGAGGGCTTTAAGGTTACACAGCCCATTATCAGCGAGCTTACAGGCGAAATCCTTGCAGACGCAGGCGAGATGATTACTCCCGAGCTTGCATACAGAATCGAGCAGGAGGGCGTTACCGTCGCTTATGTTGATTCCGAGGGCGAGGAAGTAAAGGTATTCTCAAACGGTATGGTTGACATCGGCGAGTATGTTCCGATGTTCACTGAGGACGAGCTTGAGGAAATCGGTATCAACGAGAAAGTTCGCTTTACCGTTCTTCAGGAAATCCTCAACAAGTGCGGCGACGATAAGGACGCACTTCGTGAGGAAATGGCTAACCGTGCCGACGACCTTATTCCGAAGCATATTATCATTGACGATATTATGGCTTCCATCAACTACCTTAACTGCATTGCTTGCGGCGTAGGCGTTACCGACGACATCGACCACCTCGGCAACAGACGTATCCGTTCTGTCGGCGAGCTTCTTCAGAACCAGTTCAGAATCGGCTTCTCAAGAATGGAAAGAGTTGTCAAGGAGAGAATGACTCTTCAGGCACAGGAGCCCGATAAGGTTACTCCCTCGGCTCTTATAAATATCAGACCTGTTATGGCGGCTATCAAGGAGTTCTTCGGCTCTTCTCCGCTTTCACAGTTCATGGATCAGACAAACCCCTTGTCGGAGCTTACTCATAAGAGAAGACTTTCCGCATTGGGCCCCGGCGGTCTTTCGAGAGACCGTGCAGGATTTGAAGTTCGAGACGTTCACTACTCTCACTACGGACGTATGTGCCCGATTGAGACTCCCGAAGGTCCGAACATCGGTCTTATCTCTTACCTTGCTACATTCGCAAAAATAAATAAGTACGGCTTTATCGAAGCTCCCTTCAGAAAGATTGATAAGGAGACGGGTGTTGTACTTAACGAGGTTGAATATATGACCGCCGACGTCGAGGATAACTACACGGTTGCTCAGGCAAACGAGCCCCTTGACGAGAAAGGCAGATTTGTAAATTCAAAGGTTACTGCAAGACACAGAGACGAATTCCTTGAGGTCAACGCTTCGGACGCAGACTATATGGACGTATCGCCCAAGATGCTTGTTTCCGTTGCTACCGCAATGATTCCGTTCCTTGAAAACGACGACGCAAACCGTGCGTTGATGGGCTCTAACATGCAGAAGCAGGCTGTTCCGCTTCTTAAAACCGATTCTCCGATTGTCGGAACGGGTATGGAATATAAGGCTGCCGTTGACTCGGGTACGGTTATTCTTGCAAAGCGTGCAGGTACGGTCGTAAAGGTTGACGCTCAGAAGATTGAAATTGCAGTCAAGGGCGGAGACGTTGACACCTATGAGCTTATTAAGTTTATGCGCTCCAACCAGGATACATGTATCAACCAGCGCCCGATAGTTTCCGAGGGCGAAGAGGTTACGGAAGGACAGGTTATCGCAGACGGTCCCGCAACCGCAAACGGCGAAATCTCACTCGGTAAGAACGCTCTTATCGGATTTATGACCTGGGAAGGCTATAACTACGAGGACGCTGTTCTTATCAACGAAAAGCTTGTTCGTGATGATGTTTATACATCTGTTCACATAGAAGAATTTGAAATCGAAGCAAGAGATACCAAGCTCGGCGCAGAGGAAATCACAAGAGATATTCCGAACGTCGGCGAGGACGCTTTGGCAAACCTTGACGAAAACGGTATTATCCGTGTCGGCGCAGAGGTTCACTCGGGCGACATTCTTGTCGGTAAGGTTACACCTAAGGGCGAAACAGAGCTTACCGCCGAGGAAAGACTTCTCAGAGCGATATTCGGCGAGAAGGCAAGAGAAGTTCGTGATACTTCTCTTAAAGTACCTCACGGCGAATACGGTATCGTTGTTGACGTTGAAGTTTTCACAAGAGAAAATTCGGACGAATTAAGTCCCGGCGTAAATAAGGTTGTACGCTGCTATATCGCACAGAAGAGAAAGCTCTCCGTCGGCGATAAAATGGCAGGTCGTCACGGTAACAAGGGCGTTGTTTCGAGAATACTTCCGCAGGAGGATATGCCGTTCCTTGACGACGGTACTCCGCTTGACATAGTTCTTAACCCGTTGGGCGTTCCTTCCCGAATGAACATCGGACAGGTTCTTGAGGTACACCTCGGCTTCGCATTCAGAAAGCTCGGACAGAAGATTGCCACACCGGTATTCGACGGTGCGCACGAGTCCGACATCAGGGATGCACTTCGTGAGGCAGGCTACCGTGAGGACGGTAAGTCGATCCTTACAGACGGCAGAACAGGTCTTAAATTTGATAACCCCGTTACTGTCGGTATTATGTACTACTTGAAGCTTCACCACCTTGTAGACGATAAAATCCACGCACGTTCCACAGGTCCTTACTCACTTGTTACTCAGCAGCCCTTGGGCGGTAAAGCTCAGTTCGGCGGTCAGCGTTTCGGTGAGATGGAGGTTTGGGCACTTGAGGCTTACGGTGCTGCTTATACTCTTCAGGAAATCCTTACTGTTAAGTCGGACGACCTTGTCGGAAGAGTTAAGACCTATGAGTCCATCGTTAAGGGACAGAACATTCCGAAGCCCGGTGTTCCCGAATCGTTCAAGGTTCTTGTTAAAGAGCTTCAGGCTCTCGCTCTTGACATCAGAGTTCTCGATAAGGACAACAACGAAATTGACCTTAAACAAAACTTTGATGATGAGATGGATACTCCTGTTGTTGCTAATGAGGATATGTCCTACGTAAACGACGCTTCACTCGATGACGGCTACGTTACGGATGAGGATGCAGAAAAAGAACTCGGAGAGGACGCTTTCAACGAATATATCACAGATGATGATTCGTTTGACGACGACGAATTCAACGACGACGAATTTTAACCGAGTAAACTCACAGTTCAGATTTTAAGGAAGAAGGTAAAAATTTAATGGAAAATATAACCTTTGAGTCAATTAAAATCGGCCTTGCCTCACCCGAGCAGATCAGAGAGTGGTCTTACGGAGAGGTCAAGAAGCCCGAAACAATTAACTACCGCACGTTAAAGCCCGAAAAAGAAGGACTTTTCTGCGAAAAGATTTTCGGACCCACAAAGGACTGGGAATGCTACTGCGGAAAGTATAAAAGAGTTCGTTATAAAGGCAAAATATGCGAACGCTGCGGCGTTGAAATAACAAAGGCTAAAGTCAGAAGAGAGAGAATGGGACACATTGAGCTTGTTGCTCCCGTTTCTCACATATGGTATTTCAAGGGTATTCCCTCAAGAATGGGACTTATCCTTGATATATCTCCCAGAGACCTTGAAAAGGTTCTCTATTTCTCAAGATATATAGTTACCGATCCCGGCGATACCGAGCTTGAAAAGAATCAGATTCTCTCCGAGAAGGAATATCTCGATATGAGAGAGAAATATGAGGACGATTTCAAGGCAGGTATGGGCGCAGAGGCTATCAAAGAGCTTCTTGCGGGTATAGACGTTGAAAAGCTCGCAAACGACCTTCGTGCAGAGCTTGAGGATGCAAGCGGTCAGAAAAAGACAAGAATTCTCAAGCGTCTTGAGGTTGCAGAGGCGTTCAGACAGTCGGGCAACCGTCCCGAGTGGATGATTTTGGACGTCATTCCGGTAATTCCCCCCGATATTCGTCCTATGGTTCAGCTTGACGGCGGCAGATTTGCTACCTCCGACCTCAACGACCTTTACAGACGAGTTATCAACAGAAACAACCGTCTTAAAAAGCTCCTTGAGCTGAGCGCTCCCGACATTATCATCAGAAATGAAAAGAGAATGCTTCAGGAGGCTGTTGACGCACTTATCGACAACGGCAGAAGAGGCAGACCCGTTACAGGTCCGAACAACAGAGCGTTGAAATCTCTTTCCGATATGCTTAAAGGTAAGCAGGGACGTTTCCGTCAGAACCTTCTCGGTAAGCGTGTTGACTATTCGGGACGTTCGGTTATCGTCGTAGGACCCGAGCTCAAGATGTATCAGTGCGGCCTTCCTAAGGAAATGGCTCTTGAATTGTTCAAGCCCTTCGTTATGAAGCGTCTTGTTGAGACAGGTGTTACAGGCAACATAAAGTCTGCAAGAAAGATGGTTGAACGTGCTAATCCCGAGGTTTGGGATGCTCTCGAAGTTGTTATCAAGGGACACCCGGTAATGCTTAACCGTGCTCCCACACTTCACAGACTCGGTATTCAGGCATTTGAGCCGGTTCTTGTTGAGGGTAGAGCAATTAAGCTTCATCCCCTTGCTTGCACAGCGTTTAACGCCGACTTCGACGGTGACCAGATGGCTGTTCACGTTCCGCTTTCGGCAGAGGCTCAGGCTGAGGCAAGACTTCTTATGCTTGCTGCCAACAACCTCCTTAAACCGTCAGACGGTAAACCCGTAACCGTACCTACACAGGATATGATCCTCGGTTCGTACTATCTTACAATGGATAAAGACGGCGAACCCGGTGAGGGCAAGGTGTTCTCAACTGTTGATGAGGCTACAATGGCTTATGATGAGGGCTATATCGGTCTTCATTCAAAGATAAAGGTCAGAATGACCAAGGAGATTAACGGCGAGACGGTTTCACAGCTTGTTGAGACAACTCTCGGTAAGATAATCTTCAACACACCCATCCCGCAGGACCTCGGCTTCGTTGACAGAAGCGATCCCGCAAATGCGTTCAAGCTTGAGGTTGACTTCCTTGTCAACAAGAAAACGCTCGGTAAAATCATTGATAAATGTATCAAGGTTCACGGCGTAAACGTTTCTTCTCAGGTGCTTGACGCTATCAAGGCACAGGGTTACAAATATTCGACAAAATCAGGCATTACCGTTGCTGTTTGCGACGCAGTAATTCCTCCTTATAAGGCAGAGCTTCTTAAAGAGGCTGATGCAAAGATTGATAAGATTTCGGCTAACTACAATCTCGGTCTTATCAGTAACAGCGAGAGAAGTCAGAAAGTTATTAAGGTTTGGGAAAAATGCACAAACGACGTTGCTTCCGGTCTTAAAGATAACCTCGGTAAGTACAATCCGATTTATATGATGGTTGACTCGGGTGCCCGTGGTTCTGACTCACAGCTTCGTCAGTTGGCAGGTATGCGTGGTCTTATCGCCAATACATCAGGTAAGGTCATCGAAGTTCCGATTCGTGCTAACTACCGTGAGGGACTTAACGTACTTGAATACTTCATTTCATCCCGTGGTGCTCGTAAAGGTCTTGCCGATACAGCTCTTCGTACAGCTGACTCGGGTTACCTTACACGTCGTCTTGTTGACGTTTCACAGGACGTTATCATTCGTGAAGAGGATTGCCATTGCCACGACGGTATCGATGTTTACGATATTATGGAGGGCAAGGAGCTTATCGAGAGCCTTCAGGAGAGACTTACAGGTCGTTTCTTGCTTGATGATTTGACAGACGAAAACGGCGAAGTTATTATGTCGAAGGACAAGATGATGTCCGAGGCTGACGCTAAAATCGTTGCGGATATTGTCAACGCAAGAGAGAATCCTGCCGACAGAAAAATTAAGATTCGTTCACTTCTTACCTGCGAATCAGAACACGGTGTATGTATCAAGTGCTACGGCTCAAACCTTGCAACAGGTAAGCCCGTTACGGTCGGCGAGGCTGTCGGTATTATCGCAGCTCAGTCAATCGGTGAGCCCGGTACACAGCTTACAATGCGTACCTTCCACACCGGCGGTGTCGCTTCGAGTCAGGATATTACACAGGGTCTTCCCCGTGTCGAGGAATTGTTCGAGGCAAGAAAGCCCAAGACTCTTGCTATCCTCTCCGAAATCGACGGACGTCTTTCGTTCAGAGAAATCAAGAGAAACGAGCATATCGTTATCACAAATGACGAGACGGGCGACGAAAAATCATATCTTATTCCTTACGGCTACCGTAAGAAATTCAACGTGGAGACCGACGAAAACGGCAATCCCATTTACGTTAAGAAGGGCACAGCTCTTACAGAGGGTTCTCCCAACCCGCACGACATACTTGCTATCAACGGTGTCCATGCGGTTCACGATTATCTTATCAAGGAAGTTCAGAGAACTTACCGTATGCAGGGTGTTGACATCAACGATAAGCATATCGAGGTAATCGTTCGTCAGATGATGAGAAAGCTCAAGGTAGAAGAGCCCGGCTCAACCCACTTCCTCCCCGGCGAGCAGGTTGAAAAGGTTGACTTTACTATCGAGAAGAGAAAGGCTAAGCAGGAATGTGAGGCAAAGGGCGAAGAGTTCATCGAGCCTGTTTGCGAGCCCGTGCTTCTCGGTATCACAAAGGCTTCGTTGGCTACAAACTCCTTTATGTCGGCAGCTTCCTTCCAGGAGACGACAAGAGTTCTTACCGATGCAGCTATCAAGGGTAAGGTCGATAACCTTATGGGTCTTAAAGAGAACGTTATCATCGGTAAGCTTCTTCCCTCGGGAACAGGTATGCGCTGTTACAGCGAGGTAGAAAACGAGAGAGTTTATACCGCTTCAACCGAGTCCGAAGAAGAAATAAATGACTAAAAATTAAATAATGCTTGACAACCGAAGGTTTTTAATGTTAAAATCTTTGGTTGTGTGAGCAAAATAAACACTATTTTAATCGATAGTGTTTGTTTTGCTGACACATCGTGTCATAATTTTTTATCGGAGGTGAAAAAATGCCAACCTTTAACCAGCTTGTACGCAACGGAAGAGATACTATCGAGAAGAAGTCAAAGGCTCCTGCTCTCGGTAAGGGACTTAACTCTAAGAAGAACGTTATGACTGATAATGCTTCTCCTCAGAAGAGAGGTGTTTGTACTGTTGTTAAGACAGATACACCTAAAAAGCCCAACTCAGCTCTTCGTAAGCTTGCCAGAGTTCGTCTCACTAACGGAATCGAAGTTTCTGCTTACATCCCGGGCGTAGGCCACAACCTTCAGGAACACTCAGTTGTTCTTATCAGAGGCGGCCGTGTTAAGGATCTCCCCGGTGTTCGTTACCATATTATCCGTGGTACACTCGATACACAGGGCGTTAACGGAAGAATGCAGAGTCGTTCCAAGTACGGCGCAAAGAGACCCAAGGGCGCAAAAAAATAAGGTAGTCAGACCTTAAATTATCAACAGACAGAATCTACCAATTCAGTCAAATGCTATAATTGGTGTATATATATATTTATATGCCTCTTTGCATTGACACCACGGGTTTTGTCACCAGAGTACCTATGATATCATTACTATGAAGGAGGGAAGCGAAGTGCCAAGAAGAGGCCAGATTGCAAAACGTGACGTTTTGCCGGATCCGCTTTACAATTCAAAGCTTGTAACAAGGCTTATCAACAGCGTTATGCTCGACGGTAAGAAGGGTGTTGCCCAGAAGATCGTTTACGACGCATTCGACATTATCGCTGAGAAAACAGGTAAAGAACCGTTGGAGGTTTTTGACGCTGCAATGGAAAATGTTATGCCTGTTCTCGAAGTTAAAGCTCGCCGTGTAGGCGGTGCAACTTATCAGGTTCCGATGGAAGTACGTCCCGAGAGAAGACAGACTTTGGGACTCCGTTGGATCACGCTTTATGCACGTTCACGTTCAGAGAGAACGATGAAGGAAAGACTTGCTAACGAGATCCTTGACGCAGTCAATGAGACCGGCGCAGCATTCAAGAAGCGTGAAGAAACACACAGAATGGCTGAAGCTAACAAAGCTTTTGCACATTTCAGATGGTAATTTTACCGGAGAATTTTTACGCCGAGTAATTCGGCAATGGAGGATATTATGCCGAGAAAGGTATCTCTTGAAAAAACAAGAAATATTGGTATCATGGCTCATATCGACGCCGGTAAAACAACTACAACAGAAAGAATTTTGTTTTACACGGGTGTCAACCACAAATTAGGTGAGACACACGACGGCGACGCTACCATGGACTGGATGGCTCAGGAGCAGGAGAGAGGTATTACCATCACTTCCGCTGCTACCACCTGCTTCTGGAAGAATCATCGTATCAATATAATCGACACTCCCGGCCACGTTGACTTCACAGTTGAAGTTCAGCGTTCGCTTCGTGTACTTGACGGTTCTGTTACCGTTTTGTGCGCAAAGGGCGGTGTTGAGCCTCAGTCTGAGACCGTTTGGCGTCAGGCTGACGAATACAAAGTACCCAGAATGATTTTCGTTAATAAGATGGACATCATGGGTGCTGATTTCTACAGAGTTCTTGATATGGTCAAGGAGCGTTTCAACTGCAACGCTGTTCCGATTCAGCTCCCGATAGGCGCTGAGGCTACCTTTAAGGGTATTATTGACCTTATCAATAACGACGCTGAGGTTTATTATGATGACCTCGGTAAAGACATTCGCCGTGAGGAAATCCCGGACGATATGAAGGAGCTTGCTGCTAAGTACCGTTCACAGCTTATCGAGTCAGTCGTTGAGCAGGATGATGAACTCATGGAGAAGTATTTTGAAGGCGTTGAGCCGACAGTTGAGGAAATTAAGAAGGTTATCCGTAAGGCTACTATTGCCAACGAGATGGTTCCGATTTGCTGCGGTACAGCTTACCGTAACAAGGGTGTTCAGCCTCTCCTCGACGCTATCGTTGACTTTATGCCGGCTCCCACAGACATCGAGTCTATCAAGGGCGTAAACCCCGATACCGATGAAGAGGAGCAGAGACATTCATCAGATTCAGAGCCTTTTGCGGCTCTTGCATTTAAGATAGCAACAGACCCCTTTGTTGGTAAGCTCTGCTTCTTCAGAGTTTACTCGGGTACTGTAAACGCAGGTACAACCGTTTATAACTCTGTTAAGAACACCAGAGAGAGAATGGGTCGTATCCTTCAGATGCACGCTAACCACAGAGAGGACATTGAGACAGTTTACGCAGGCGACATTGCCGCTGTCGTAGGCCTCAAGAACACAACAACAGGTGACACACTCTGCGATGAGAAGTACCCGATCGTTCTTGAGTCAATGAACTTCCCGGATCCGGTTATCCGTGTAGCTATCGAGCCCAAGACTAAGGCAGGACAGGAGAAGATGGGTATCGGCCTTCAGAAGCTTGCTGAAGAGGACCCCACCTTCAAGTGCTATACAGATGAAGAAACAGGTCAGACCATTATCGCAGGTATGGGCGAGCTTCACCTTGAAATTATCGTTGACAGACTTCTTCGTGAATTTAAGGTTGAGGCTAACGTAGGTAAGCCTCAGGTTGCTTACAAGGAAACCATCCGCAAGAAGGTTGACCACGAAACCAAGTACAAGCGCCAGTCGGGCGGTTCGGGTCAGTACGGTCACGTTAAGATAATCCTTGAGCCCAACGAACCCGGTAAGGGCTATGAGTTCGTTAACGCTGTTGTCGGCGGTAAGATTCCGAAGGAATTTATCGGACCTGTTGATCAGGGTATCCAGGGCGCATTGAACTCAGGTGTACTTGCAAACTACCCCGTTGTTGACGTTAAAGTTACTCTTTACGACGGTTCTTACCACGAAGTCGACTCTTCGGAAATGGCGTTTAAGATTGCCGGTTCAATGGCATTCAAGGAAGCTGCAAGACTTGCAGACCCGATTCTTCTTGAGCCCATCATGAAGGTTGTTGTTATCGTTCCCGATGAATACTTCGGCACCGTACAGGGCAACCTTATCGCTCGCCGTGGTGAAATTCAGGGCTTCGAGGACCGTTCAGGCCTCAAGCAGATCAATGCAAGAGTTCCGCTTGCAGAGATGTTCGGTTATGCAACAGACCTCCGTTCACAGACTCAGGGACGTGGACAGTATGTTATGGAACCCGACGGTTATAAGCCGGTTCCGAAGAGCATAGCTGAGAAGATTATCAGTGAAAGAACTAAGAAAGACTGATTATTTCATTAAAAAGGCTTGATATTTTGCCGAATTATTGGTAAAATATCAAGCACAGACAAATACAAAATATTTTCCGTTAATAAAAGGAGGAAATTCCAATGGCAAAGGCAAAATTCGAAAGAACTAAACCCCATGTTAATATTGGTACTATCGGTCACGTTGACCACGGTAAGACAACATTAACAGCAGCTATTACAAAGACACTCGCATCTAAGGGTCAGGCTGACTTCGTTGATTATGCAAACATCGATAAGGCTCCCGAAGAGAGAGAGCGTGGTATCACAATCAACACAGCACACGTTGAGTACGAGACTGAAAAGCGTCACTATGCTCACGTTGACTGCCCCGGCCATGCTGACTACATCAAGAACATGATCACAGGTGCAGCTCAGATGGACGGCGCTATCCTTGTTATCGCAGCAACAGACGGTCCTATGGCTCAGACCAAGGAGCACCTTCTTCTTGCTCGTCAGGTTGGCGTTCCGGCAATCGTTGTATTCATGAACAAGTGCGACCAGGTTGACGATCCCGAGCTTCTTGAGCTTGTTGAGATGGAAATCCGTGAAACACTTGCTGAGTATGATTTCGATGAGAACTGCCCGATCATCAAGGGTTCAGCTCTTAAGGCTCTTGAGGCTACAGACCCCAATGCTCCTGAAGTTCAGTGCATCTGGGAGCTTATGGATGCAGTTGATAACTACATCCCCACACCCGACCGTAAGGCTGACCAGCCGTTCCTTATGCCTGTCGAGGACGTTATGACAATCACAGGCCGTGGTACAGTTGCTACAGGTAGAGTTGAGCGTGGACAGCTTAAGACAGGCGAAGAGGTTGAAATCGTTGGTCTTAAGGATGAGAAGACAAAGTCTGTTGTTACAGGTATCGAGATGTTCAGAAAGACTCTTGATTACGCTGAGGCAGGCGACAACATCGGTGCTCTTCTTCGTGGTGTTGACAGAAAGGGTATTGAGCGTGGACAGGTTCTTTCTAAGCCCGGCACAATTCACCCCCACACAAAGTTCAAGGGACAGGTTTACGTTCTTAATAAGGACGAGGGCGGCCGTCACACACCGTTCTTCAACAACTATCGTCCTCAGTTCTATTTCAGAACAACTGACGTTACAGGTATCATCACTCTTCCCGCAGGTACAGAAATGTGCATGCCCGGTGATAACGTAGAGATGGACGTTGAGCTCATCACTCCTATCGCTATCGAGGAAGGCCTTCGTTTCGCTATCCGTGAGGGTGGTAGAACAGTAGGTTCAGGTGTTGTTACAGCTATTAACGAATAATTTGATTATTCAATAATAACATCTAATTTAAGCTCCCTTATCGGCAACGGTAAGGGAGCTTTTGTGTGTCTTAAAGGCTTGTAGCTGTGTTTACCTGCCAACCGCCTTGAAAGCTCTGTTTGACGGCATTGCGGCTGTTTTAAGGCTTTTACAGAATATAAAAAATCCCTCTGCAATATTACAGAGGGATTTAAGCATATTATGTTGTTTTACGCTTTCTTCAAAGCTTTCTTTTCGTCCTTTGAATAGAGTGCCTTGAGGATAATAGGCGTTATAATCGACGATACCATAATAAGCACGATAACGGGCGTAAAGTATTCGTTTGAAATTATGCCGCAGGAAAGTCCCTTTTGAGCGACAATCAATGCAACTTCGCCTCTTGTCATCATACCGACGCCGATTTTCAACGAGTCGCCGAAGTTGAATTTGCAAGCCTTGCCCATAAGCGAGCAGCCGATAACCTTGCAGATAAGACCGACGATAACAAAGCAAATAGCAAACAGCAGCATTTCTCCCGTTATGCCGTCAATCGAGGTTTTAAGACCGATACTTGCGAAGAAAACGGGACCGAAGAGCATATATGAGCTGATGTCCATTTTCTCTGCAATGTAGTTCGAGTCGTGAATACTGCAAAGGATAATGCCTGCAACATAAGCACCTGTAATGTCGGCAATTCCGAAATATTTTTCCGCAACATAAGCCATACCCAAGCAAAGCGCAAGTCCCATAATCGGAATACGTCTTGTGTGAGGCCACAGCTTGTCCGAAAATCTGAAAATCTTGTAGATGATATAGCCGAGCACGAATGCGAACAGGAAGAACAAAACAGTTTTTACAATAACCGTAACAGGCTTTGCCTCTCCTCCGTTCATACCGATTACAAATGTGAGCACGATAATACCGATAACATCATCGATAATCGCAGCACTCATAATTGTTGTGCCGACCTCAGTTGAGAGCTTGCCCAACTCCTTGAGCGTTTGAACGGTAATGCTGACGGAGGTAGCCGTCAAAATTACACCGATAAACACAGCTTTGTAAAAATCGGGAGAGCCCCACGGCGCAGTGCCGTAGAATGCGAAATAGAGCAGCGTACCGCCGACAAGGGGAACGAAAACTCCGGAACAAGCGATTAAGAACGCCTTAAAGCCTGTCCTTGCAAGATCCTTGAGGTTAGTACCGAGTCCTGCCGAGAACATAAGAAGCACAACGCCAATTTCAGCAAGCTGAGCTATGAAATCCGTCTGGTCAACGAGGTGCAAAACGCTCGGACCTATGATAAGACCTGCGATTATCTCGCCGACAACCTGCGGTGCTTTGAGCTTTCGTGCGATTATGCCGAAAATCTTTGCGGCAATTATAATTATGCATAAGCTTTTGAATACCGAATAAGCTTCCATAAAACACATATCCTTTCTTTGTTTTTCCGTAGCCCATTATACTCTAAGCATAAGCTAAAAGCAAATAAAAAAGCTATTTTTGTAACATTATATAAAATCGGCGCTATGTTGAGGCTGAATATTGAAAAATTGCAAAAAAAGAGTATAATTATAACAATAGGAAATCCGTTTATGGAGAGATAAAATGAAAAAGTATTTTAATCTTTATAAAAAACAGTTCATTTTAGGCCCTGCGTTCAAGCTTGCGGAGGCTATACTTGAGCTTTTTGTTCCGATTACCGTTGCAAGTATGATTGACAAGGGAATTGCGGTAGGGGATACGGCATACATTTTCAAAATGGGCATTGTGCTTTTCCTGCTGGCACTTTTCGGCGTTCTGTTTGCCATTGTCTGTCAGTATTCGGCGGCGGTTGCGCAGCAGGGTGTCGGAACTCATTTGAGAAATGATATATTCGACAAGATAAACCTTATGTCGAGAGAGGATATTGACACATTTACAAGCGCATCGCTCACAACGAGGATAACCAACGATATTACTCAAATTCAGTCGGCGGTCGCAATGCTTATCCGCCTTGTTTTCCGTTCGCCGTTTTTGATTGTCGGCTCGCTCATCGCCGCTGTCGGACTTGATGCGAAAATGTCAATAATTTTCTTCGTGTCGGCGTTGCTTGTAAGCGTAATTTTATATTACATTTTAAGCCGTTCGCTGCCGCTTTACTCTCAAATTCAGAGAAAACTCGACAGAGCCGCTTCAATTGTAAAGGACAGCCTTTCGGGTGTGCGTGTAATCCGTGCGTTTTCGAGAACGCAATATGAAAAGGACAAATTCGAAAAGGCGAACGAGGAATTGACCGAGCGAAGCGTTAAAGTCGGCAGGCTTTCGGCACTCCTCAATCCGTTGACCTTTGCGGTTATGAACACGGCGATTGTTTTAATCCTTTATTTCGGCGGAATTAAGGTAAACACGGGTAAGCTCACACAGGGCGAGGTGCTTGCCTTTACAAACTATATGACACAGATTTTGCTTTCGATTATCGTTTTTTCGAATGTAATTGTAATTTTCACAAAGGCAGGCGCAAGCTATCAGCGAATTAAAGAGGTGCTCGACTTTGAGCCGAGTATGACCGACGACAATGCACGCTTTACAGAGGCTTACGAGACAAAGCCTGCGGTTGAATTCAAGAGCGTTTGCTATTCATACGGCGAAGCGGATGAAAATGTGCTTACCGACGTTGATTTTTCAATAAATAAGGGCGAAACTGTCGGAATAATCGGCGGCACGGGCAGCGGTAAAACAACGCTTGTCAGCCTTATTATGCGTTTTTATGATGTTGACAGCGGCGAAATTGACGTTTTCGGTCATGATGTCCGTGATTATAAATTTTCGGCATTGAGGAGCATTGCACACATTGTTCCGCAGGAAAACAGGCTCTTTTCGGGCTCGGTGCGTAAAAATTTACTTTACGGCGACCGAAACGCAACCGATGAGGATATTGAGAGGGCACTTAGAATTTCACAGTCCGAGGAATTTGTCAAAAAGCTACCAAACGGACTTGATACCGAGATAAACGAAAACAGTAAAAACCTTTCGGGCGGTCAAAGGCAGAGGCTTTGCATTGCAAGGGCGTTGCTCGGAAATCCTAAAATTGTTATTTTCGACGACTCATCATCTGCGCTTGACTTTGCGACCGACTCAAAACTTCGTAAAGCCATTCACGATGAGCTTTCGGACACTACCGTTATCATAGTTTCTCAAAGGGTAAACACCGTCAAGAGCTGCGACCGAATAATAGTGATGAACGAGGGCGGAATTTCCGCTATCGGAACGCACTCGGAGCTTTATAAGATGAACGAGGTATACAATGAAATTTGCCTTTCTCAGCTTTCGGAAAGAGAGGTGAATGCACAGTGAAAACGGTAAAAAGACTTTTCAAATACGTTAAACCCTTTACAGCAAATATCGTTTTTGCAGTCATCTCCGCAATCGGCGGAATTTTGCTTTCGCTGTTTGTTCCGATTATGATAGGCGAGGGCATTGACTGTATAATCGGCAAGGATAACGTTGATTTTTCGGCACTTTCAAGGGTTTGCATTGAGCTGTTTGTAATCGTTATCGCTTCGGCAATTTTACAGTGGATAATGACCTACAACTCGAACAAGCTCTCATACAAAACCGTTAAGCTCTTACGCCGTGAGACAATCGCAAAGCTCAACAGGGTAGAGCTCAAATACATTGACTGTGTACCGCACGGCGACCTTATAAACTCTGTAATAACCGACGTCGATATAGTTTCGACGGGACTTTTGCAGGGCTTTACGCAGGTGCTTTCGGGTATTGTAACGATAGTTGCAACGCTTGTATTTATGTTTATGATAAACCCGTATATTACTCTCGTTGTTGTGATACTCACGCCCGTTTCATTCTTTATGGCTTCGTTTATAGCAAAGAGAGCACACTCGAAATACACCGAGCAGGCAAGGCTCAGGGGCAAGCTTACGGGCTATGCTTCCGAAATGATTGACTCGGCGCAGGTCGTAAAGGCATTTAATATGCAGCAGACCACGACAGAGGCTTTCAGGGATATGAATAACAAGTGGGAAAAGGTCGGAGTTATCGCACATTTCTATTCGGCTCTTACCAACCCGCTTACAAGATTTGTAAATGCGCTTGTGTATGCTGCTGTTGCCGTTATCGGCGGAATTTATGTCTGCGGCGACACTCACGCAATTACCGTCGGTGCACTGGCGTCATTCCTTGCTTACTGCTCGCAGTACACAAAGCCGTTTAATGAGATTTCGGCTGTTATCGCAGAGTTCCAAAACGCCGTGAGCTCGGCTGAACGTATTTTCTCCGTGCTTGATGCACCCGAGCAGGTAAGCGACGAGGGCAACCGTGTTCTTGAAAATGTCAAGGGCGATGTAGAGCTTCAAAATGTCGAGTTCTCATATACGGACTCCAAAAAGTTCATCGAAAACCTCAACCTTTCGGCAAAAAGCGGACAGACGGTTGCGCTTGTAGGCCCTACGGGATGCGGAAAGACAACACTTATCAACCTTTTAATGCGCTTCTATGAGATAAGCTCGGGCAAGATTACGGTTGACGGAAACGATATAACCGAGGTCACCCGTGAAAGTTTGCGCAGTCAGTTCGGAATGGTGCTTCAGGACACTTGGCTGTTCTCGGGCACAATTTACGAAAATATAGCTTACGGAAAGCCGAACGCCACCGAACAAGAGGTTATCGAAGCGGCTAAGAAGGCTCACGCACACAGCTTTATCAAACGCTTGCCCGACGGCTACAATACGATTATAACAGGTAACGGCGACAATCTTTCGCAGGGTCAAAGACAGTTGATTTCCATTGCGAGAGTAATGCTCTCCGATCCGCCGATGCTCATACTTGACGAGGCAACGTCGAGCATTGATACGAGAACGGAATTGAGGATACAAAAGGCATTTTTGGAGCTTATGGACGGCAGAACGGCGTTCATTGTCGCACACAGGCTTTCGACAATAAAGAATGCAGACAAAATACTTGTTATGAAGGACGGCGCTATCATCGAAAGCGGTACGCACGGGGAATTGCTCGAAAAGGGCGGTTTTTATTTCGAACTTTATAACAGTCAGTTTGCGGTTTATTAAGGAGAATATATGACTTTTTACGAAAATACAGATTCGCCCGAGAGAGTTCTGCTCATTTCGGTTGACACGGGCGATTTTAATGCCGAGGAGTCAATCGAAGAGCTTGCCTTGCTTGTCGAAACAGCAGGTGGCGAGGCGGTTGTAACCTCAATGCAGAAGCTGCCGTCCGTAAACCCTGCGACCTATGTCGGAAGCGGCAGAATACAGGAAATTGCGGAAATTTGCCGTACAAATGAAATTGACCTTATTGTTGCCGACGACGAATTGTTGCCTGCGCAGCTTAAAAATATCGAGGATTTGACGGACACAAGGGTCATTGACCGCACAATGCTCATTCTTGATATTTTCGCACTCAGAGCGAGAAGCAGCGAGGGTAAACTGCAGGTCGAATTGGCACAGCTTAAATATTCCTTACCCTTTTTGACGGGTAAAGGGAAAAGCCTTTCCAGGCTCGGCGGCGGTATCGGCACAAGAGGCCCCGGCGAGAGCAAGCTTGAGAGCGATAAAAGGCATATGCGCCGCAAAATCTATGCTCTTGAGGAAGAATTAAAGCAGATTGAAAAACGCCGTAACACAATGCGAAGCCGCAGGAAAAAGGACGGTATTATTTCCGTTGCGATTGTCGGCTACACAAATGCGGGCAAGTCAACTCTTATGAATAGGCTCACCGATGCAGGCGTGCTTGCGGAGGATAAGCTGTTTGCGACACTTGACCCGACGGCGAGAAAGCTCACGCTTCCAAACGGTCAGGACGTAATGCTCATTGACACGGTAGGTCTTGTCAGAAGGCTTCCGCATAAGTTAGTCGAAGCGTTCAAGTCAACGCTTGAGGAGGCTAAAAATGCCGATTTGATTCTCAATGTGTGCGATGCCTCAAGTGATGAGTGTTCGGAGCATTTGGAGGTTACCGCAAACCTTTTGCGAGAGCTTGAATGTGAGCAAACACCCGTTATTTCCGTTATGAACAAGTGCGATCTTGTACCCGATATTTACGATTTGCCGACTCTCGGCAGGGCGGTTATGATAAGCGCATTAAACGGAGAGGGAATTGATGAACTGCTTTCGGCTATCGAGGATGCATTGCCCAAAAACAGGGCAAGAAAAAAGCTGTTAATTCCGTTCGACAAGGGCTCGATAATTGCCGAAATAAGAAAAGACGGCGTTATTCATTCGGAGGATTACACAGAAAACGGAACGCTTATAGACGCAACAGTAAACATTCAGTATCTTGAAAAGATAAAGCAGTATATTCAGTAATTAAATAAGCATAAAAAAAGAACACTCGAAAGAGTGTTCTTTTAATATACCCCGCCCGACCGCAGTCGGTGAATAATAACCTGCAATAAAAGCAGGTGGGTACTAAGTCTCGACCTTTGTATGCTCCCAGCGTCCGTAAAAACGGGAGGTCTGCTCCCGGCGTTGACATTTTAAGTTCCCTATAAGAAAGTGTTGGGTTAATATCAACCGAGCTGTTTGTCGCATCGGGCAGGAATAATATTTTATACCGTTATTGCTTTTTTATTCTTCGTCGTCGTCAAAATCGTAAAGTTCTGCAATTCTCTGCTCAAAAAGATTTCCAATTTCATCGAATTCAGCGTCATCCTCGATAGGCTCAAGGTAAGTTTCGCCGTCATCCTCTTCGACAACCTTCAAAATAATAAGCTCTCCGTCGTCCTCAATAATTTCCTCCGCATCATCAAAAACGGGAGTAAGAGCAACATAGCGACCTTTATCGGTCTCAATTCTGTCAAGCTCTTCGAAAACGTGCTCAACGCCGTCCTCGTCAACAACGGAAATAATGTCGTTACCGTATTCTTCGTTCATCGGAAACACCTCCTAACGTCTATCTATATTTTACAATGTAAACCGATTTCAGTCAACAGATAAATTGTAAATATTCTTTGACAGATTAAAAATTCGGCAGATAAAGGAACAGCCCATATCCGCCGAAAAATATTCATTAAATATCAATCCTTTTTCTTTTTAGAGCCGATTTTTCTTTCCTCGCCCTTTTTAATACGCTCAATGTTTGAACGGTGCATAAAGATTACAAGAATTGCAATAATTGCCGTGCAGACAGTCGGTATTTTCCAGTCGCCACGCAAAAGCGGAGGATTGAGAAACGGAAGGAACCTATAAATTACAAATGTTACGACGGGAACGCACACAGCCGAGATAATCGACGAGAGTGAAACCATTTTTGAAGCGGACAGCGTAACGAAAAACGGAACAGCCAAAATCGGAACGGAGATAGGGGACATAACCGTTGTAACGCCGAACATAGAAGCAACGCCCTTGCCACCCTTGAAGCCGAAGAAAACGGGGAAGATATGACCGAGAACCGCCGCCGTGCCTGCAATATAAGCGCAGCCGACCGAATTATCCTTGCCCGAAATTAAGAACAGGGCAATCAACGCCGCTATCATAGGCTTTATGAAATCGCCGAGAAAAACAAAAGCCGCCGCCTTTTTGCCGAACGTCCTTGCGGTATTCGTCATACCTGCGTTATTCGAGCCGTAATCCCTTATATCCTTTTTGAATTTTGTTTTTGAAACGATGACGGCAAAGCTCAACGAACCGAGCAGATAGCCGACAACCGCACTGATGAAATATCTGAGCATTATATAAACTCCGTAAATATCGCTTGTATGTGCTTTTTTAGTTATTATAGCCGTGTAGTATGCGTTTGTCAAATGTACTTTGTGTAAATCTACGAATATGAAAAAATTGTGAATTTTTTTGTCGAAAACGGTTTACAAGTGCCGTGCATTGTGCTATTATAATCGCAATAAAATGTTTACCTTTAATTCGGTACGGGATGCCGACAAGGAGAACGCAAAACGCAATATCAAATTTTGTGCCTTGTCGAGCTTTGACAAGGCTTTTTTCTTTTGTGAAAACGGAGTAAGAAAATGGAAAACAAGATTATTATTGACAGACAGGCGATGCTCAGGGCTTTGGCTCGTATCTCGCACGAAATTATCGAGCAGAACACTCATGTTGACACCGTTTGCTTAATCGGTATCAAAAAGCGTGGAGTTCCGCTTGCAAAAATGCTCAAGGCTAATATTGAAAAGTTCTCCGACCTCAAGGTTGAGCTCGGCGAGCTTGATATTACATTATATAGGGACGATTTAACGCCGAAATATCAGACGCCGCATCTCAATTCGTCGGTTATTGACTTTGACGTCAATGATAAATCCGTGATTTTGGTGGACGACGTTTTATACACGGGCAGAACGGCGAGAGCCGCAATGGAGGCTATAATCGGACTCGGCAGACCTGCCGTAATTCAGCTTGCGGTAATGGTTGACAGAGGGCACAGGGAGCTGCCGATATGCGCAAACTATGTCGGTAAGAATATCCCGACCTCAAAGGATGAATTTATCAACGTAAAGGTTGATGAAACGGACGGTACTACGGAGGTTGTGCTGTCAAAAAAAGGCAATAAGGCGTAAGCCGTAAAATATTAGGAGGAAAAAGAAATGAATCTCGTTTACAACATCAAAGACAAGCCGAAATTCGGACAGCTTATCGTGTTCGCTTTTCAGCAGTTGCTTGCAATCCTTGCGGCAACAATCGCAGTTCCCACCATCGTAGGTAACGGAATGAGCCAGTCCGCAGCACTTTTCGGCGCAGGCGTAGGCACAATCGTTTATCTTCTTTTCACAAAGTTTAACAGCCCCGTATTCCTCGGCTCATCATTCGCTTTCATCGGCTCAATGCTCGCAGCTTTTGCAGGTGCTGTTTCGGTCGAGGCAGGATATGCAGGCATCATCTTCGGCGCACTTTTCGCAGGACTTGTATATGTAATCATCGCAATCGTAGTTAAGTTTGCAGGCGTAAATTGGATCAACAAGCTTATGCCGGCAGTTGTTATCGGACCGACAGTTTCGATTATCGGTCTTTCACTTGCAGGCAACGCAATAAGCGACATTATGAAGGGCAAGGTTGTTGACCTTGCAGGCGAAAGCGTGGCAAGTCCTTATGTAGCGCTTATTTGCGGACTTGTAACACTCTTTACTGTTATCATCTGTTCTGTTTACGGCAAGAAAATGGCAAAGCTTATCCCGTTCATTATCGGTATCCTTGCAGGCTATGTTGTGGCTGCAATCTTTACCGTTATCGGTATTAAGACAGGCAATGACGCTCTGAGAATAATCGACTTCTCGGTATTCTCGGGTATGAAGCTTTTTGCAGTTCCCGATTTCTCATTCCTCACAGCCGCAAAGGGCTTGAGCGCAGTTGACGGAAAGTATATCCTTACAGTTGCGGTTGCATACGTTCCGGTTGCATTCGTTGTATTCGCAGAGCATATCGCTGACCACAAGAACCTTTCATCAGTTATCGGAAAGGACCTTCTTGAAGACCCCGGTCTCCACAGAACTCTCCTCGGCGACGGCGTAGGCTCGATAGCAGGCGCTATCTTCGGCGGCTGCCCGAACACAACCTACGGCGAGTCGGTAGGCTGCGTTGCTATCACAGGTAATGCTTCGGTAGTTACAATCCTTGGAACGGCAATTATGTCAATCGTAATTTCATTCTTCGGACCGTTCGTAACCTTCCTTTCAACAATCCCCAACTGCGTAATGGGCGGCGTTTGCATCACTCTTTACGGCTTTATCGCAGTAAGCGGTCTTAAAATGATTCAGGACGTTGACCTCGGCGATAACAGAAACCTCTTTGTTGTCGCAATCATCCTTATCTGCGGTATCGGCGGACTCACACTTTCATTCGGTAAGGTTACTCTTACAGAGGTTGCCTGTGCGCTTATCCTCGGTATCATAGCAAACCTTGTTCTCGGCGGAAAAGACAAAAACAAGGCTGAGGAAAAGGCTGAAAAGGAAGCAAAATAAGTTTTCAAAAAGGCATAAAATTAACGCTCTTACTATAGCTTAGTAAGAGCGCTTTTTTAGGTTAATTTAATTAAAGAACATATACACCCGAGCTTAAAATGACAAATTCCTTTAGTGCCGAGCGAATGTATTTGTAAACAGGCTCGTCAAATCGCTTGTAATCGCTGACAAGATAATTGGAAAGGCTTACCTTGCGTATCTTATTCGACCCTGCGTTGCAGACGAACATCTCTTTCCTGTAAATGCTCAGGGAAACAGGCTCGCTGAAGGTCTGGGAATTCTCAGACCCTATTCTCATACTGAATTTCTTGTGCGGAATTGAGTAATTGATTATCGAGTTTTGAAGCGGAACGGTAGTCCAAAAATAAACGCCGTCGGCAACGGCACCGTTTATAGGACAATCCTTGTAAATCAAATCTCCCGTCCATACGGGCTTGCCGCTTGCGTCAAAAATTCCCGTTTCACCGCTTGAATACACGACCGCAACGCTGCCGTTTTTGAAAACAGTGGCCTCGCAGGATATATAGTCGCCGATTTCCTCGCAAATTTTTGCATAGTTTTCGCCGAATTTATTAAGTTGATAAAAGTCCTTTGTAACGGGAGAAAGCTTGCCCGTTATAACGCTGTATTGAAGAAAGCTGACCTTGTAGCTTGTTCCGTTGAACACTTCTTTTTGTGAGAGGATAATTCCGTCGGGACAAGGTATAATGTCAAATACTTCAAAGGGAAATATTTTTTTCATTTATCTGCACCGTATCTATATTAAAAAGTTATAATCGTATTATATTATTTTACTTTATTTTGCATAATAGGTCAACCGTAAATCGACAAAATCCGCAAAATTTAATAATCTCTGTTTCCGCCTGTCATATTTTACTCCGTCGTGAGCATAAAATTCACTAAAGGAGTGACAAATATGAATACGGCAATATACTGCTTATTTGCGGTTGCGGGACTTGCAATAATAGTTTCGATGATAAGGACAAAACGCTTTTTTTCTGTGCTTTTTCTGACGGCGGCGCAGGGGATAATAACGCTGTTTGCGGCAAAATACGTCGGCGGCTTTTTCGGCATAGGACCTAATATCAACGCACACACGCTGACGCTTTCGGCAATCGGCGGAATACCCGGTGTGATATTTTTGTTTATTGCCGCAACAATTTTCAAATGAGTGTTGCAAAATTTGAAATATTACTGTATAATATCGGTACTGCAACAGGGACGTTTAGCTCAGTTGGTAGAGCATTCGCTTGACGTGCGAAGGGTCAGCGGTTCGAGTCCGTTAACGTCCACCACGTCGTCACGGACTTTGTATCGTTCGTGACGGCTTTTTTTATTGAAAAATCCATCCCTCACTCACGCCGTCGTTCCTCCTTTCCGAAACAGGTCACGCTCAAGTCGCCTGTTCGGTTGTAAACGCCCTCACGACGGCTTTGTTTCGCTACCACCCTGTTTCGGTTGAGGTGGTACAAGTGAATTTGATTTATGTTTGTTTATTTGACGATTACATTGTAATCGTCTTTTCATTTATATTCGCCTTGTGCAAGTACATATAAAATCAAATTCACGGACAACCGCATATTCAGCCTCCCTTGTAAAGGGAGGTGGGTTGCCGTAGGCAACTCGGAGGGATTGTAAAACACACAAATTCATTTTCATACGGTAGGGCAGGGGCTTGCTCCTGCCGTGGTAATTTGCGGATATATTATAACTAACGGTTATTATAAAATTAAATTTAATATTGTACCGTAGGGACAGGGCTTGCCCCTGTCCGCAACAAATTTCATATAAAATCAAATTCACGGACAACCGCAAGGGTTGTCCCTACGGTCGCATAAATCATTAAATTTGCTAACAGCCGTACAACAACCCACAAATTTCCCTTTACAGTGTAGGGCGGTGGTTTGCTGCCGTCGCTAAATCACAACAAATCAACGGATATAAACAATTATATTTTTATATTATATCGTAGGGGCGAACTGTGTTCGCCTGTTTTTAATTTGCTATGAATTGACGGGCGACCACAGGTCGCCCCTACGGATTGTGAGGAATTTTCAATATCGTTTCGACCGCAAATCATTATATACCAACAATCCGTAGGGACAGGGCTCGCCCCTGTCCGTTGCACATTACATATTAAATCAAATTGACGGACAACCGCATATTCAGCCTCTCTTGTGTAAAGGGAGGAGGGTTGCCGTAGGCAACTCGGAGGGATTATAAGATGGATTTTATATGAATTTATAAAATCCCTCAGTCATTTTTTTGTTCCAAAAAAACGACAGCTCCCTTTACAAGGGAGCCTTTGACGGACAGGGGCAAGCCCTGCCGAAATTTATATCAAATTCAATTCGTGCGTTCAGCCTCCCTTGTGTAAAGGGAGGTGGGTTGCCGCAAGGCAACTCGGAGGGATTGTGAGGTCAATTTTATATGTTTTTATGAACTCCCTCAGTTTCGCTACGCTCAACAGCTCCCTCCCCGAGGGAGCGGATTGTTTAATATAAATTTTAATTTAATATCCTACCGTAGGGACAATATTTAATTTACAGACAACCCGTAATTCTTCAACGTCGTAACCGTAACATATTCGTCGCCTGATATTTCAACCGAATATTTACCGCCGTATTTCTTGGTAATATCCTTGATTATCTTTGTTCCGAAGCCGTGCTTTGACTCGTCACGCTTCGGTCTTTTTGCTATGCTGTTAAACTTGTTTTTTGTTTTGACGACCACCTTGTCTCGGTCTATAACAATCGAGATAAACGACTTTTTTCGCTCGTGAGCTGTGCGGCGTTTATTGAATTGTCAATCAGGTTGTTGAGAAGCCTGCAAATGTCATAGTCATCAATATTGAGCTTGCTGCTTTCCGTTATATCGAACGAAAGCTCTGTATCTGCCTGCTTTGCGGTGTTCTTTTTAAGCTGGAGGATAATATTTATAAGCTCGTTGTGACAGAATTTTTCATTGCTTCCGAAAATGTCGCTTCCCGCATTTGTGAGGATAGACAGAGCCTTTTCGTAATTGCCCAATTCGATAAACCCTGCCGCCGTGGAGATAATCCCCGTAAAATAGAAAACACCGACTGCGAACTCCTAACGCAGCCGGTGTTTTATTATTTATATTTATTCCGCTAATTCAAGCCATTCTATTTCTTTTTCTTCGAGGGTGGCTTCTTTTTGTTTGATTTCTTCGAGGACCTCTCCGAGCTTTACATAGTCGGTTACGATTTCCTCGGTTGCCGAGAGGGCTTTTAATTCTTCGATTTCACTTTCAAGCGTTTCAATCTCCTTTGAAAGAGCATTGATTTTTGCCCTGCGCTTGCGCTCGTCCGCCTTATTGAGCTTTGAGGCTATATACGCCGCCTTTTGCTCCGAGTCCTGCTTTTCCGTGACTTGTGGCTGAACAGTCTTGCGATGTTCAAGATAATAATCATATTTTCCGTTGTATATTTCCAACCCGTCGGGGAACATTTCAATTATCTTTGTCGGCACGGTGTTGAGGAAATATCTGTCGTGCGAAACGGTTATAAGCGTGCCCGTAAACTGCTTCAACGCCTCGTCGAGAGCTTCTTTTGCAATGTAATCGAGATGGTTTGTCGGCTCGTCAAGAATAAGCACATTTGCACGCTTAAACATTATAATACAAAACTGCACCTTTGCCCTGTTTGCGCCCGACAACTCACGCACTCTTTTGAAAACAGCCTCGTCCTCAATCAAAAGCCTGCCGAGAGCGCTACGAATTTCAAAATCTGTCTTGGTCGGGAATTGCTTGTGCACCGCCTCGATAACCGTGTCGTTCAAATTGAGATCACGAAGTTCCTGATCGAAATACGCAACCTTGACATTTCCTCCGAAGCGGACAGTGCCCGAACAGCTTATGCGCTTCATAATCGCCTTCAAAAATGACGATTTTCCGACGCCGTTTTTGCCGACAATCGCTATTTTATCGCCGCAGAGAACTTCGAGTGAAATGTTGTCGTATAACTGCTTGCCCGTTACCCTGTCGCCTACGTGAACGCCCATATCCTTAACCGTAAGCACCGTTTTGTGAGGCTCAACGTCGTAGTCGAATTTGAAATGAATATCCTTCGGTCTCGGGTTCGGCTTCTGCATAATTTCCATTTTTTCAAGTGCCTTAACCCTTGAACCGACGCTGTTTGAGCTGCTTGAACGGGCAAGGTTGCGGCTGACATAATCACGCATTGCCGTAAGCTCCTGCTGTTGCTTGTCGTATTCCTTTTCAAGCACACGAAGCCGCTCTTCCTTTTGCTTTATGAACGCCGAGTAGCCGCCCTTATATTTGTAAATGTGCTTTTGCTCGATTTCATATATGCTTGAGACGATATTGTCAAGGAAATATCTGTCGTGCGACACCGTCAAAACTGCACCCTTATACGATTTTATATAATCCTCAAGCCATGCGAGCATTGAAAAATCAAGATGGTTTGTCGGCTCGTCCAAAATCAGAAGCTCGGGGTTGCGAAGCAGGATTTTAGCCATTCCGAAGCGCATTTTTTCGCCGCCCGAAAGTGCCGAGGTTTTCATTTTGAGGTCAAAATCACGAAAGCCGAGACCCGTGAGCACACGATTTATCCTCGTATCCGCCGTGTAGCCGTCAAGAGCCGTGTATTCGTTGTCAAGAGCTGCGTATTCGCTCTCAAGGCGTTTGTACCCGTCGCTTCCGACATCGACCGAAGCCATTTTTGCGGAAATTTCAGCCATAAGCCTGCGCACCGTGTATGTGCGTTCAAGTGCGGACTTGATTTCCTCCTCAAGCGTGTTGTCGTCGTCAAGAGCCTCATTTTGCTGAAGGTAGCCGATTTCGAGATTGCTCTTTTTCGACACCGTTCCCTCATCGCAGGGGAGTATGCCCGCAATGATATTGAGAAGCGTCGTCTTGCCTGCGCCGTTTACGCCCATAAGACCGATTTTGTCGCCCTCGTTTATTGACATATTTATTTTTTCAAGTATTGTTTCGTCAAGGAAGCCCTTTGAAACGTCGGTAAGCGTAACTAACATAATTTCTCCGTAATATATAATGTAATAATAACCACAATACTATAGCACATATTTCCCGATTTTACAAACAAAACAGCTTGTTTTGTGCAATGCATATAAAATGGGTACAGGTGTTGTTGTGTAATCCGATAAAAATATCATTTTTTATCAAAAATTTTTGACAATCTTATTGCAAAAGGCGTTATCTTATGATATTATATGAAATGTAATTATGCACCCTAAGGGGGGTTCACCCTTAAGCTGCGGTGAAAATACAAATTCTTATAAGGAGCTTTTGAAAATGAAAAAGATCTTATCGATTCTTCTTGCAATGGTTATGATTATTTCAAGCATCACAGTTGCGTTTGTTACATTTGCGGCTGCTGCTGATCCTACAGACGTTGTTGAGAAAATCAATGCACAGTCTGCATATGTAGGCAATGCAGACAACGGTGACGGTACAACACACAAATTGCCCGGTTATTCGTTCATTAGAAAACTCACTCCCAGTACTGTTGTTACAGGCGACGGCAGAGAGATTATTAACGAAATCATGGCAAACAAATACCCTGAATACGCTGAGAAGCCCTACCACACTGACTCAGGTTATGATTTGGGCGCTATTTTGGCGAATGTTGTCGGTGTAAGTGCAGTTGACAAAAAAGTTAAAAAGAATTCGGACGCTTCTCTTACAATCGGAAGAGATGCTCTTAAGCCTCTCAAACTTGATGCTGCTGATGTAAAATCCGCAACAAAATCAGGCAATATCTATACACTTAAATATAATGATATTGATATCGTTGCCGGTGAAAGAGTTGAGGATTCTGTACTTGCTGACATAACAGCAAATTTCCCTCAGGCAACAGGACTTGACAAAACTATTGTTAATAGCTTGAAATCACACGATACAGCTCTTACGCCTTCAAACTTTACTCTTACTATTAAGGACCTTAAAGTAACAGCTAAATTTGACTCCACAGGAAGATTTACAGAGCTTAGCTACAATTACACAATTGCCGGCAAAGTTTCATTAACATATGTAGATCCTACCCCGTTTGATGTCGCATTTACCCTTAAGGATTATACAAGATATACTTCATTTGATTACTATAATGAGGGTGCCGATTTCGATTATGATGAGCTTGCAAAAAAGATTAACGCAGGTACTGCTTATATGGTCGACACCAAAGCCGGTTATACTTACGCAAGAGACAACAAATATGAGAAGCAGGAAAATTCAAATGGCGACTATGTTGACTATTTGTTTACTTTGAATACAGCTGAATTGCTTTCGTCAAATGCTGCTCTTTCGACTGTTTTCGGCACAATCTTGGGCTATGTTGATAAGATTGAAATAAGTGTTGACGAAAAGCTTGGCACAGATCTCAGAGCAAGCAAATGGGTTTGTAAGAACGCTAACTCAAGTGATCCCAATGTAAAAAAGTGCACATCATCTGATCCTCATCAGATATGGCAGTGCACATGTAAGGATGTTTCAGGCTGCTGCTCATGCTGCCCGGCAGGTACAGGCTGTACTTCAACTCATCCCTGTGACAAGGGCGGAGCTTGCAAAAGCGCAGATTGTAAGTGCGGATATGTAAACGATCCGGATTGTAAATATGTTTTCAATACCGATAAAGAACTCACGGAATTAGATGCGAATGTTGCAAAAATTTTCAGCACAATTGGTTCAGCGTTAAACGGTACGATTGGCGAAACAGCAAAAACAAAATTTGCAATCGGCAGCACAACAGCCAACATTGCTCCTGCATCTGATCCTACTAAGAAGCTTGACAAGAAATTTGCAGTCAAGGCTACACAGCTTGATGTATTTGACATTGAAGAGCCGAGCTTTGATCCTTCGGAAGGTTCAATTACCTTTAAGATTGCAGACCAGTCCGAAGAGAATGGATACAAATCTCTTTCTCATCTTACCGATGACTACGTTACAAACGAAGATTTCGTTAATGCACTTAACGCTTCATTTGCAAACAGCCTCAGTAGCTTAACAGAAAAGTTGAATATTGCTGTACTTAATTCAAAACTTGTTTATAGCAATATAACCTGCACAGTTAAGTTTGTTGATGCAACAGAAGATAATATGTATGGTACCGGCGAAATTGAGAGCATTAACCTTTCTTATGATATGTTAGCTGCTTCTAAGGATCCCAAGAAAAATGCCGATGATCCCAGCACAGAGACTTCTACTCCGGTAATTGAGTATACATTTGTAACTTCAATGAGATCAAGTGTCAAGGAAGTTGAGTATGTTGATTACGAAAAGGGCGACGTTAATATGGATACAAAGGTGTCTATCGCTGATGCTCAGCTCGTTCTCAGATGCATCGCTGAGATGGAGACTCTCAATGACAATCAGAAAGTTCTTGCAGATATGAACGAAGACAGTGCTGTTTCGATTGTTGACGCAAAGAAAATTCTTGAAAAGATTGCAAGCCAGGTTTAATCAGCTTCTTTTATAAGATTTAATAATAAAAGACACCGTTTTCGAACGGTGTCTTTTTTTGTTGCATACGGCGGTTATTTATCGTCTGCGGAAACAAGCTCATTATCTCTGAAAAGCAGGGAAATGCACCAAATTGCCGACAGCGCAACAAGCGTGTAGATAATTCTTGCAAGTACTGCGTCTTGACCTCCGCATATCCAGCTTACTATGTCAAACCGGAACAAGCCGATTGAGCCCCAGTTTATACCGCCGATAACAAGAATAATCAAAGCGATTTTATCAAGCATTTTTTTCAACTCCTTATTATTGCTTTGAATATATTATTATCGATTTTAGAAAAAATATACAAAAAGCAAGTGATTTTTCGCTAAGCGTTAATAAGGCAGTTTTGCTTCAAAACAGCAGCTTTTCGCACAATAATTTGTTAAACACCGCAGATACGCATTAGCATTATCTGCGGTGTTTCCTTCAATTCGCTTAAATTTTACAAAATTATACAAATTAAGCCGTTACAGCCCTCGTTGATAACCCTTTCAAGAGTTTCCTGCATTTTTATTCTTGCCTCATTCGGCATATGGAAAAGCTTGCTGCGCAGTCCCTCGTTTACAAGGTCGTTGAGCGATTTTCCGAAAATGTTCGACTCCCAAATCTTCGTCGGGTCCTCCTCGAAGCCTGCAAGCAGGTATTTTACAAGCTCCTCCGATTGACTTTCCGTGCCGACGATCGGTGCAACCTCCGTTTGGATGTTCGCCTTTATCATATGAATTGACGGTGCGGATGCCGAGAGTCTTACGCCGTATCTTCCGCCTTGCTTGATTATCTCCGGCTCTTGCAGCTTCAATTCGTCAATGTCGGGCATTATAATTCCGTAGCCTGTGCTTTCAACCTCGTCAAGAGCGTTTTTGATTTTATCGTATTCCTTTTTCGTGCGGCTCAAATCGCACATACATTTCATCAGCTCGTACTCGTCGCTCACTTCAAGACCCGTGTACTCCGCAATGATTTTGTAAAACAGCGAATTATCCATTTTAATATCGACAAACGCACTGCCCTCGCCGAGATTCATCCGAGTAACCGAAGCACTGTTGATATATTCGCTTTGCTTCAAATCATTCGTCAGAAGTCCCACGTCACGCACAAGTGAAAGATTTTCCGTTGCCTTTGTGACAACTTCTGTAATGCTCTGTCGAAGCCAATGGTCGGAGGGCAGGGAAATGAGCCATGCAGGGAAGTCGATGCTGATTTCCTTAATCGGAAATTCAAAGAGGATTTGCGTTAAAATCTCCTTAATTTCGCCCTCGTCAAGCTCAAGACAATTCACGGGAATAACCGGAACGCTGTACTTTTCCGTAAGCCGTGCGGCAGTTGACAGCGCACTTTCGCTTTTTGGATAAGTGCAGTTCAAAAGAACGATAAACGGCTTGTTGAGTTCACGCAGCTCGTTTACCACTCTTTCCTCCGCCTGCTCGTATTCTTCCCTCGGAATGTCGGAAATACTGCCGTCCGTCGTGATTACAAGCCCGATTGTCGAGTGTTCGGTAATAACCTTTTTTGTGCCTATTTCCGCCGCCATATTAAACGGAATTTCGTGGTCAAACCACGGTGTGTTTACCATTCTCGGATTGTCGCCCTCAATATATCCGAGCGAGCTCGGCACGATATAGCCAACGCAGTCAATCATTCTGACCTTTAGCGAGGCATTGTCGGGCAGGGTGATTTCAACCGCATTTTCGGGTATAAATTTCGGCTCTGTCGTCATAATCGTTCTTCCGGCGGCAGATTGCGGAAGCTCGTCTGTGGCACGGTCGTGGACAGCAGGGTCGTCAATGTTAGGGATAACAAGTGTGTCCATAAATTTCTTGATAAAGGTCGATTTTCCCGTTCTTACGGGGCCGACGACACCGATATAAATATCCCCGTTAGTTCTGCTTGCTATATCGGCATATATACTTCTCTCTGCCATTAACAGTACCTCCTAAAACCCTCTTTTGAGAGGACTTGAATTTGTATTTCGATAAATTTATATTCGGAAGTTGTACGGTTTATGACAAAATAAAGGCACGGTATTCATTGGCTTATGAACACTCAGCCTTGAACACCATGCCCTTAAAATTAAATTATACCGATTAGATGTACTTTTTAAGGAAATTAATAATTGTATTCCAATACAAATCGGGGTGCGCACATACAGAGCGTGCGTGAGGTGCGTCGGGAACGGAAAGCTTTTCCTTTTCGCACTTGTCGGCAGCGTCGTAAACAATGTCGAGCATTGAATAAGGAACGAAATCGTCAGCCTCGCCGTGAATAAACAGCAACGGAGTTATGCATTTCTTGAGCTGCTCTGTGCAAGAAGCCTCTTTCAAGCTGAAATTCTCCCTCATTCTGTTTATGCTGTTCGCACTGTAAAGGAACGGGAAATCAGGAATTTTCATCTTCGACATCTTGTGCTTGATAACGTCCCAAGCGTTTGTATAACCGCAGTCCTCGACAGCAGCCTTAACGTTTGAGGGCAGCTCCTCGCCGAGAGTCATCATAGTTGTAGCCGCACCCATTGAAACACCGTGAAGAACGATTTCACAGTCGGGATGCTCCTTGACTATGTAGTTAATCCAATCGACAACGTCAAGCCTGTCTTTCCAACCCATTGAAATAAATTCCTCTTCGCTGTCAGCGTGACCTCTAAGGCTCGGAAGAACAACATTGTAGCCGAGCTCACGGAACTTCTTAGCGTAAATTCCCATAAATTTCGGCGCAGAGGTGTAGCCGTGAATACAGAGAACATAAATATTGCTCTCCTTTTCGGGCCTAATTAAATCGGCGTGGAGAATATCTCCGTTTCTGTTTTCGGTTTCAAGCTTTTCCTTCGGGAAGGACTCGAACCAATCAGTACCCTCGTGGAGAATTCTCTCAAGGTTTGCTCTGTATTCGTTTTCCTGAATAGACTTTCTTTCCTTGTCCTGTACGGCGGTTGCGATAGGGCCGTTAAGTCCTCTTCTTGAAAGCATAAAGTGATATGCTATTTCACCTGAAATGTAAAATGTTGTCGCAAACGCACCTGCCACGATAGCCATATATTTCAAGGCACCGTGATTTTTTTCGTTTGACATAATCCTCACTCCTTTTGCACATATTTTAACATAAAGCAAAGGTAAAATCAATTTATTTGACAATTATCCACATTTAGGTTGTATTTGGTTCAGAAATCTGTTAAAATAAAAAATAATAATGACAATTTATCCGTAGGGGTGTTTATATGGACGCAGAAAAAATTATGAGAACAAGCGTTTTCGGCGGTTTTAAGAAAGAGGATGTTATCTCTTATGTCGAAGAGCTTAAAAAGGAAATTGAGAACTTAAAGGCGGATGTCGAGAAGAAGGACGGCAAAATCGGCGAGCTTAACTCTAAGGTTTTAGAGCTGACTGACGATTGCGCACAGCTTGAGGAGCTTAAAAAGGAAACTGCCGAGAAGGCGGAGAGGATTTCCGCACTTGAAAATCAGAACGGCGAAATCGTTGAGAGATTGGAAACGCTTTCAAAGGTTTCCGAGGAGTATTCAAATGCGAAGACTGTAATTGAGAGGAATAACAGGGAAATTGAGGCGGCTCAGGCTCGCTTGGGCGCAGCGTTCCTCGATGCGAGAAAGTATTCCGAAAACCTCGTTGCGGCTGCCAATGAAAAGGCTCATGCCGCTTCAAAGACGATTTCTGAGGATATTTCAAAGCAGGCAAGCGAAATCACAAGACTTTCATCGGAGGTCGATAAAATCTCCGCTATTTTCACAAAGTCGGTGGACGAGCTTCAGGCGAATATTTCTATCCTTGCACAGCGTATGGCGGCAACGGCTAAGAATTTGTCTATAAGACAGGACGCAGTATTTGAGCCCGATCTTTCGCTTTCGTTTGAGGTCGATGACGACGCTTCGGGAGTGCTTGAAACAAATGACGGCAGCGGTCTTACATATATTCAGTATCCGCCTCACACCGATTTTCATGAGGATTTGAATATCAAGCCCGACAACTTCCCCTTTAACACGAAAGAGGGCTGACCATGAGTGAATACCGTATTAACACAAGTGAAATCAAAAAGGCGGCGGAGTACCTAGAGGCAGGGGACACCGTGTATTTAAGCGGTACTGTCTACACCTCACGTGACGCCGCACATAAGCGTATATTTGAGCTTTTGAAAAACGGCGAAAAAACGCCCTATGACATAGACGGCGCAACTGTTTACTATGCAGGTCCCACTCCCACACCGGAAGGGCTTGCAATAGGCTCCTGCGGTCCTACAACCTCGTCGAGAATGGACGTTTACGCACCTCGTATGCTTGATATGGGGCTTGCGGCAATGGTCGGCAAGGGTCCTCGCTCAAAGGACGTCTGTGATGCGATTGTCAGAAACGGCGCAGTGTATTTTTGTGCGATAGGCGGAGCAGGTGCGCTTGCTTCAAAATGCATTGCTTCGTGCGAGGTTATCGCATTTGAGGATTTGGGCTGCGAGTCAGTCAAAAAATTAGAATTTAATTCATTTCCGCTTACGGTTGCCATTGATGCACACGGCGGAAATCTTTTCATAAAATAATCGGAGAATTTTAATGGATAAAAGCGAAATTTTAACTTTAAGAAGACAGATAATCGAAAACGAATTTAAGAGAATGAACGATATGCAGAAGAAAGCGGTCTTTAATACGAAAGGGCCGCTTTTAATTCTTGCAGGAGCAGGCTCGGGAAAAACTACGGTTGTTGTAAACAGAATTGCAAACCTTATAAAATACGGAGATGCGTATAATTCCGAGTGGCTTGAAAGAACGCCCGACGATACGGATATTGACAAAATGCGCCGTTATCTTGACGGGGACAAGACCGTTTATGAGGACATAAAGGACCTTTTGAGCGTTAATGCCGTGAAGCCGTGGCAGATACTTGCCATTACCTTTACGAATAAGGCGGCAAATGAGCTCAAAGAGAGGCTTTCTCTTATTTTAGGTGAAGATGCACTTGATATATGGGCAAGCACCTTCCACTCGTCCTGCGTGCGTATTTTAAGACGTGACGGCGACAAAATCGGCTTTTCAAGTCATTTTACAATTTATGATACAGACGACAGCAAGCGTATTGTCAAGGAGTGTCAAAGACTTCTCGATATTGACGATAAATTCCTGCCGCACAAGTCAATTCTCAATGAAATCAGCCGTGCAAAGGATCAACTCATAACTCCCGAGCAGTTTATCAATGACAATTCGGGCGACATAAGGCTTGAAAAAATCGGTCAGGTGTATAAAAAGTATGAGCAGATGCTTAAAGAGGCTGATGCTATGGACTTTGACGACATTATCGTAAACACAATCAAGCTCTTTGAGAGCTGTCCCGAGGTGCTCGAATACTATCAAAGAAGATTTCGTCATATTATGGTTGACGAGTATCAGGACACGAACTTTGCACAGTATAAGCTTACCTCAATGCTTGCGGACGGATATAAAAATATTTGTGTTGTCGGTGATGATGACCAGAGTATTTATCGCTTCAGAGGTGCGACGATTGAAAATATCTTGCAGTTTGAGAACAGATATTCCGATGCGGTTGTCATCAGACTTGAACAGAACTACCGTTCAACGCAGAATATCCTTGATGCCGCAAATGCCGTAATTTCAAACAACAGCGAGAGAAAGGGTAAAAATCTTTGGACTGCCAACGGCGCAGGCGAAAAGGTTGAGTGCCGTACCGTAAACGATGAAACGGGAGAGGCTAAATACATAGTTAAAAAGATTTCCGAGGAATACGACAGAGGCAGAAAGCGTAAATTAAGCGATTTTGCTATTTTATACCGAATGAATGCAATGTCGAGCCCGATAGAGCAGGAGCTTATGCGCAACTCAATTCCGTACAGGATAATCGGCGGACACAAGTTCTATGACCGTATGGAAATCAAAGACGCTATGGCATACCTGAGTGTGATAAATAACACTTCGGATAAGGTAAGACTTATGCGAATTATCAATACTCCGAAAAGGGGAATAGGCGACACCACTGTGAACAACGCTTCACAGATTGCCGACACGCTCGGAGTACCGCTTTATGAGGTGCTAAAAACTGCCGAAAATTACGAATTGTTAAAGCGAAGTGCTGTAAAGCTAAAAAGCTTTACAGATATGATAGATGCTTTCATATCAAGGCTTGAGGAGATTTCTCCGGCTGAGCTTTTAGCGGAAGTGCTTGAAACGACAGGCTATGCCCGTTCGCTCAAGGATGACCCCGTAAAGTATGAGGACAGAATGGAAAACCTCAATCAGTTGGGTGCAAATATGACAAGATATTTCGAGGAAGACCCCGAAAAAACGCTCGGCGATTTCCTTGAAGAAGTTGCATTGATGACCGATATTGACAATTATAATCAGGATGCGGATGCGGTTGTGCTTATGACCCTTCACTCCGCTAAGGGACTTGAATTTCCCGTTGTGTTTATGCCCGGTATGGAGGAGGGTGTTTTCCCCGGCAGGCAGAGTATGTTTTCCGAAGCGGAAACCGAGGAGGAACGCCGCCTTTGCTACGTCGGAATTACAAGAGCAAAGCAGAAGCTTTATTTGACCGATGCAAAGCAGAGAATGATGTACGGCTCTACAAACTACAACAGACCGTCAAGATTTTTGGACGAAATTCCGAGCGATTTGCTTGAACGCTCTTCGGATAATCCGTTCTTCGGACATTCCTCGTTCTCAAGCTTCGGCTCGGGCGGTTCGTCAAGAGATAACTCGACTTCCTCTGCCCGTTCCGCACAGCAAGGCTCATATTCAAGCCACAGCAATACTGTAAACAGAGGCTTTTCCGGCGCAGGAAAGAGCAAATCCGCCTCGACGGTTAAGCTTGATTTCAAGCCCGGCGACACCGTAAGCCACCGAGTTTTCGGAGACGGCGTTGTGTCGAGAGCAACCCCGATGGGCAACGATATGCTCCTTGAAATCGCCTTCCAAAAAGTCGGAACAAAAAAACTTATGGCAAAAATGGCAAATTTGAAGAAGATGTAAAATCAAAACGACCGCAGGGACAATCCTTGCGGTCGCAAATATTTTTCAAATTTGATGAAACACAGGCTCCCTTGTAAAGGGAGCTGTCGTTTTTTGGAACAAAAAAAGGACTGAGGGATTTTTATAAATTCATATAAAATCAACCTTACAATCCCTCCGCCTCACGTTCGTTCGGCACCTCCCTTTACACAAGGGAGGCTGAAAATGCGGTTGTCAGTGAATGTGAAATTTATATCTCACAGTGTAGGGCAGGGGCTTGCTCCTGCCGAGGTAATCAGTGAATATATAACAACTAACGGTTGCTATCAAAATTGAATTTAACATCATACCGTAGGGACAGGTCTTGCCCCTGTCCGCAAAAAATTACATATTAAATCAAATCGACGGACAACCGCAAGGGTTGTCCCTACGGTTGTGCGAATACTTTAATATTATATCAGCCAAAAATTATCATATATCAAGAGCAATCAAACGGCGGCAGCAAGACACCGCCGAGCGAATTTGCGGATATATAACGGTTATCGGCTACTATCAAATTTGATAATTTATTAAGCTTAAGGCTCCCTCTGACGAGGGAGCTGTTGAGCGAAGCGAAACTGAGGGAGAGAAAGCAATAAACAGCAAATTTTCGTTATCTCTCCCTCAGTCATTTTTCTTCGAAAAACGACAGCTCCCTCGTCAGAGGGAGCCTGAAATGCGGTTGTTCGTAAATTAAATTTAATACCCCAATGTATCGTTTACCAAAACAACGTGAATTCTGTCCTTATGGCGAGAAAATCTTGTTATAAGGAACTGGCAGCAGATCGTGTCGGGAGACTTGCAATTAAGGCAGGAGCCTGTTTTTGAACAAGGAGTATCAAGCCCGAAGCGTTGTGCGTTTACGGGTGCGGCAATGTTTCTCGCTCTTTTAAGCGCAGCGTCAACGTCCTTTGCAACCTTGTTCATTCCGACGATAAGCACTACCTTTTTAGGTCCGTAAGCGTAAGCCGAAACCCTGTTCGAGTTACCGTCGATATTCACAAGCACGCCATCCTCGGTTATTGCGTTGGAGCTGCCCAAGAACACATCACAGTCATATGCGTCAAGCTCCGCTTGGTGCTTGTCGGGTGCGGTGTTGCGGTCAATGTAATTAAATCTACCGCTTTTGAGCTCGTCGATAAGTCCGATTTCCTTGATTGAACACGAGCCGCCGTGCGATACCGAACAGCCGCTCGGCATAAGCGAAAGTGCAATTTCCTTTGCTTTTTCCTTTGACTCGGCATAGTAGCCCGTCATATTTCTCGACTGCAAGCCTTTAATTATCTGCTGTGCAAGCATTTCATTTCTTTTGAATTCGTTAGCGTCCATATTATCAACTCCGATTTCCTGTTCTGTACCTATATTTTAGTACAATTTATAAATATTTTCAATAAAAAATATGCACGGCAAAATACCGTGCATATTTCATTAGGAAAGGGGTTATAAGGAATTATTATAAGCTCTGATTTTTAAGCGCTTCGCCCTTTGGAAGCTTCTTAATCTTGATAAACATACCGATTGAGACCACCGCATAGCTGACAATTCCCATAATAAGCATCTTGATATAGCAGGAGCTTGAAACTATGTACGGAATATATCCTGTCATCTGCGTATAAAGATAGTCCTCGAAAATCGCCTTTAGAGCAAGGTGGATAAGCGGTATTGAAATGAGCAATGAGCCGATTACCACAAGTGAAGTTATTATAATATACAGCTTCGCAATCTCGCCGTTCGTAAAGCCTAAGACCTTAGTCATTGAAATTGACTTTGCGTTACGCTCGATTATCTGCTTTGTCAGAATGTAGATAACAAGCATAAATATTACAACGCCGAGAGCCTTAAACACGTTCATAAACTCGCCCATTGATACCTGCATCTGTGTAACGATTTTGGTAAGATCCTTTTCTGTTATAACCGTTGCAATATCGTCCGAGTCAATGTCTGTCAGCTCCTCGTTGCTGAAATAGCCTGTGAAATAATCGCTGTCCTCGCCGAAGGTGCTGAGATAATCCTCTCTCGGCATAAATATTGAAATTGCGGCGTCATAGGTGTAAATTCCGCCGACGGTAAAGGTGTAGGTCTTGCTTGAATACTTATCCTTGAGCGTTATTTCGTCGCCCTCGGACAGCTTGTATTTTGCGGCATAGCCGTTTGAAATGAGCACCTGTCCCGACGGAATTTCGGCTTTTACATATTTACTGCCGTTTTCGATTCCGTATATCATAACCTCATCGGTCATAAATCTTTCGTCAACCGTATCAAGCGATGTTACACAGTATTTTTCAGCCTGTTCGTTCTGTGTTTCGGCTGTATCGACAAGCACATATTGATACTGTGCAATCTGCGTTTGCTTTACAAGCTCTCCGTAGTCGGAAAGCAGCGGTCCGAACATAAGACCGAACACCGCAAGCGCACCGCCGAGGAAAATTCCGATAAACATTGTAAGATATGACGGGATATTTTGAAAGAGTATGCGAAGCCTGAAGCGTGAGATAAACGGAAGCTTTTCCGAAAGGCTTACCGCCTGCTTTTTCTTGCTCTTGCTTAATTCGCCTCTGAGGAAAGAGAGCGGACTCAGCTGCATTTTTCTTCCGATTACCGCAAGGTTTATAACAATTACAAGAATAAGCGGTATAACCGTAGTGTCGAAAAACGCCTGTGCGCTCGGGAGCGTTTCGTATGTCGGGAGCGAGTAGCTCGAATAGTAAACGCCGATAAACAGCTTTTCGAACACCGTGTAGCCAAGAATGTTGCCGACCACTGCGCCGAGAAGCGTTACGACAACAGGCAGCGTCATATAGTGCCTTACAAGCTCTCCCTTAGTGTAGCCCGAGGCTCTGAGCGTGCCGATAACATTTGCTTCCCTTGAAATTGTGTTCGAGGAGGTAACGGCAAACATAAACGCAATAACCGCAATTATCATATAAAGCATAAGCGATGCGTTAGCCTTGTCGCCGACGGTATCCTTAATGGTAAAGTTGATTGCCTTGTTTGAAAATTTCGGATTATAGTCCTTGACGGTGATTATTCCGCTGTCGTCGATTTCAGTCCTTGTAAGTGCGTCGAGGCTGTCAAGTCTTGCTCTGATACTGCTCATATCATAAATGCCCACAGCACTTATTTTATCGACTATCGAATATATTTTATCAAGCGAAAAATTCATATCGTTTTCGTAGTCTTTTTCGTTTTCAAGCTCGTCAAAGTTGATTTTCGGAGCCTCCGCCGAGCTCTTGTCGAGGTCGTCCGTTAAGGTCTTTGCCTCGTCAAAGGCGTTAAGCATTGCCCTGTATTTTTCCTCGGTCGTGCCGAGCTGCCTTGCAATAAGTCCGTCAGCCGTCGTACCCTGCTTTTGAGCGACGTGCTTTAACAAAGCCGTGCCTAATTCGTCCTCACTCATACCGCTTGCCGACACAATTATCGGCAAAAGGTCGTTCTCCGTCTTGCCCGAAAGCTTGAGAGCCGCACCGAGCTTTTCCTCGTTTGAGAGTGAGCCCGAATATGCCGCAAGCATAAATTTCTGTTCGTCGGTAAGACCTAAGGAATTAAACGCCGTTGCTGTAATTTCATCCTTGCTTTTGCCTGAGGCCGAGGAAATAACATCAAGCAGCTCATCTGAGGAAAGCGAGGCGGCAGCATTTTTTACGGCACTTTCGGCAGCGGCGGTAAGCTTTCCTGTTATTGCGGTCGAAGCCTTTTCAAAGTCATCTCCGAGGCCTGCGGAAATGTCTCTTGCCTGAGCGTAAAGCGAGTCAACCTGCGATTGAATAAGGCTTTGGTCGTATTGCTTCAATATGCTTTCAAGGCTGTCGGTAATATCGTCCGAACGGTTCTTTGCGTCAACATCATCCGTTGTGGGTGTAAGATATTTCCACGCATAGTTTACCGACTCGTGAGTGGTTCTGATTTTTTCGTAGCCCTCGCTTGTCACAAAGCCTACGCCGAAATTTACTGCGTCGAACATCATATCCGCATTGCTCTCAAAAAGGCAGCTGTAATCGGGAACTGCGCTGAAACCCGTTACGGTGTAAGTCTGACCGTCAACCGTTAAGGTATCGCCGATTGAAATGCTGTTGTTTACCGCATACATTCTGTCTATCGCAATTTCGTTTGCCGATGTCGGCATTCTGCCGTCCATAACACATTCGGTGTTTACCGTGTCTCTGTCAACGTAAATGCGAAGCGTTGTGTCGTTCGAGGCGACCGTTTCATCCTTATAATACATTTTATAAAGGGTTATGCCGTTATCTGATTCGATTTTATTGAGCAGCTCGTCATCGGGCACAAGGTTGAACGCCATATGCCCATCCTCGATATTGTACTTTTCAAGACCCTCATAATATGTTGCCGCAACGCTTATGTCCGAGACAAAAAATCCCGACATTGCACCGATAAAGAACACAAGAAAAAGGAAAATTGCGGCATATTTTCCTAAGTCCTGTTTAAGCTCCCTCGGGTATCTTTTATTAAGTGGATTTTTCATTTTTTCACCTCTTTAGCCCCTCTTACCATTCAAGCTCTGCCGCAGGTATCTTGTTTTCGTTCACATAGTTTTTCCTGACAACGCCGTCCTTTAGCTTGAAAACTCTGTCCGCCATATTTTTAATAGCGTCGTTGTGCGTTACCATAATAATCGTGTTGCCGTATTTTTTGTTTATGTCCTCGATAAGCTTTAGAATTTCCTTTGAGGTATTGTAATCAAGCGCACCCGTCGGCTCGTCGCACAGGAGAATATCGGGATTTTTAACAATAGCTCTGCCGATAGACGTCCTTTGCTGCTGACCGCCTGAAAGCTGCGACGGAGTTTTCTTCCTCTGGTCGTAAATGCCGAGCGTTTTCATCAGCTCGTCTACATCAAGCGTGTCGCTGCCGAGGTACTTGCCGACCTCAATATTTTCTCTTACGGTAAGATTTGGAATAAGGTTATACATTTGAAAAACATAGCCGAGATGCTTTCGTCTGTAAAGAGTAAGCTGCTTTTCGTTCATATCCTTAGTCTTTTCGCCGTCGATTGCAATATAGCCCTCGTCTGCATTTTCGATTCCGCCGATAATATTAAGCAACGTTGATTTTCCCGAGCCGGACGGTCCTAAAAGCACGCAAATTTCGCCTTTTTCAATGCTTATGTCAACGCCGTTCAAAACATTGACAAGACTGTCGCCCTGCCCGAAATGCTTTTTTATACCTTTGATTTCAACAAAGCTCATAATTTTCTTCTCCTTTATTTTTAATATATAAATATCAGTTAGCAACCGCTAACTATATTATAGTTAGCGGCGGCTAACTCGTCAATAGCAAAAAGGTAAAAATACACAGTATTTATTGTTCATTATAGTGTAATTTACATAAAAAAAGCGTGCACGAAGCACCGTACACGCTTAAAATCTGTTGTTTTTGTTTATTTTGATATTTCATCTGCAAGCTCTTGAAGTCCCAAACGTGAGGTTTCGGAAAGTCTTGTTTTAATTGAAACCGTCTTGTCAAGAATTGTGATGTTACCGCACTTTTCAAGCTCTGCTTTCATTGTCCTGATACCCGACGGCGCCCAGCTCGCATTTTCGCAAAGAGCAACTGTCCTGTTTTGGAACGACTTCGACTGAAGATGATGAAGCAAATCGCTCATAGGTGCAAATACGCCCGCATCATAGCTTGACGCCATAAATACAATTCTGTCATAGCAGAAGCAAAGCGAAACACATTCGGAAATATCGCCTCTTGTAAGGTCGAAGAGGACAACGCTTTCGCCCTTGTTTTCGAGCATTTCCTTTAATTCGTTTGCCGCCTTGAGAGTATTGCCGTGAATTGAGGCGCAGGCAATAAGTACACCCTTCTTTTCGGGTGTGTATGACGACCAGAGGTCATAGAGCCTTAACACCTCGCCGATTGTGTCTGTTAAAACAGGACCGTGCAAGGGGCAAATCGTGTTAATTTCAAGAGCCGAAGCCTTTTTGAGAAGCGCCTGCACTTGCTTTCCGTATTTTCCGACAATGTTTATATAGTATCTTCTCGCCTCGTCCGTCCAATTCTCGTCAGCGTCAACCGTGCCGAATTTTCCGAAGCCGTCAGCGGAGAAAAGCACCTTGTCCGTGCTGTCATATGTTACCATAACCTCGGGCCAATGCACCATCGGCGCCATAACAAAGGTAAGCGTGTGCTTGCCTAAGCACAGAGTGTCATTTTCCTTAACGGTCATAACTCTGTCAAGGCTTACATCACAGAAATTCGGAAGCATTTTCAAAGCGCCTGCCGAGCAGACTATTTTCATTTCGGGGAATTTCTCCGAAAGAGCGTCAATGCCTGCCGAATGATCGGGCTCAAGGTGCTGAACTATGAGATAATCAACCTTTCTGCCGCAAAGCTCGTTTTCAAGCTTTTCAAGCCATCTTGAAACTGCTATTTTATCGACAGTATCGGTAACGGCAATTTTTTCGTCAAAAATCACATAGGAATTATACGCCATACCGTTTTTAATGGGGTATTGACCCTCAAAAAGCGTAATATCACGGTCATTTACGCCGATATATTTAATGTCGTTTGAAATGTTCATATTTATAACGAATCTCCTTTCTTGAAGTCGTAAATATTATAATGTTTTTCCGCATTTGAGTCAATAAGGGAATTAAATGTTAATAAGGAGTAAAAATATAGTTATAAAAGTTGAGCATAAACGGAAATTGTGCTATACTTAAACTATAATTTTAATGAGGTGCCGTATTATGAGAGAGACAAAAATCATCAACTCCCAATGGGACTTTACAAAACAGGGCGAGTGCGTAACGCTCGATTTGCCGCACACCTGGAACGGTAAGGACGGACAGGACGGCGGAAATGATTATTTCCGTGGCACCTGTACCTATGAAAAGACTTTGAAAAGGGAGGATTTTCCGTCGGGCGAGGAATTTTATCTTCAGTTTGACGGCGTAAATTCTTCTGCGACAGTCTATTTTAACGGCGAAAAGCTCACGACACATCACGGCGGATATTCTGCGTTCAGAGTTAAGCTTGAGAACATCAAGGATGAGAATAAAATCAAGGTTGAGGTCGATAATTCCCCCAATGATTTTGTTTATCCGCAGCAGGCAGACTTCACTTTTTACGGCGGAATTTACAGAAATGTCACTTTGATAGGCGTTTCGCACAATCATTTCAGTCTTGACCGCTTCGGCTCAAACGCAATCGCCGTAACCCCTGATATTAAAGGAAATATCGCAAGTGTAAATGTAAAGACCTTTACACAAGGATTGGGTGAAATTCACGTTTTTGTTGACGGAAAAGAGCTTGTCGGAAACGATGTAACCTTTGAAATCGAGAGCCCGCATTTGTGGAACGGCACAAAAGACCCGTTTTTGTATACCGCAACCGCACAGCTTGTGGTTGACGGCGTTGTCGAGGACGAGGTTTCGACAAAATTCGGTATCCGTTCATTCAAAATCGATGCCGAAAAAGGCTTTATCCTCAATGGCGAAATTTATCCGTTGAGAGGTGTTTCAAGGCATCAGGACAGACCCGAAATCGGTAACGCTCTTTCATATGAACACCATAAAGAGGATATGGATTTAATCTGCGAAATGGGTGCTAACACAATCAGGCTTGCTCATTATCAGCATGCACAGGAGTTTTATGACCTCTGTGACGAGCGAGGAATGGTCGTATGGGCGGAAATCCCGTATATTTCAAAGCACCTTGAAAACGGTGTTGAGAACACGAAAACTCAAATGACCGAGCTTATTTATCAAAACTATAATCACCCGTCAATAGTTGTTTGGGGACTTTCAAACGAAATTACAATGGCAGGAAGCGGAAAATCGGTTGTCGATAACCACCGTATGTTAAATTCGCTTGCACATTCGCTTGACAGCACAAGACCTACTACCGTGGCGGTTGTTACAATGTGCCCGATTGACGACGAGTATGTTCATATAAGCGATGTTGTTTCATATAACCATTATTTCGGATGGTACGGCGGAAAGGTCGATATGTACGGCCCGTGGTTTGACAAATTCCATAAGAAATATCCGAATAAGCCTATCGGTATCAGCGAGTACGGCTGTGAGGCGTTGAATTGGCACACAAGCAATCCCGAGCAGGGCGATTATACCGAGGAATATCAGGCATATTATCACGAAGAGGTCATAAAGCAGATAATCGACAGACCGTATCTTTGGGCAACTCATGTTTGGAATATGTTTGATTTTGCCGCAGACGCAAGAGCCGAGGGCGGCGAAAACGGTATGAACCACAAGGGACTTGTTACCTTTGACAGAAAGTATAAAAAGGACAGCTTTTACGCATATAAGGCTTGGCTTTCGAGCGAGCCGGTGCTTCATATTTGCTCGAAGCATTATGTTGACAGGGTTGAGGACAAGACGAGCATCACCGTTTATTCAAATCTTGATGAGGTTGAGCTTTTTGTAAACGGCGAGAGCGTCGGAATTAGGAAAAAGGGCAAATATCCGTTCTTTAAGTTTGAAATCGCAAACGTCGGCGAGTCGGTTATAACAGCAAAGGCTGGCGAGCTTACCGACGAAGCTCATATCCGCAAGGTCGATAAATTCAACGAGGCTTACCGAATGAAAGAAGAGGGTGCGGTAATCAACTGGTTTGAGATTGATACCCCGACAGGCTACTACTCGGTAAACGATACTATCGGCGATATTATGTCAACGCTCGGCGGTAAAATCGCAATGCTTCGGATAGGCAAAATAATGCTCGGTGCATTAAAGGACGATAAGCCGAAGGAAAAGGGCGATAAAAAGAAGAAAAAGGGCGCAAGCTTTGCAGGCTTCAGCTTCAATACGGGTATGCTAAAGCTCGCTTACGGCTTTACCGTGAAAAGAGCAGTTTCGATGATGGGCGGAAAGTTCACTAAAGAGGAAATCCTCCGTATGAACGCAATTCTCAATAAGGTTAAAAAGAAAAAGTAACAAAGGGGCGATAATATGGCAAAGGTCAGACTTAATTCAGACGAGGAAATCGTCAGGACGATAAAAGAGGGCTTGAAGAAAAAGGGCGGCTATTGTCCTTGCAGAATAGGCAAAGACGAAAAGTATAAATGTATCTGCGAGGAGTTTCGCAATCAAATTGCAGACCCCGATTTTGAGGGTTATTGCCATTGCAAGCTCTACTATAAAGAAAAAGACTGATAATTGATAGGAGATATGAAAATAAAATGGCTCACGGTTTCAAACAGTTAAGAAAAGAACACCTCGGCGAGCTTAAAGCCGATATGTACGAGATGGTGCACGAAAAAACGGGGCTCAAGCTCCTTTGGCTTGACAGGGACGAGGAAAACAAGACCTTCGGTATCGCATTCCCGACATTTCCCGAGGACGATACGGGCGTGTTTCATATAATCGAACACTCGGTTTTGTGCGGCTCAAAGAATTATCCTGTAAAGGACCCGTTTGTTGAGCTTCTCAAAAGCTCGATGAACACATTTTTGAACGCAATGACCTTTTCGGACAAGACCTTTTATCCGATAAGCAGTAAAAACGACAAGGATTTTATAAATCTTATGAGGGTTTACCTCGACGCCGTTTTTTATCCTGCTATATATCAAAATCCCGAGTGCTTCCGTCAGGAGGGCTGGCACTATGAAAAGGGCGAGAACGGCGAGCTTTTATACAAGGGCGTTGTTTTCAACGAGATGAAAGGCGTTTTCGCAGATCCCGATGCAAAGCTTGAAACCGTTATGAGCAAGGCACTTTTCCCCGATAATGCATACGGCTATGTTTCGGGTGGTGATCCCAAGAGCATACCCGAGCTCACATATGAAAACTTTATCAAGGCACATAAAAAGCACTATTCCCCGTCAAATGCGTTTGTAATTCTTGACGGTAAAATGGACATTGACGCCGTTTTGAAAATTATAAATGACGAATATCTTGAGGATATTCCGGCAGGCGAAAGAGTTGAATTGCCCGAGCTTCAAAAGGCTGTTGACGCAGGCGAAATAGTAGCCGAATATGAAATCTCTCCCGACGAAAACGCAGATAACAGATACATTCTTGCATGGGGCAGGGTTGTCGGCGACTTTTCCGATACAGAAAAAATCGTTGCTGTCAGAGCACTCTCGGACGTGCTTTGCGGAAGCGTAAAATCTCCGCTTAACGCCTGTGTTTTAGGCGACTCACTTGCCGAAGCGGTCAGCGTTGACCTGCCCGAAATTGTTTTACAGCCTCAGCTTATAATCAAGGTGCAAAACCTCAAAAAAGAGGATGCGGACGAAATTGAAAAGAGAATTTTCGACACCCTCGCATCATTGGCTGAAAACGGAATTGACCGCAATCAGCTCGAAGCGGCTTTGACATATCTTGAATTCCAAATGCGTGAAAAGGACTACGGAAGCTATCCGCAGGGCTTGGTTTTCGGAATGGATATTCTCGACAGCTGGCTTTACGGCGGTAAGCCTGAGAAAAATCTTGAGGTCGGCGAGCTTTTCAAAAATCTTCGTGCGAAGATTGACGAGGGATATTTTGAGAAAATCATCAAAGAGGAATTCATTGAAAATCCGCATCGCTGCAAGGTTATGCTTGTGCCGTCAAAGACCGTCGGCGACAAGATAAGAGCAGAGGAAACGGAACGTCTTAAAAAAACGTCGGAGCGTTTTGACGACGAAGATTGGGAGAGGGTAGAGGCAGAGTGCGAAAAGCTTGCGCTTTGGCAGGATACTCCCGATACGGAAGAAGCCGTTGCCACCCTTCCGAGACTTACGCTCCAAGACATAAAGGCTCAGCCCGAGACAATACCGACGGAGGAAATCACGGTGGGCAATATTCCTACGCTTGTGCATAAGATAAACAGCAACGGAATTGTCTATGTAAGCCTTTATTTTGATGCAAACGGCTGTACCGAAAATGAAATATCGGCGTTGTCGTTCGCAACCTCTCTTTTGGGCGAGCTTGCAACCGAAAAGCATTCGTCCGAGGAGCTTTTGACGCTTAAAAGAACTCTGTGCGGCAGCGTTTCAAGCACCGTTTCCTGCTATGAAAAGGACGGCAGCACGGACTGCTCCGCTTATTTCCACGTTAATTTCTCGGCGATGGAAAAGAACGTCGAAAAGGCGATACAGCTCATCGGCGAGGTGCTTACAACAACCGATTTCTCAAACGGCGAGGACGCTTTTTCGCTGCTCTGTCAAAACAGAATGGAAATGCTTCAGAGTATTCTTGTCGGCGGCTCACAGGTCGCAATGGGCAGAACTGCCGCACAGCTTTCAAAGGGCGGTGTGATTTCCGAGTGCAATTACGGCTTTGAATATTATAATTGGCTTAAAAATATGCAGGAAAATTGGTCGGCAGAGGAATTTTGCAAAAAAATCAACGCTCTGTTCAATAAAATAATTTGCCGTGAAAGGCTGACCGTCAGCGTAACGGGTACGCCCGAAAGCGTAGAAAAAATCGTAAACGAAATCGCAAGCACTCTCCCCGAAAAGTCAATCGGAGCACTCGACGGCAAAATTGAGCCGTGGGGATTGAGAAAAGAGGGAATTGCAATTCCGGCAGATGTTTCATTTGCGGTTATGACAGGCGATTTGCGAAAGCTCGGCAAGACGGCAGCAGGCAGCGTGTCCGTCGCAGGAAAAATCGTCAGCCTTAACTATTTGTGGACGGTTATTCGTATGCAGGGCGGCGCTTACGGTACGGGTATGGTCGTTCGCCCGTCGGGTACTGTTTCGTGCTATTCATACCGTGACCCGTCGGTTTCGGCTTCGCTTGATAGCTTCAAAAAAACGCCCGATTACCTTAGAAGTGTTGCAGATGCAAACAGCGACATAACAGGCTTTATTATCGGTACGGTTGCCGATTCACTTCCCGTTCTCACTCCGAGGGCAAAGGGTGCACTCGGCGACAGGCTCTATTTCAGAGGCGTCAGCGAAAAGGACAGAAAGACGAGAATGGAGCAGATTGTTTCCACTTCTCACAATGACTTGAAAGCGGTCGCAGAAAGCCTTGAGGAATGCTATAAGAATCCCGCCGTATGCGTTGTCGGTAACCGTGAACAGCTCGAAAAATGCAGCCTCGACACAATCCTTTCGGTTTAACAATAAATTAAATTTATTATGAATTGGCGGGCGACCGCATATTCAGCCTCCCTTGTGTAAAGGGAGGTGTCGAACGAACGTGAGGCGGAGGGATTGTAAGGTTGATTTTATATGATTTTATAAAATCCCCACGCTCCGTAGGGACAGGGCTCGCCCCTGTCCGTAATCCGCAAAAGTTGGTGCTTCGCACGAATTAAATTATATATCCAATGATGTAGGGCGGTGGCTTGCTGCCGCCGAGGAAATCAGCAAATATGTAACGACTAATGGTTGCTATCAAAATTGATAATATATGCGACCGTAGGGACAGGGCTCGCCCCTGTCCGTGAATGTGTATTTTATATCCCACTATGTAGGGCAGGGGCTTGCTCCTGCCGTGAAATCACATCAAATCAACGGTTGAAAAAATATTTTTATATTATACCATAGGGGCGAACTGTGTTCGCCCGTTTTTAATTTGCTATGAACCGACTGGCGACCGCAGGTCGCCCCTACGGGTTGTGGGTGTATTTTAATATGGTTTTTAGCCGAAAATTATCATGTTTTATCAACAATCTATAACGGCGGCAGCAAGCCACCGCCTTACGCTGTTGAATGTAATTTTCAATTCGTTCAAATCGCTAATTACTTTTTTAGTGGATTTTTTTCATGCTTAGCGGTATAATTAGCCCATAAAATCTGCGGAGGGATATAATGGAAATTAGGCACGCAACAAAACACGATGTTTCTGCAATTTCCGAGGTCGAGGCTAAATGCTTTCCGCCGTCGGAAGCGGCAAGCGAAAAAGCTTTTACAGGACGAGTTGAAAATTACGGAAATCATTTTTGGTTAATGTATGAAAGCGATAAATTGATTGCCTTTGTTGACGGCTTTGTGACTGACGAAAGCGATTTGACCGACGAGATGTTCGCAAATGCTGCAATGCACAATGAGAACGGTGCGTGGCAGATGATTTTCGGCGTGAACACGTTGCCCGAATATCGAAATAACGGATATGCAAGCGAGCTTCTTCGCCGTGCTGTTGATGAGGCAAGGGAGCAGGGACGCAAGGGCGTGGTTTTGACTTGCAAGGATAAGCTATTGCCGTTTTATGCAAGGCTCGGCTTTGTTGACGAGGGTGTGACCGATAAATCAACTCACGGAAACGCCGTTTGGCACCAAATGAGGATAATTTTTTAACGGTAATGCTTATATAATTTATCAAAAGTAATTAAAGATGAATAACAATAAAAGACCTCCCGTTTTTACAACGAGAGGTCTTTTGGAAACAGCTGATAATATTGATACGGTTTCAAATGGTTTCATTTGGTTTCACTTAAAAATGAAACCATAGCGGTGGAATTGAAACCATGCTGATCGGTTAGATAAATCAAAATTTATAGGTCTTTTCGCATGTATCTTGATGCATATTCCCGATACCCGTTCTTTGGATAAAATGAGTAAGACTCAAACCACTGTTCCTTAGGAGAACCAAGATGAACAAGCGAAACGGTAATACCTTGACTTCGCATTTCATTTTCCGCCGTTTGAAGGAGTTTTGTTCCTATTCCTTTATGCTTTTCAGACGCTTTCACATAAAGTCTGTGAAGAAAGGCTTCCGAGGGATTTCCTGTTTTGGAATATCCAATACAACCTATCACTCTGTCATCCTCATTGATTGCAACCCAAAACATATCTCCACTGTCAAAGTAGTTTTTGCGTATATCCAGCAAATCTTTGTTTATAGTGGGTTTTCTTCCGAGAGCATCTTTGGCCTGTAGAACCATAAAAATAAGGTCATCTCTGTATCTCTCTTCATAAAGCTTAATAATCACGCTTATCTCTCCGTAAAATTCAAGTACATAGAATGAATTATAGCACATCATTATAAAATTTACTATAATCAATAAGTCCGACGGTTTCGTATCAAAACCATCGGACTTATTTGGTCGGAGTGAGGTGACTCGAACACCCGGCATCCTGCTCCCAAACGAACCTATAAGGGCAATTTCCGCTAAAAATAACTTTTTCCGCCCCTTTCCGCTCGGAAAACCGCACTCTTCGGCACTCTTATGCCCACTGTTTCCGAGTGCTCCGAAACGGTAGGTGGTCTGTTATGTGGTCAACAGGGATTTATGCAGAATAATATGCACTACACGCCTTTCGTTATCACTCGAGAGGCAATTGCTTTTTATACGGTTATTATAACTCTGAATAACCCCTGATTCAAGTCAAAATTTGCACCGCAGTAGACAAAGAAATACAAGAACTCGCGAATGAAGAGTAGAGAAAATTTGGCTGATTAATATCCAATGTTATTTTAGCCGAGATTTTTGCCTTGAAGGCGAGAACTTTCACACAAAAAATTTAAAGCCCACCTATAATTTAATCATTTTGAGATATTTGATTAACTTGGACTTGACAAGCAACAAAATTGCAAATATAATATAATTGCATCATAACAGTAAAAATGAGCAAATTGGATTCAGGAGAAGATTGAAATGAGAACTTATGACTACAATAAAAAATGGCAACAACTTTTAACTCCCGAAATCGTGCCCATGCTTTCACAAATACACGAATTTAAAGGTGAACAGAACCTGTTTATTGAAGCGCAAAGTGATGCTCTTACACAACTTGTAGAAATTGCAAAGATACAAAGTACGGAAGCTTCCAACAAAATTGAAGGAATCTTTACTTCTGATGAACGCTTGAAAAAACTCGTAACAAACAAAACAACCCCAAGGTCTCGCAACGAGCAAGAGATTGCAGGCTATAGAGATGTGCTTTCAACCATACACGATAGTTATGAATTTATACCAGTCCGTCCTTCCATCATATTGCAATTGCATCGTGACTTGTATAAGTTCAGTGGTAAATCTATTGGCGGCGCATATAAAAATGCGGATAATGTGATTGCAGAAGAAGATAACGAAGGTAATCGTTTCGTAAGATTCCAACCGATACCTGCTTGGGAAACACCGAAGTCTATTGAAGCTTTGTGTGATGCGTTTGATGATGCAATAGCCAGAAACGAAGCGGATCCGTTGCTTATCATTCCGATGTTTATTCTCGACTTCCTTTGTATCCATCCGTTTAACGATGGCAACGGAAGAATGAGCCGACTGCTGACACTGCTCCTACTCTATCGTGCAGGTTATATTGTAGGTAAATACATTAGTATCGAAAAGGTTATAGAAACAACCAAAGACACCTATTACGAAGCATTGCAAAGCAGCTCACAGGGGTGGCACGAAGAAGAAAATGATTACGCACACTTCGTTAGATATATGTTAGGTGTAATTTTATCAGCATATCGTGACTTTTCCTCTCGTGTCAGAGTGCTTACAACAAGCGGAATGTCGAAACCTGACCGTATACGAGAAATCATCAAGGATACTCTCGGCAAAATTACAAAAACAGAAATTATGCAAAAATGCCCTGATATCAGTCAGGTGACCGTTCAAAGAACTCTAAATGATCTTATTAAAAACGGTGACATTATAAAAATCGGTGGCGGACGTTATACGTCTTATATTTGGAACAGGGAGAAAGAATAATGATTACAGGTGAACTTAAAAATAAAATCGATAGCTTGTGGGATGTTTTTGCCGCAGGCGGTCTCGTAAATCCTTTGGATGTTATCGAGCAGATTACGTATCTTATGTTTATACGTGACCTCGATGATTCGGATAATCTCCGTGCAAAAGAGAGCGCTATGCTCGGTCTTCCTTACAAGAGCATTTTTGCGGGCGAGGTTACCATCGGCGAACGTAAAGTTGACGGCAGTCAGTTAAAATGGTCGGTATTCCGTGATTTTCCTGCCGGCAAAATGTATTCCACTATGCAGGAATGGGTGTTCCCATTTATTAAAAATCTTGATGGTAAAAAAGACAGTGCTTATTCCAAATATATGGACGACGCAATCTTTAAGCTTCCCACCCCGCTCCTGCTTTCCAAAGTAGTTGATTCCTTAGATGAAATCTATGCACTTATGGCAAAAGAACAGAATAAGGACGTTCGCGGAGATGCATACGAATATCTTCTCAATAAAATTGCACAATCGGGTCTTAACGGTCAGTTCCGTACTCCGCGCCATATTATTAAAATGATGGTGGAGATGATGCAGCCCAAAGCAGATGACGTGATTTGCGATCCTGCGTGTGGTACAAGCGGATTTTTGGTAACCGCAGGAGAATATCTGAAAGATAATCTCAAGGAAGAAATTTTCTTTAACAAGCAGAAAAAAGACCACTATATGAACCATATGTTCTTCGGTTACGATATGGATCGTACTATGCTTCGTATCGGTGCGATGAATATGATGACTCATGGCGTGGAACATCCGTTTATTGAGTACCGCGACAGCCTTTCCGACCAAAATCCCGATAAGGACAAGTATTCCCTTATTCTCGCCAACCCGCCTTTCAAAGGAAGTCTCGATTATGATACCGTTTCAACCGACCTTTTGAAAGTATGCAAAACCAAGAAAACAGAACTGCTTTTCTTGGCGCTCTTCCTTCGTATGCTTCGTATAGGTGGGCGATGCGCTTGTATCGTTCCCGACGGCGTATTGTTCGGCTCCTCCACCGCCCACAAGGCAATTCGCAAAGAAATTATTGAAAACAACCGCCTTGAAGCTGTCATCTCAATGCCCAGCGGTGTTTTCAAACCTTACGCAGGTGTATCTACAGGCATTCTAATTTTCACCAAAACAGAACACGGTGGAACTGATAAAGTTTGGTTTTACGATATGAAGGCTGATGGTTTTAGCCTTGACGATAAGCGCACAGAGATAAAAGAAAACGATATTACCGATATTATCGCGCGTTTCCACAATCTCGAAGCTGAAGAAGGCAGAGAAAGAACCGAAAAATCCTTCTTTGTTCCTAAGGATGAGATTGTCGGTAACGATTATGACCTTTCTATCAACGAGTATAAAAAGACCGAGTATGTCCCCGTAGAATACCCCTCAACTGCCGAAGTTATGACAGATTTACACGAGTTGGAGATGCAGATTACGGCAGGTCTTGCCGAACTGGAGGAAATGCTTTAATGGCGAAAAAGAAAGATAAATCGCAAATTATCAATAATATTCAGGAATTGAATCTTGAAATTGATTACGATAAGCTTGCACAAGCGATAGTTAAAGCAAAGCAAATCGAAGAAGAAAACGCAGCTAAGAAAAAAGCAGCGGATTTAGAAGAATGGAAAAAGATCCTTGGTGTAAATAAACACGAAGATAAAAAGGGAATCAAAAAGAAGATTTATGTGTTTTGCAATGATGTAAAAGTGTTCTTTAACCTAATCTTCTTTTCGAAGAAAAAGAAAGTCCGAGTTTCAATGACAGGTGCTTTTATGCAAAGCATTACAGCTACATTCTTTCACTTAATAAAGGTTATGCTTTGGATACTGTCGCTGGCATTTATCAGCGTTTGCATTTATCATGGGAATATGGCTTTTGGCCTTTTAAATTATGTATACTACATAGGTTTTGCAATAATTGCTTTTATGTTGGCAAGTATTTTCAGACTAATGGCCATTGAAACTGAACAAATAACAGATAGAGAACGTGTTCTTGGAATTTTCACTGCGGTAATGTCCGTAATACCTATGATAGAAATTATAGTTTCCTTCTTCAAGGAGGTGGGATGATGGCAAGATTAGGTGATATTTGTGAAGTATTGAATGGTTATGCATTTAAAAGTGAGAAGTATACTTCATCAGGTGTTCGAATAATTAGAATTGCCAATGTGCAAAAGGGTTATATCGAAGACACGGCTCCCGCTTTTTATCCGATTGATACTACTGATATTGAAAAATACACTCTATATGAAGATGATTTGTTAATTTCCCTTACGGGCAATGTTGGTAGAGTTGCACTATTAAAAAAAGAATTTCTTCCTGCAGCACTTAATCAACGAGTTGCTTGTTTAAGACTTAAAGATAGTGCTCAATATGATAAATCATTCCTATATTGTTTTTTGAACTCTGATTATTTTGAAAATAAATGCATCCAATCTGCCAAAGGTGTCGCTCAAAAAAATATGAGTATCGAATGGTTAAAGGAATATCAAATCCCAAATTTAAGTTTAGTGGAACAAAAAGAAATAGCGGCCGTTCTTAATAAAATATCAGAATTAATTTCTGCACGAACAATGCAACTTTCAAAAATGGACATGTTTGTAAAATCCCGATTTATCGAACTGTTCGGTGATCCTGTAAGTAATAGCATGGGGCTTCCGACCGAACCAATGACTACGGTTTGTACGATAATAGACGGAGATCGTGGTAAGAACTATCCCAAGCAGGACGAGTTTTCAGACACGGGATACTGCCTATTCTTAAATGCAAAAAACGTAACAGCTACGGGTTTTTCCTTCGAAAACCGCATGTTCATCACTAAAGAAAAAGATGACGCCCTTCACAACGGCAAACTGGAACGCGGCGATGTAGTACTAACGACAAGAGGAACCCTTGGGAATTTGGCGTTTTATGACGACAGTGTCCCGTTTGAAAATGTACGCATCAATTCCGGCATGGTTATACTACGCATGAAAAAAAGCGTAATGACAGAGGTTTTCTTTATGGAGCAATTTAAGCTACAGCTTCAATCCATAAAGGGAAAGATCGCCAGCGGATCTGCACAGCCTCAGCTCCCAATATCCACCATGAACAAAATAAGGATATTGCTTGCGCCAATGGCTCTGCAGGAGCAGTTTGCGGCCTTCGTCGAACAGACCGACAAATCAAAACTTTGTGGTAATATGGAGGCGGCAGCATGATGGAGAAAATCAGATTAGGTGATATTGCAACGACGATCACAAAAGGAACAACTCCCACAACCATTGGATTTCCGTTTGTTGATACGGGCATAAACTTTGTGAAGATTGAAAGCATCGATGAAGCTGGCAATTTCCTGCCAGATAGGTTTGCACATATTACTGACGAGTGCAACAGAAAACTTGGCCGCTCAATATTGGAAGAGAATGATATATTATTCTCCATTGCAGGGGCAATCGGTAGAACCGCCATTGTGCCTAAAAGCATATTACCAGCGAATACAAATCAAGCATTGGCTATAATCCGTATTCCATCAAATGCAATTAACCTACAGTTCGTGTTGTACGCTTTGCAATCACGGGCAGTAGCGGAGCAGTCAGAGAAGCAAAAACAAGGCGTAGCGCAACTGAACTTATCCCTGAAAAACATTGCGGATATACAAATACCGCTTGCTTCAAGCGAAAAGCAGGCCGAAATTGTAAGAATACTCGAAGCTTTAGATGTCACAATCGAGCAGCGTAATGAACAAATCAAACTTATTGATCAGCTCGTCAAGTCCCGATTTATCGAACTGTTTGGTGACATCGTGCTTAATCCGTTTGGTTGGGAAAAAGATTACCTTGGTGTAGTTTGCGATGTCCGGGATGGGACACATGATTCCCCACATTACCACAGTGCCGGCTTTCCCCTTGTAACATCAAAGAATGTAACTGGCGGAGAAATAGATTTAACGGATTGTTCTTTGATAAGCGAAGCGGATTTCAATAAAATAAACGAGAGGTCTAAGGTCAACATGGGCGATATTATAATGCCCATGATCGGTACGGTTGGGAAACCTGTTATTGTTAACGTAAAGCCAGACTTCGCTATAAAGAACGTATCGCTCATTAAGTTCACGGACGATTCGAGAGTGTTAAACACCTTCATTCGTTCTCTATTGCAGTCTGATTACTTTGATGATGCCGTTTTGAGCAAGGTTAGAGGGGGAACGCAAAAATTTATTTCTCTTGGTGATATTAGAAAACTTGTTGTCATTGTGCCCCCAATGGAGCTTCAGGAGGAGTTTGCGGCCTTCGTTGAACAGACCGACAAATCAAAATTGGCAATTCAGCAAAGTCTTGAAAAACTCGAGACGCTCAAAAAAGCATTAATGCAACAATATTTCGGATAAAAGGAGAGATACAGATGAACTTTACACCCAATTTACCAAGTATTGAAATTCCTAAAAATTATAATTTAGCTGATTGGAAATATGAAATTCTCCAAGAACAAAACGAAGAATTTCAATCAGATTTATCAGACGATCTCGATGTTTGCGTAGCTTTGACTTCATTTGGTCAAAGTATGATTATGCAAGTGGATGACATAGGATATCAAACCCCTGATATGCTGTTTTTTACGGTTATATAAATGGAAACAAGGCGCAACTAATACAACATTCGTCACAACTGAATTTTATGTTAATGACGGTAAAAAAAGAAGAACCCGACAGACCGCCAAGAAGGATTGGTTTTATTACCGATGACGAAGAATAACAAGATATATGCAAGTCAGTCTACAGAAATACAAAAAAAGGAAGGTTTATTATCATGGAAGAAATTAAAAATGCAACTATCTCTATCAATTTAATAGAAGGAAATATTGTTATCTCTGGTTCTGAAGATTTCGTAGAAAAGAATATGGAAACTGTATTCTCGTTTGTTGAGCGTGCGAATACAAGTGTTTATACTACAAATAAAACAGTACTTCCCAAAGAGGATATTAAGAAAGAAACCGATGATATAAAGGTAGATAATATCGATCAATCGAGTGAAAAAGACAAATACAAAAAGCTTGGCATTTATAGTGTTGATTCTGAGGATGGTACCATTTCGATTCATAGAAAAATACCGGGTAGTAATAATGCTGAGAAAATGAAAAATGTAGCCCTTATTGTACTATATGAGAAGGGCGAACCCGTCCAAGGTTCGACTCTTAAAGCACTTTGTGAAAAACAAGGTTGTTGGGATAAGAATAATTCTGCCGCAATTTTCGAGCGTGAGATAAAACTATTTATTAAAAAGAAGATATCTGCTCAAAAATGGACAATCGCTCTCACAATTGACGGCGAACAAGCGGCTATTGAATTAATGGAGGGCATGGCAAATGACAAGAAGTGATATTCAAAAAGTTTTGACGACAGTATACCCAGCAGAACTTGTTGATTCCATGCTGACAAGCTATGAGAACGCTCTTACCGAATATAAAAAAGAGCATTGGCAATATTTCGGCAATGAAATCGGACAATTTGTTGAGGTCGCTCGTCGTATGATTGAATATCAACTTGATAATCGATATACCCCCTTGGCGGATAAACTTGCCAATTTCAACGAAAAAATCCTTACTGCGTGGGAAAATTATGACTCAAAAGTATCTGAAGTATATCGCATAGTTATTCCAAGGTGTCTTTATTCAATGTATTGCCTTCGCAATAAACGAGGAATGATACATAAAAGTCATATTGATCCCAACAAAATGGATGCATCTGTATTACTGAGCAATACAAAATGGGTTCTTGCGGAAATATTCCGTCAAGTTTCTACAATGTCATTTGAGAAAACCGAAGAAATTGTTAACTCTATTATGTGTAAAGAATCTTCGATTGTTTGGGATACAGGTAATTGTTTGCGCATTTTAGATACTAAAATGAGTTGTAAAAACAAGGTGCTATGCCTTTTGTATATGAAGGACTCTCAAACAGATACGGATTTACAAAAATCTACTGAATACAAAAATGCGACAGAATTTAAGCGCGTATTAAAAGCGCTTCACAAAGAAAAACTCATAGAGTATTTTGATTCTAAGTGTATGCTTTCTCCTACAGGCTTAATAGAGGCTGAATCTTTATTGACAAGATAAGTGGTGGTGATACAATGACCAACTTTGATTTTTTGACAAAGGACAAGCAATTTGAAACCTTTTCGGGCATTGCAGTAACGGCGGAAAAGACGTTACATATTGACTTGTCTACCTGTATTATAAACTGCCGCAGGGCAATGGAAATGGCTGTTAAATGGATGTATTCCGTTGACAGTTCTCTTGTCATGCCTTGGCAGGACACTTTGGTGAGTCTTATGAACACTGAAGAGTTTCGCGATATTGTTGGCAACGACATTTGGCGAAGAATGGATTTTATTCGCCGTGTCGGCAACAATGCTGTGCATACGGGTAAAAAGGTCACCGAAGAACAAGCTACGCTTTGCCTTGAGAACCTCTATATCTTTATGGATTTCGTTGCTTGTTGCTATGCCACAGAATATGAGCAGGGCACATTTAATCCCGAACTACTGAAAGAAACTCCAACCGAAACAGTTCCTGTGGTTGCAGTACCCGATATTGATCTTGAAGCCTTGATAGCAGAGAATGCGGCACTTAAGGCAGAACTTACCGCTCGTCGTGAAGAAAAGCAACAGACTTACGTTCCGAAGCCTCTTGATATTTCTGAGTATAAGACGAGAAAAATCTATATTGATTTTATGCTTCAAGACGCCGGATGGATAGAGGGAAAAGATTGGATTAATGAATATGAACTCCCTGGTATGCCTAACAAATCAGAAGTTGGCTTTGCCGATTACGTTCTTTTCGGCGATGACGGCAAACCTCTTGCGATGCTTGAAGCAAAACGCACCTGTGTAGACGTATCCAAAGGCAGACAGCAGGCAAAACTGTATGCAGACCTTTTGGAGAAAAAGTTTGGCCGTCGCCCTGTCATTTTCCTTTCTAACGGATTTGACACTCGCATTGCGGATAATCTTTATCCCGAGCGCAAGGTAGCAACCATTTATTCCAAACGCGACATTGAAAAGATGTTCAATCTGCAAACGATGCGGACAAGCCTTGCCCACGTGGTTGTAGATAAAAATATTGCCGGTCGTTATTATCAAGAAGGCGCCATTAAAGCTGTTTGCGATAGCTTTGACAAGAAAAATCGCAGAAAAGCACTGCTTGTTATGGCAACGGGTTCTGGTAAAACGAGAACGGTTATTGCTCTTTGCAAAGTATTGCTCGAGCACGGCTGGGTTAAGAATATTCTTTTCCTTGCCGACCGCAACTCCCTTGTTACGCAGGCAAAGCGTAGTTTTGTAAATCTTCTGCCCGATTTATCGGTAACCAATCTCTGTGAAGAAAAAGATAACTATACCGCGCACTGCGTTTTCTCAACCTATCAGACAATGATGAATTGCATTGATTCCGTTAAGGATGAAAAAGGAAAACTCTTTACCTGCGGTCATTTTGATTTGGTTATTTGCGATGAGGCGCACCGCTCCATTTACAACAAGTATCGTGATATATTTAATTATTTCGACGCACCTTTGGTGGGTCTTACCGCTACTCCCAAAGACGAAATCGACAAGAACACCTATGAGGTGTTTGAACTCGAAAACGGTGTTCCTACATACGGTTATGAACTTGCCGATGCAGTAAAAGACGGCTTCCTCGTTGATTTTATGTCTGTAGAAACCAAACTCAAGTTCATTGAGGAAGGTATCGTTTATGATGACTTATCCGATGAAGACAAAGAGGAGTATGAAGCCACTTTTGCCCGTGACGGCGAGTTACCCGATAAAATCGGTTCTTCTGCACTTAACGACTGGATTTTCAATGAGGATACCATTAAAGAGGTTCTGAACGTACTGATGACTAACGGAATTAAAATTGATTACGGTCAGAAGATAGGCAAGACTATTATTTTTGCAAAAAATCATCGTCACGCCGAGAAAATTTTCGAAGTGTTCAATAAAGAATATCCGCATCTCAATGGCTTTGCAAAGGTGATTGATAACAAGATCAACTATGCTCAGAGTGCAATTGATGAATTTTCTGACCCCAAGAAACTTCCGCAGATTGCAATCTCGGTTGATATGTTGGATACCGGTATTGATGTGCCCGAATGTTTAAATCTCGTATTCTTTAAAAAGGTTATGAGTAAGGCGAAGTTCTGGCAGATGATAGGTCGCGGAACACGTCTTTGCCCCGGATTAATTAACGGCGAAGATAAGAAAATGTTTTATATCTTTGATTTCTGCGGTAACTTTGAATTTTTCCGTATGGGCGGTAAAGGAAGGTCTGCCAATCAAATTGCTTTGCAAGGTGCCATTTTCAACCTTAAAGCGCAGATGGCCTTTAAGCTTCAAGATTTAGCATATCAAACTGAAGAGTTAATTGCTTTCCGTAAAAAACTTGTGGATGATATGGTACGCAAGGTGAAGGAGCTTAATAAGGAAAATTTCGCTGTTCGTCAACATCTTAAATACGTTGAATTATATGCAAATGTAGACAATTACACCGCCCTATCCTATGAGGATACATTAATTATTGCAGACGAACTTGCACCGCTTATTATTCCTGATGAAGATGATCCTAAAGCCATGCGTTTCGACGCCTTGATGTATGGTATTGAACTTGCATATCTTGCAGGAAAGAAATATAACAAGGCACGCAGTGACTTATATAAAAAGGTTGCAGGAGTTGCGAGTGTTGCAAACATTCCCGAAATTATGGTGCAATCAGAACTCATCAACAAAATTTTGCATACGGATTATGTAGATACTGCTGGCATTAATGAGTTCGAGCACGTCCGCAAATGTTTGAGAGATTTAATTAAATATATCCCCTACAATGGAACTATATATCACACCAATTTTGATGATGAAATTCTTTCAATCGATTGGAATGAATCGGAACTTGAAAACGATGACCTTAAAAATTATAAGGCCAAAGCGGAGTTTTACGTTCGTCAGCATCAGGATAATGCAGTTATTGCAAAACTAAAGTCAAACGTTCCGTTAAGCTCGGCTGATGTTAAAGTATTGGAAGAAATTTTGTGGAGCGAAGTCGGCACCAAAGCGGACTACGAGGCCGAGTTTGGTGAAAAGCCTCTCGGCGAATTTGTTCGCGAAATTGTAGGTCTTGATATGAGCGCCGCAAAAGAAGCATTCGCAAAGTACCTGAACGATGTAAATCTTGATTCGAGACAGATTTATTTCGTTAATCAGATTGTTGAATATATCGTTCACAACGGCCTAATGAAAGATTTGTCCGTATTACAGGAATCTCCCTTCACCGATAAGGGCAGTGTCGTGGAAGTATTCACCGACCTCACCGTTTGGATGGGAATTCGCAAGATTATCGAACAGGTTAATGCAAATGCAGTAGCAGCGTAAAAAAAGGGAGGAAAAAAATGAATTCTAATTGGCGTAATAGACCAACAACAATAGATGAGGTTCCCAGAACAATCAACTGGATTATTGCAATTGATGAGAGCGGAAGTTCCGATTTAAAATTCATCAAAAGAGCTGTTAAAGAGGGGCGAGATATCGGTGATGGAGACAGACAGTTTACCGTGACAGCTTGTGCAATTAAGACTGATGATTTTGAATCATCAAGAGACCTTGTAATGCAAGTGAAAAACAAGTATTGGGAAAACGCTCTATATAATTATAAAGGAACTCAAAAACGTATTTGTTTTCATTCCAAAGATATACGCGGAAAAAGAGGTGCATTTAATCCGGATTTAATAGATTATTCGTCTTTTATCGCTGATATAAGCGATATGATGAAAAATGTGCCGATGCACCTTTTCTCTGCAAATATTGATAAACAAAAGCATGTTGAAAAATATGTTTTTCCTGCCGACCCATATGATTTGTGTATGAATTTTGTTCTTGAAAGATTGATGTGGAATATGCGTGATTCTGATACTTGTTATATTATTTTAGAATCACGCGGAAAAAAAGAAGATAAAGTATTATTAAATAAAATCAAGCATCTTATTGATCATGGAAATAATATGAATCCTTCATCAACTTTTTCAAAAATCAAAGGAGTATATTTTAATCCTAAATGGTGTCACACGGCGGATGATAAAAAATCGTATTGGGAATTAGAATTAGCAGATTTATGTGCTTTCCCAATACACAAATACTTAGCATATGGAACTGCAGATCCTGCGTTTGATGTTTTGAAAAGTAAAATTTGCGGATTCCCCAATTATTACGGGAAAGGGCTAAAATCATTTCCTTTAAAATAAAAAAAGCCGCAAAAAGCGGCTTTCGTTTGCTCAATGCAAACCCCAGAAAGATTTCTCTTTCACTTATATTATAACCAAGGGCCTAAGATTTGTCAACAATTCAAATTTGGCAATTCGAAAAAACATTTACTCTCTATTTATTTCATATGTTTTAATAATTTTAGCAAAATAATGGATATGGATACATGTTCTATTAATAACCGCAGAATAAAAGTATTAGCGTCGTTTAAATGCGGCGCTTTTGCTTTTGTGTTTGAAAAAAGCTAGACTTGTAAGAAGTGTTGTGATATGTATTTGTGTTACAAAAGGAGGTGCAATACAAATGACAACAGTTGAAGATTTATACTACGGCAACATCAGTCCGCACGAAAGGTATATCAAGCGAGGGACGAGAGCGGACAAACTCGTCAAACTGATATGCAAAAACGAAGAAGAACTCAATTCAGGAATTACAGAAAAACCAAAAGAAATATTTAATAAATTCACCGACTGCCAAAAGGAGCTGAGTGACATAACAACCCGTCAGGCCTTTGCCGACGGGTTCAGCTTGGCAGTGCAGATTATGGTTGAAGTTATGAGCCGCACAGAAATGGAAGAGGAAATGTAATTCTTCTCTGCCGTGGGCGTGGTAAAACACCGCGCCCTTTACCTTTTGCAAAAATCGTGTAAAATAGGGTTGACTCTGACGCAGCGTTATAGTGTATACTTCAATTCGTGAGGTGAAGATATGAAATTACAAATCAAAGAATTTGCCGTGCTTACCAGCGTCAGCGTGCGAACTCTGCATTACTACGACGAGATCGGATTACTCAAGCCGAGTTTTGTGGACGAGCAAAACGGTTACCGTTTTTATGACGAAACATCGCTGGAACGAATGCAGGAAATTTTGTTTTACCGTGAGTTGGATTTTTCGCTGAAAAGCATCGGGGAGATTCTTGCCTCGCCGAACTACGATAAGCAAAAAGCGTTTGCCGAGCAGAAACGGTTACTGACCATCAAGAAAGAACGGTTGGAACGGCTGATTGCAGCGCTGGAACAAGCGGAAAAAGGAGGAATCACAATGAGTGCTTTTGACAACAGCGAATACGAAACCGTCCGTCAGCAGTACGAGGATGAGGCAAAACAGCGTTGGGGCGGCACTGATGCCTACAAGGAGAGTCTGGCAAAGACTGCCGGATACTCCAAAGAACAATGGAGCGATGCGCTCGGCGGTATGAATGGAATCTTTGCTGAGTTTGCGGATTGCAAGAATTGCGGAGAGAGTGTCGACAGCGATACTGCGCAAAGACTCGTGAAGAAGTTGCAGGACTATATTACCGACCATTTTATCACTGCACTGATGAAATCTTAGCAGGTCTCGGTCAGATGTACGTAGGCGACGTGCGGTTCAAGAACAACATTGACAAATGCGGCGAAGGTACTGCGGAATTTGTTTCCGAAACCATCAAAATCTATTGCACGAAATAATACCAAACGCCATCGTAAATTTCGGTGGCGTTGAGCCTTTTACGGATTAAAATCTACACCGCAGAAAACAAAGAAAACAGTATTCCCAGAAACGGATGAAATATTCACCGGGCAACTTAAAACCTTGACAAAACTTTCGCGGTGTGTTATACTGCAAACAGTTAAGGACAACTGAATAAGTAAAATCCAATTTTGAGTTTCGGACTCGCACTTACATAATTACCGATGCAGATCAGCATCGGGATTGAGTGCGGGTCTTTTTGTTTTGCAAAACAGCAGTCCCCTACATAACACGGCGAAAAATCGTGTGAATTTAACAGGAGGAAAAACCAATGAAAGAATCTGTTTACACCGCTTATGAGGATCTGCCGTTGTTCCTTAATGCT
>OIZX01000028.1_pt1 | contig 115416 bp, 106 predicted proteins | sample 1588621 | NCBI WGS metagenome assembly OIZX01 (sample SAMN03283276) | human gut metagenome | biome: human-associated habitat; material: feces | host: Homo sapiens | place: Peru | collected 2012 | reverse complement strand
CGATAAACAGCCTTATCTTGTGGATTTTGGTTGAATTTATAGGGCTTGAAAGCCTGTTTGCGAAAATTCTCACTTCTTTTGTAGTAGCATTTTATAGCTTTTTCGCAAGGAAAATTTTGATTTATGACAAAATTTAAAGGGGTTTCAATTTTTCGCGTAGATTTGATTTCACGCGAATTTCACACACAAAGCACTCAAAATTCACGCTTTTGCCTTTTTATGCAAAATTTTATGTAAAATCTTACGCAAAGGCTTGAATTTCATTCTAAAAAAGCCTTAAATTTCGCTTTTAAAACTTAAATTCCACACCAAAGAACCTTAATTTTCACTCCAAAAAATTTTAAATCCACTCTAAAAAAGATCAAAAATCAAACTCAAAGCCTTGAATTTTACTCAAATTCACGCTAAATTCCACAAAATTTAAGGCATTTAGCAAATCATAAGCAAATTTTCGCTACAATGCCTTAAATTCAACACAAGGATACACGATGAAAACTCTACACAAACTCACTCTGGCGGCGGCTTTGTGCGTGGCAAGCGCGCCTGCTTTGGAGTTTAGCGAGCTAGGACACAAATCTCTGTCTATGGGTAGCACGGGCGTTGCTCTTAAAAACAACCCCTACGCGATTTTCTACAACCCCGCATTAAGCGCGGCAAGCCCTGCCACACGGCTAGGATACGGGCTAAACGGCTCTTTTGCGGAGAAAAACATACTCCAAGTTTTCAACTACGACTTAAACAAAGTGCGCTATGAAGACATAGGGGCGTTTAACGAGTTGCTGAAAGACAACTTTGTCAATATCAAGTTAAGCGGTGCGGTAGCGTTTAAGCTCCCTGACATTTTGCCTTACGGGCAGCTTTCTGTGGGCTTTGCGCAAAGTGTGTATGCAGTAGCAAATTTCACGGGCGAGCTGAAAATGCCTACTAACATAGGCGAAGCTATTAGCATTGCAACGGGCGCGGCAAAGCCCGTTACGCTCAATATGCGCCGTGTTGATATTATGGAAATCCCCGTTTCTTACGCCATTTCAAACGAAACGCCCATCGGGCAAGTAAGCGTTGGTGCGGCGGTGAAATTTATGAACGCATCGAGCAAGCTCACTAACAAGCCTTTGGGCGTCAATGACAACAAAGATGATGTTTTAAATGATGTTAAGGATACACTCAAAGGCTCAGGCGCGACAAGTGCGAGCAATGTGGGCTTGGATTTAGGCGTGGTGTATAGCCCTATGGATTTGGGGTTGAGCGTGGGTTTGAGCGCGAAAAACCTGAACGCGCCAAAGTTTAAATTCGGCGAAAACGGCGAGCTGAAAATCAAACCGCAAGCTAGACTTGGCGCAGCGTGGGAGCTGGGCGAGATAGTGAGTATCGCTGGGGACATTGACTTGACGAACAACGAGCTTATCAGCGCGAGCAAAGAAGCGAAAAAGCAAACTTCGCAAAAAATCGGCATAGGCGCGGCTGTGGATATGATGTTTTTCGGCGCAAGGGCTGGCGTGGCAAAGGACTTGCGACAGGACAACGGGGCGATTTTATCACTCGGGCTTGGCTTTGGCTTTTTGGACATAGGCGCGGCTGTGGCGACAAAGACTTCAAAGGTGGAAAACACAAGCTATCCACGCTACTTTGCCATCACTGTTGGCGGCGGGTTTAGTTTTTAGGGGTTTAACTTAAAAAGGCGTGGCGGCTTTGTCATACGACAAATCTGTCATACTGAGCGTAGCGAAGTATCCATAAATTTAAAGTTGTGTCTAAAATTCTATGGATTTTTCGCTTTATGAAACACGAGAAACGGATTGTGAAAACGGAATTTGCGTGGATTTTTCGCTTTCTATCGAAACCTCAAAATGACAAAACCAACCTTGTTATACTGAGCGTAGCGAAGTATCCACGCTCCGCAGTTTGCGGAGTAGGTTGAGTTTAAATTCAGCCTTAAATTTAAAGTGCGGATTGCATTTTTAAGGTGTGGATTTTTCGCCTTTTTACAAAAGGCTCAAAATGACAAAATTTAGCCCAAAGCTATGCAAATTTAGGGCTTTTATCTTTGAAAGCTCACTCAAAATGACAAATTCGAGTGTAGCGCAAAGTCTCAAATTTAAAAAAAGAGATTTTTCGCTACGCTCAAAATGACAAAACCAACCTTGTCATACTGAGCGAAAGCGAAGTATCCATAATTTAAAACAGCTCGCAAGGACAAAATGCGTAAAATTTTGTGTAAAATTTGATTTTAAGGGCGAAATTCAACCAAATTTCACAAAAAATTTGACAAAAAAGCAAAAATCTGCAAAAATTTCAAGCTTTTTTGCAAAAAAATGCTAAAATTCAAGCTAAATTAAGTTTGACAAGCTACAATTACACGAAAATTTGACAAAGGAAAAGGGCTTGAAATCTTTATCAAAGGCAAGACACTGAAAGAACTTATCGCCTACAAGGGCGCAAACGGACAGGTATTTGACACGCAAAGCGTAAATTTAGGCATTGTAGGCGAAAATTTAGCCGCAAACGCCTTAAATGTAAAGCAAGCTAGCTCACAAAGCCATACAAAAGAGCATTCACAAAGTGATGAGTGCGATAAAAGTGCGTCAAAACAAGCTTTACAAGGCAAAAGCTCATCAAAAAACGCCATAAATTCAGCCCAAAAAGACATTTTAAAAAACGCAAATGCCGAAAATTCGTGCGCCACAAGCACGCAAGACGAGCTAAACGCCCAAAATTTAAGCCCCATTTACTTTGACGGCTCACAAGAATGCCTAGAAGTGTTGCGCCACAGCTGTGCGCACCTTATGGCACAAGCGATAAAAGCCCTTTACCCTGAGGCTAAATTTTTCGTAGGTCCCATCATCGAGGACGGCTTTTATTATGATTTTCGCGTGAGTGAAAAGTTAAGCGATGAGGATTTGCCAAAGATTGAAGCAAAGATGAAAGAATTTGCAAACGCTAGGCTTGAAATTTCGCGTTATGAGCTTGACAAAAGCGAGGCAGTGGCTAAATTTAAAGATGATGATTTAAAGCAAGAGGTGCTTTTAAGGATACCTGATGGCAAGGTTGGCATTTATAGGCAGGGCGATTTTGAGGACTTGTGTCGCGGTCCGCATTTGCCAAATACCAAATTCTTGCAGTTTTTCAAGCTCACGCGCATTGCGGGGGCTTATTTGGGCGGCGATGAAAAAAGAGAAATGCTCACGCGCATTTACGGCACAGCCTTTGCGGACAAAGAGAGCTTAAAAGAGCATTTACGCATTTTAGAAGAGGCGAAAAAACGCGACCATCGCAAGCTTGGCACACAGCTTAAACTCTTTCATTTTGACGAGCAAATCGGCGGAGGCTTGCCGCTGTGGCTAAGTAACGGGGCTAGAATGCGCTCAAAATTAGAGCATATCTTGTATAAAGTCCATAGAATTCGAGGCTATGAACCTGTTCGCGGACCTGAAATCCTTAAAGCTGAGGCGTGGAAAATCAGCGGACACTACGCAAACTACAAAGAAAATATGTATTTTACGCAAATTGATGAGCAAGAGTATGGCATAAAGCCGATGAACTGCGTAGGACACATAAAAATTTATCAAAGCGAAGTGCGAAGTTACCGCGATTTGCCGATAAAGTATTTTGAGTATGGCGTGGTGCATCGCCACGAAAAAAGTGGGGTTTTGCACGGGCTGTTTCGCGTGCGTGAATTCACACAAGATGATGCGCATATCTTTTGTATGCCAAGCCAAATCAAACCGCTTGTGCTTGAAATTTTAGACTTTGTTAGCTCACTAATGCGCGCTTTTGACTTTGAGTATGAAATGGAAATCTCCACAAAGCCTGAAAAAGCCATAGGAAATGATGAAATTTGGGACAACGCCACAAGGGCTTTAAAAGAGGCTTTGGACGAACAAGGGCTTAAATACGGCATTGACGAGGGCGGCGGGGCTTTTTATGGACCAAAGATAGACATAAAAATCACAGACGCCTTAAAGCGCAAATGGCAGTGCGGGACTATACAAGTGGATTTTAATTTACCCGAACGCTTTGAGCTTGAATACACCGCAAGCGATAACACCAAACTACGCCCCGTAATGCTTCACCGCGCGATTTTGGGTAGCTTTGAGCGCTTTATCGGCATTTTGACAGAGCATTGCGCGGGTGAGTTTCCGTTTTTCATCGCGCCTACGCAAGTGGGCATAGTGCCAATAGCTGCAAATCATCAAAACTACGCCAAAGAAATTTACGCTGAGCTTTTAAATTTGGGTGTAGATAGTGAAATTTATGATAAAAATGAGAGTTTGAGTAAGAAAATCCGCACCGCCGAGCAGCAAAGGCTGCCGATGATTATCGTTTTGGGCGATGAGGAGCTTTCGCAAAAAAGCGTTGCCTTGCGCGACCGCAGGGCTAAAATACAAAAAAACCTTTCTTTGAAAGAGTTTTTAAATTTCGTAAAGGACAAACTAAATGAGGTGCGTTTTTGAGTAGGGATAAAGAAGTGCTGCTCAACAAAGAGATACGAGCGAGGGAGCTTCGCTGCATAGGCGATGACGGCGAGGCTTTTGGGATTTTAAGTCGCGATGAGGCTTTAAAGCTAGCAAGCAGCAAGGGGCTTGATTTGGTTTTAATCGCCCCTGAGGCAAAGCCACCTGTGGCAAAGGTAATGGACTTTGGCAAATTCCGCTATCAGCAGGAAAAAAAGCAAAAAGAAGCGAAAAAAAAGCAAAAGGTTATCGACATTAAGGAAATCAAGCTGTCGATTAAAATCGCGCAAAATGACATAAACTACAAGGTTCGCCACGCTTTGGAGTTTTTAGAGCAGGGTAAATTTGTGAAATTTCGCGTGTTTTTAAAGGGGCGCGAGATGCAAAACCCAAGCGCAGGCGTGGCGCTACTTGAAAAGGTGTGGCAAAGCATAGAAGACAAGGCAAGCCGCGAGAAAGAGCCAAATTTTGAAGGACGCTATGTCAATATGCTTGTAACGCCGAAGAAAGCATAATTTTTAGGCGTTAAGCGACTTTTGTGCTGGCATCTTTTTGCCTTGATAAAATATCAAGGCAAAGCGTTGTCGCCATTTTAAAGGCGACTTTTTACAAGACTTTAACGAAAAAAGTCAAAAAACAAAAAAAGATAAACAAGAACGAACAAGTCAAAAAACAGCTTGAAGTGCTTAAAATAGCCATTCAAACCCAAGATGAAACGCTTATAGCGCATCAGCTTGCTAAGTTTGATTTAAGCGAACTCACAAATTTAGTGCAAACGGACAGAGTGAGGGCGTTAGCTCATATCGATGCTATGCTTTTGCAAGGCGATGACAGCGTGTTTGACAAGCTCATAGAGTGGGCTAACGAACGCGAGATTTCACCGAGTAAGTTTCCACGAGACAAAGACACGCTCAAAGCCCTCAAAGAGCTTAATCTCTCTAATTGCGGTCTCAAAACCCTACCCCAAGAGCTTGTGTGTTTGCAAGGGCTTGAATAGCTGGATTTAAGCAAAAATAAATTTCAAGGTGTCGTGCCAAGGGTTATTTGCGAGCTTAAAAATCTCAAAACGCTGATTTTAGGGGGTTGTGGCTTAAACGATTTGCCTGATGAATTTTCAAAGCTACAAGGACTTAAAAGCCTAGATTTAGGGGGTAACACATTTCAAAAAGCACCAAAGGCACTTTGCGAGCTTAAAAATCTCAAAGAATTGATTTTAAACAAGTGTGGTTTAAGCTCTTTGCCCGATGAATTTGCAAATTTACAAGGACTTGAAAGTTTAACTTTGGAGAACAACGGCTTGTATGAATTCCCAAAAGCCCTTTGTCAGCTCACAAGCCTTAAAAAACTTGACTTATTGCGCTGCGGATTAGAAACCTTGCCTTATGAAATCGTAAATTTGCAAGGGCTTGAAGAGCTGGTTTTGGGCTATAATAATTTCAAAAAATTCCCTAATGCCCTTTGTGGGCTTATAAATCTTAAAAGCTTGAAAAGTTATACCTACCATTAAATCAGCTCGTTTGTGATAAATGGCTTGATTCAAGGGATTTGCCACAAGTTATTTTTAAATTAAGAAATTTACAAGAATTAGATTTATGCGAGTGCAACATACCTTCTTTCTCTACCCTGCCTAAGGAATTTCTAAATTTGCAAAATCTTAAAAAATTGTTTATTAACTCTGCTGATTTTTGGAGCGATAGCTCGGTTGTCGTAAGCAGTAGCCAATTTCCCTCAGATACAACAGTGTTAAGCAATCTTAAAATTCAAGTAGAAAGTAGAGGAGAGCAATTAGAAATCCGCGACTCCTCTGATTTTGAGTTCTTCTGGTGGGATTTTATATAGCGTGTAACAATCTTACAAGCAAGACAACCAAAGCGACAGCCACCTTTGCGTGGCTTTAAAGCACAAAGAGCGACAAAGCCACTCTTTTTGCAAGCCTTACCGAAGCAAAGCCATAAATGGCTTTTGCTTGTCTTTGCACCCCTTGCAAACAAAAGCGTGGTATCTGTGTCATCATTGCAAGCAAGTTTAAAAGACAAATTCAGCTTACTTTGTCATTTTGAGCGCTAGCGAAATATCCACAAGAATTTATAACACACTTTGAATTTGTGGATACTTCGCCAAAGGCTCAGTATGACAAGAAATAGCAAAGTATGACAAAGACAAGTCAGTATGGCAAGGGTTTTGTCATTGCGAGAATTTGCAAAGCGTGAGCGTGCAAATTCGTGGCAATCCATAAATTTAGCGTTATTTTTACCTTTTGGGTTGCCACGCAAATTTTTGCAAAATTTGCACGCTTAAAAAAAGAATTTCACTCAAAATTCTAATGGATATTTCGCTAACGCTCAACAAATTTACACATTAAATTCAAAGTAAAGCAAAATTCAAGCGCACTTAAAAAAATTCACACAAATTTCACTCAAATTCCACGCAAAATTTGACATAATTTTACCCAAAACTCACTCAAATTCCACTAAAATCGAGCCTAAAAATTTGTCCTTGTTTTTCGCTTCTTCGTAGGTTTTTATGCTTGGTTCTTGGGCGTTTTTGATGATTTTATCGTCTGTGTGGCTCACGGCTTGCTGGTCAAGCATAGCCCAGCGCAGTTCGTAAAACTCCACGCGAAACATTTTGCCCGCCGTGTCAAGTGAGTATTGTGGTATCATATTTTTTTTGACGACTCTTATGCCGCTTTCGTCCCTACCCTTGTCAAGCCCGATGATATTGACTCTCACGCCTTTGATTTTGGGTATCATAAATTCTTTTTTCACGAGCACTTTGCTGGCAAATGGCACAAGTTTTACTTCGCCGTCAATTTCCATTTTAAATTCATTAAAAGCGTCTGAAAATTCAAAGTATTCAGGGTGCAACCTAGCTTGAAAGCGGTTGCCATACTGGATAAAATAGCCCTTTTTGTCAGCCACTATCGCTGTGATTTCGTTGCTTGTGGCATAATCATACTCGCGGTTGAGCGGAAAAGGCACAAATTTAATGTCCTTGCGCGGTTTGTCAAGGCTGATGAGAATTTTGCTTGTGAAAAGTTTGACGATGATTTCTTTGTTTATGGCTTGCTGCACGCCTTTTGGGCTAAGCTCAAAGTCGCGCTCAAACTCTATGCCAGCGGTTTTAAGATAGTTTTCAATCGCCACTAAATGATAATAAGCCCTTAAATTCACGGGCAGATTTTTGCTCGCTTCGTTGGCAAAGGCGGCTTTGTTGTTGGAGATGACAAAATAAGTCAAGGCTTTGAGCATTTCGGTGTCGGCAAGCTCTTTTGTCTTGGTGTTTTTAAGATGATATTTGTGCTTTTCATTGATAAGTTTAGAATTTAGCACTTCAACGGTGTTTGTGGCGATGCGCTCTAACTCGCCCCATTTGCTCGCGTTGATTTCTGTGGTGTCAATCACGCTTGAATTTCCCCAACGCTTCGGGTTTTTCAGCTCATCGACAAAGGTAGGGTGATAAAAGCCCCAGCCATCGTGCAAATTCAGCACCATTCCAACCTCATCGCGCAAAATCAACTCTTTTATGCGCTGTATAGTCGCATAGTCGGGGTCGTCTTTGTTAAGCTCGGCGAATTTGCGGTTCAAGTCGCCTTTGACGCCGCGCGCCCTTTTGATGATACTATCAAAGGCTAAATTCGGCGCGACAATGATTTTGCCTTTGGTAATGTTATAATCACTAATCAGCAAGCTCGCAGCGTGAAAGCCTCCCGGCTCGTCCCCTTGCATACCGCCAAAAATCAGCACCGTGTTTTTGTCCCCCAAACTCTCGCCCTTTTCGCTGATGGTAAATTCCAGCGCAAAAAGAGCGTTCATAAAGAGCAATAAAAGCGCGAGTTGTTTCATCGTAACCTTTTGCAGAATTTTCTCACCTCATCATCAAGCTCAAAAATTTCATCTAAATTTGAAATTTTAACGCTTTGAAAGTGCTTCAAGGCTTTGAAAATCCCTTTTGAAATGTCTAAAAACCCACATTTTCCAGCCAAAAACTGCTCGACTTTGATTTCGTTTGCGGCATTTATCACAACGCCTAAATCCAAATTCGCCAAAAATTCATCTTTAAGGGCGAAAAGCGGGTATTTGTTTAAATTTATGCTGTGAAATTGTAATTTAGAAATGGTAACAAAGTCAAGTTTTTTGATGATATTTTGCGGATTTTTTATTTTCGCACTCGGTAAAATCGCCTGAGAAATGGCAAGTTTCATATCAGCATTTGACAAAAAGGCACTCACACCGCCGTCTTTAAACTCACAAAGAGCGTGAATAAGGCTTTGCGGCTCTATGAGTGCGTCTATGTGCCTAATGCCAAAGAGATGATAGGCTTCAATGACTTCAAAGAGTTTGTTTATCATAGTTGCGCTGTCTATGGTGATTTTCGCGCCCATTAGCCAATTTGGGTGCTTTAAAGCCATTTGTGGCGTAACGGTGGCTAAATCTTTGAGTTTAAATTTAAAAAAAGCCCCACCGCTTGCCGTTACAAAAAGCCTTGAAATTTCGCTTTTTTTGTGGGCTTTGAGTAAGAAATTTAAGGCTGAATGCTCGCTGTCTATGGGCGTGATTTTCGCGCCTTTTAGGAATTTGCCAGCGATGACTAGGCTTTCTTTGTTTGCTAGGGCTAAATGCTTGTTTAAAGCCTTTGCCTTTAAGCTCGCGCGAAGCCCCGCAAAGCCAACTATGGCGTTTAACACAAGCTCATCATCGCAGCTTTCAAGCAGGCTTTCAAGCCCGCTTTGCCCGACAAATAAGCGTTTTTTGTCAAATTTAACGGCGTTTTTGTCGGCATCTTCGCTGATACAGATAAATTTAGGCTGAAATTGAGCGATTTGCTCATTAAGCAAGGCGACATTGCGCCCGCAGGCAAGCGCGCTTACTTGCAGGCTAAATTTTTGAGCTAAAAAAAGTGCGTTGCGCCCTATGCTGCCCGTGCTTCCAAGAACTATCATCTACACCAACGCAAGCATAGCAAAGGCAGCGATGATGAGAGCATCTATCCTGTCAAGCATTCCGCCGTGTCCGGGGATAAGCTCGCCGCTGTCTTTAACCCCGCTTTGTCGTTTAAAATAGCTTTCAAGTAAATCGCCGATAACCGCAAAAACCGCCACGACAAAAGCCGTTACAAGGCTTAAAGAAAAATGATACCCAAAAAGCCCAAAAAGCGTGCCAAAAAGCGTGGCACAAGCTATGCCGCCGATGACGCCTTCTCTTGTTTTGTTTGGGCTTGTAGGCGAAAAGGGCGTGCTTCCTATGAGTTTGCCGATGAAATAAGCCCCGCTGTCGCACACAACCACGATGAAAATCAGCCAAAAAAGCGTGAAAACACCACTATCCAAATACACCTGCCACAACGCAAAGATAGGCAAGGTAGGGTAAAGATAAGGCAAGGCTTCTTTTAAATTCTTTGCCTTTTTATACACAAGCACGCCCACGACAAGCAGCAAAAGCCCAGCACCACAAGCTAGCGGTTCTTTGCTGATGCTCGCAAAGACAAGGGCTAAAAGAGCGAAAAAGACATTTGCACTTGGCGTGTTAAAAAGCCTTTTTGCCTCATCAAAGGCGATATATAAAATCGCGCCAAAGATGATGAGATTGAGCCAAAAGCTATCTATAAGAGCGATGAAAATCACCGCCACAACAAGGGCTACACCCCAAACAATGCGCGTTTTGTCAAACATAAATCTCCCTTAAATGCTAATATCAAGGCTATGCAAGCCAAGTTCGTTGTCCTCACTGCTCTGCGCTATCTTGCGCTTTTGCTTTTCGTCCTTGTCGTCTTTCCTGCGCCTTTTGGAGCTTTCCTCCTCGCGCTTTTCTTTAATCTCCTCTTGCACCTCATCAGCAGGTGCAGCCTTGTCGATACGCTCGACAGATTTTTCCTTGCCTTGAAATTCGGCTAAATTTGCCAAAGCCGCAAAACTCTCCTTGCCACGCTCGTTAGCCACCTGCGTGCTAGCCACAGCGGCGTTTTGACTGACAAAAGTTGAGTTGCCTAATGGTGTAATCGCCATTTTCACTCCTTTGTGATGCGAATGCTTTTAAAGCATTTGTATTCCACCAGCGCCCCACCTTTGGGCGCGACATTTTCCCTGCGTGTATAATCGACCAAATACGCGCCTTTGTTTAGCTTTGAAAAATGCACGCAAAGTTTTCCTACAAATTCTAGCAAATTTTGGTTTAAATTTTGCTTGTTTGTCCGCACAATCGCGTGCGCCCCCGCATAATCCTTTATGTGAAACCACATATCGTTTTTTTTCGCAAATTTTAGCAAAAATTCATTTTCTTTGGCGTTTTTGCCGACATAAATTTTTACCCCGTCATAATCAAAACTCGCTATCTGCGCGTTTTGCTCTTTTTTTTGTCTTTCGTTCGCACTCTTTTTTGGAGCTAAAATTTCACACTCAAAGGCTGAATTTGACGCCTTTATGAGCGTAATCAACTCTTTTTGCGTGTCGATTTTTTGGCTTAAATTTTCTTTTTGAATGTGTAAATTTGTAGCTTTTTGTTTGAGTTTTTTAGCCACCTTAAAGGCTTCATTAGCCCAAATTTTAGGCGCTTTGTCGATGATGAATTCAAGTTTTTTGCCATTAAAATCATCAAGGCTTATCTTTCGCTCAAAATCCTTTAAAGCGTATAAATTCGCCGTGATGATTTGCGCTTTGTGGCTTAAATTTTGGGCTTTTTGGGCTAACTCGCTTTCATTTTCAAGGGCGTTTAGGGTTTGTTCTAGCTTTTCTATGCGCTTGTTTAAGCCCGAAATTTTAGCTGTTTTAAGGGCATTTAGCCTTGCTTGGTTTGTTTTTTCAAAGGCATTTTGAAAATAAACTTGAAAATTTTTAATCGGCTCAAAGCTCTCATTTATCGCAAATGGCGGCAAATCTTTTAAGCAAAGTCCTACTTTTATGGGGCGAATGCCGTTGTCAAAATGCCGCAAAGCCGCTAAAATCGTCTTTTTTTCATCGGTGATGATGACATTTGTATTTTTGCCCGTAAATTCAAAAAAAATGCTGCTCTCAAAAGCCTTGTAGGATTTATCTAGCCTAGTTTTGATGAGTAAAATGCGGTTGTTTTCAAGCACGCTGATTTCGCGTATGCTGGCTGAGTGAAAAAATTTTTTTAAGGCTATGTCAAAGGGAGCGGCGTAGTTTTTGTGGTTTTGCATTTTGCTTGGTGCGTAAATGGCGCTTTTTGCGCGGTTCATATCAAAGATGAGCAAAATTTTGTCAAAACTCACGCACAAGGCATTGTCATCAACGCGCGTTATGGAGTGGATTTTCGCGCAATCTCGTAAAAAATCAGCGATTTGCAAAAGCTCGGTGTATTTCATAGTGATATTTTAGTCTAAATTTGATTAGCTTTTTGCTTTTTTGTTGTAAAATATCACTACAAACAAAAAGGGCAAAATGATGAGTGAAATTCCTTGCGTAATCCTTGCTGGCGGGCGTTCAGCTCGTATGGGCGCGGATAAGTGCTTTTTGGATTTTAAGGCTAAAAGCCTTATTGAGTGGCAGTTTGAGAAGATGAGCAAGCTTTTTGCAAGCGTTTTTATCTCGTGCAAGGCGGACAAATTTGGGGGCAAATTTGGAGAAAAAACACTGATTTTTGATGAAAATTTAGAATTTTTAAGCCAAAATTCAAAAAATTCTTTGAATTCAAATTTAAACTCACAAAGCGCGAATTTAATAGCGAATTTAAATGCAAATTCAAGCGTAAATTCAAGTGTGAATTTAAATTCACAAGGTGCGAATTCAAGCATAAATTCAGCATTAAATCAAATTTCACACCAAAATTCAAGCGCGAATTCAATGTCAAGTCAAATTTCACGCGAAAATTCAGCCCTTAATGCGAATTTAGCCAAGCCAAAGCGCGAAAAAATGGCGGATTTTTCATCAATGCTTGCTTTATACAGCGTTTTAAAGGCGTTTGAGAACAAATTTGTTTTCATCATCGGCGTGGATACGCCATTTGTGAGCGAAAAAAGCATTCAAAGGCTGATTTTAAGCGCAAATGAAGCCCTTATGATAGTGCCAAGCGTGGCAAACAGGGCGCATTTTCTTTGCGCCTTTTATCACAGCCAAATCGCGCCCTTGTGCCTAAAATGCTTGCAAAATGGCGTGCATAAAATCAGCGCATTAAGCCAAAATCTGCCCCCAAATGCCCTAAAATTCGTGGAATTTAGCGATGAAAATGAGTTTTTCAATCTCAACACCCCACAGGATTATGAAAGGATAAAAAATGCGTAAATTTGTGCTTTTTGCTTTATTTGTGAGCCTTTTGTGCGCTGAAAGTGAGCTAAAACAGCCTTTAAGTGCTAAAAGCACACCGCAAAAGGCTTTGACAAACTCACAAGAAAGCACCTTACAAAAAGAAAATTTGCAAGAAAACGCCTTGCAACAAAACGAACAAAAGGCGGTAAATTCAGCCCAAAACTCATCGCTTGCCGAAGATGATGAGCCAAACATTTATGATTTTGCTAAAATCGCCGCACGAGAATACAACGGCGAAGACACAACCATCAACATTTTACGCATAAAAACCCACGACACGAACTATTTTTTGCCCTTTGCTTACACCTTTCACGGACGCCCAAATGACCCAAAATACAAGCAAGCGGAGACGAAATTTCAGTTCAGCGTGAAAAAAGTGCTGTTTGAAAATGTGCTTTTTTTAGGCGAAAGTTGGAATTTTGGCTACACGCAAACGGCGTGGTGGCAAATGTATGCTGAGAGTGCGCCCTTTCGCGAGCTCAACTACGCGCCTGAGCTTTTTGTGAGCTTTCCTTTCAGCGGTTTTGGCTGGCTTAAAAGTATGAGCGTGGGCTTTATGCACCAGTCAAACGGCAAGGACGGAGCGGATTCGCGCTCGTGGAACAGGGTTTATGCAAATGCGGTTTTTCATCACAAACGCTTCGTGTTTTTGCCACGACTTTGGTATATCGTGCCAGAATCAAGCCTTGATGAAAACAAAGACATACGCAAGTATTTGGGGAATTTTGACGCGAAAATCGCCTATCTTGGCAGGGACACCTTCGCTTACATTTTGCTGCGAAACAACCTAAATTTCAAGCGCAACAAGGGTGCAGTGGAGATAAATGCGGGCTTTGACTTGTTTGACAATGGCGTGTTTTGGTTCGTGCAGTATTTTAACGGCTACGGCGAAAGCCTAATCGACTACCAACGCTATATCAACAAACTCGGCATAGGCTTCGTGGTAGCGTATTAGCGAATTTAAGGGCTTTTTATATTTACAAAAATCGCTTTTTAATCCACACAAAAACAGCACAAATTTTATAATGTTTATCATTGATAAAATTTATTTCTTGCTAAAAATTCTTTTAAAATTTAAAATAGTTCTCAAAATAAATGCAAAATTCTTGACAAAAATTCAGCTCAAAAATGCTTATTTAAAGTTTATTTTATGGGATTTGTCTTAATTTTGATAAAAAATTTTTTATAAATTTTTTGATATTTAATTTTATTTTAAGAAAATTTTGCTAACATTTCGCATTATTATTTTTGACAATTAAAATCAAAAATAATTAAAGTTCGTTTGCAAATTCTTTATAGGGAGGAAACAATGAAACAGAATTTAGCAAAATTAGTCTTTATCCTGCTTGGGATATTCATCGCAAATTCAGCCTTTGCGGAGGTAAAGGTTCTCAAAGATGTCTTGGGGCGCGAAGTTAAGGTAAATTTGCCCGCTAAACGCATAGCTTTGGGCTTTTACTATACTGATTTCATCGCTGTTGGCGGTGTAAAGGCACTTGACAATGTCGTAGGCTTTTCAAAAGCCGTTTGGACGGACTGGACGCCCGCAAGCTGGGAGGTGTATAGCAAGGCTGTGCCTCGTCTTAACAAGCTTGCTGACTTTGGCGAGGCTGAGGTTGGCACTTTTTCGGTAGAAAAGGTGCTTGCTTTAAAGCCTGATTTGCTGATTTTAGCGGCGTGGCAGTGGCAGCTTTTGGAATTTGACCTTGAACCTGTCATTGAGGCGAACATTCCTATAATCATTTTGGATTATAACCGCGAAACGCTTGAAAGGCACTTGCTTTCAACCAAACTTTTGGGCGAAATCACAGGCGAAAAAAAGAAAGCCGCAGAGCTTGCCAAATGGTATGAAAACATAGCAAATGAAGTGCAAAACCGCATAGCAAAGGCAAAGCGCAAAAAGCCTAAAATTTACATCGAATTTGGCAACAAAGGACCAAATGAAGCGGGCATTACTTATGGCAAGGATATGTGGGGTTCGCTTATTGATTTAGCGGGCGGAGAAAACATAGCAGCACCTTTTGTAACGCAATGGGCGCCGATAAACCCCGAGCAAATCATCGTTTCAAAGCCAGAGGTTATAATGATAGCAGGGCGCGAAACAGAGCTGAAAAAGAACAAAGAAGCTATGGTGATGGGCATAGGAATTGACAAAAAAGAAGCCCTAAAAAGACTAGCAGCTTACAAAAAACGCCCAGCGTGGAATTCGCTCCCAGCCATACAGCAAAATCGCCTTTATGGGCTTTATATGGGCGCTTCACGCAACCTAGCCGATGCAAGTATGATACAATACCTTGCAAAAGCCTTGTATCCTGACTTGTTTGAGGACATTGACCCGATTAAAACCTATGTGGATTTTCACAAAAAATATCTGCCGATAATCCCACAAGGCACTTTTGGCATTCGTGCTGAGTAGATTGAGGACAAATGATGAGCGAGCAAGTTCAAAGCGCACTCAAAGCACACAGAAAGCGTGAATTTAAACGCTTTGCTATCATCATCAGCTTTTTGGCTGTGGCTTTTATCTCACTCATTTTTGACATAGCCACAGGTCCATCGCTTTTGCCCCCACGAGAAGTTTTAGACGCGCTTTTAAGCCCTTTTTTTGATGACATAAGTGTCGATGAAACGACTTTGGCGATAGTTTTTGATTTGCGTTTGCCTATCGCGCTTATGGCGTTAGTGGTTGGCGGTGCTTTGGGCGTGGGCGGGGCTGAAATCCAAACCCTACTTAACAATCCTATGGCAAGCCCTTATACTTTGGGGCTTGCAGCAGCAGCTGGCTTTGGGGCAAGCCTTGTCATCGCCTTTGGGAGCTTTGGTTTGCCCTTGCTTTTTGCTGTGCCTGTTGGGGCTTTTGTGATGACTATGCTTAGCGCGGCGGTGCTTTTTTCCTTTGCGGCTATGCGCCGTTTCAGCTCAGCCACGCTTGTGTTAGTAGGCATTGCGCTTTTGTTTTTGTTTCAAAGCCTACTTTCGCTCGTGCAGTTTTTATCAAGCCCTGAAATTTCGCAGCTCATTTTGTTTTGGCTTTTTGGGTCTTTACAAAAGGCAAATTGGATAAATTTAGCCGTGATTTTTGCGGTAAGCACACTTTGTATCGCCTTGCTTTTAAAGGACTCGTGGAAGCTCACGGCTTTAAGGCTTGGTGAGGCAAGGGCAAAAAGTATGGGCGTAAATTTAAACGCCTTGCGCTTTCGCACCTTGCTTATCGTCTCCATAATGACAGCCACAGCCATTTCTTTTGTCGGCGTTATCGGCTTTATCGGGCTTGTCGCCCCGCATATCGCTCGCACTCTTGTTGGAGAAGACCAAAGGTTTTTCTTGCCAAGTGCTATGTTTTGCGGTGCAGCCTTTTTGTCCATAGCCTCAGTGCTTTCTAAAATCATAATCCCCGGCGCACTCTTTCCTGTGGGTATCGTTACTTCTTTTGTCGGTGTGCCGTTTTTCTTTTGGATAATTTTATCAAAAAGGAAAAGCGTATGTTAAGGCTTGAAAATTTAAGCATTTATCGCAACGAACTTTGCGTGGCAAATGCCATAAACAGCGAATTTGAAGCGGGCAAAATTTATGCCATACTTGGTCCAAATGGAGCGGGCAAAACCTCGCTTATCTCGGCAATGTTTGGGGATTTAGCCTTTAAGGGCAGCATAGCGCACAAACAAATGGAGTTAAGCCTTAAAAATCATTTCGCGTGGAAAAAACGCATAGCCTATATGCCACAAGATAGTAGCGTAGATGCGAGTTTAAGCGCGCTTGAAGTGGTGCTTTTGGGGCTGATTGACCAGCTTGGAATGTATGTGAGCGACACGCAAATTTCGCAGGCATTGAGCCTTATGGAAGAACTTGGCATTTTGCATTTAGCCAGCAGAGACATTTTAAATTTAAGTGGCGGACAAAGGCAAATGGTGCTTTTTGCCTCCGTGCTTATCAAAGCGCCTGAAATTTTGTTGCTTGATGAGCCTGTAAGCGCGCTTGATATGCACCATCAATGCGTCTTGCTTGAATGCGTGCGTTCATACACGCGCAAAGAAAAGCTCATCACTGTCATCATCTTGCACGATTTATCGCTTGCTTCGCAGTTTGCTGATGAACTTGTGGTGTTAAGTGATGCCAAAATTTGGGCGCAAGGCGAGGCAAAGGGCGTTTTAACGAAAGATTTAATCGAAAATTTATACAAAATCAAAGCCGATATTTTCTATGATGAGAGCAACAAGCCCGTCATCGTGGCAAAATCGGCACTTAAAACAAATATCTTAACAAAGGAGGAAAAATGAAAAAAATAGTTAAGATCATCTCAGCAACAGCGTTGCTTTGTGCCTTTGCTTATGCAAAGGATTACGAAGTCAAAATGCTTGATGTCAATGATGAAGGCACTATGGTCTTTGAACCCGGTTTCATTCACATACAAAAGGGCGACAGCATTACCTTTGTGCCGACACACAAAACGCACTGGGCTAAAAGCGTGCTTGTCCCAGAGGGCGCAAGCAAATTTGAAAGCAAGCTAGATGAAAAAGCCACTTTTAAATTTGACACAGAGGGCGTTTATATCTACGAATGCCCGCCGCACAAGATGATGAATATGCTAGGCATTATCCAAGTAGGCAAGGCGACAAATGCAGCCAAAGCAAAAGCTGCCGTGCCAAAACTTGAAAAAAGGGTTAGCGAAAACAAGGGTCGCCTTGAAAAGTATGCCACACAAATCAAAGAATGATTTCATCATACTTTCGTGTAAGGACTATCCGCAGGGCAACTCAGCCTTGCAAGGACTTTGCGCGCACTTAAAGGCGTTTTGGGCTGAAAGGGGCGTTGAATGCGAGGCAAAAATCGCCCCTTGGCGCGGGTTTGATTTAAAAAATTTAAGCTCAAATTCAGTGCTTTTGCCCTTAGCGGTGTGGGATTATAGCCAGCATTATGATGAATTTTTACGCTTTTTAGACGAAATCAAGCGTTTAAATCTTGCTGTTTTCAATCCCTTGCCCCTTTTGCGCTGGAATTTATCTAAACTTTATCTTAAAGAGTTAGAAAATTTAGGCTTTGACATAGTCCCTAGCCTTTTTGTGCGCCCAAGTCAAAATTCCATTGACGAAGCGCTCAAACGCGCAAAAATGTGGCAAAATCCCATCATCAAGCCCCTTGTCTCTCAAAGTGGCAACGGAGTTTTTAGGCTTGATGGGCTAAATTTAAACTCACTTTTTAAGGACAAACTCTTTAAAAACGGCTTTGTTTTGCAAGAATTTATGAGCGAGATTTTAGACAAGGGCGAGCTTTGCCTTGTGTTTTTTAACGCAAAATTTCACTATGCTATCACACGAAAGGTTGCTTGTGGCGAGTTTCGCGCAAATTCGCAATTTGGCGCAAGCGTTCAGGGCTGCGAAGTCGTGGAAAAAAGCTGCCTTGACACAGCAAGGCAAATTTTAGCGCATTTGCCCCAAAAGCCACTTTACGCAAGAATCGATTTCATCACACACAAAGGAAAAGCCCTTATAAACGAGGTCGAACTCATAGAACCAAGCCTTTATTTTGATTATGACAAAGGCGCCTTGCAAAATTTTTGCGAAGCTGTTTTTGCAAGCCTTAAACACCGCATTTAAAACACAAAGGCATAAAATTTAAATTTTTAAGCTATAATGGCACAAAATTTAATCACAGCTGAATTTTCATAGAACTTTCACAAATTTTGCTGAATTTTAAGCTTAATTTTTGTGAAATTTGCGCTAAATCAAGCAAAAATTCAGCACAAAAAGGCAAAAATTTAAAAATTTAAGACAAAAGGGGCAAAATTTTGAAAGCACTAGCACTTTTTAGCGGTGGGCTTGATAGTATGCTGGCGATGAAGCTCATCACCTTGCAAAACATAGAAGTCAAGGCACTTCACATAAACATAGGCTTTGGAGGGCGCACGGACAAAAGCGCTGAGATGGAAAGGCGCGCTAAACTCGTGGGAGCGGACTTTGAGCTGGTAGATACTCGTAGCAAATACTTGCAAGAAGTGCTTTTCAGCCCGCGTTATGGTTATGGAAAGCACTTTAACCCTTGCATAGACTGCCACGCTTTTATGTTTAAAACCGCTTTGTCAATGCTTGAAAGCGAAAAAGCGCATTTCATCATCACGGGCGAGGTGCTAGGACAACGCCCGATGAGTCAAAGAGGCGATGCGATGAACAAAGTCAAGGCTTTGGCGAGTGAAAATTTAGGCGAAGATGCCGCCGCTCTCATACTCCGCCCGCTGTGCGCTAAAAACTTACCGCCCACAAAGCCCGAAATTTTGGGCTGGGTAGATAGAAACAAACTTGAAGCCATCAGCGGACGAAGTCGCACAAGGCAGCTTGAACTCGCCGAAAGGTTTAATTTTGAGGACTATGAAAGCCCGGGCGGAGGCTGTTTGCTCACTCTGCAAAGCTTTGCGGACAAAATCAAGGATTTTAGGGCTTATGATGATGAAATGAGCGTGAATGACGCGCAACTTTTAAAATTCGGGCGACATTTGCGTCTGCCAAATGGGGCAAAGATGATAATAGGGCGCGATGAGAGTGAAAACGCGCATTTGCAAGCCTTACAAACGCCAAAGTATGAGAAAATCGAGCTTTTTGAGCTAGTGGGCGCTTTTTCGCTTTTGAGCGCAAATGCTGATGAAAAGGATTTAAATTTAGCCCTTAAAATCGCTTTAACTTACGCTAAAACAAGCTGCGCCCAAAGCTACAAAGTGGGCTTTAAAGATGAGATTTTAAGCGCAAAGCCCTTTGAAAGCAAGGGCGAAATTCAAAGGTTTTTGGTGTGCTAAAAGGCTGAATTTAAGCGAAATTAGTGAGAATTTTTGAATTTAAGCAAAAATTGATTGAAAGAAATTATTTTAAGAATTTTTTAAGTTTATTTGATTATAATTACAAACAATTTTTGATATAAAAAATCAAAATTGTAAATTTAATCTCAAAGGATACACAATGCTAACAAAAGAAGTTGTAAAAAGGCTGAGCGAACAAGTCGTAAAAGAAATGTTCACTTCAAACCTCTATCTCAGTATGAGTTCTTGGTGTCATACTCATCTTTTTGACGGAGCTGGCGCGTTTTTGTTTGAGCACGCTAATCAAGAAAGCGAACACGCTAGAAAACTCATCACCTACCTAAACGAGACGGATTCAGCGCTCATTTTAAGCGAAATCAAAAAACCAGAAAGTGAGTTTAAATCCTTGCTAGAAGTCTTTGAAAAAGTGTATGAACACGAACTTCTTGTAACAAAGTCAATCAACGAGTTAGTGGAATTTACGCTCACGCAAAAAGATTATTCTTCGTTTAATTTTTTGCAATGGTATGTCGCCGAACAGCACGAAGAAGAGGCGTTGTTTAGGGGCATTGTCGATAAGATTAAACTTTGCGGCGAAAATGGTAGCGGATTATATTTAGCAGACCAGTATATCAAAACGCTAAGTGGCAAATAGCCCGAAATTCTTGCAAATTTTTGCAAATTCGTGTGAAATTTTATAAATTCGCGCGAATTCAAAGCGAAATTCAAGCGAAAATTCACACGAAATTCACGCAAATTTTTGCAAAAAAGAAACGAAATGAGACAAAAATTCAAGGCTTTTGGCTTTTGTATTTGAATTTAAGGCAAAATGCGCTAAAATCACAATAATTTTTTTAAAGGACGAAAGATGAGCGGTTTTAGCAAGGATTTTTGGGCGAAAGTAGCGCGAAAAAGCCTGAATTTAAGCCTTTTTAGCGTGGTTTTCATCGCCCTTGCGTTCAGTGCTTGCAACAAAAAGCACACTCCGCAAAGCAAAGAAGAGCTCAAAGAGCTGGTGCGCGATGAGAGTGTGTATCTTGGAGACATTGACACAAGGGACATTTTTGATATGAGCGAGCTTTTCGCTGCCGAAAATTGCGAAGTGCAGTGTAGGGAAATCCGCACGGATTTCAGCGGGATAGAGCTTTGGGACACGAGCAGCGTGGAAAGTATGGAGCTTATGTTTAGTGGGGCTACGAGCTTTAACAAAAACCTTAACGAGTGGGACACAAGCAGTGTCAAAACTATGCGCCGTATGTTTTGGGAAGCCACGCGCTTTAACAAACCCTTAGATAAATGGGATACAAGCAGAGTGGAGGATATGAGCGGTATGTTTTATCAAGCAAAATCCTTTAACCAACCCATTCAAGGCTGGGACACAGGGGCTGTGCGCGATATGAGCCTTATGTTTGCTGGTGCGGAGGCGTTTAATCAGCCCTTAAACCTTTGGAATGTCGAAAATGTCGAGGATATGCACGAAATGTTTAACTTTGCGATAAGTTTTAACCAACCTTTGGATTTGTGGGATATAAGCAAGGTGCGCGATATGAGCGCTATGTTTCGCCACGCTAGAAACTTCAAACAAGGCTTAAATTCTTGGGGCAACTTACTCAAAGAGGACGCAAACACCGAAAATATCTTTGTCAAATCGCCACTTTTTAAGGACAAAGCACCAAAATGGCTCAAAGAACGCAGGGTGTAAAGCCTTAAATTCAAGTTTTGCGGGACTTCGCGCGACAAGGAAATTTGACAAGGAAATTTGCTAGGATAAATTTTTTGTCTTTATCCTCAAAAGGCGTTGATTTGCAAAAAGTGCCTGAATTTAGGGCTTTTTGTAGCGCAAGGTTGCGGCGTGAGTGAGCGCGATGGCTATGGCGTCCGTTATGTCAAGGGGTTTAATGTCTTTTTGTATGCCAAGTAGCCTTTTTACCATAAACGCCACTTGTTCTTTGCTGGCTTTGCCCTTGCCTGTAACGGCTTTTTTCACTTGCAAGGGAGAATACTCAGCAAATTCGCCGTGAAGTTGCAAAATTTTAAGGCTCAAAGCCCCGCGAAACTGCGCTAGTTTAAGGACGGACTGGGGATTGTAAGCGTAAAACATACTCTCAATGGCTACCTCATCAAAGCTGTGCGCCCCAAATATCAAATCCAAGCCCTCGCAAAGCTCTGTGATTTGGTATTGCAAGGTTGATGGCTTGATTTTGATAAGCCCTGCCTCGATGAGTGAATTTTTGCCCGCATTTGCCTCGATGATAGCGTAGCCGCAAAACCTGCTGCCCGGGTCTATGCCTAAGATTTTCACATTTTTACCTTTTGTTTTTTGTGAATTTCACGGCTGTGAAATTCTTTTAAATTTCGTGTAGCGAAAGTGCCAACTAGCCACGCTTAAAACAAAAACAAAGCGTAAAAACATTGTTTCGTGCGTTTTTACACTTTGTTTTCGCTTGAATTTTACCCAAAATTCCTTTTCGTTAAGCGAATTTTCGCAAAATGTTTTTTATTGTAACCTTTTTTTATGAATTTTTGGGTAAAATATCAGCTTAAAATAAATTTTTTACCACAAAAGGTTGATTTTGGACGCGAGTGCCTTGCTTTCGCACTTCAAAGATGAAGTGTCAAAGAACGAATACGAAAACTACATTAGCTTGCTGAATTTTAGCGAAAAAAGCTCAAAGGCTGATTTTTTAGTCTTTACCGCGCCTAACGAGCTGATGGCGAAATTCCTGCAAAGTAAATATGCGGGCAGGCTGGCTTATTTTTATGAAGTGCAAAGCGGCAACAAAGCCAAAGTGCAAATTCAAAGCGTATTTCAAAAGCCCACAAAAAGCCGCACCAAAGTCGATATAGCTCAAATCAAATCCCAAAGCACGATACTCAACCCACTATACACCTTTGAAAACTTTGTCGTTGGGGATTCTAATCAATACGCCTTTACAACCTGCAAAGCCGTAGCGAACAAAGACAAGCTCGGCAAACTTTACAACCCCATATTTATCTATGGTCCAACGGGGCTTGGCAAAACGCACTTGCTGCAAGCTGTGGGAAATGCGTGCTTGGAGCTAGGCAAAAAAATCATCTACGCCACGAGCGCGAACTTTATGAACGATTTTACCGCTCATCTTAAAAACTCCACTATGGAAAAATTCCACGAAAAGTATAGGAATTGTGATGTTTTGCTCATCGATGATGTGCAGTTTTTTGGAAAAACGGATAAAATTCAAGAAGAATTTTTCTTTACTTTCAACGAAGTCAAAGAGCATTTTGGGCAAATCATAATGACAAGCGATAATCCCCCAAATATGCTCAAAGGCATCACAGAACGCCTTAAATCACGCTTTGCAAACGGCATCATCGCTGATATAACCCCGCCTGAATTTGAAACCAAAATGGCGATTATCCGCAAAAAGTGTGAATTTAGCGGTGTGAATTTAGATGATGGAGTCATCACTTACATAGCCACTTCAATGGGCGATAATATAAGAGAGATAGAAGGAATGATAACAAGCCTTAATGCTTACTCGCGGCTCATCAACCAAGAAATCACGCCAGACATAGCAAAATCCATAATGAAAGACCACATAAAAGAACAAAAAGAAAGCATTTCCATAGATGACATTTTGGCGGTGGTGTGTAAGGAATTTAACCTAAAATCAAACGACATTCGCTCAAACAAAAAAACCCAGCAAATCGTTTTGGCAAGGCGGGTTGTGATATATCTTGCAAGAGAGCTTACGGGCGTTTCTATGCCGATTTTAGCGCGGCTTTTTGCGATGAAAGACCACACAGCCATTTCACATAATGTGAAAAAAATCAACGAAGACATTAAAAATGATGAGAATTTAAGACAACAAATCACAGAGTTAAAGAACAAAATTTTAATCAAAAAGCAAAGTTAGTGTGAAAGGCTGTGAAAGTTTTTTTAAAGCGTGTGAAAAAAAGCCGCCACAAAAATAAAGTCAAAAAAGAGTTTTTCACATTTTCACATTTGCTATTATTATGGTAAAATAAATTTTAAAAATAACCACAAGTCGAAAGGACAAAAATGAAGCTCAGCATCAACAAGGGCATTTTAGAGTCAGCCATAGCCCTTTGCAACGCCTACGCTGACAAAAAGGACAACAGCGCCATCACTTCACACCTGCTTTTTGAAGCAAATGACGACAAGCTCGTCATAAAGGCTAGTGATTATGAATTCGGGCTTAGTTATAAGATTAAAAAAATCAAAATCGACAGCAACGGCTTTGCCACAGTGCAAGCTAAAAGCATAGTCGATATGATTAAAAATCTTGCCAACGAAGACATAGTGCTTGAAACGGTAGAAAACTCACTCTTTATCCGTCAAAAAAGCACGAAGTATAAGCTCGCTATGTTTAACTACGAGGACTTTCCTAGCTTTCCAAACACCGATGACAAGGACAAATTTGATTTGGATTCAAGTGATTTGAGTCGTAGTTTAAAAAAGATTTTGCCCGCTGTGGATATAAACAATCCCAAAATGTCCCTAAACGGCGCTTTGATTGACATAAAAAGCGACAAAATCAACTTTGTCAGCACAGACACCAAGCGTTTAGCCATTTATACGCTTAAAAAGGCTAATGACAAAGAGTTTTCTTTGAGTATCCCTAAAAAAGCCATTATGGAGATGCAAAAGCTCTTTTACGAAAAAATCGAGCTTTTCTACGGCGATAACATTTTAATCGCCAAAAACGAGAATTTCGAGTTTTTCACCAAGCTCATTAACGACAAATTCCCAGATTATGAAAAGGTTGTGCCAAAAGAGATAAAACAAAAATTATCCTTTAAAACTGAGGAATTTTTGGATAGTCTCAAAAAAATCAGCGTTGTGGCTGAGAAGATGAAGCTGCATTTTAACAAAAACAAGCTCATCTTTGAGGGCATAAGTTTAGACAATATGGAGGCAAAAACCGAGCTTGACATAGAGCTAAACATAGAAGAGAGCTTTTCGCTCAATATCAAAATCAAGTATTTGATGGACTTTTTGAATTCCATCGAAAGCGAGGATTTTGAATTTGAAATCAACGAGCCGAATTTAGCCTTTATCGTGCGTTCAGGCGAGCTTGAAACGATAATAATGCCGGTGATTTTGTAAATTTAAGTTTAGATTGAGTGAAATTTGCTTTAAATTCACACTTTAAGCAAATTTTGCTCTTAATTTAGCCACAAAAACAAAAAAAAGGATAAAAAGTATGGAAAACTATGGCGAAAGCAATATCAAAGTTTTAAAAGGCTTAGAAGCCGTCCGCAAACGCCCGGGAATGTATATAGGCGACACAAATTTAGGCGGACTTCATCATATGATTTATGAGGTTGTAGATAACTCCATAGATGAAGCTATGGCGGGCTTTTGCACGCACATTAGCGTGGAGATAACCGAGCGGGGCAGCTGTATAGTGCGCGACAATGGGCGCGGCATTCCTGTGGGTATGCACCCAACCGAGCATATACCGACATTAACGGTTGTTTTAACCGTTTTGCACGCGGGCGGTAAATTTGACAAAGATACTTACAAGGTAAGCGGCGGACTACACGGCGTAGGCGTTAGCGTGGTAAATGCGCTTTCAAAAAGCCTTGTCGCCACGGTTGAAAGAGACGGACAAACTTACAGACAAGAATTCTCCAAAGGAAAGCCAACAAGCGATTTGCAAATTTTAGGCACAAGCTCACGCACAGGCACAATGGTTGAATTTATACCCGATGATGAAATCTTTGAAATCACTGAGTTTGATTATGAAATTTTAGCAAAGAGATTTAGAGAACTTGCCTACTTAAATCCCAAAATCACCATAGAATTCAGCGACAAACGCAGCCAAAGGGCAGAAACTTTTCACTTTGATGGCGGAATTTCGCAGTTTGTGAGCGATTTAAACTCCAAAGAAGCGCTCACCAAAGTCATAGCCTTTAATGTCGATGAAGAAGATGTCAATGTCGAAGTAGCCTTAATGTATAATGACAGCTACACTGAAAATTTGCTTTCTTTTGTCAATAACATAAAAACCCCAGACGGCGGCACACACGAAGCAGGCTTTCGTATGGGACTTACACGCGTGATAACAAACTATGTCGAGGCAAATGCCGCTGCACGCGAAAAGGACAACAAAATTACGGGCGAAGATGTGCGCGAAGGACTCATCGCCATAGTGAGCGTCAAAGTGCCTGAACCGCAGTTTGAGGGGCAAACCAAAGGCAAGCTTGGCTCAGCTTATGTGCGCCCTATCGTCAATAAAGCCACATTTGAGTATTTAAGCAAGTATTTTGAGGAAAATCCTATCGATGCCAAAGCCATAATGGGCAAAGCCATAATGGCAGCACGCGGGCGCGAGGCGGCTAAAAAGGCAAGAGAACTCACACGCAAAAAAGAGGGTTTAAGTATAGGCACTTTGCCGGGTAAGCTAGCGGATTGTCAAAGCAAGGACCCAAGCGAGTGTGAAATTTATCTTGTGGAGGGCGATAGTGCGGGCGGTTCGGCAAAGGGCGGACGCTCACGCACCTTTCAGGCGATTTTGCCTTTGCGGGGCAAGATTTTAAATGTCGAAAAAGCGCGCCTTGATAAAATCCTAAAAAGCGAGGAAATCAAAAATATGATAACCGCCTTTGGCACGGGCATAGGCGATGAATTTGACTTGTCGCGCCTGCGTTATCATAAAATCATCATTATGACTGATGCTGATGTCGATGGCTCGCACATTCAAACCCTACTTTTAACCTTTTTCTTTCGCTTTATGAACAAGCTTGTGGAAAATGGGCATATATATTTGGCTCAACCCCCACTTTATCGCTACAAAAAGGGGCAAAAGAAAGAGATTTATTTAAAGGACGAAAAGGCTTTAAATGACTTTCTCATCGAAACGGGCATTGAAAGCAGCTCGATTGAGGGCGTGGGGATTAAGGACTTAAAAGAGTTTTTAAAGATAGTTGCTGCTTACAGAAGCGTGCTTAAAGAGCTTGAAAAACGCTTTTCAAACATAGCCATAGTGCGCTATCTCATCGAAAACAAGGCGCTTTTAGCGCAGGACAATCAAGCCCTTTTTGAAAGCGTGCAAAAATTCGTGCAAAAGCAAGGCTATAACATTTTAAATTCAAGCGTGAGCGAGAACGGCGTGCATATTTTCGTGCAGACTGAAAGCGGACTGAACGAGCTGATAATTGATGAAAGGCTTTTTACAAATCCGCTCTTTGAAGAGGCTGTGTTTATCTACGAAAAGATTAAAGACAGGGGCTTTGACTTAGGCAAGGACATTTTGGAATTTTTAGACGAGATAGAAAAAAATGCTAAAAAAGGCGCTGACATACAACGCTACAAGGGACTTGGCGAGATGAATCCTGACCAGCTTCGAGACACCACGATGGACCCAGCAAATCGCCGTTTGCTTAAAATCTCCATCGAGGACGCGCAAAGTGCCAGCGATACTTTTAATCTCTTTATGGGCGATGAGGTAGAACCCCGCAGGGATTACATACAAGCCCACGCAAAAGATGTCAAACACCTTGATGTTTAGGCGTTTGCTTGGCGCTTTTTTGCACGGCTTTGTGTGAGTTTGGCTTGAATTTGACTTGAAATTTAGGGCTGAGTTTGAAATTTCAAATTATGTTTGTATGAATTCAGCGTGAATTTTGGGGTTGAAACTAAATTTAGCTTTGAATTTTTTCAAGGTTGAGCGTGAAAATTTCGGGGTTTTGAATTTTAGGTTGAGCTGAATTTAAGCCTTAAATTTAGGGATTAGGGCTTGAATTTGACTTGAAATTTAAGGTTGAGCTTAAATTTTAGCTTGAAAACGAGCGTGCAAATTTGTCATATTGACTTATTTTGTCATACTGAGCGTAGCGAAGTATCCACACAGAATTTTACGCGGGCAAAGGACTTTGAAAGCATTGTTTTGCTTTGGTATCAAGGGGGAGACTTGAACTCCCGACCTCCGGCTTATGAGACCAGCGCTCTAACCAGCTGAGCTACCCTGACATTTAACTTGCGCGAGGCAAGCCGATATGATAAGTTTATGGTGGAGCATAGCGGGTTCGAACCGCTGACCTCGACGCTGCCAGCGTCGCGCTCTCCCAGCTGAGCTAATGCCCCATAAAGCCTAAACGCCCTTTTTTGCTAAAAGCGTTGCGGGCAAACAAAAAGCAAATTATAGCGAAATTTTGCTTAAAAATTCAGCTTTTTGCGTTAAATTTCTCAAAATTTGATGAATTTGGCAGACAGGAAGGGATTTGAACCCTCGAAAGCTTGCACTTTACACGCGTTCCAGGCGTGCTCCTTCAACCACTCGGACACCTGTCTATAAAAAATTTAAGCAAAATTTGACAATTTTTAGCAAAATCAACCAAAATTGTAGCAAAATAATGTATAATTTTAACTTGTTTTTGCAAAATTCGCAAAGAAAGCTCACAAAAGCGAAGCCTTGCTCGCTCAAATGTGGTTCCGTAGCTCAGTTGGTAGAGCACCACCTTGACATGGTGGTGGTCGTTGGTTCAAGTCCAATCGGAGCCACCATTTACCTTTATTTAAACTTTCTTTCGTTTTCAAATCTTCTTTTAAATGACTATATATTAAGCTCCAAAATGTTTTTTGATAGTCTTTAATCTTTTTTGTGTTATATTAGGCTCAAAAATTTGAATTTCACATAAAAATTTAAAAATTTTTGCAAGGTGTTATAAAGTGTTTTTAAAAATTGTCGATATGAAAATATCATTTAGGATAAAATTTGTATTAAAGATATGAACTAAATCTTAAATGTAAAACAAAATTTTACAAGGAGAGAGTATGAAAAAAATGCTCACCATTCTTACCATTAGCTTGCTTTTTGCTACATTTTCAATGGCATTTGACGATGACATAGAAAATGAAAGCATAACTTGCGAAAAAAATGTTTGTCGTAGTGCTGTAAATGCACGCAAAAAACAATGCACAAGCTCTAATTATGTGAGCTATAAATTGTGCGTTATGAGCAATCTCGTAACGGTAAGACCAAGAAAATAAGGACAAGCCGTGATAGAAAAACTCTCATCAAACATTAGTGTTGCAGGTCTTGAAAGCACTTTATATGGCTCTAAAAAGTCAAGCATTGTCGCAAAAAATAGAAACGAGCTTGCAAATCAAAGCCTTGAAAATGCTATTAAAACCTCTCCAAACGAGCTTTATAGCATACACAGCTTAAAGGGCGACTATATAAAAGTCGCCTTTGAGGACGAACGAAGCGCACAGCTTGTCAGTGTAAATTTAAGCCTTAAAAATGTCGCAATGCTAAGACAAAATTTTAGTGGCAAAGATGACTTTGTAATGCGAAATGACGGGGTTTTAAGGCTAAATGGCGAGGCGCAAAATTTCGTTTCGGGTTGGTTTCACAAGGCAGCCTATGAGATGAATTTTCTTGCCGCTGATAGCGATAAAAACGGGCTTGTAAAGGGCAGTGAGCTTGAAAACACCAAGTGGTTGCAAAGTCCTAGCCTCATCGCCACAGGCAGAAAGGCAGAAAATGCTAGCCTTTACAAGCTGTCTAGCGAGGATTTGACAAGCTATGAAAGGGCTTTGCCAAATGATACAGAAAAAAGCATCGAAGCCTTGCTTAATGAGTTTTTGAAACTTGACACAAACTCTGATAATAAAATCACTTTTGAAGAGTATGTCAGCAAAAATGGGCTAGACAAAGATAGAATGATAGCCCTACGAAACCTTGACATAAGCAATGCTAGCGATAACATTTTCAGCAAGGCTTTTGATGAGTTGGACAAGCTTTTGAAAAAAATGCGTGAAGCTGCGATGAAAAAGTCTCAAAACCCTGACGAGCAAGAAATTTTAAGCAATACCACAGAGCCTAAAATGACGGCTTTGCAAGGCTACGAAATAGCGTCAAAACAAGAAAATTCAAGCAATGAAAGTGTTTTGATAAAAAGTGATTTAAATGACGATGAAAATGCTTTAAACGCCAAAACTTCTTTGACGCAAAATCAAAACACGGACAAAGCCCTTGAAAACTCGCTCAGCCAAGATTTACTCACACAAATCAAAAATCAAAATTTAAAAATCATCGATTTAAGAGCATAGTAAATTTCTTGTAAGGGCGATTTTAGCTCAAAAACTGAATTTCACATAAAAATTTAAAAATTTGCATAGTAACTTCCTTTGTTAAATGCGATAATTCGCACCGCTACACTCAATTTTGTAATGACGACAAGATAAAATTCACACTTTTAACGCAAAATTTGCAAATTTACCCAAATTTTACAAGAAAATTCAAACAAGCCATTCAAATGGGACTTTGACTTTTAGTCTTTATTGAACTCAAAACTTTATTAAGCTCAAAAAGCGAAATGCCCTTAAATTTAGGGCAAATTCCGCTTTTTGCAAGGCTTTTAGTCTTTGTGGTGATTAAAGCCCTTTTCATCGCTAAAATCCGCATTTGCTAAGCGTTTAAGCTGTCTGTATCGGCGTTGTGCGTCTTGCTTGTTTTTCTCAAAAAGCTCACTCGCGTGCTGTGGGTTTGATTTTTTAAGAGAATTATAACGCACTTCATTCATCAAAAATTCATCATAAAGCCCCCAGTCTGGCTCTTTGCCCGCCATTACCAAAGGATTTTTGCCCTCATCTTGCAAACGCGGGTCAAAGGTATAAATCGGCCAGTAGCCGCACTTTGTCGCTAGTTCGCCCTGCTCGCCTGAGCTGCTCAAACCACCCTTTATGCCGTGCGCTATGCAAGGGCTGTAAGCGATGATTAAAGATGGTCCCTCGTAAGCTTCTGCGGCGATGAGTGTTTTGATGAGATGATTGTAATTTGCGTTTGAATTCACCTGCGCCACAAAAATGTAGCCATAAGTCATCGCTATTTGCCCCAAGTCCTTTTTCTGCACGGGCTTGCCTGCTGCGGCAAACTGTGCCACAGCTCCCGTGCGCGAAGCCTTTGAGCTTTGCCCGCCTGTGTTAGAATACACCTCAGTATCAAGCACTAAGACATTGACATTTTCTCCGCTAGCAAGCACATGGTCAAGCCCGCCGTATCCTATGTCGTAAGCCCAGCCGTCTCCGCCAAAAATCCAGTGCGATTTTTTAGTGATATACTGCTTTAAATCAAGGATTTTTTTCGCGCTTTTTATGTCTTTGTGCCTTTCTAAAAGCGCGACAAATTCATCTCTCATCGCCACGCAAGCTGGCACATCGTGGCGTTTTTGTATCCACTCTTTGTAAAAGGCGGCTAAATCATTTGGCACATTTGCTAAATCATCGCTCATCACCATAGCCATTTGCTCGCGTATGGTTTGCGTGGCGACTTTCATTCCAAGCCCAAATTCAGCATTGTCTTCAAAAAGCGAATTCCCCCACGCTGGTCCAAAACCGCTTTTTATGCTCTTGCGATAAGGCGTGCTGGGCGCACTTCCCCCATAAATCGAGCTGCACCCTGTCGCGTTTGCTACTATCATTCTTTCGCCAAAAAGCCGTGTAACAAGCGTGATATAAGGCGTCTCTCCGCACCCCGGACAAGCGCCGTGAAATTCAAACAAAGGCTGCGCAAACTGCGCTCCTTTGGTGTTTTCTTTCGCCATAATCTCATCTTTATAACGCACCTTTTTGAAAAGATAATCCGCATTTTCCTGCTCGCCAAAATCAATCTCTTCTTCAATAGGCACCATTACAAGCGATTTTTCCTTGCTTGGACACTCTTGCACGCACAGCTCACAACCCGTGCAGTCTAATGGGCTAACTTGAATTTTGTATTTGAGTTTTTGTTCTTTTGTGCCTTTGGCATCGATGGCGTGTTCTTTCACTCCGCTTGGAGCGGCGTTAAATTCAGCATCATCAAGCAAAAACGGACGAATCACAGCGTGCGGGCAAACTGAGGCGCATTGATTGCATTGTATGCAGTTGCTTTCAATCCAGCGCGGCACGATGACGCCCACGCCGCGCTTTTCAAATTCAGTCGTCCCACTTTCAAAATGCCCATCCTCATAGCCCAAAAACGCCGACACAGGCAAGTCGTTGCCACGCGCTTTTTCCATAGGTTTAGCGATTTTTTCCACAAAGGGCGTGCCTTTGTAGGCGTTTGTTTCCTTTGCCACCTCATCTTGCAAGCTCACCCACGCGCTATCCACAGCCACTTTGACAAGCCCGTTCGCGCCTATGTCTATGGCTTTGTAGTTCATTTCTACTATCGCTTCGCCCCTTTTAGAGTAGGTTTTGTGCGCTAACTCTTTCATCAGCTTTTTAGCAAGCTCGTAATCAACAATGTTTGTGAGCTTAAAAAAGGCTGATTGCATTATCGTGTTGGTGCGGTTGCCAAGCCCTATGTCGCGGGCTAGCTTTGTGGCGTTGATAATGTAAAAATTTATCTTTTTTTGCGCTAAAATGCGCTTGATTTTGTTTGGCAAATGCTTGATGGTTTCTTTTTCGCTCCAAATGCTGTTAAGCAAAAATGTGCCGTTTTCTCTTATGCCCTCTAAAACATCGTAGGTTTCAAGGTAGGCTGGCACGCTACACGCCACAAAATGCGGTGTGCTTACCAAATAAGTCGAGCGAATGGGCTTTTTAGAAAAGCGCAAATGCGAGCGCGTGTAACCGCCGCTTTTTTTGCTGTCATACGCAAAATAAGCTTGGGCGTAAAAGTCCGTGTTGTCGCCGATGATTTTGATTGAATTTTTATTTGCGCCCACAGTGCCATCAGCTCCAAGCCCGTAAAAAAGGCACTCTGTGGTGCTTTCGTTACTCAAAGAAATCTTTTCATCACAGGGCAAAGAAGTGTGGCTCACATCATCGTTTATGCCTATGGTGAAATGGTCTTTTGGCTCTTTTTGCTTTAAATTTTCAAAGACGGCAAAGATTTGCGAAGGATCGACATCTTTGCTTGAAAGCCCATAACGCCCGCCTACGATTAAAGGGGCATTTTGCTGTCCGTAAAAGGCGAATTTAATGTCTAAATAGAGTGGCTCGCCAAGGCTACCGGGCTCTTTTGTCCTGTCAAGCACGGCGATTTTTCGCACGCTTTTTGGCATCACTTCAAACAAGTGCTTTAAGCTGAATGGGCGGTATAAATACACCTTTAAAAGCCCTACTTTTTCGCCCTTTGCGCGCAAATAATCAATTACTTGCTCCAAAGCCTGCGTTACAGAACCCATAGCCACGATGACGCGCTCAGCCTGCAAGTCGCCATAATACACAAAAGGCTTATACTCTCGCCCTGTAATGCGCGAAATTTCGCTCATATACTCACTCACTATATCTGGCAACGCCTCGTAAAAGGGGTTTGTAAGCTCCCTTGTTTGAAAATAAATGTCGTCATTTTGCGCTGTGCCGCGTGTTTTGGGGTTTTCTGGCGTTAGGCAGCTGTCCTTAAACGCCTTTACCGCGTCTTTATCAAGCAGCCTGTCAAATTCAGCATAGTCCATAAGCTCGATTTTTTGAATTTCGTGGCTTGTGCGAAAGCCGTCAAAAAAGTGCAAAAACGGCACACGCCCCTTAATAGCAGCCAAATGCGCCACGCCCGCTAAGTCCATAATCTCTTGCACGGAGTGCGAGCAAAGCATAGCAAAGCCCGTTTGCCTTGCCGCGTAAATGTCTTGATGGTCGCCAAAGATAGAAAGCGCCTGCGCCGCCACTGAGCGAGCCGCAACGTGAATCACACAAGGAAGAAGCTGTCCTGCGATTTTATACATATTTGGAATTTTAAGCAAAAGCCCTTGTGAAGCCGTGTAAGTAGTAGTTAGTGCGCCTGCTTGAAGTGAGCCGTGCACCGTGCCAGCTGCGCCAGCCTCGCTTTGCATCTCCACCACGCGAACAGGCGAGCCAAAAAGGTTTTTCTTGCCCTCAGCCGCCCAAGTGTCGATATGGTCAGCCATAGGCGAACTCGGCGTGATAGGATAAATCCCCGCCACCTCAGTAAAGGCATAAGAAGCATAAGCTGCTGCCTCGTTGCCGTCCATAGTTTTCATCACTTTACTCATCGTGTCCCCCTTTTGTTGCTTAATCTTTTATAATTATACTTTGAAAAGGTTTAAAAAGTGATTAACTTGAAAAAAATTTGACTCTTTTGTTGAAAAATGATTGACAAGCATAAGGTTTATGGGCTTGTCATAGCGAGCAAGCCTTGTGAGTGCGGTAGCGAGTAAAGCAACGCTTAATGATGGCTTGCTTGTCATTTTGAGCTTTCGCAGAAAGCGAAAAATCCATAGAATTTAAGGCACGCTTTAAATTTAAGATGAAAAATCCATACTTTAAAATGCAAATTCACACTTTAAATTTATGGATACTTCGCTAACGCTCAGTATGACAAGAAATAGCAAAGTATGATAAGGACAAGTCAGTATGACAAGGATTTTGTCGTTGCGAGAATTTGCAAAGCGCAAGCGTGTAAATTTATGGTGATTTGCTTTGTTTGGATACTTTATTTGTAGCAAAGTTTGAAATGCGCTAGAACTTCAAAGCTGAAATTTAAGCACCCTTTACAAAAAAGGTGCTTAAACGCTTTTGCCTTGTATGATTAGGATTTAATCATCATACTTTTGTCCGAGCAAGTTGCCTTTGGTGTCAAAATGTAACTCCATTCGGTTGCTTAGCTCAATCTCGTAGCCATAAGGCTCCCAATCCACATCAGTGATGAAAACGCCCGGATACATTTTTTGAATCGTTGCCATTATGTTTTGCGGCAAACCTTGATAATAATGCTCCTGTGGGGCATACGGATAAGTCGGCACACCTGCTGGTGGCGGTGTTTGCGCTGGTGCTTGCTGGGCTGGATTTGCCATAGCGCTTAAAGCGCACAAAGCCAAAGCGGCGGTACAAATTTTCGTTTTCATAACGAACTCCTTAAAAAAATTTCAAAAAAATTATAGCTTTCTTGTGTGAAGTGAATGTGAATTTTTAAATTTACACGCAAATTTAAGATAAAATTAAAAAGTTTTGCCGCTAAAATGCTGATTTGCGAAAAATTCGCTACCTCAGCCATTCTTGCAAGCTCTTTATCTGCAAGTAGCTTTCATCTTGCACGGCTTGTATCGCCTTTGCCCCAGCACTTGCTCCGCGTAGGTTTGTAAAGTAGGGGATTTTAAAGCGAATGATATTTGCGCGGATTTTTTTGGTATCATCCTTACTGCTGTTTTCATCGCTGGTGTTGATGACAAGCTGAATTTCGCCGTTTTTGAGCAAGTCCTCGACATTTGGACGCCCCTCAGAAATCTTATAAATCTGCTCGCACTCAAAGCCACCCTCGCGGATAGCCTTGCAAGTGCCGCCTGTGGCGATGAGTTTAAAGCCAAGTTTGACATAATCACTAGCGATTTTTTGCGCTTGTGCCTTGTCGCTGTCTTTAAGAGAGATGAAAACCGCGCCTTGTTTTGGCAAGTCGTTAAAGGCTGAAATTTGGCTTTTAGCATAAGCGTTTGCAAAATCCTTGCCTATGCCCATTACTTCGCCTGTGGAGCGCATTTCAGGTCCTAGTTCTAAATCGCTGCCGTTGAGTTTAGCGAAAGGAAAAACAGCTTCTTTCACGCTGATAAAATTCATCTTTTTAGGGCATAAAATCCCGCCCTTTTCACCCACTATGCCATAATCATCGTAAAATTTAAGCGCCTCTTTCAAATCCCCTTGCCACATCACTCGCGTGGCTACCTTTGCTAGCGGCAAGCCTGTGGCTTTGCTGACAAAAGGCACGGTGCGAGAAGCCCTAGGATTTACCTCTATCATATAAAGTTCGTTTTTATAAAGGGCAAATTGTATGTTTAAAAGCCCAACAACGCCTAAATTTAAGGCTATGTCGCGGGTTTTTTGGCGCACTAAATTTATGGTTTTTTCGTCCAAATTGCAAGGCGGCAAGCTGCACGCGCTATCTCCAGAATGCACTCCTGCTTCTTCTATATGCTCCATAATCCCGCCCACATAGACACTTACGCCATCGCTTATCGCATCGACATCAAGTTCTGTGGCGTTGTGTAAAAACTCATCGATTAAAACAGGGGCTTTTTCGCTCACGCTCACGGCTTCTTGCATATAAAGGCGAAGCTCGCTTTCATTATGCACCACGCGCATAGCCCGCCCACCAAGCACATAGCTAGGGCGCACCAAAACAGGATAGCCTATATCGCTTGCCTTTATAACGGCTTCTTCTACGCTCGTGGCTGTGGAATTTTTGGGCTGATTTATGCCGATTTTGTTGATAAATTCAGCAAATTTCTTTCTATCTTCTGCTAAATCAATCACCCTTGCGCTCGTGCCGATGATTTTAGCCCCAAATGCGCTGAGTCTTTTAGCGAATTTAAGCGGAGTTTGCCCCCCAAAATGCACGATAAGCCCGTCTGGCTTTTCGCGCTCTATCACGCCTCTTAAATGCTCAAAATCAATAGGTTCAAAATAAAGAATGTCGCTTGTGTCATAATCCGTGCTTACGGTTTCGGGGTTTGAGTTATACATTATGGTTTTTACGCCCATATCATTAAGCGCAAAGCAAGCGTGCACACAAGCATAATCAAACTCTATCCCCTGTCCTATGCGGTTGCCGCCTCCGCCTATAATCATCACTTTTTTAGGCTCGTTTTTGTTAGCACACAAGCTTGAATTTTCGCCCAGCTTGTCATTTTGAGCTTTCGCAGAAAGCGAAGAATCTCTATTTAAATTTATGCTTTTTTGTTGAGATTCTTCGCTACGCTCAAAATGACAAAGGCTTTGTAAATTTTCGCTTGAATTTAACCTTTCATCGCAAGCGTTTTGTGAATTTTCATTTGAATTTAGCCCTTCAAAGGCTGGATTTTCGTTGATTGTGGAGTAAAGATAAGGCGTAAGTGCCTTAAACTCGCCCGCGCAAGTATCCACTTCGTTGTATTGTGGCTTTATGTTAAGGCTCATTCTCGTGTAGTAAATGTCATTTTGAGTGAGTTCTAAATTGTCTTTGGCGTTGATTAAATTCGCTATCATTTTGTCAGAAAAGCCCATAGATTTAGCAAGGCGGAGCATTTTTTCATCGTTTAAAATGTCCATATCGATTTGCTTTTCAAATTCAACAAGCTCTTTGATTTGCGTTAAAAACCACTTGTCAATCCTGCAAAGCTCATAAAGCTCATCGACACCAAAGCCCTCTCTTATGGCTTGCGCGAGATACAAAAGCCTTTCTTCGTTAGGATTTCTCAGCTTAAAAATCAACTCATTTTTATCCGCCACTATCTCATCAAAGCCTGAGTATCCGCGCTCTAACGAGCATAAAGCCTTTTGAATGCTCTCTTTAAAGCTGCTGCCTATCGCCATCACTTCGCCAACGCTTTTCATCGCTGTGCCAAGCGTGGTGCTGGCTGATGGAAATTTCTCAAAGGCAAAACGCGGAATTTTCGTTACTATATAATCAATAACAGGCTCAAAGCTCGCTGGCGTAAGCGTAATGTCGTTTTTAATCTCGTCCAAAGAAAAGCCCACAGCCAAAAGCGTGGCGACTTTTGCGATAGGATAGCCCGTTGCCTTGCTGGCAAGTGCTGATGAGCGCGACACGCGTGGGTTCATTTCGATGACTATCATTCGCCCGTTTTGCGGATTTATGGCAAATTGCACATTTGAGCCGCCCGTATCCACGCCGATTTCGCGCAGTATGGCAAAGCTTGCATCGCGCATAGCTTGATACTCTTTATCCGTAAGCGTTAAAGCAGGCGCGACAGTGATACTATCTCCCGTATGCACGCCCATAGGGTCGAAATTTTCTATGCTGCAAACGATGATACAGTTGTCATTTTTGTCGCGTATCACCTCCATTTCAAATTCTTTCCACCCAAGCAGGCTTTCTTCGATGAGAATTTCGTGTATGGGCGAAAGCGCTAAGGCTGAGCTGGCAAGCTCTTTAAACTCGTCCATATTATACACCACGCCACTTCCAGCACCTCCAAGCGTATAAGACGCTCTTATCATCAGCGGAAAGCCGATTTGCGTGGCTGCCTTTTCAGCCTCATCATAATCATAAGCATAAGCTGACTTTGGCAAATCCATACCGATTTTTTTCATACATTCTTTGAAAATTTGCCTGTCCTCGCCCTTTTTAATCGCCTCTGGCTTTGCCCCAAGGAATTTCACTTCGCTAAAATTCGCCTTAAATTCAGCACTCTCAAAAACCTCCATAGCCACATTTAGGGCAACCTGCCCGCCCATAGTCGGCAAAATCGCATCAACGCGCTCTTTTTTGATGATACTTAAAATGTTGTCCTTTGTAATCGGCTCTATGTAAGTAGCGTCCGCAAACTGCGGGTCTGTCATAATGGTAGCTGGGTTTGAGTTGATGAGTATCACCTTGTAACCTAGCTCTTTGAGCGTTTTAGCTGCTTGCGTGCCGCTGTAATCAAACTCACAAGCCTGTCCGATGACGATGGGACCGCTACCGATGAGTAAAATAGTCGAAATATCTTGTCGTTTTGGCATAAAAATTCCTTGAATTTTAGCTAAAATTATAGCAAGTTAAAGTTTCTAGGATAGAATGGCTTTTGTTTTTTTAAAAAAAAATTTAATGGCTTTGTTTTGTGGGCGATTTAGCGTTACAAGCAAATGCCCTTACAGGCGGCTTTTTATCATCGCAAGCTGGCTTTGGGTGCAAATTTACGCCCTTTGCCACAATGCTTTGCGCTGTGCTTTAAATTTAAAGCCCAAATTGAGCTACGCAAAGGCTTTGCAAGGACTATCAAAGGGCGCGACTTATTTTAATGAAGTGGCGACAAACAAAGCGCGAATTCGCTCAAAGAAAGGAAAAATTTGCTTTATCTAGCGCAAACTGACACCACAGCGGGCTTTTTAAGCAAGGACGAAAGGGAAATCAACAAAGCAAAGGGCAGAGCCTTGCAAACGCCTTGCATACTGACAATGTCAAGCCTTAAAGAGCTTGCAAGCCTTGTGCGCGTGCCAAAAGCGCATAAAAATTTAGTGCGAAAAGCGAAAAAAACGAGCTTTATTTATAAAAACGCTTTAAATTCTTGCGATTTTAACAAGCCTTTGAGCGCAACTTTAAAGGATAAACCCTTGCAAATGTCCGATACAAACGGCTTTTTAGCGTGTCGCGTGGTAAAAGACTGCGCTCACGCTGAGTTTTTGCGCGAGTTTGGGGCGTTTTTTTCAAGCTCAGCCAACCTACACGGACAAGCATTTAGCGAGCAAATCGCCCGCCAAATCACACTCCAAAACGGCGGACAAATCATCGATGAAAGCCTTTTTTCGGGCGCACCATCCGCACTCATCAAACTTTACCGCCACAAAAAAGTAAAAATACGCTGAATTTACGCTTGCCTTGACTCAATAATGCCAAAATTCACGCAATTTTTCTATTTCAAGTAACAAATTTTCACATTTTTGCAAAAAAATTTATCAAAATTGCCATTCATTAACTATCCATTTTTTTTTTTTTTGTGCTATGATGAATTTTACATTTTTCAGAAAGGACAAAAATGAATTGTATCATTCATAATGACACCCCAGCAGTGGGGAGTTGCGGGAAATGCGGTTGTGGGATTTGTAGCGCGTGCGTGCAAAATTCCATCAAAGCTGATGGCATAGACAAGCCTGTTTGCGTGAATTGCGCCGTAGAAGGTGTGGGCTTGTATGTAGAGTATCTCAAAACGCTACTCAAAGCCACAAGGACGAAAAAAATCGTTTGGACGGCTATTTTGCTTGTCGGCGCTTTTTTGCTTATCTGCGGTTTCGTATCGACAAGTCCTGACGCACCTTGGTTTTTATCGGTGCGATTATCGTTTGGGCTTCGGCTGGATTTACAGACAGAATTTTAGTCGAAAAAAGTGGCGGAGAGCAAATACAAGACGCTATGGTATGGCGGGACGCTATGGTTGGGCATAACTATGTTTGGGGCTTTTGGCTTGGCAAATTTATCTTTTGGGCAGTCAAGGGCTTGACAAGGGGTATGTTTTTTCCTTTTGTTTATGGCTATTTTATGCTAATGGGACAAAAAGACATTGAAAAGCAAATCGCTGAACAGCAAGCCATACTTGACGGCTTAATCGCTCAAAAAAAGTGATTTACACACAATCCTAGTCCTTAAAGGGCTAGGATTACTCTAAAAACACGACAATACAATAACCCTTTTAAAAGCCTTGCACTTTGTCCGTCATTGCGAGCAAAAAGAGCGCAAGCGAATGTTTGCGTGGCAATCCATAGCTTTAAATTTGCGCTTGAATTTGTAGCTATGCTACGCTCACAAAGCTCACTCATAAAGAAAAGCCCTAAATTTAACACTCTGCTAAACACCAAAGAAAGAAAAGAGCCTTTTGCTAGGCTCTTGAAAGGAAAAACAAAACGAAAAAGCGTTGTTTTGGTGATCCCTACGAGACTCGAACTCGTGTTACCGCCGTGAAAGGGCGATGTCCTAACCGCTAGACGAAGGGACCAGCAATTCAAAGAGATGATTATACTATGATAGGGCTTAAAAAATGCTTAAAGTTTGCTTAAATTTCGCATTTTCGCACAAAAGCCCTTAAATAGCCACTTTGACGGACAAAAATTTTTTATATAAAATTAAATTTATTATGATATAATTTCAAAGCAAATTTAAATTTTACTCTAAAAAAGGCAAAAAATTCAAGCTCAAAACGCCTTTTAGCTTGAATTTGGGCGCATTTTTACGAAAAAGGGGGCGATTTTGGGGCTTTTGAGCGTGATTTTTTTAGCCTTTGCCTTGTCAATGGACGCTTTTGCCGTGTCTTTATGCAAGGGCTTTGCGGCAAAAAGGCTTGAATTTAGGCATTGTCTCATCGTGGGGGCTTATTTTGGAGGCTTTCAGGCTTTGATGCCAGCACTTGGCTACCTTTTGGGCGTGGCTTTTGCGCATTTTGTGGCGCAAATCGACCATTACATAGCCTTTGTTCTGCTTGCTCTTGTGGGCGCAAAGATGATGAAAGAATCCTTTGAAAGTGCGAGCTGCGACACTACAAATAGGCACTTTGGCTTTAAAACTATGCTTGTTTTGGCTGTGGCTACGAGCATAGACGCTTTGGCTGTGGGCGTGAGCTTCGCATTTGTCGAGTTTTCGAGCATAAGCATTTGGCTTGCTGTCGCTCTCATCGGGCTTATCACCTTTTTTGTCTGCGTTTTGGGCGTGCAAATCGGGCATAAGCTCGCACACCGCGCCGCATTTTTGGGCAAAAAGGCTGAATTCATCGGCGGAGCGGTGCTTGTCCTTTTGGGCGTGAAAATCCTTGTGGAGCATTTGAGCTAGGGACTTGACAGCGATTTGCAAGGCTCAAAATGACAAGGGTGTGCCGTCATTGCGAAATGACAAAATGCGCCGTCATTACAAGATGACAAAGTGCGTTTTCTTTATCCGTCATTGCGAGCAAATTTTGCAAAAATTTGCGTGGCAATCCACGATAAAATTTAAGCAAATTTTATCACAAAATTCAAGTAAAGCCCTAAATTTGTCATACTGGGCATAGCGAAGTATCCACGAATTTAATGCAAATTTATCTTTGGATTGCCACGAATTTGCACGCTTGCGCTTTGCAAATTCTCGCAATGACGAAAAAAGCATTTAACCTCAACTTTTCTTTTTCAGTGCAAGTGCAAATTTCGCTTGAAGTCTCAGCCAGTCGCGCTGTGGCATAGCGGGCGCACCGCCATAAATCTGCCCGCCTTGCATATCCTTTACCGCTGCGCCTCTTGCGGCGATTGTGGCGAAGTCGCCGATTTTAAGGTGTCCTGCGCTCGCACTTTGCCCGCCCATAACGACATTTTTGCCAAGCTCTGTTGAGCCTGAAAGCCCCACTTGCGACACGAGCAAGCAGTTTTGCCCGACAATGCAGTTGTGTCCGATTTGCACGAGATTATCTACCTTTGAGCCAGCTTTGATGATGGTGCTGTCAAACACGGCGCGGTCTATTGTCGTGCAAGCGCCGATTTCTACATTGTCCTCCAAAATCACATTGCCGTTGTGGTAGATTTTATAATGCTCGCCCATATCGTTGTGAGCGTAACCAAAGCCATCAGAGCCGATGACGCAGTTTGCGAGCAGGTGGCATTTTTTGCCGATTTTCGTGTCGTTGTAGATGACGGCGTTTGGGTGAATGAGCGTGAAATCGCCGATGCAAACATTGTCGCCTATGTAAGCACCCGCCATTATGATGACATTTTCGCCGATTTCAACCCCGCTGCCTATATAGACATTTGGCATTATGGTGGCACTTTTGGCGATTTTGTTTGGCTTTTTGTCGCTCACAAGGGGCTTGGCAAAGAGTTTGCTGATATAAGCAAAGGACAAATGGGGGTTTGGGCTGATTAAAACCTTAGTGTCTTGGGGAACTAAATCCTCAAATTCCTTGCTGACTAAAATCGCCCCAGCGCCCGTTTCAGCTATATCTTTGGCGTTTTTTTTGCCATCACAATAAGTAAGCTCGCTAAAATTCGCATTATGCAGCGAATTCAGCGCACTTATGTCCATATCCTCGCCCGCATAATCAAGGCTCAAAAACTCGGCTATCTCGCTTAACTTCATCTCATCTCCATTTCAGTGATAAGCAAAATTATAAAACATTTTTCTTTACAAATGCTTTCAAAATGAATTTTATTTTAGTTTAAATTTAGGGCTGAAAATTTAAACTTGCGGATTTAGCTTGAATTTAGCTTTAAATTTAGGCTTTAAATTCAAAGCTAAATTCAAGTCCAAATTCAAGCGTGCGGGTAAATTTAAGCCTTGTGAGCGATTTTAAGTGTGTCAGTAAATTCAAGCGCACAAAAGCTAAATTTAGGCTCATTCTTCAAAATTTGTCGCTTCAAAGCCGCCTTTTGGGGCTTCCATAAAGGACGAGTTTTCTTTCAAAAAGAGCAAATCCACAGCCCCTATCGGTCCGTTGCGGTTTTTGCCGATGATGAGTTCGGCTTTTTCTTGCTTTGGGTTGGCAAAAAAGCTGCGTTTATACTCTTTGCCCTCAGCTTTTGCCTTGTTTTCTTTTTCTTTTTCTTCTTGTTCGCGGTAGATTTCATCGCGATACACGAAAAGTATGGTGTCCGCATCTTGCTCTATCGCGCCACTTTCGCGCAAGTCGCTCAGCATAGGACGCTTGTTTGCCCGCGCTTCAAGGCTGCGGTTGAGCTGCGAAAGCGCGATAATAGGCATATCAAGCTCCCTTGCAAGTAGCTTCAAGCCCCGTGAAATCTCACTTACTTGCAAGTGCCTGTCGCTAAAATTGCTACTACTCATCATCAGCCCGATATAATCCACAACGCAAAGCGATATATCGCCATCTAGCTCTTTTTGACGGCGCAAAATCAGCCTTATGTCGGTGATACTCGCATAGCCGCTATCGTAAATGTAGAGTTTCTTGCTCTCATAGTCCTTACAAGCGTCTGCAACCCTGTTCCATTCATCATCGTTTAAGTCAGCTATCAGCAACCTTTGCAATGGAATGGAGGTTTTAGCGGACAAAAGCCTTTGCATTATCTGTGTGGCGGGCATTTCAAGTGAGAAAAACACCACGCCCTTGCCCTCGCGTAGGGTTTTTTCGATGAAGTGAAGTCCCATTGAGGTTTTGCCCATACCAGGGCGCGCGGCGATGATGATTAAATCCCCATTTTTAAAGCCTTTGATTTTTTCATTCAAATCATCAAAGCCCGTGTCAAGCCCTACTATACCTTTGCTTGTGCTATTTTTTTGCTTTTCAAATTCCTCCAAAAGCTCGCCGATAACCTCTTGCGTGTCCTTAATATCGCTTTTGTTGGTGCGGTTTGTGATATTGAAAATTTCTTTGTTTAGTTCGTTTGATATGTCGCCGATGGGCTTATCGGCATTGATACGAGCGGGCATAGTGTGCGCAAAATCTAACAGCTTTCGTTTTATCGCCTTTTCGCGCAGTTCAGTAGCGTATTTTGGCACATCAACTATCGCCGTAGTCGCCATCACCTCGCCCAAAACGCTCTCATCAACCTTTTTGTGCTTTTTGATAAAGCTTATACCCACAGGCTCACCAGCCTTAGCGCACGCTTCAATCGCGCTAAATATGTCTTGATGAGCCTTTAACACAAAGTCCTTTGGCTCTATGTCCCCAGCCACAGAGCCATAAGCGTCCTCGCTGTAAATGCACGAGCTTAAAATAGCCCGCTCCAAGTCCAAATCAAAATGCTCGTTCGCATTCATAGCTTTTCCTCAAATTTTTGTGATTTTGAATTTTGCCTTGAATTTTAGCAAAATTTCCTTGAATTTTAGGCTTGATTTTGCAAAAAATTCATTTGTAAAATTTGCGCACAATGCGGCTTGAAAAGCCCCGTTTCGTGTGAGATGAAAATATAGCTTATGTTTTGCTTTTTTTGAATGGCTAAAAGGTGAGAAAGGATTTTGCCACTTGCGCTTAAATCAAGCGGGGCGGTGATTTCATCTAAAATCAGCAACTTTGGGCGCAAGAGTAAGGCTCTAATCAGCCCTATCCTTTGCGCTTGTCCTGTGCTCAGCTCTTTTGGTTTGAGCTTTGTAAGGCTAAATTCAAGCTCAAAGTCCTCAAAAAGCCTTTTTGCCTCGTTTAAGTCAAAGTTCAAGCCAAAATTTTGCTGTCCTACGCAAAGCAAGTCAAGCACCTTTTTGTAAGGGTTTAGGGCAAGTTTTTGCTCTTGAAAAACATAAGAAATTTCTTTTCTCAGCTTTCTTTGTGCCTCAAATTTTAGGTTTAAAATGGGCTTTTCTTCAAAAAAAACTTCCCCAGAGCTTGCTTTTTCAAGCATTGCGATGATTTTGCCAAGTGTGCTTTTGCCGCAACCACTTTGCCCACAAAGCAGTAAATTTTCGCCTAAATTCAGCTCAAAGCTCACATTTTCAAACACCGCTTTTTGCTCGCTTTTAAGGTATAAATGGCGTTTAAATTCGTAGAATTTAGCAAGTTTATGCACTTTTAAAAGCATTGTTGTCCTTGTATAAGCGCAAAAGCTCTTTGCCATACTCAGTTTTTGGTGCGCTAAAAAAGTCTTTTGCGTTAGCTTTTTCGGTGATTTGTCCCCTTTCAAGCACGATGATTTCATCGCTTAAAGCTCTTACAAAATCCAGCTCGTGTGAGATAAGCACTAGGCTTTTTTCTTTTTTTAGTTCTTTAAAAATGTCTGTGATATTTTGCGCGTTTTTTTCATCAAGTGAGCTTGTGATTTCATCGCAAAGTAAAATTTGCGCCCCAAGGCTTAAAGCCAAAGCCACCTGCACGCGCATAGCCATACCAGCACTGATTTGGTGCGCATAAGAGTGCCACAAAAGCTCCATATCATCAAAGCCTAAGCGTTCAAGCCAGCTAAAAGCTAAATTTTTGCGCTCTTTTTTGCCAAATTTGCTGTGTTCTTTTAGGTGCATTTCAAAAATGTCGCCCATATTAAACATAGGGTGAAAGCTAGCCCTTGCGTCTTGAAAGATAAAGCCTACTTTTGTTCTTAAAGTTCGCAAGGCGTTTTTGTCAAGGTTTAGGGGCGAAAAGCCCGCCACGCTTAACTCATCAGCACTTAAAGCAAAGTTTTTGCCAACAAGACAAAGCAAACTTTTAGCAAGCAGGCTTTTGCCCGCTCCGCTTTTGCCAAGCACGCCAAGCGCGCTGTTTGGGCGAAGCTCAAAGCTAATATCCTGCAAAAATTTACGCCCCTTGCGCTCTAAATTGAGATTTTTTACCCTAATCAACGCGCACTCCCAAGTTGCCTTGCAAATTTGAAGCAAGAGCGAGCAAGGGCAAGATAAGCGCAAGCAAAAACGCCACAGGAAAGATGACAAGCCACCAAGCCCCTATGAAAACAGCCTTTGCACCCTCGTCCAAAAGCCGTCCCAAGCTCACCTCATCTAAACTTACCCCCAAGCCAAAAAAGCTCAAAGTCGCCTCGTGTGAAATGGCGTGAGCTATGTTAAGGATAAAAAGCACCAAAAGCAAATTCACACAAGCGGGCAGCAAGTCCTTGTAAAAAGCCCTAAATTTCGTGCTTCCAAGTGCAAGAGCGCACAGGTAAAACTCGCTTTTCATCAAGGAATTCAGCTCGCTATCAAGCAGTTTTGCGATGAAAGCAAAATGCCCCAAGGCGATGATAAAGGACATTGTGAGTAAATTTCCGCTCAAAAAACTTTGAAAAAACATTACGATTAAAAGGCTAGGAGCGGCTAAAATCGCGTCCAAACTTCGTATAAAAAAGCTATAAAAAAAACTTCGCGCCAGCAAAACAAACAAAACGCCCAAAACCACGCTCATAAAAGCCGCCACAAAGCCCACAAAAAGCGACACGCGCAAGCCTTGTGCGAGCTGAGTAAATAAATCGCGCCCCAACAAATCCGTGCCAAAAAAATGCTCTAAATTTGGGGGCATTTTAGCTTTTGCAAGCTCATTAAAGCCAGCAGCATAGGGGCTTAAAAGTGGGACAAAGATGGCAAAAAGCAGGCAAAAAAGCAAGGGGCTAAGCATTAAGAGCTTTTTAGGCATAAACTTTCCTTGTATCGAGCAAATTCGCGCAAAGTTCAGCCAAAAAATTCAGCACCACAACGCCCACAACGCTTAAAAGCAAGACAGCCAAAACCATAGGATAATCCTTAAAAATAATGCTTTCAATCACTAAATTTCCAAGCCCGCCGTAAGCAAAAACACTCTCCACCACATAAACGCTCATCAAAAAAGCCACTGAATTTGCCGCAAAATATGTGAGTATAGGCGGCAAGGCGTGTTTAAGCACCAAGTGAAAATAAATCCGCCTTAGGCTCAAACCCCGCGCAAAGGCTGCTTCGATGAAACTTTGATTAAGACTATCAAGCAAAATCGTCCTGTAAAGGCGCAGATACGAACCCAAATGCGCCAAAGTTAGGGCTAAAATAGGCAGCACCAAATGAGCGGCGCGGTTTAAAATATCATCTTCAAAGCCCAAATCACTCACGCTAGAACTAGGCAAAACGCCCAAATACACGCTAAAAAACAAGATAAGCAACAAACAAAGCGCAAAAGCAGGCGTTGCCAAAAAGCTCATAGAGATGAAATTTAGGGCTTTGTCGATGAATTTGTCCTTGTAAATCGCGCTGATAATCGCAAAAAACAAGCTCACACAAAACAGCACAAGCAAAGCAAGCCCGCCAAGCGTGAGCGTGAGCGGCAAACGCTCAGCAAGGACTTCATTGACGCTTTCGCCTGTGATTAAAGAGTTGCCAAAATCGCCACTCATCGCCCCTTTAAGCCAGCTCAAATACTGCTCGTTTAGGGGCTTGTCTAAATTTAAATTCGACTCAATCTGCGCTTTTAGCTCAGCACTCACAGCTTGCGGGCTTTTCGCATACACCACGCTGCCCTTGCTTAAATGTATCATCGCAAAGCACACATAAGAAAGTGCCAAAAGCAAAGCCGCAAGCCAAAACAAGCGTTTAAGGATAAGGGCTAGCAAGCTTTATTTGCTCCACTGCCAAGCATTCCACGAAAAGCCAACGCCGTGATGCCCTAGAATTTGGGGCTTTATGCCCTTTATGTCCTTGTTATACACCAAAGGAAAGTCCAAATACACCAAAAACAAAAAAGGCGGCTCCTCATTTAAAGCGTTGATAAATTCAGCATAATGCGCCTTTCGCTTTTTTTCATCAAGGGTAGAACGCGCTTTTTTCAGTGCTTCATCAACTTTTGCGTTTTTATAATGCCCGAAATTCCACACCTTATCTTGTGTGCTTTCAAACACCCTATAAGTGTGCAAATCAGGGTCATAAGGCGTTCCCCAGCCTACCAAAAAGCTATCCACCTTTGAGTAGTCAAAGCTGCCAGCAGGCTTTGCAAAAACCTGCGTTTTTATGCCGATTTTGCCAAATTCGCTTGACAAGAGTTTTACCAAAGCCACGCGCAAAGGGTCGTTGCTCATCGCATACAAGTCAAATTTAAGCTCAACGCCGTTTTTTTCAAGTATGCCCTTAGCGTTTTTTTGCCAGCCCGCCTTTGCGAGAATTTCACTTGCTTTTTGCGGATTGTAAGCGCGTTGTGTGCTTTTTTTAGGGCTTACCCACGAGTTTTGCAAGGGGTGATACGCTACCTTGCCAAGCGAGTGCAAGAGTTTATCCACGATGAGCCTTTTATCCACAGCATAATCAAGGGCTTCGCGCACGGCTTTGTCCTTGAAAATAGGGTTGTCAAAATTATACATTAAGGCTCTATAATCGGCTGAATTTTCCACTAAAACCTTGAATTTATCATCGTTTTTAAAGCTCTCTACCATTTCAAAGCCCACAAGTGCCACATCAACGCTGCCGTTTTTAAGCTCCAAAGCACTGATATTTGGGTCGCTGATATGCCTTAAAATAAGTTTTGGGCTTTGCACCTTGCCTAAATGATAGTTTTCATTTGCCTCCAAACTTAGATATTGCCCTTTTTTCCACGCCTTAAACTTAAATGCGCCCGTGCCTATGGGCTTTTGGTTGAATTTGCTTGTGTTTAAATTCTCATTTTGTAAAAGATGCTGTGGCAACATACCCATCATCAAAGCGTCCAAAAAGGCTGGAAAAGGATAAGCAAGCGTGATACTAATGCGCGTGTCATCAAGGACTTTTATGTCCTTTATCATCTCGTAATTTGCCCGCACAGGTGAGTTAAATTTGGCGTCATTGACGGCTTTAAGCGTAAATTCCACATCTTTTGCGCTAAATTTCGCCCCATCGTGCCACAGCACATCATCTCGCAACTCAAAGCTATATGTAAGCCCGTCTTTGCTTACTTTCCACGATTTTGCTAAATCAGGCTGAATTTTCATCTTTTCATCAAAGCGCACAAGCCCCGAAAAGATGAGCCTCACCGCCTCATCGTGGTCCTCACTGAAAATCGGGTTGATACGCTCTATCTCGTTTTCAACCGCTACGACTATGGTGTCTTTGGGCGTTGCTCCAAAACAAAGCCCCAAAAACAGCCCCAAAAATGCGATTTTTTTGAGCATTTTTCTCCCTTATGAATCGAATTTGTGTGATAAAATTGTAACAAAACAATATCAACAATTTGAATTTTTTGAGAAAATTTTTAAAAAAGCACAAGCGGAATTTGCTTTTGAGAGTGCTTTGAAAATGCTTTTAAATTTGCCTTTAAATTGCTTTGAAAATGTTTTGAATTTTACCTTGAAATCGTCTTAAATTCGCTTTGAATTTGCCTTATCATAAGACAAAGCCGTAAAACTCACTACACTAAAAAGTGCCGTAAAATCTAAATTTAGGCTTGCTTTCGTGGCTCTTTTGGTGCATTTTTAACGGCAAAATAAGTAATGCCACCTACCACAGCAACAAAGGCTACAAAAGAGATGATAACAGCTACATTTTCCATTAGAGTTTCTCCAAAAACTAGCGATAAAGGCTAAATTCAAGCTTTTTTGTCAAGCTGTTTTACTTGATACAAAGCAAAAAATCCAAAAGCCACGCACAGCGCAAGTGCGAAGTAAGGCACGATTTCGCCCATTTCAAACCCCTTTCATTTCTTTTATCTTGTCGTTAATTTGCAAAGTCAAAGGCACTAAAATCATCACTAAAACCATCACAGCACCTATACCAACACAAATTAAGACATTGTTAAGCGTTTTAAAGCTCGACAACAAAGAGCCAACTATACCGATGATTAAGCCGACTACAATTCCACGATAGAATTTAACTTCATCAAGTTTCTTTGCCGTCTCATTTGAGCTTTGCCATTTATCGTAAAACTCGGCAACAACTTGCCTAAAATCGTCTTTGCTCATCATATCCATATCAACTTGCTAGCAAAAATGCTAGATTTTGCCTTCTTCTTTGAGTTTTTTATACTTTTTCGCCTTTGCTTCCGCATCATCACCACACCCACTAAATGTGAGAACACACAAACTTGCAACGATAGCTGAAAGCCCTAATGCGATTAGCTTTTTCATCTTTTGCCCTTTAAAAGCACATTTCGCGTGATTTTACACTTTTTTGGTAAATAAAAGGCAAAAGCCCAAATTTTCGCTTAAATTCAGCCCCAAAGCTAAATTTAAGCCCCATTTTACACCTCTTTGCTCTTTGCCTCGTCCTCAACCTCTTGCAAAAAGCGTTCTACAAGCTCGCTTTCTTTGAGCTTTGCTACCACTTCGCCGTGGCGAATCACCAGCCCTTGATTTTTGCCAAAGGCTATGGCGACATCAGCGCCCTTTGCCTCGCCAAGCGCATTTACCACACAGCCCATTACGCTTATGTTTAAGGGCGCTTTTATGTGCGCTACCTTTTCCTCTACTACCTTTATCGCCTTTACCAAATCGCTTTGAATTCGCCCACAAGTAGGGCAAGAGATGATATTTACACCGCTTTTTTGCACGCCACTATCTTGCAAAATCGCCTTTGCCACGCGAATTTCCTCTTCAAGCTCGCCCGTCATCGACACTCGCACCGTGTCGCCTATGCCCTTTAAAAGCAAATTTCCAAGCGCGATAGAGCTTTTTATGGTGCTGTGAAAGCGCGTGCCAGCCTCTGTAACGCCTAAATGAAAGGGATACTCGCAAAGCGGGCGCAGTCTTTCGTATGCTTCTATGGTATCTTGGGCGTTTGAACATTTCATCGAAATTTTAATATCCGTAAAATCAAAGTCTTCAAGCAGTTTTATATTATAAAGCGCACTTTGCAGCATAGCTTCCACGCCATAGCCGTATTGTTGCGCAAATTCCTTTTCGATAGAGCCGTGATTTACGCCTATGCGAATGGGGATTTTGCGCGCCTTGCACGCTTGCACCACTTCTTTGATATTTTCTTTACTGCCGATATTTCCGGGGTTTATGCGAACAGCGTCTATAAATTCAGCACAATACACGGCTAATTTGTGATTAAAATGTATATCCACGACCAAAGGCAAGGGACTTTGCACCTTGATTTCCTTTAAAGCCCTTGCATCAGCCATATCAAGGCAGGCAAGCCGCACTATATCAGCACCCGCAAAGTATAAGCGGTTGATTTGCTCCAAGCAGCCTGCTATGTCGCGGGTTTTTGCAAAAAGCATTGATTGCACCGATATAGGCGCACCGCCACCCACAAGCACTTTGCCGACTTTGATTTGCTTTGTTTTTACTCTTTTGACATTCATCTTTTTTCTTTGAATTTTTTGTGAAATTGTAGCAAAAGTTTGTGAATTTTGCATTATAAAGGCTAGACTTCGCAAAGACTTTGCAAATTTTGTGTCAAAATTCACAAAAACTTGGTATCATTTGCTTAGAATTTAAAAGTTAAATTTGTTAAATTTAAAAAGGACGGCTATGAGAGCGGTATTTGCGTGCTTTTTTGGTGCTATGTTACTTGTAAATTTGGGCTTTGCTTTGAGTGTCAAGCCCCCAAAGGTTGAAGATGGCTTGTCTTTATACAACGACAAACGCCTGAAAGAAGCATTTAGCGTGTTTCGCACGCTTTGTTCGCAGCGACACTCAAAGGCTTGCTTTTCGCTTGCTTTTATGTATGAGAGCGGACAGGGCGTGCCAAAGAGCGACAGCAAGGCGAGCAAATACTACGACAGAGCTTGCAAAGGCAGGATAAGCGCGGCTTGCTTTAATTTAGGCTTACTCTATGAGCGGAAAAAACGCACCAAGCAAGCAAATTTAGCCTTCGCACAGGGTTGTGCGCTACGCCACAACGAGTCTTGCAAGCACCTAGCCACAGGCTATGAGAAAGCCAAACAGCACGATTTGTCTGTGGAATTTTACGAAAAATCCTGCAAACTCAAAGACGCCACCGCTTGCTTTAAGCTTGCGCAGCTTTATGATGAGGGCAGCGTAACGCGTCAAAACACCAAAGCAGCGTTGTTTAATTACAGCAACTCTTGCAATTTAGGCTTAGGCAAGGCTTGCTTCGCACTTGGCGAATACCACGAAAGCAGAGACAAGGCTTTGGCAAGACGCTACTACGGCAAAGCCTGCGATGAAAACTACTCGCCCGCCTGCCTTGCTTACAAAAGGCTTGATGAGGTGCAAGCGCAGTGAAATGTGCTTTTGTTGTTTTGAGCTTTTACAAAAGGCGAAAAATCCACACCACTATTGTCATTTTGAGCTTTCGCTAGAAAGCGAAAAATCCACGCCAACATTCCATTTTAAATCTATTATCTATATTTTGTAAAGCGAAAACCCACATTATCACTGCAAGCGCAGAGCGTAACACAAAGCAACCAAGCAGCTTGAAAGGCACAGCCGCAGCAAAAACTCCACTTGCAAAAACGGCAAGGCATTGTCATTTTGAGCGTAGCGAAAAATCCAAAGAAATTTAAGATACGCCTTAAAGCACTAAAATCGCACTTTAAATTCGTGGATACTTCGCCAAAGGCTCAGTATGACAAAATTTAGGGCTTTTGCTCGAATTTTGTGGCGATGACAAAAATCATCAGCATAACAAAATAAGCCATTATGCAAAATTTATCATTATGACAAGTTCATCGAGCATACACAAGATAAACTATTATAGTAAAATTTAGCAGCATAGACACGACAAGCCACTATGACAAATTCATCGGCATACACAAGATGAGAAAAAATTCACGACAAATTCATCGGCGCAAACAAAATGGCAAAAAATTAAGGCTTAAAGTCCTTTAAATCCTTGCTCGTGCCGATTAAGATGAGATTGTCGCCCACATTGACAAGGGTTGTTTCAAGGTCGGGAAACATTTGCCACTCGTTTGAGCTGTTTTTGTAAGCCACTATCTTTAAATTTCCAGCGATTTGCTTCAAGCTGTGTCCCACAAGGCTCTCATCGACAAGGATTTTCACCGCTTTTATGGTGTTGGCTGACAAATCAATCACTTCAAATTCAGGGTGAGCTAAAAACTCTTTGGCAAGGCGCACTGCGCTTTCTTTTTCGGGGTAAATCACCCGCGCTGAACCAAGTTTTGACAGAATTTGCCCGTGTATAGGCGAAGTGGCTTTGGTGATGACTGTTTCTACGCCTATTTCTTTGAGCGCCATCAGCGTAAGCACGCTTTTTTCGACATTTTCGCCTATGCTGACGATGACGACATCGATATTGTGAAAGCCTGCTTCTTTAAGGGCGGTTACATTTGTGGAGTCCAAAATATAAGCGCAAGCAACCTTGTCCTGCAAGGCTTTGAGCTGCTCTTCTTTTTTGTCAGCGATGATGACGCTCTCGCCAGCATTTAAAAGCTCGCTCGCTACCACAGAGCCGAATTTCCCAAGCCCGATAATGCCATAGGTTTTGTTTTTCATAGATAAATTCTCCCTTCGGGGTATTTGAAATGTTTTTCTTTTTCTTTGGTGAAAATGCTCATCAAAAAGGCGAAAATGCCTATCCGCCCGCTTATCATTAAGATAATGATGACAAGTTTTGCCTTGTCGCTAAAAAGCGCGCTTAATGAAAGCGTGCCACCATCGCCCACTGAAAAGCCCACCGTAGCAAAGGCAGAAGTCGTTTCAAAGAAAACGGCGATGAATGGAATTTCATTTTCCATTAAGGATAAAATCACCACGCAAGCTACCACATAAGCCATAGAGCCAACGGCGATGACAAAGGCGCGCTTTATTGTTTCTTCGGGGATTTCGTAGTTAAAAACCCGCACTCTGCCGTTTTTGATAACCCAGTAAGTATAAACAAGCAGCACGGCAAAGGTAGTTACCTTGATACCGCCGCTCGTGCCGCCCGGACCGCCGCCTATAACCATAAAAAGTGAGCCAAAAAACAAGCTCGCGTCCTTAAATGTGCCTAAATCCAGCGAGTTGTAGCCTGAGGTTCTGTAATTGATAGCGGTAAAATAAGAGCTTAAAATCTTATCAAGCAAGGGCAGTGCGCCAAGGCTTTGCGCGTTTGAATACTCAAACAAAAAGATAGCCAAAGTCGCACAAAGCACCAAAGCGATGGTGCTTACAAGCACAAGTTTGGTATGCACGCTTAAATTCGCTATCCTTTTGCGCTGAAACAAATAAAGTTCAAGCAGCACAAAATACCCTATGCCGCCGATAAGCACTAGGCTTGTGATGATGAAATTCACCCACACATCGCCCCTGTAAGCGATGATACCCGTTTCAAAGGTGCTAAAACCGCCGTTGTTAAAGGCTGAGATAGAGTGAAAAAACCCAGCCCACAAGGCTTGCGTGAAGCTCATATCCAGCGCAAAACGCAAGGTAAGCAACACTCCGCCTATAAATTCAGCCGCAAAAACGAAAAAAAGGATTTTTTTCAAAAAGCCGATAACCCCGTCCATATGCGGATAAATTAGGGATTCTTTGAGCATATTTTTTTCGTTAAAGCCGATTTTCTTGCGTATGAGTATGTAAAAAAACACGCCAAAGCCCATATAGCCAAGCCCGCCGATTTGCACTAAAAACAAAATAATAGCCTGCCCCGTGAAAGTAAAGTCCAAAGCCGTGTTTTTCACCACTAGCCCCGTCATACTCACCGCAGAAGTAGCGGTAAAAAGGGCGTCCATAAAGCTCAAAGGCACTTTGCAAACCCCGTCAAGCCGCAGCAAAAAAGCCCCCGCAATAGCGATAAATATATAACCTAAAAGCAAAAAGCGCACCGTGCGCCTGTCAAAATGCGTTTGTCTCAAAAAAGCTCCATTAAGCAAAAACGAGTATTTTACCAAAAATGACTGAAATTAAGCTAAAATTTAAGCAGTATTTGAAAAAATGAGTAAAAATTTTTAAATTTTAGCTTATTTTTAAAAAATTCAGCTATAATTACACTTTGCATTGCGCCTAAACTTTAAGACAAAATGCTTGCAAGGTGCTTTTTTAAGGCGTTTTTATAGGCTTTTGCTTTTGTGAGAGCTAAATTTAGAGCTTTTAGCTTGCGGACATTTGGTGCAAAACACTTTTTTACGGGCTTTGTGTGATGGTTCGGTAGCTCAGTCGGTAGAGCAGCAGACTGAAAATCTGCGTGTCGGCGGTTCGATTCCGCCCCAAACCACCATTTTTTCGCTTATACAATCAACTCTTTTTTGAATTTAGCCTGAATTTTTGCCCCTTGTTTTTCTCGCAATGTGAATTTTTCCGCGAATTTATACTCTATGCTTTTTATCAAAATTTGTTAAGTTTTTATTTAAGAGTAAAATAGTTTTAATACCTAACAAATCTTAAACACTCCACACAAGCTAAATTTTCGCTATCTCCCTTAAAATGACAAACAAAGTCTTATTTAAGCCTGTAAGTTTTTGTTTAAAAATTTGCTTGAAATTTAAAAATTTAAGATTAGTTTAAGGAAAAAGTATTATAATCAACGAAAATTAAACTCACACTAAGGAGCAAAAATGAAACGAGTTATCCTACTCACTTTAAGCGCCTGTATGGGTGTGGCGCTTTGGGCTGCACCCGCTACAAACGCGAAAAAGCCATTTATCGAAGATGGCGTAAAACCGAGAGTTTTGAGCGACTATGTCGAGCAAGACAAGGACTACTGGGCGTATATACGCAAAAACCACCCCCTTTACAAATATGAAAAAGAGGGTAGAATGGTTGGCAAACTCACTGAGAGCAACAGACAAGAAGAGTTTATCAACATAAACAATGGTCCCAAAGCTGCCAAAGAGCTAGGGCTAGAACACGCATCTGTTACCTACCGCTTGTTTTCAGAGTCGATTTTGGACTATCCAAACAAATTCGTAGGCGCTAAAAAATGCGGCGAATGCCACCCTGCGCAATACGCAAGCTGGTCTCGCTCACGCCACACCATAAATGTGCGTTTCCCACACGAGGTAAGCGAAGCACCAAATGGCGATTTGAACGCACCTATGTATGGCTCAAAAGATAGCTCTATCTTGCCAAAGGGCATTAGCGCAGAAGATGTTGTTTTCGTGCTTGGAACACCACGCACCAAATACGGCTTTATCGACAAATACCTAGTGCGTGGCACTTACCACGTGCAAGGTGGCAAGCTCAAAGACGGCACAGGCACGGTTCACGCTGGGTCAAATCAATTTAGCCGTTTATGGACAAACTATCTCACACCTGAAATGGCGAAAAAAATCGCTTCTTATGTGCCCGGCTTTCCTACCACGCTTGAAGAATTCGGCGGCAAGGGAAGTCAAGGCAGCTATGTATGGGGAACAAACAGCTACGGCTCCACAAAAGACGGCAAGCTAATGTTTCAACCCGCTACTGCATACTGCGAGGTTTGCCATAGCTTTAAATTTGACTTTAAGAGCAAAGAAGAGTTCTTTTCAGCACTTGGCAACGCAAAGAAACTCCAAGAACACACTATCAACAAAGGTATAACCTGTGAGGAATGCCACGGAGCTGGCGGACACCTTTATGGCGCACGCGGTGCTGGTATGCCATCAAACTGCGAACGCTGCCACCAACGCTTTGCTAACAGCGAGGCTGATGAGGACAAAAACCCACGCAAGCCGTTTAACACTTATTTTAAATCAGGTTGTCCATCTTGCGGCACTGAGGGAAGTCAGCTTTACAACTCAGCCCACTACGACAAGGGTATGCGTTGCACCACTTGCCACGACCCACACGAGACAACAATGAACAGCTGGAAAGACAACTATACCATTCCAAAGCTCAAAAAAGATTGCAACGATTGCCACCAAACGCAACAAACATTCTTTGACAAGGGCGGAATTCACGCCAAAGAAAGCTGCTCTGCTTGCCATATGCCTACGATGATGAGTTGTGAGAACTTTAACTCTATACAATTCCCAGACCACGCTGGCTTTGACAACGCAAGAACTTCACACATTTGGAAAATCAATGTCAGCCCAACTGCAAAAACGATAAACCAACCAAAAGGCAAAGAGAGAGACGCTCGCAAAACCAAAGGCTGGACTATCGCGCGTGATGACAATGGACGATATTTCGTGGATTTGATGTGGAGCTGCGGACGAAGTGGCTTTGAGGACAGACACTTGGTGCAAGAGGGCAAGAGCGGTTGCCACAGCGCAGCGCAAAGCACCTTGCCAAAAGATTTGCACTACACTGACCAACAAAAGATTTACGATGATGTCGTTGCTTGGCAAAAGCCTGTAAAAGACGGCTACGCGCAAGTGAAGAAAATGCTGGCTGATTTAGACAAGAAAATGGCGGGTAAAACTAGCCTTAAAACTGAGTCAAAAGCTCGTGCCATTATGTTTGCTAAACAAGCTGAGGACATTTTGACAAAGCTTGAAAAAGACGGCTCTTGGGGCGTGCACGGACCTGCGTATTCAAAGAAAATCATCGATGAAGCACTTGTTTATGTTACACAAGCCACTGACATCGCAAACGGAAAGAGTAAATAAGGCTCAAATTTGAGTGAAAGGAAAAAAGATGAAAAAAATGCTTAAATTCGTCTTTTTACTCTTTGCATTCGTTTCAATAAGTATCGCTGACGGCGTTGCTGGTATAGCCGCTGTTGAAGGCACTCAGCCCATCACCGTTAGCGATGCGATGGCAGATTTAGAAGGGAAAAAGACGCTGTTCTGTGGCACTATTGATGCGCAGATAAAAAAAGAGATTGGCTACATACCAAATTCTGTCTTTGTCGATGCGAAAAATTGGCGTTCGGCTATGCCAAAAGACAAAAACGCTAAAATCATTTTCTACGGCAAGGACAGAATGAGCTTTGAGCCTGCTGAGATAAGCTTGCTTGCTAAAAGTGCAGGATATACAAACACCTTTATCCTCACTGAGGGCATTGAAGGCTGGATACTTAATGGCGGCAAAAGCATAAAAGCGGGGCTTGATGAGTGGGACAACTCGCCAAATATCACAGACTATAAAGACGGCATTCACGCTGAAATGGTTTTTGGGAAACTTCCTGCTTGTAGCGATTGCCACGCGATGCAAAAGGGTGGCATAGACCCAAATTTAGCCACAAATACAAATCTCATCAGCTTAAATTGCTCTAAATGCCACGAAAAAGCGCAAGAAAATTTGGCAAATTCAGCTCACGCGCCTAAAAAAGCCAAACTTTCTTTTGAGAATTTAATCAATGTTGATTTGACGAACGACAAGGGCAAAAAGCTGCCAAATTGTTTGGACTGCCACGGCGTGCATAACAAAACGCCTGAATTTATGGCGGCAAACCCACGCACTATCGCCGAAATAAGCTGCGAAAAATGCCACGAAAAGAAATTCAAAACCTTTTTGGGTAGCTTTCACGGCAAGGCTTTGCTTTTAAGCAAAAACAATGTCGAGCATTTTGAGGCATTGCCGACTTGTGCGAGCTGCCACGGCAAGCACAACATACAGCCAAGCGACAACCGCGCTTCTACGCTTTATGGGCAAGCAAAAATCGACACTTGCGCTAAATGCCACGAGGGCGCAAACGCGAATTTCACTGAATTTATAGCTCACGCTGACCATCACGATGGAGAGAATTTCCCAGCACTTAATGGGGTGTTTAAATTTATGGCGGGGCTTGTTATCGTTGTCTTTGTGTTCTTTGGCATACATACACTTTTGTGGTGCATTCGCTTGGTGCTTTTGCGCCTTACTCACCCAAAAGAATGGCAAGCAGCAAAAGAAAAAAGCGCGGCTGACAAAACGCACATTAAGCGCTTCACGCCTTTCCAAAAGGCACAGCACTTCTTTATGGCGGCAAGTTTCTTGGGGCTTTCTGTCTCAGGGCTTGGACAAAAGTTTTACGATGCTCCTTGGGCGCAAAGTTTGATTGATTTCTTAGGCGGACCTTTGGTAGCGACACAAATTCACCATTTCAGCGCGGTGATAATGTTTATCGTCTTTTTCAGCCACATAGGGCAAATCGTTGCTTGCAAGGTGCAAAATGGCTGGACGCTTAAAGATTTCTTTGGACCTGACGGGCTTATGCCAAATACGCAGGATTTCAAAGACTTAGCCGCTCATTTCAAGTGGTTTTTCGGCAAGGGCGAACGCCCGCAGTTTGACCGCTGGACTTACTGGGAGAAATTCGACTATCTTGCGGTGTTCTGGGGTATGTTTATGATAGGCATTACGGGGCTTATGCTGTGGTTTCCTGTGGGCGCGAGTGCGCTTGTCAGCGGCGAATGGCTCAACATAGCCACAGTCATACACTCAGATGAAGCCTTGCTTGCGATGGGCTTTATCTTTGCGGTGCATTTCTTTAACACGCACTTCCGCGCAGACCGCTTCCCTATGGATATGGTTATATTCAGCGGTAGCCTTTCTCAAAGCGAGGTGCAACACGAGCGCAGCAAATGGTTTGCACGGCTTAAAAGCTCAGGCAAACTTGACACACTGCTCATCAAGGGCTTTGACTTCCCTATGGCTGCTATCAGCAAGGTTGTCGGCATTTTGATGCTCATCACAGGGCTTTTCTTCCTTGTGTTGATGATAATCGCAGGGCTATCTTACTTGTAGCTTGATGCTACTTTGAGCTAGCTGAATTTAAGCGCATTTTCCCAAAGTGCGTGATAAAGCAAAGGGTTTTAAGCCCTTTGCTTTTTTTTGTTTATATTTTTGCGCTTTTTAAGGGCAAAAATTTACATTTCGCTTGAATTTTTGTTTTTTATTTTTTAAATTTCAGCTTTATCTTTTAATTTTTTGGCTTGTTTTTTAAATTTCGATTTGATTTTTTCAAATTCCTGCCTTGTTTTTTAATTTCAAGTTTGTTTTTTTAAATTTCGGCTTGATTTTATATACAAACTTCAATTTTCGTTTGTAAATTTGTTTGAATTTTTAGCCTTCTAGCCTTTTGATATAAAAACGGAAAACGACTTACAAATACGAAAATTTAGGTTTCTACCCGAATTTTTCATAATTTATCATACTTACAAATTTGTCATATAAATTTTGTTATATTGACTTATTCCTTGTCATACTGAGTGCAGCGAAGTATCCATAAATTAAAGCGTGGATTTTTTATCTTAAATTTGAAGTGTGTCTTAAAACTTTGGATTTTTCGCTTTGTGCTAATGCACTTTGCTCAAAATGACAAGCGGTGTGGATATTTCGCTAATGCTCAATATGACAAATGTTTGAGATTTTGCCTTTTTACAAAAGGCTCAAAATGACAAATTTAGGCTTTTGCCTAAATTTTATAAATTACCACGCCGCCAATACACGCTCGCAAACAAAGCAAGCAAGGCAAACAAAGTAAGTCAAATAAGCAAACCAAATAAATCAAGCAAAACAAACAAGCCCCAAATCCCGCCTTAAAAAAATCAAATTTTTCATAAAATCGCGCTTTATCGCGTAAAATTTGCGATTTTTGGCTAAAATTCACGCTAAATTCAAGCGACAAAAAGGCTGCGATGAAAAACCTTATTTTAGCCATAGAAAGCTCCTGCGATGACAGCTCCATCGCCATCATCGACAAGGACAGCTTTGAGTGCGTGTTTCACAAAAAAATCTCCCAAGAACTCGCGCACAGCGAATTCGGCGGTGTCGTGCCTGAGCTTGCCGCAAGGCTGCATACAACGGCTTTGCCTAGCATTTTAGAGCAGTGCGGTGGCTATTTTGACAGGCTTTGCGCCGTGGCGGTTACGAGCGAACCTGGGTTGAGCGTGAGTTTGCTCGGTGGCATAACGATGGCAAAGGTGTTGTGTGCGAGCTTGCACCTGCCTTTAATCCCCGTAAATCACCTTGTGGGGCATATTTACTCACTTTTTTTGACGCAAAATGCGTGCTTTGAGATGGGCGTGCTTTTGGTGAGCGGCGGGCATACTATGCTTGTAAATGTCGATAAAAAGGGCTTTTTAGAAGTGCTTGCTAGCACAAATGACGACAGCTTCGGCGAGAGCTTTGACAAGGTAGCAAAAATGCTCGCCCTTACCCGTCCAAACGGAGCTTGCGTGCAAGAGTGTGCACAAATTGCAAGCGAAAAAAGTCTGAATTTTCCCGTGCCTTTAAAGCACTCCAAAGAGCTTGCGTTTAGCTTTTCGGGGCTTAAAAACGCCGTTCGGCTTGAAATTTTAAGGCAAGAAAGCCTAAATTCCACTCTATCTTCGGACGAAAATTCAGCAAAAAGCCTGAATTTAAGCGAAAATTCAAGCTCAAACAAGGCGCGAAATTTAAGCAAAAGCCCAAATTTAAGCAAGGCGCAAAAAAGCGAAATCGCCTTTGCCTTTGAAGAAGCCGCCACAGCTCATCTCATCGACAAGTGCCGCAAAGCCTTTGCCACTCATCATTTCAGCACGCTTGGTGTCGTGGGCGGGGCGAGCGCAAATTTGCGTTTGCGGGGCAAGTTGCAAAGCCTTTGCGCTGAATTTAATTGCGAGTTAAGGCTTGCTCCGCTTGAATTTTGCGCCGACAATGCCTTGATGATAGCCCGCGCAGCTTGTGCGCTTTATGAGCGCGGCGAGTTTGCAAGCATAAAAGACAACATAATAAGCCCAAAAAACAAGCATTTCACGCGCCTTTAAGGGCAAATTTAGGTGAGTTTGAGCTAAAAAAGCGCGAGCATTTAGCAAAAAATGCTACAATCACCTTTTATTTACAAGGCAAAAAGCAAATCGCCCGCAAGGCAAAAAGGGCATTTATAAAGGCAAAAAAGGCAAAGGACACGATGAAAAGGGCATTTACTATACTCGAACTTATCTTTGTTATCGTTATACTCGGCATTTTAGCCGCTATCGCTTTGCCTAGACTTGGTGCGGGCAAGGACGAAGCGCAAATCGCTAAGGCTTTAAGCAACCTAAAAACCATCATCACGGACTTACACACCTACGCGATGAAAAATGACGCGCTGTCAAGCACTGCGGCGATGAGCAATGTCGCGGGGCTTGAAAATGTGGATTTGAGTAATTTCACAGGCGTAAAAAGCGCAAAATTCGGCGTTGGCAGCGATGAGGCTTGCTTAGAGTTCGTGTTTATCAACGCTAGCCACATACTCGCCTTTGGTATAGCCCCAAATGACAATGTCAAAAGCCTAATCGAAAATTTAGCCTACGCGCAAAATGAAAGCCTAAAAAACGGCGCGGATTTAAACGCTAAAACCGCCGTGCAAGATGCCACAAACGCCCTTTTAAATGCTGAATTTACCAGCACTTCGGCGAACAAAGCCTGCGCGAGTTTGAGCAGCTCGCAAAGTTTTAAGAGTTTGGCGAACAAAAGCTACATTCTTTTGGGAAACTAAAAGCGCATTTGCCCCAAAAAGGCTAAATTTCGGGCATAAAAAAAGGCAAAACCCTTTCGGGCTTCGCCGATTAAGCATATTTTTGAAAAGATTCACTTGCTATATCGGCAGAAAAATTTTTTACTTTATAGGCTGTGAAAAATTTATGGATTTTTGGCTTTTAAAAAAGTGGCGATTTGTCTTAAATGCTTTTTTGCCTTGCAGAAAATAAAACGGGCTACTGAAAATGGAAAAATTTAGCCTTTTGCTTGAATTCATCATACTTACAAATTTGTCATACCGATAAATTTTGTTATGCTGATTTATTTTTGTCATACCGACTTTGAATAAAAAATATCTTAAATTTTGTCTTGCTGTCTTATTTGCTGTCATACTGATAAAATTGTTATACTAGCTTATTTTGCATGGATATTTCGCCTTTTGCAAAGGCTCAATATGACAAAATAACTTGCAAAATTCCTTGCCATACTGACTTGCCTATCATATTTGTAAATCTTGTCATACTGAACACTCTTTTTGTCATACTGAGCGCAGCGAAGTATCCATAAATTTAAGGTGTCTTAAATTCTTTGGATTTTTCGTTCGTTTCGCTACGCTCAAAATGACAAGAGTGCGTCGTCATTGTAAAATGACAAAGTGCGTTTTCTTTGTCCGTCATTGCGAGCCGTTTTCACAAAAACGGCGTGGCAATCCAAATTAGGCTTGAATTTTGCCCTAAATTCAAAGCGAAAATTAAAAAAGGTGAAATGCTTTGAATTCAAAGTCAAATTTCACAAAAAAGTGCAGTCGAACCCTTGCACGCCCCGCCCTTTATAGGCACTCTTTTCATAGAGATTTGGATTTAGCGATACAAAGCCTACTTGGCTGGGTCTGCAAGGGTTTGAGCTCTTTGTTGTTTTGAGCTTTCGTAAAAATCTCAAATTGTTATTTTAAGCCGTTTTTAAAAGGCAACCAAATGGCTTGCAAACATAAACCAAAGCAAAAATATATCTTGTCGTTTTGAGCCTTTGTAAAAGGCTACCCAGCGACTTGCAAGGCGCAGCCACAGCAAAAAAATCCACTTGCAATGACGGCACATTTTATCATTTTGAGCTTTCGCACAAGGCGAAATATCCACACAAATTCCGTTTCAACGCTTTGTTTTCAGCAGTCTGTTCTTTGTAGTTTGCTCACCACGAGCCTACGAAATACCGCTCCACATCGTTCATCAGCTTTTCGCATATCTTGGAGTCCGTGCTTCTATCGACTATAAGGTTTATGTAGGTTTTGGTGTCTCTAAAACTACCCGCTGATTTGAAATCCTCGCGCGACAAGCCCACTCCGCCTATGGTGATATTGAGCTTGCGAGTGAATTTTATGCCTATGTTGAATTTAATGTTTGAGCCATAATTTCCCAAATTTGTGTCGATTTCGACATTCATATCGCTTACTTTGGCGAGCGTGGATTGCGTTTTGGCGAGTATGTCTTTGAAGCGGTTGCAAAGGCGAATCAAATCTTTAATGTATTTTTCATCAAGGGACTCAAAGCCGAGTTTAAGGCTCTTGCGAATGTATTCTGCGGTAGCCCTAGGCGGAGCGATAAAGAGCATAAAAAAGCCGTCTTTTATCGGCACGCGCTCACTTCTAGCGTCTCTGTCGCCCGAAATCACCTTGACATAAGTCGCATTGTCAAGATATACCCTATCTATCATCGGTCCATAAATGTCATAGTCCTTGCGCCGCGTGATAATCTCGCGTGCGATGATATTGAGCTTGATGAAGGTTTCTTGTATGGTCGGGTCTATCTCTTTTTTAACCTCTAAAAGCTCTTTAAGCAAGCTACTCTCCCTTGTCGATATGTTTTAACGCCTTGTATATCGTGTTTTTGGAGAAAAAGTTTATAGTTTTGGCTTAAATTTTGTGCGACAAATGGGTGCGGCTTTTATCAAAGCGAGAAATTCCGCAGGACAGGGCTTTATCCTTTTGGCTCAAACTCATCGGCAAGGTGAATTTGACTTGATTTGCAAAAAAATTCAGCCTTTTGAATTTTGTTTCCAAAAAGTTTCCACTCTTTTTTAAAATGCTTGCAAATTCGACAAAAGGAGCGACAATGGCTTTTTTGAAAATAATGATTTTATCGGTGCTTGTCTCATTTGCGGCGTGGAGTGAAGCATTAAGGTGCGGATTTTGCCTTTTATCAAGGCGAGAAATTCCGCAGGACAAGGCTTTGTCCTTTTGGCTCAAACTCATCGGCAAGGTGAATTTGACTTGATTTGCAAAAATTTCAGCCTTTTGAATTTTGTTTCCAAAAAGTTTCCTTTGTGCTTTAAAATCGCAGCGAATTTTCAAACAAGGAGAAAAAATGAAGTTTATTAAAATCATAGCCATAACGGCACTGCTTTCAAGTGCGGTGATGGCGCAGGTGCGGATTTTGCCTATCGATAAGGCAAAATTTATCGCAGGGGCTAGGTTTGACTTTTTAGTCGAAATTGACGGCGAGGCTAAATTTAGCGAGCTTAAAGTAAGCATAAACGGCAAGGACGCGGCGCAGTTTTTCGGCAAAAAACCACAAAACTTTTTCAAAGACGGCGTGAGTGCTTACCGCATAGATGGCGTTTCTTTCGCGCAAAAAGGCGAATTTGAAGTGCTTGCAAGCTATGGCAAAGAAAAAAGCGCGGTAAAATACCAAGTCGTGCAAGAATTTGCTAGCAAAAAGGCTAAAAATGTCATTTTGCTCATCGGCGATGGTATGAGTTTGCAGGCTAAACAAATGGCTCGCATACTCTCAAAAGGCATAAACGAGGGCAAGTATAATGGGTATTTGGAAATGGAAAATATGCCACAGCTTGCCCTTGTAACGACATCAGGCTATGATAGCCTTACCACAGACAGCGCAAATTCAGCATCAGCTTACGCCACAGGACACAAAAGCGTGGTAAATGCGATGGGCGTGTATGAGGACAGCACAAAGGATGCTATGGACGACCCAAAAGTGGAGAATATAGCCGAAATTTTAAAGCGCACACAAGGCAAAAGCATAGGGCTTGTAAGCACGGCAAATATCACTGATGCTACGCCAGCGGCGATGATTACGCATACAAGGCGAAGGGCAAAGCAAAATGAAATCGCTTTGGATTTTTTGCGCGTAAAGCCTGAGGTTGTGTTAGGCGGTGGTTTGCGGCATTTTATCCCGCAAGATGAGCCAAATTCCAAGCGCAAAGATGACAAAAATCTTATCGAGCTTTTTAAAGAGAGTGGATACAGCGTGTCTTTTGACAAAAACGAGCTTTTAGCACAAAGGGGCGCAAAAAGGCTTTTAGGGCTTTATAATGTCGATAATATGAATGTGTATTTAGACAGAGAAGTGCTTAAAAACCCCGAAGTTTTGGGTAAATTTAACGCCGAGCCAAATTTAATGCAAATGACACAAATGGCGCTTGAAACTTTAAGCCAAAACCCAAAGGGCTTTTTTCTTATGGTTGAGGGCGCGAGCATAGACAAACAGCTGCATAAAATGGACTGGCAAAGGGCGACTTATGACACCATAGAGCTTGACAAAGCCGTTAAAATCGCTAAGGATTTTGCTAAAAAGCGAAATGACACCCTTGTCATTGTCGTAGCCGACCACGCTCACGGAGCGAGTATCACAGGCACTTACCACGAAAAGGACGGCAAAAGCGGACGAGAAGCGGTGCGAACCTATGACAAATCCGTCTTTCCGAGCTTTGAGGACAAGGACAAAGACGGCTTTCCAGATAGCCCAAATGCGGACATAACCCTTGCGGTGCAATGGGCTAATCACCCTGATTACAAGGCTTATTATGGCTTTCGTCAAAAACCAAGCAGCCCTACCATAGAAAAAAATGGTAAATTTGTGGCTAATCCAAAGCTAAATGGCGAAGAATACAAGGGCAATATCCCTTATGATGAAGACACTGAGGTGCATTCTGCTGATGATGTGGTGTTGAGTGCTTATGGCGTGGGAGCTGAGGCGTTTCGTGGCATTATGGATAATACCGAAGTGTTTTTTGCGATGATGAGAGCTTTGGGCGTGCGGGCAAACTGAATTTAAAGCAAGGCAAATTCATCAAATGAAGCTTAAATTTGATGAAAGCCTTGCTGAAATTTATGAATTTTGCTTGATTTTGCAAGAAAAGCAAATTTTTTAAATTTTCTCACTCAAAATTTAGAAATTTTGTGTATAATTTCGCTTGTTGTGATTTTATTTGAAAAAAGGACTCAGCTTGAAAAAACTCCTGCTTTGCTTTTGTTTGCTTTATATGCCTGCTATGGGCGAATTTGGGGCGTATTTTGACAGGGCAAGGTTAAATTTAAGCGAGTTTAAAAACCCTTTTTTCTATGATGAATTTAGCTCAAAGCTCCACTTACAAGCCATTTTTGACGGCAAGGTTAAAATCAACGACAAATGGTATCAAAAAGGTGGGCAAATAGACGGAGCCACCATACTTGGCATTTCGGCTAAGGACGGCTCTGTCGCCCTTGAAAAGGCACAGCACAACTTTCATCTTTCTCTAAAAAGGGCAAATCATAAAATTTACATTCATTAGTTTGCTGGCTTTGAGTTTGCTTGCAAGCAGCCTTAAAGCCGAGTGTCAAAAGCGTTTGTTTGATTTAAGCATCGCCAAAGACACAAGCAGCGAAGAGATTTTGGAGCAGTTTGCCACAATGTGCGCTTTTAGCATAGTCATCAAGGACGAACAAGCCCACCAAAAGCTCGCAAATTCGCACAAAAGCGTCTTTGTAAGGCAGATGAATTTAAACGACATTTTTGATTTGCTCATCAAAGAAAACAACCTACACCACAGCTTCAACGGGCGCATTTTACGCATAAGCACGCTCAAAACTCAAACCTTTAAACTCAACTATATCACTTCTGTGCGCGAGGGGCAAAGCGTTACAAAGGCTTCTGTGGATACGCGCTCAAAGCAAAGCGATATGACAAGCACCGATGAAAAGAGTGTTGAAGACAATATGATAAAAAGTTTGGAGCGTTTTGATTTCTGGGCGAGCATAGAAAAAGAGCTTTTGACGCTTTTAAACAGCGAAAACGAAAGCGCACAAACAAAGGCTATCATCGTAAATGCAAACACAGGACTTATCACCATCAGCGGCACTTTAAGGCAGCTTGAACGAGCAAGTGCTTACATACAAAATTTACAAAAAAGGCTCAAAAAACAAGTGGCTATCAATGTCAGCATCATCGCCGTGAGCCTTGATGAAAGCCACTCATCGGGGATAAATTGGCAAAATTTTAGCGTGAATTTTAACTCACAAAACAAAGCAAATTCCGCTTCATTTGTCAGCTTTCAAAGCAGCAATGATGGGAATTTGTTTGTGAAAAATTTAGGTTTTAATGCGGGGTTTAATTTCAACTCAGTGATGAATTTTCTTTCTACAAACGGCAAAACGCAGGTGCTTTCAAGCCCCAAACTCGTGGCTTTAAACAACCAACAAGCCATCATTTCAGTAGGCGATACCATAAACTATCAAGTCAAAGAAAGCTCCAAAAGCACGGACAGCGGCACAACGGTGAGCGAAATTTACAACAATTACTCGATTTTCATCGGCATTTTGCTTAACATTTTGCCCGAAATTTCAGACGAGGGCAAAATCATCTTACGCATAAGCCCATCTTTAAGCAACTTCAAATACCCACAAGACAACCGCCGACAAGACGCCCCACGCGTCATCGCGCCTGACACCGTCCAAAAAAAGCTCTCAACCGTGGTGCAAATGGAAAACAACCAAACGCTCATACTTGGCGGACTCATCAGCCACAACGAAAGCAAAGAAGAAAGCGAAGTGAGTTTTTTAGCGTCCATTCCGCTTTTAGGCGCGCTTTTTCGCGGCGAAAATGCGAACGCAAACTCCACTGAAATCGTCTTTATCATCACGCCTTATATCATCGATGAGAGCTTTAATCCTAGCTTGAAAGATTTAGGTTTTAGCGGGGTGCTGTGATGAGAAATTTAGCTTTAAAGCAAAATGATAAAAATTCGCGCTTTTTTTGCGTTTTTTACAGGCGCAAACGATGAGTAGCGCGCAAAGCGAGCTTGAAAGGGCTTATGCAAAAATGAGGCTTTATCTCAAAATGGCGGTGTTTTTTGCGGGCGTTTTGTTTGTGATAGCTTGTGTGTGGGTGTTTGCGGAGTTTAAAGATGGGCAAAATGCGCTCAAAACAGCCCAAGCTCAAAACGCCCAAATGCAAAAAAGACTTGAAATAGCCCTTGCCGAAAAAAATTTGCTTTTAGAAAGGCTTGAAATTCTAACCCAAAGCCTTGAATTTTTGAGCCAAAAAAATGCAAATTTCGCCAGCCAAAATGTGCCAAATTTTTCAAATTTAAGCCTTACAAATGAAAACGCCTTGTTAAATTTAGTCTCAAATTTAGCCCTTGCAAACGAAAACGCCTTGCCAAATTTAAATTCAGCAAACAAGCCAAATCCTACTCAACTTTCTTTAAATTTAGCCCAAAATTCAAGCACTTTAAACCCCAAAATTCAAAATTTAAACGCGACAAATTCAGCCCAAAATTTGTCAAATTTAAACAGCTTGCAAGGGCTAAATCCCAAGGACACGCCCACACAAATTTCGCCCCAAAATGCAAGTAACGATGAAAGCAGCCTTAAAACGCTTGCGCCCGCAAAAGCTAAACCGCAAATCCACTCTGTGGAGATGAACGCGAGCAGTTTGGAGGCTGAGTTTGCCCAAAAGGCGCAGCTTTCAACGGCTTTGAATTTAGCGCATTTGCACCTTGCGAACAAGGACTATGAAAAGGCGATTTTGTGGAGCTTTAAGGCGAATTCGCTTGATAAAAGCGAGGCAAGGGCGTGGCTCATTTACGCTAAGGCAAAATTCGCGCAAGGCAAAAAAGATGAAGCCAAACGAGTGCTGCAAAGCTTTATGAACCACTACTCAAAGGACTTTGACGAAGATGTGGGGTATATTTTAAATCAATAATTTTTAGCAAACGCTTTGAATTTTAAGGCTTTTTTGTTGCTTTTATTGCTTTTTGATGTTTTTATCGTTTTTGGAAGCTTTTATCGCTTTGCTGAATACAAAGTGCCTCAACGGAATTTGTGGATTTTTTGCTGTGGCTGTGCCTTGCAAGCCGCCTAGTCGCTACGCTCAAAATGACAAAATCAATCTTGTCATACTTATAAATCTTGTCATACTGACTTGCCTTACCGATTTGTTTTCCCTTGTCATACTGAGCGAAGCGAAGTATCCATAAATTTGAAGTGTAAATTTAAACCTTTAAAGCGTGGTTTTTCGCTCATTTCACTCACTTAAAATGACAAGAGCGTGCCGTCATTGTGCTACAAACGATTTTTGTCCGTCATTGCGAACGAGCAAAGCGAACGCTTGTTAAATTGTCTCGCCTTTTTCGCCCAAATTTGCGCTCAATTTAAAAATTTAAACTAAAATTTTGCTTTTTTATGGATAAAATTTGCAAAAAGGACAAAAATGAAACTCATTTCGTGGAATGTCAATGGACTGCGAGCCATTGCAGATAAGGGCGGCTTGGAGTGGATAGAGCGCGAAAAACCTGAATTCATAGGCTTTCAAGAGATAAAAGCGAGCGAAGACAAGTTTCCAAAGGGTATTTACGAGCTTGGCTACAAACATATTTTTTCAAATTCGGCTACTCGGGCGGGGTATTCTGGCGTGATGAGTTTGTGCGATTTTGAATGCACCAGCGCAAAGTGCGAATTCGCCGATGATAGCGAGGGTAGAGTGCTAGAACACCGCTTTAAAGACATAGTTTTGTTTAACATTTACTTTCCAAACGGGCAAAAAGACGAGCTTCGGCTGGCTTATAAGATGAAATTCTACGCTGATTTCTTACTTTACTTGAAAGATTTGCTCGAAAAAGACAAGAAAATCATTATTTGCGGCGATGTCAATACCGCACACAAAGAGCTTGACTTAACTCACCCTAAGGCAAACGCTAATACTTCGGGCTTTTTGCCCATCGAACGAGCGTGGATAGATGAGCTTTTGGGGGCTGGCTTCATCGACACCTTTCGCGCCATCAACGGCGATGAGCCGCAAAGATACTCGTGGTGGAGCTACCGAATGAAAGCGCGCGAAAAAAATGTGGGCTGGCGGATTGATTATTTTTTTGTGAGCGAAAATTTGCGCTCAGCCTTGAAAAATGCCTTTATAAGAGATGACATTTTTGGCTCAGACCACGCTCCTGTGGGGATAGAGCTTGAAATTTAGGGCTTGATTTGCTAAATTTTGCGCTTTGTTTTGTCATAAAAATTTGCTTGAATTTTCGGCGACTTTCTACGCTGATTTTGTTTTTAGCACCCCAAATTCCTCTCAAAATCCGCCCTCAAAAGCCTTTAAATTCCTCAAAATTTCAGTGCAAATTTAGCTATCGTGGCTAAATCCGCGATGAGCCTAAAGACTTCGCCCCACGAAATGCCACTCTCATCGTTTGTGCGTAGCAAAACGCTGTTTTGCCTATTAAATTCGCCATTACTAGAATTTACGCCATTTCACCCAGAGTCCAAAGCCCCAAATTCAAGCCCTTTGCCCCGCTCAAAACGACAAGCCCACAAATTCAGCTCCAAATTCAAGTCCCCAAACAAACTCCACACAAAAAGCCTTAGCACTCAAAGCGATTTATCGTTTTTTCGCTCTTTTATCTCGTTTATGCTCTCCACGATGATACCCACAACCAAATTAAGCACAACAAAACCAACGATAAGCACAAAGCTCACAAACACCACCCAAGCATAAGCAAATTTTTCAGCCATAGGGCGCACAAGGTTGCCAAAATCGTCCATTATCATCAGCTGAAAAAGTGTCCCAAAGCTAGCCCCCAAAGAACCAAAATGCTGCGGAAATTCAGCCCCAAATAAATTCACGCAAAGCACCGCATACACATAGTAAAAGATAAAGAGCAAAACACCCACGCCAAGCAAACTCGGCAATGTATGCAGCATAGCCTCCGTTACAAGGCGCATTTGTGGTAGCACCGAAAGCAGCCGCAGCGCACGAAACACGCGTAATGCTCGCAGCACGCTTGAACCACTCGCTCCAAACAAACTCACAGCCACGATGATGAAGTCAAAGGCGTTCCAGCCCCTATCCTTGCCCGTGAAAAAGGCGAGTTTAAAAGCAAAGATTTTTAGTCCTAGCTCCACTACAAACACGCCCAAGCACGCATTATCCACGAGTGAGAGCCACGCCCCGCACACAGCCTTTGCACTCTCGCTCGTGTCAAGCCCGAGCACAAGGCAGTTGAGCAAGATAACCGCGCTTATGCCCCAATTATAGAGCTTTGAGCTGAAAAAGGCTTGCAGTTTAGGGCACATTGCACTCATTGCTTTTTACGCCTTTTCTTCACGCAAAACTTTACGAATGCTTTTTACAGCTTCTTCTGCAATGTCTATATATCTATCGCTAATGCTGACATTACATTCGGTTTGCCCGTGAACCTTGATAGCAAATTTCTTGCCGTTTTCATCATCATAAATACTTACAGCACTAACATCTTGATAAAAGAATTCGTTAGTCCGTGCTTTGTATTCTTTTTGATTTGTTAAATCTACGATGACTTCATTGACGATAAGTTGTTTTTTACCAAAGATGACAATTTCAACTATATGCGGATTATACCTTACAATTTCATCATCACCTTGTTTGGAATAATCATATTTACCTACGCCAATAATACTTAAAGGCTCTCTAACCATTTCGCTTTGTTCTAAATCTATTTTTTTAAGCGCTTCCTGTCGCTTAATGTCTGTCAATTCAGCGAATGACTTATCGATAGCCTCATCTGTTGGAAAGTTAGCTTTCATTTCTTTGTATCCGTATATGACTGCGGCACATACTCCGATAATGATGAGCCCTATCCATATTGACCCATCAACCAAAAAGCCTAATCCAGCAATAATACCTATAACACCAAATACTAGTGTTTTAACGCTTGGTTTTTCTTTGGTAAAATACTCCAAAGCTTGTTTTTCTGTAACCATATTTTATCCTTTCAAAATTTTGGATTTTTGTAAGTGCTTTCGCACACCTCATTGCCGAAACCTTTGTTTATGCTTATTTTATTTTGCTTGTGCCTCCTTGTTTTGAATTTGGTTTTTTATAAAGCTTAAATTCATAAGTTCCATAAAAAAAGCAAGAAATTTAATCATTTCTTATTTTTCTCCTTTTAATTCGTTCTTTATTACTGAATGGACACGAAAAAGTAAAAATGTTAATATCAACATAATTAAGGCTGTAATTCCATAGGATACATAACAACATATATCATTATTACACTTGAATAGTTTTATAACAATATAACTTGCATAAAAGCCTATATGATAACTAATAAGCAAACAGCCTAAAAAGCAACTTAACCACCCCAAAGCTATGTTTATTCTGCTAGGCGAGTAGCGGCAAGGTTTTAATACTCCACTACGAAATAAATTTGGATTTGAATCTATTGTTAAATTACTGCTTGTATCAGTTGTTATAGAGCCGTCAAATTTGCTTAATTTACAAAATAATCTTTCAGTGTTTGAATCCTTTTGGCTCATTTTTTTCACTTCATCAAAATTTAAATTTTCTATATGCTTTTCGTGTGCTTCCTGCACAAATTTTGAGCCTTTTGCCATAGCTACCCATAGCAAAGAAAGCACGATTATTACCGCACAAAGTCCAATAGAAGCGCAGTGATACATATCTATGAAAAAATTTCCATTTTTGCCATTTTCTATAAAATTCAGTTGCAACGCCCCATAGCCACCCCAAGCCAAAGTTATAAGAGCACCCAAGAAAATAGAGCGTTGCCAAAGATTTTTTATCTCGTCCGCATAGGCTTGATAAAGGATTTTATATTTTTCTAACTTTTCGCACATTTCGCAATCCACTTTTTCGCCCTTTGAATTTTCATTATTTGCCCCTTTATCACTCATCAAGCTTTTTCCTAAAATACCAAAAATACAACCCAAACACCGCCGCACCAGCCAATACACCCAAAACAAAGCTTAAATTTGCGTTGTTTGAAATACTTGCAATCACAACCGCAGCGATGAAAAAACTTGCCACAGCAAAGACTATGCCACGAATGATAATCCCAGCCACGCTTTCGGGCTTACTGAAAAGCAGTTTAAACAATGCTGCAATAATGTTTGTAAATATATCGCCCAACTTTGCCCCAGCTGAATACGCTCTGCTAGCGTATGCGTGGCGTCCATTTGAGCTTTTAGGACAAGTAGCGGGGTATAAATCACTTCTTTGCTTGCCACAATACATACAAATTTCATCTGCCATTTTTAACTCCTTGTGTTAAATTTATCAGCAAAAACTGAGCGAAAATTTGGGGGTAAAATATAAAATGCGTTGAATTTTTGGCTAAAAATCGCACCTGCGCCGTCATTGCGAGCGAGCAAGGCGAGCGTGGCAATCCATAAAGTAAAAATAACACTAAATTTATGGATTGCTACGCCGTTTTCGCAAAAACGGCTCGCAATGATGAGCGCAAAAAGCCCAAAAATAAAGCGTTTAAAAATTTCAAAAAAGCACAATGCCCTAAAAAATGCCTTTTGCAAGCAAAAAGATGAATTAAAACTACGATGAAATAAGAAAAAATTACGACAAGATAAGATGAAATTGCGATGAAATGAGTAAAAAAGCCTTTTAAATTTAACGCAAAGGCGTGCCACAAGTGCGAGCAACGAGAGAGAGAGAGAGAGAGAGAGGTCCCCCGCCCAAACACTGCCCCATTTTCGCTTTGCCTGCTTTGCCCACAAGCACTGCTCCATTTTATTCGTGCTGAATTTGTAGTGTCGCCACGCTTTGTTTTGTCCGCAAACACTCGCCACGCTCCATTGCGCCCCAAAAGCACGCCTTGCCACGCCACACCGCACGCTAAATTTTCGCCCCAAGCACAAGGCGCAAGCACCGCCACGCTTAAAGGCGTTGCGTTAAGATGACATAAAGCATTAGCAAAAGTCGCTAAATTTACAGCACTTGCTTTCAAAGGCTTGTCCTTTTTTGAATTTAAAAAATTGATTTTCGAATTCTAGCCTTATTTAGCTTAAAATCATCTTAAAATTCAGCAATGAAAATTTAATTGTCATCATATTTAAAATTTTCCTACATTTTTTCTCACAAAGGGCGAAAAATTTGAATTTTAAAAACTGATTTGTAGTTTATAGCCTTTTCAAACTTAAATTTTGATAAATTTAAAAAATTTTTTATGTCTTGCTTGATATTTTAAAGCGCAAAATCACAAGCAAATTTTGAAACATTTACAAATTTACTCTTTTAAAAAATTTAGAGAAAATAAATTTACCCTTTAAAAAAGGCTGAGTAAAATCAAATTTTACTCTTTTTTGTCCCAGCAAAGAACGGTTTTGCCCTCATCATCTGTGGTTACATCGCCCATAGCCATTATGTTAAAGCCCGCATCGACATAGTGAATTTCGCCTGTTACGCCGTTTGCAAGCTCACTTAACAGATACATAGCTGAATTTCCCACATCATCAATGCTGACATTTCGTTTGAGCGGCGAATTCAGCTCGTTGTAGCGCAAAATCATCTTAAAATCCCCTATCCCGCTCGCCGCAAGAGTTTTGATAGGTCCTGCTGATATAGCATTTATGCGAATTCCACGCAAACCCAAATCCCGCGCAAGATAGCGCACACTGCTTTCAAGCGCAGCCTTTGCTACGCCCATTACATTGTAATGTGGCACGAATTTCACGCCGCCAAGATAGCTTAAAGTAAGGATTGAACCGCCCTCTTTCATCACGGGCAGCACAGCACGCGTAAGCGCTAACAGCGAATAAACAGAAGTTTGCATAGCGACATTAAAGGCGTCTTTGCTTGTTTCAACGAATTCGCCATCAAGTGCTTCTTTTGGCGCGTAAGCCACAGCGTGCAACACAAAGTCAAGCTCGCCAAAGTCCGCTTTGAGCTTGTCTGTGAGCGCATTTAAATGCGCCTCGTTATTGACATCAAGCTCATAAACAAACTTTGAGTCAAATTCCTGCGCGATAGGCTCAACGCGCTTTTGTAAAGCCTCGTTTAAGTAGGTAAAAGCGAGCTTTGCGCCCTGTGCGTGGCAGGCTTTTGCTATGCCATACGCGATTGATTTGTTGTTTGCGACCCCTACGATGAGTCCTTTTTTGCCTTGCATTAACATTTTTTATCCTTTGATGAGTTTGATGAAATGACTTGCTTTAAGTGCGGCTGAGCCGATGAGAACGCCACCACAATGCTGTAAAGCTAAAATTTCTTTGATACTGCTTTCATTTACGCTGCCGCCATAAAGCAATTTCGCGCTCGTTTTTTCGCGCAAAAAGGCTAGAATTTCGCCTATGTCTTTTAAATTCGCGCTCACTCCCGTGCCGATAGAGTAAATAGGCTCGTAAGCGATGATGAGCTTATCATACTCTAAATCCACGCTTTCAAGCTGTGCGCTTAAAAATGCCTTTGTCTTGCCCTCGCTTTTGATTTTCGCATCCTCGCCCACGCAAAAGATGATTTGATAGCCTTGCGCTTTGGCGAAGTCAAATTTAGCCTTGATGAGCTTTTCGCTTTCAGCAAGCAAAACTCGCCGCTCTGAATGTCCGATTAAAACGCATTCAATACCAAATTCGTCTAAATGCTCTTTGCCGATTTCGCCCGTAAATGCGCCGTTTATGCAAGGGTAGAAATTCTGCGCGCCTTGTGTGAAATTTAACGCCTTTGAAACAAAGGCGACACTTGGGGGGAAAACGATGATTTCATCGCCATTTGCGTGCGTTTTTAAAAAGGCATTTAGCTCATCAGCATAGCTTGCAAAACTTGCTTTGTTGTGGTTGCACTTTAAATTTGCCGCGTAAATCATTCATTGTCCTTTACTCGCAAGGGTTTTACGCCGGGCAGTTCTTTGCCCTCGATAAGCTCCAAGCTCGCCCCGCCACCTGTTGAGATAAAAGTCATCTCATCAGCATCATCAGCACGCGCGACAACATCGGCTGTGTCGCCTCCGCCGATAACCGTAGTAGCGTGGCTTTCGCTGATATAATGGCTCATTTTTAGGCTGCCCTTGCTGAATTTGTCGATTTCAAACACGCCCATAGGTCCGTTCCACCAAATCGTTTGCGCATCGGCAATGGCTTCTTTGAAAAGCCTTGTTGTCGCAGGTCCTATGTCAAGCCCCATCCAGCCGCTTGGGATTTCTTGGCAAGGCACGAATTTCATCTCCGCATCTTGCGAGCAGGCTTGGGCGGCTACGACATCGACAGGCAGGTAAATTTTCACGCCTAAATTCTTGCCTTTGATGAGAATTTTGCTCGCCTCTTCGATAAGCTCGTCCTCTAAAAGAGAGTTGCCTATGTCAAAGCCTAGTGCTTTGAGAAAGGTAAAAGCCATACCGCCGCCGATGATGAGTTTATCGACTTTTGGGAGCAAATTCGTAAGGGCTTGCAGCTTGCCGCTTACCTTTGAGCCGCCGACAACAGCGACAAAAGGACGAGCGGGCTTTTTGATGAGATTTTCAGCAAAGGCGATTTCTTTTAAGAGCAAAAAGCCAGCCCCGCGGTGATTTTCATCAAAAAATTTAGTGATAGCCTCCACACTTGAATGCGCCCTATGGCACACGCCAAAGGCATCGTTGATATAAATTTGAGCCATATTTGCTAAATTTTGGGCTAAATTCTCATCGTTTTTCGTTTCGCCCTTTTCAAAGCGTAAATTTTCAAGCATTAAAATCTCGCCAGCCTTTAAATTTGTGGCTTTTTTTTGCGCGTCCTCGCCGACAATGTCTTTGGATAGGACGATTTCTTTGTGAAGTAAGCGCGAAAGCCTTTTAGCTACGGGTTCGAGTGAGTATTTAGCGTTGATTTCTTTTGGGCGTCCTAAATGAGAAGCCAAAATCACGCTGCAACCATTGTCTAAACAATACCTTATCGTAGGGATAGCCGAGCGAATGCGTCTGTCATCGGTTATGTTTAAAAACTCATCTTGCGGAACATTGAAATCACAGCGGATAAACACCTTTTTGTCTGCTAAATTTAAATCCTTTATCGAAATAATATCACTCATCGCATCACCCACACAGCCATATCTACAAGGCGAGATGAGTAGCCCCACTCATTGTCATACCAAGCGATGACTTTAACAAAATCATCGCAAATCACTTGTGTCAAATCACTCGCCACAACCGCCCCATAAGAAGAGCCGATGAAATCAGAACTCACACGCTCATCATCATCAACCATCAAAAGCCCTTTTAAATTTGAATTTGCAGCTTTTCTAAACGCTTCATTTAGCTCATCTTTGCTTGTTTTTTTGCCAAGCTGTGCCGTTAAATCCACGCTTGATACATCAATCACAGGCACGCGCATACTCTGTCCGTGCAGCTTGCCGTCAAGCTCTGGCATAACAAGCTTCATCGCCTTTGCCGCCCCTGTTGAGGTGGGGATTATGTTTTGTGCGGCTGCGCGTGAGCGTCTTTTGTCGCGCGCTTTTGCATCGATGAGACTTTGCCCGTTTGTGTAGGCGTGAATGGTGCTCATCAAGCCCTTTTGTATGCCAAAATTATCCTGCAACACGCGACAAACAGGACCCAAGCAGTTTGTCGTGCAGCTTGCATTTGAGATGATAGGCTCGCCATTATATAAATGCGCATTGACACCCAGCACAAAAGTAGGCGTGCTATCCTTTGCGGGAGCGGACATAATGACTTTTTTAATGCCCTTGTCGATGAATTTTTGGCACTTTTCCATAGTTAAATGCGCGCCCGTGCATTCTAGCACCACATCAGCGCCACACTCAGCAAAGTCTAAATCGCTGATTTCACGGCTTTTGAAAACTTTGATTTTCTTGCCGTTGATGAGTAAATCATCGCCCGCAACGCTTACTTGCCCAGCAAAAGCCCTATGCACGCTATCATACTCAAACAAATAGCGCGTAAGCTCTATGTCTGTGGTGTCATTTATCGCCACTAGCTCGACATCACTTCGAGCTAAAATGATACGAGCCACGCACCTACCGATACGCCCAAAGCCATTTATCGCAATTTTTGTCATTGATTTAACTTCCTTTAAATTTTAATGCTAGAATTTTACAAAAAAAAGGTTAAATTTTTGATGAAAATCGCACTTTTTGGCGGAAGTTTTGACCCGCCGCATTTAGGACACGCTAGCGTTGTAGAAAATGCCCTGAAAAGCCTAGATATAGACAAACTCATCATTATGCCTACCTTTATAAACCCCTTTAAATCGGGCTTTTTCGCCGATGAAAAACGCCGTTTTGCTTGGGCTAAAAAGGTTTGGGGGGATTTAGAACGGGTAGAAATTTGTGATTTTGAGATAAGGCAAAACCGCCCTGTGCCGAGCATTGAAAGCGTTTTATACCTGCAAAAGCTCTATAATCCAAGCAAATTTTATCTCATCATCGGGGCTGACCACTTGCAAAGCCTTGAAAAATGGCACGAATTTGATAGGCTCAACACCCTTGTGGAATTCATCATCGCTAAACGAGGCAAGATAGCCGTGCCACCAAATTTCAAGCAACTCAACACGCAAATTGACATTTCATCGTCATTGATAAGGGCGAATTTAAGCGTGAGCGACATTTGCCCGCAGATTGCTGACGAGGCAAGGCGGTATTATGCGAATTTAAGCAAGGAGACAAGGTGAAAGAACGAGTAGAGGCGATAAGGCGCATTTTGGACGAGAAAAAGGCTGAATTTATCGAGCTTTTTGATATGAGAGGCGGGGATTATTTCGTGGATTTCGTCATCATCGCTACAACGATGAGCCAGAAACACGCATTGAGCTTAATCGATGAGCTAAAAACATCCTTAAAGCCCTTAAACGAGGACTTTTTAAACATACAAAGCTCAGAAGAATGGAGCGTTATTGATTTAGGCGACATTATCATACACCTTTTGAGCGAAACCTACCGCACCAAATACCGCATAGAAGAGCTTTTAAGCGAGCTTAAAAGGCTACAATGACACTAAAAAGCACTTGCGATGACACTGCGTGGCGTTAAAATTTACTCATTTGCCTTAAAACAAAGCCGAGTTTGATTTTTTTGAATTTTTGTTATAATTTGCGCTTTTGAGTGTCTTTTTGAGCTAAATTCTAAATTTAAGCGAATTTTGGGTAAATTTTAAGCAGAAAAAAGCACAAATTCAAGCATAAAATTCATATTTTTAAGCTTTATTTAAGGAAAACAATGAGAGTTTTTGTCATTTTAGTCGGTATCCCCGGTTCTGGCAAAAGCACGCAGATAAAGCGTTTGGGCTTGGAGCATTTGACATTAAGCCCTGATGAGCTTCGCATAAGAAACGGCGCACTTTGCGGCAAAAGCATTACTCCGCTTGCTGATGCTATGGTGTGGGCGCAGCTTAGAAAAATGCTTTGCAACCGCTTTAAATTCGGGCTTACGACTATATTTGACTCCACAGGGCTTTCAAGCTCTGTGAATGAATTTGCCGAGCTTGCTAAGGCTTTTCGCTACCGCGTTTTGTATGTGAAATTTGACAAATTCAGCCTTGAAGAATGCGTGCGAAATGTCCGCTCGCGTGAATTTAACAGCGACTTGCCTGAAAGCGTGATTTTTAACTTTTACACAAGAATGCAAAATTTCACCCGTCAAAGCAATGTTTGCGACAGCATTGAAAGCGCGCTAAAATGGGAAAATTTTTACAAAATCAGCCTTGATTATGACAAGATAAAGGTTTTGCCCGATTTGCACGGGTGTTATGATACTTTGGCGCAGTTTGCAAGGGCTGAAAATTGGTTTAAAGATGAAAGCATAGGCTATGTGTTTTTGGGGGATTATATTGATAGAGGAAATCAAAACTACGAAATGGTAAATTTTCTCTGTGAATTTGCGACAAAAGAAAATGTGTATTTTCTTTGCGGCAATCACGACACAAGGCTCTTTGAGTGGGCGTTTGACATAAATCACACTCCGCCAAATTCGTTTAAAGAAAGCATAGCTGAGATAGAGACAAAATGCAAAAAAATAAATGAACTCAAAAAGCGACTCCGCAGCGTGTCAAACAAATTTCGCTCTTATATTTGGGCTGAATTTAAGGGGGAGGAGTATTTTTTCAACCACGCTGGCGTGGAAAAAATGGATACAAGTTTGCCCGATGCTTATTTGCTGGGCGTTTTGACACAGGGAGAAAGCGAAAATGCTTATTTAGACTATGTAAAAATCGGCAACCGCTGGGCGAAAAATCACCCAAATATCACGCAGATTTTCGGACACCGCAATGTCTTTGCTTTAAGCGACTTTAAAATCAACGAGCGTTGCTACTGCTTGGAGTGCGACATAGAAAGTGGCGGAAAGCTCGCTGTTTTGAGCCTGCCAGAGCGCAAACTTGAATTTTATGACAATCTCCAAAGCCAACTTTGCGAGCAAACAAGCCGAAAAAGCGCGAATTTAATCAACGAAAAACGCTTTGAAAAACAAGGCATTTACTCTGTAAATTTCAGCGAGGCGGTGTTTTTTAACCGCCTTTGGACTTCTCAAACCATCAAGGCGCGTGGGCTTTTTCGCTACATAAATGATGATGAAATCGCGGGGCGCAGTTATGATAAATTTTTTAATTACGAAGAATTTGAAGGCGTGCCGAATTTAGAGGATTTTAAGTATCCTGTTAAGGTGTGGCGCAAGGAAAATGGGCATTTGCTGCTGACTTTTTTTAACAAATTCACAAAAGAGCTTGAATTTGCGACAAAATCAAGCGTAGGCAAGCCGATGAACGACAACGCCAAAGCTCTTTTTAGCGCAGAACAAATCGCTATCATCAGCGAATTTTGCAAGGCGCAAAACGCCACTTGTTTGTGGGAGGTTATCAGCAAAAAAGACGACAAACACCCCATAGTTTATGATGATGAGGCGGTTTTTTTACTCAATGTCGTGGAAAATGTGGAGCAAGAGCGGCTTTTGGATTACAAACTTGCCGATATTTTAGGCGGTGCTGCTAGGGGAGTTTTAAAGGACAAAGCACTTTTGGGCGAAATTTCAAATTTAGATGAGTTAAAATCCTATGTAAAGGATTTTTTCGCAAGCTGGGAGATAGAGTATGAGGGCGTGGTTTTAGAGGGCGCAAATGGCGTTAAACTCAAACTCAAAGGCAACTTTTATCAGCTTAAAAAAATGCTTCGGGCTTGTTCGGGCGGTGGGTTTCCTAAATTTAGCCACAGCAAAGAGTTAGAAAAACTTGCCCTTAAAGCCATATCTTTGGGGCTTTTACCCAAATGGCGCGAGCTGAGCGTGGAGCAGGTAGCAAATTTACGCGAGTAGGGTTTGCAAAAAGTGCAAGTGGCGATAAATTCACGCCTTAAAAGTGCGAGCATAAAAGCAAATTTAAGCGCATAAAAGCGTGTTGAGCGTTTTTAGGGCTTATTTTTTTCAAGCAACTTTTTTAAGATGAGTTTTCCTACCTCAACGCCGGGCTGGTCGTAGGTGTTGATACCAAGCATTATACCACAAGCTGAGGTGAAAAGCTCATAATGATACATTAAATACCCTGCGTGCCACGCATCAAGCCTTTCAAGCTCTATCAAATCCACGCTTAAATTCTCAGCTCTTAAAGCCTGCAAAGTCGCATCGCACTGCGCGTTTAAAAGGCTGTGCAAATTCACGCCATTTGCAAAATCGCAACCCTGCAAAAACGGCAAGCTAAAATCAGGCACAGCTGGGGATTTTTCAGCATTTAGCACCTTTAAAAAGGTGATGGTTTTGTCCTTTGGTCCTTCCATTATGAGTTGCAAAAAGCTGTGCTGGTCGCGCGCACCGATGAGAGCGATGGGCGTAAGCCCTACTCGCTTGTAGCCTTGCTTTTTGCCAAGACTTTCAGCGATGAGCTGGACAAACCATTCATTAAAGCCCTTAAAAGCGTCTCCATAGCTGAAAAGCACATTGATATGGGCGTTTTTGTGTGTGCAGTAATGATAGGCTTTTTGCAAAATTTCATCTTTTTTGTGCGTGAAAAAGTCCTCATAGCAAGCCTTTGCGCCCTCTAAAAGCCCTTTTGCGTTGTAGCCACAAATGACAAGCGGCACTATGCCTATGGCTGAAAGCACGCTGAAACGCCCGCCCACATTTTGCGGGACAAAAAAGCTGTAAATTCCAAGTTTGTCGCCCAGCTGATGAAGCTTTGAATTTTCATCGGTGATAAAGACAAAATGCTTTTTTAGCTCGCTGTTTTCGAGCTTAAAATGCGCTATTAAGAGCTTAAAAAGCGACACTACCTCGATAGTCGTGCCTGTTTTACTTGAAATGATAAAAAGCGTGTCCTTTAAATTCAGCTTTTTTATGGTTTGGGTGAAAGTGTGCGATGAGGTGTTATCGATGATGAAAAGTTCGCGTTCATTGCTCTTTTCGTCAAACAAAAAGTCTTTTAACGCCTTTACGCCACAGCTTGAACCGCCCATTCCTATGAGCAGCACCTTTTTGATATGCTCTTTGTCTTTGATGAATTTTTCGCCTTCTTTGATGAGTGCGAGCGAAGTGTCCATAAGATGATAGTAGCCTACCTCGCCGCTTTGGCGTTCATCGTTCATTCTGCTTGCATAAGCTAAAATGCCGTTTAATTTTTCTTTTTCAAAAAATAGCGTGTGTTTTAGCATAGACTTTTCTTGTAAAAATAATTTGTCGCTTCCACAAAGCCCTCCACAGAGCCACAATCAAAGCGTTTGCCTTGAAATTTATAAGCTAAAACCATTCCGTTTGTAGCCTGTGCTAAAAGCGCGTCAGTAAGCTGAATTTCGCCGTTTTTGCCCGCCTTTGTGTTTTGCAAAATGCCAAAAATGTCGGGTGTTAAAATGTAACGCCCGATGATAGCAAGGTTACTTGGGGCTTCTTTTACGCTTGGCTTTTCTACCATTGAATTTACCATTATAATGTCATCTTCCACAGCATTTCCCGCGACAACGCCGTAGTTTGAAATCTGCTCTTTTGGCACTTCCATCACCGCAACAATGGTGCAGCGGTATTTTTCATAAATTTTTACCATTTGTGCCATCACGCCAGCACCTTCTTCATTGACACACAAATCATCGGCTAAAATCACCCCAAAAGCTTCGTCCTGCACAAGCGCCTTGCCTTTAAGCACGGCATCGCCTAAACCGCGCATTTCATTTTGCCTTGTAAAGGTAAAGGTGCAGCGGTTGATGAGCGTGCGAATTTCAGCGAGCAAATACTCTTTTTTTGTGCCTGAAATTTGATGCTCTAACTCATAACTTATGTCAAAATAATCCTCCAAAGCCCGCTTGCCGCGCCCCGTTACAAAGCCCATAGTGTCCATACCAGCTTCTAAGGCTTCATCAACCCCATAATGAATCAGCGGCTTTGTGAGTATGGGAAGCATTTCTTTTGGCAGGGTTTTGGTGGCGGGCAAAAAGCGCGTGCCGTATCCTGCTGCGGGAAAGATACAAGTTTGAAGCATAGTGTGTCCTTTTTGCTGAATTTATCAAAAATTTAGGGTTGATTATAGCAAATTTTTGGTTATTTTACAAAAAAATTTAATTTTGCGTTTTGTTTGTTGTCATCGTGGATAAATTTTGCAAAAATGGCGTGGCAAGGGGTAGAATTTGGGTAGAATTTAAGTGCTTTGTTTGTCCGCAGGGCTAACTCACACCCCGCTTTCGCGGGGGAGACTTTAATAAGCCTTGACAATTATTACACAAAGTAGTATAATAATCACCAAGATGAGTTGGAACGACATTCTCATCACCTCATTTCTGGGGCGAGATTTAGCCGTCAGGGTTGCAGCCCTGCGGCTAACCCCACTTGCCATTATATCCACAAAGCTTAAATTTATGATGAATTTGCGTTGCTTTTTAACCCTTTGCCGTTGATGAGATAAATCGCGCAAATTGCCAACGCTGTGCCAAAAAGCGTGAGTAAGGACGGCTTTTCTCCAAGCACGAAATAACTGCAAATCAAAGCACTTGCAGGCACGAGCAGCATAAAGGAATTCGCCTTTGCCGAGCCAAGCTCTTTGATACCAAGATAATAAATGCTTGTCCCCACAAGTGTCGATAAAATCGCCACGCAAAAAAGATGAAACCAAAAGTGCAAGGGCGCTTCAAAGAGAAAATAAGTCGCAGGCTCAAACCAAATCGGCACAAAAGCCACAAGGCTAAAAAGCGTAATGTAAAAATTCATCACCAAAGGGTTGGTGCGGATTTTTTGAGTGAAAATGCTCATCAAAGCCCAGTCAAAGGCGCACAGGACAAAAAAGGTGTTAAATTTTCCAAACAGCTCATCAACAGAGCCTAAATTCAGCAAGAAAAAGCCGCTGATTATCCCCAAGCAAAGCCCGATGATTTCGTTTTTTGGCACTTTTTGCAAGCTGCGCTTTTGCCAAAAGATGATGAAAAGCACGAGCAAATAAGTAAAAATCGGCGTGAGCGTGGTAACAAGCACGCCGCCCTTGCCCGCTTGCCCGTGATTAAGCGCGGCAAAGTAAAGCACAGAGTAGATGACATTGCAAATGCTTGCCAGCACTATCCATTTGATGAATTTACGCGGGGTTGTGAGCGGAATTTTTAGGATTAAAAGCAAAACAAACAAGCCCACAAGCACAAAGAAAAACCGCCAAAACGCTATGGTATAAGCATCGCTGTAAGCTACTAGCACCTTTGAGCTAGCCCACGACAAGCCCCAAAAAAACATAGCCAACGCCATTAAGGCGTAGAGAAATTTAGGCGAATTCATAGGGTGATTGTATAATTTTTTGCTTGCAAATTCAATGCTTTTGCGCGACTTTTGTGAATTTTAATCCAAAAGCGTCAAGGATTTATCCCGCTAGCGTTGTCTTGACTTGAAGTGGTGTTGTTTGGGTCGTTAAGCGAGGTGTTGAAATTTGAATTTGCAGGATTTTGGTTCAAATCATTTAAATTCGCCTCGCTAGTAGCTTTACTTTGCGGCTTTGTCGCGTTGTTTTCTCGCACTTCTTTGATGAGCAAGGTTAGCTCGCTTGCCTTTTTTGGCTCCATTTTAGCAAGCACGCTTGAAATTTTGCGCGATTCTAGGGTAAGGATTACCTTTGTAGCCTCGCTTGCTGGCATTTCGTTCAGCACCTGCGCCACAGCAGCATCTTTCATCTGTGAGTAAATCTCTTGCACCCTGTCGCCTTTTTTCTTGTCGATTTCCTCTAAACTCTGGCGGTTCATCATCATAATGCGTTCATTTTCCGCCCTTGTCGCTTCTATCTTTGCCAAAGTCGCGTTTATGTCGCGTTCTTTTCGCACTAAATCGTCCATTTTTTGCTTTTGCAGGGTTTCAAATGAGCTTTTATAGGCTTCTAGGGCTTGTTTAGCTTCGTTTGCTTGCCTTGTTTGGATTTCAAGCTGACGGCGTTTGTTTTCAAGGTAGCGTTCCTCATCGCTCGCGCTAAATGAAAAATTTGCGCCCAAAACAAGCAACAAAAAAGCGATTTTAAGCCTCTTCATTTTCTTTCCTTTCTCTAAAAAACTTGCTCGTGGCTATGTCATCAAGTGCCTTTTGCTCGGCTTTTGCAAGCTGTTTTTGATATTCTTTTAAATCCTGCGTTTCTAAATACTTGATTTTTTCGTAATTTAAATGCGCGTTTTTGTAAAGGTGCTGATAGTGGTTGCACTCGTTTTTGGAGAGATTTACGCGCTCTTGGGCAGCGTCTTTAATGTCTTTGGCTATGTTTTTAAAGCTCAAACTCTCCCTTAAAAGCTGCACTGAGCCGCTTTGTGGCAAGGATATGCTCAAATACTCAGCTTTTGCTTGCATTAAGGCGGCTTCGTTGTTGCGTTGCCTTTGCTTTGCGGCTGCTAGGTTGTTCTCAGCCTTGTCAAGCTCTTGCTTTTTGATTTTCACCACTTGCGAATACTTGCTTTTCATAGGACTATGGTGTCATCTCTTTCTGGGCTTGTGGATATGTATTTGACTTTCACGCCCGTTAAATCCTGCAAAGCCTCGACATAGGCTTTGGCATTTTGTGGCAAATCGCTAAATTTACGCACCTTGCTTACCTTGTCCCAGCCCGCAAATTCAGCGTAAATAGGCTTGACATTTTGTAAATCATAAGGCACGAAATCAATCTCTTTGCCCTCATACTCATAAGCTCGGCAAATTTTCACCTTTTCAAAGCCGTCTAAAACATCAAGTTTCATCAACGCAAAGCCATCAAGCCCATTTAGCCTTGCCGTGTAGCGCACAGCCACAGCATCAAACCAGCCACAACGCCTTTTGCGCCCTGTGCTGACGCCGATTTCTTTGCCGATTTGCGCGATTTTCTCGCCCGTTTGGCTTAAATCCTCACTTGGAAAAGCCCCATTTCCCACGCGCGTAGCGTAGGCTTTGATGATACCGATGATAGTGCCTGCATCTTTTGGATTTAGCCCTAAACCTGTCAAAGCCCCTGCTGATATGGTGTTGGAGCTTGTAACGAAAGGATAAGTGCCGTGGTCTATGTCAAGCATAGAGCCTTGTGCGCCCTCCACAAGCACCTTTTTGCCGCTGCTTAAAGCCTGCCACAGCATTTGCGTGGTGTCGGCGATGAAAGGGGCTAGGATTTCTTTATACTGCTGCAAGTCTTGCAAAAGCGAATTCGCGCTTGGAATTTCTATGTTTAAGCCCTTGAAAAAGGCGGCATTGTCTTTAAAGTCGTTCATTAGGGCTTCGCAAAGTTTCTTTGGCTCTAAAAGCTCGCTCACTCGGTGTCCTACTCGGCTTACCTTGTCCGCATAGCTCGGTCCTATGCCCCTGCCTGTCGTGCCTATGGCTTGGTTGCCCTTTTTTTGCTCTCTTGCCTTGTCGATGAGCGCGTGATGAGCTAAATTTAAATGCGCCCTATTGCTGACATAAAGGCGGTTTTTCAGCTCTTTAAACTGCGACATTTCGTCTATAAGGGCTTCTGGGGACACTACAACGCCGTTACCGATGATATTTACGCACTTTTCGTGTAAGATACCTGAGGGGATTAAGTGCAACGCGTAACGCACGCTATTTACCCAAATCGTATGCCCAGCGTTGTGTCCGCCGCCACTTCGACATACAAAATCATACTCCGCACACAGCCTATCGACTATCTTGCCCTTGCCCTCATCGCCCCACTGCACGCCTACGACAATATCTGCTTTACTCATTTTCGCTCCATTTTTTGCTCACATTGTAGCATAAAAGGCTTATTTTGCCAAATTCTTTGGTGTAAATCATACAAATAAGCGTAAAATTTTATACTTTGAGTGTAAAATTTACACTAAAATTCAGCTTTTTGTAAATTTTTGCTTTTAAATTCAAACTTAAAGCTGAATTTCGCGCCCAAAAAGGGCTTGAAAAAAGCGTTTGTCGCCTTTACACAAGCCCTAGCCTTTACTCAAAATCTTTTTTAGGATGCACAAACAAACTCTTTCTAAACACTTCGATTTTTGGCTCATCAACCGCATAAGCGCGAATTTCTATCGGCAAAATCGTGTCTTTGTCGTTAAATTCAGCTAAATTTTTGTTGGCTTGTAGCTCCACGACTTGAAAGGTTTGCTTGCCAGCCCTTAATTTAAAGGGCTTTGTGGGGCGCACTATGCTTAAAGCGTCCTTTTTGCCATCAACTCTTACTTCAAAATAGTAGCTATGCTCTTTTTTGTCGGTGTTGTGAAACAAAAACCTATACGCATTTCTTACCACTGCACCATCTTCGCTTTTCTTTATGCTGTAAAGCTCGGTGTCTCGGTTAATGTCAAGTAGCATATACTCTTTTTTGCTGCTCATTACGCTAAATGCGATGATGACGATGAGCAAAACCACGCAGTAAGCGATAGTGCGAAAGCGTAGGTATTTCGTAGGCACGCGTTTTTGGGTAGCTTCAAAGCTCGTCCAGTTGATAAGACTTGCTCGCCCGAGCTTATCTTGCACCACAGAACAAGCGTCCGCGCACTCTAAACAATTTATACATTCTAACTGCATACCGCGCCGAATGTCAATGTGCGTAGGACATATCGCCACACAGGCTTCACAGCCTATACACTCGCCTTGTGGTGGCTTTTTGTAAAGTTTTGTCGCGCCTTCAAACACCTTGCCGCCGCGGTTTTCATCATAAATAACTTGCAAGGTATTTGTGTCAAACATAACGCTTTGCACCCTTGCATAAGGGCAAATATACACGCAAAAATTCTCTTGCAAAAAGCAAATATCAAGCGTGAAAAGCAAGCTTGCGATGATGAGAATGCCTAGCAAAAGCCTATGTTCTGCGGGGTTTTGAATGTAAGCAAAAAAGTCCTCAGGCGGCACAAAATACCAAAGCAAGTTGCTTACAGCCACGAGCGCGATAGCGTAAAAAAGGCACACGGCGATGAATTTTTTAAAGCCGTTTGCACTGCTTAACTTTTGCTTGTTTTTGATGGAGCTGTGAATTTTAAGCAATTTGGTTTGAATCAAATCCCTAAAAATCACGCGAAAAATGCTCTGCGGACAAGCCCAAGCGCACCAAATGCGCCCTGCTAGCGTGGTAACGAAAAATATCGTCAAAAAAAGCCCGATAAGCACAAAGGGCATCAAATAAAGCTCTTGCGTGTCAAAGCTTATGAAAAACAAGTCAAGTCGCTTGTGGTCAAAGCTGAGCAAAAAGAAATGGTTGCCGTTGATACGCACGAAAGGCAGCGTGAGCGCTACTAAGGCGATGAGCGCATAGGCGAAATAACGCTTTTTAGCGTAGTTTGTGATATGCGGGCGCATACTCGCACACGAAGAGCTGGAATTTGCGCCTTGCGAACTTGCGCTTTGAGTGTTGTTTGGTTCTTGCATTTTTGTCCTTTTGGCTTAAATCAAACTTTAAGGCTTGATTTAAGGTTTTAAATTTAAAATTTTAAGCAAATTTAAGTCAAATTTTGCTTTTTGATTTAAAATCGCTTAAATTTTTGTAAATTCTAACTCAATTTTCGTTTAATTTTGCTATCATTTTGTCAAATTTATGAAAATCCTTGTGTAACTTTGTCGCATTGTAACAAAAATTCAAACTTTTTCCTTGACAAAGACTTAAATTTAGCTATAATATGCTTTTAACGAACTTGAAATTTAAGGATAAATAATGAAAGCAATCATCACAGCACTAGGCTTTGCCCTGCTTGTAAGCGGGTGTGCGGGAAGCTTTGAGAAGTATTTTGACCAACAGCAACAAAGCGGATACAGCGAACAGGATTATTACGCTGATGATGGCTATGTCGTGCAAGAAGAAATCGTGCAAGAACCAGCCGTAACCTACACGCCCACAGAAGAAGAGTGGCAATGGGAGCGTGTAAATTGCGCTTATGCGCCCATCGCAGAGGACGCTAATGTCGATACGCAAGGCTGCGGCAACCCTTATGGCGTAACGATTAGGGCGCGAAATTTAAAGGTTGCTTACTATCGATATTTAGCTTATGACAGGCAAAGCGAGTATCCGCTTTATCATAGGCTTGTCAAAAAGCTGCCACAAAATGATTACACTTACAACTACAAGCCAAGCGCGCTTGATGATGACTGGTTTGGCACAAAATACGAGTATAAAGGCGCTAAACAGCTTTTTATCACCATACAAGATGAAAATTGCAGACACCAGCAAGACTATCTTAAATTCTACGATTTGGGTAATGGCAAGGTGAGAATCATCAGCGCACAAGACCCGTGCTGATTTGCTTAATGAATTTCGCGCTCAAAGCTAGGGCGCGGAATTTATCTTAAATTTGCCTTTTTGAATTCGCCTAAAATTCATCATCATTTTTTAAATTTGCTTTTAAAAATTTGCCTTTTTTAAATTTGCCTTGAATTTTATCTATGTTTGTGTGAGCGTGCGGGGCTTTTGCTGACGATTTTACCTTTTGCAATAAGCGCGAATTTTTGATGAAATTTAAATTTGGGGGCAAAAATTTTTGCATTTGTAATTTTGCGTTTAACTTTTTAGGTTAAATTTACGCTCAGATTTTATTTTGGAGGAAAAAATGAGTCTTTATGAAAGAGATTATGCCCGTCAGGGCGAACAAACCCGTGAAAGCTCCGCGCTTTCAGCCTTTATCAAGCAAACTTACCAGCTTTTTGCGGCTTCGCTTTTAGCTGGGGCTGCGGGAGCTTATGTAGGCGTGCTTTACGCTGTGCCTATCTTTGCTAAGCTTGGAATGGCTGCACCTTTTATCATTTTAGGCGTGGCTTTGGTGCTGTTTTTTGCGATGAGAGTGAGCTTACACAAAAGCCCGCTCAATCTCGTGCTGCTCTTTGCCTTTACTTTCATCTTGGGGCTTGGGCTTACGCCGCTTTTGTATGCGGTTTTGGCTTCAACTAACGGCGGCGTCATAGTCGCGCAAGCCTTTGCGCTCACAGCTGTGGCTTTTGGAGCGTTAAGCATTTTTGCGATGAACACAAAGCGCGATTTTACCACTATGGGAAAAATGCTTTTCATCACGCTCATCGTGGTGATTTGCGCGATGATTATCAACATTTTCACGCAAAGCCCTGTGTTTGCGCTTGTGATTTCATCTGTGGCGGCGATTTTGTTTAGCTTTTACATTTTGTATGACACGCAAAACATTATCCGTGGCAACTACGCTCACCCTATCGAAGGCGCTGTGGCTTTGTATTTGGATTTTATCAACCTTTTTGCAAGCCTGCTTCAAATTTTAGGGCTTACAAACCGCGAGTAAGCCGCTTACCCTTATCGCACGGCTTTTTGTCGTGTGATAAGGCGCGTTTTGGCTTATCGTGGCAAAAAATTTCACATAAATTTAAAACTTTTTTAAAATCCGCCTTAAATTTAAGGATTTTTCGCTACAATACCTTTTTCAAAACAAAATTCAAAGGAAATTTATGACAAGCGTTTTTATCGTATTTCAAGTGCTTTTAGTGGTGTTTATCACTATCGCGGTGCTTTTGCAAAAGAGTTCAAGCATAGGGCTTGGCGCGTATAGCGGGAGCAACGAAAGCCTTTTTGGGGCAAAGGGACCTGCGGGATTTTTAGCGAAATTCACCTTTATTTTGGGCTTTTTGCTTGTGGCAAACACCATCGCGTTGAGTTATTTTTACAACACCGCGGGCAAGGACTCTGTGGCTGAGAAAATCGCCACACCAAGCGTGCCAGCCTTAGACGCAAATGCTACCCCAAGCGCGCCAGTTGCGCCACAAGCCCCGCAAAGTGCGCCAAATGCAGGCGAAAATTTAGCCCCACAAGGCGTGAATTCAGCTCCAAATTCAGCCCCGCAAGACGAGCAAAATTCAACGCAAAAGTAAGGATAAACAATGCTTGATGAGATTTACACCAAACAAAAAGCGCAGGGCGAAAAGAGCCTTGAAGCCCTGAAAAAAGACTTTACCACGATACGCACAGGCAAGGTGAGCATAAACATACTCGACCACATTAGTGTGGATTATTATGGCACACAAACGCCCTTAAATCAAGTAGCTACCATACTTGCAACCGATGCAAGCACCATCAGCATAAGCCCTTGGGAAAAATCAATGCTTAAAAGCATAGAAAGCGCCATAGCTGCGGCAAATATCGGTGTCAATCCAAACAATGACGGCGAGGCTGTGAAGCTCTTTTTTCCGCCGATGACAAGGGAGCAAAGAGAAGAAAACGCCAAGCACGCTAAGGCTATGGGCGAAAAGGCAAAGGTAAGCGTGCGAAATGTCCGCAAGGACGCAAATGATGGCATTAAAAAGCTTGAAAAAGACAAAGCCGTAAGCGAGGACGAGGCGAAAAAGGCTTATGATGAGGTGCAAAAGCTCACGGACGGCTTTATCACAAAAATCGATGAGCTTGTCAAAAACAAAGAAAGCGAACTTTTAAAAGTATGAACATAGAAGCCATTTACAAAGAGCATAACGCCTTTTTGCAAGGGCATTTTTTGTTAAGCTCAGGCAAGCACTCAGGCTTTTACCTGCAAAGCGCAAAGGTGCTTGAAAACCCCATTTTAGCGGGCAAACTCTGCGAAAAACTCGCCAGCGTTATCAAGGATGCGGACTTGGAATTTGACAGCATTTGCTCGCCCGCACTTGGCGGGATTTTAGCAGGTTATGAGCTAGCGCGTGCTTGTGAAAAACGCTTTATTTTCACAGAGCGCGTTGATGGCGTGATGACTTTAAGGCGTGGTTTTGAGGTGAAAAATGGTGAGAAATTCATCGTTTGCGAGGACATTATCACCACAGGTGGCTCGGCTTTGGAGAGTGCTTTGGTGTTAGAGGGTTTAGGTGGCGTTGTCGTGGGCTTTGCCGCGCTTGCAAATCGCGGCTTTTGCGGGGTGAGCAACTTAGAGACAAAAAGCAAAGAAAACGCGAAACTGCCAAGCGATTTGCCCTTTTTTGCGCTGGCTAACTTTGAATTTCAAATGTATGAACCAAACGCTTGTCCGCTTTGCAAAAACGGCTCTGTGGCGGTTAAACCGGGAAGCAGGGGGAATTAAATTTTTGCATTTTTGCAAATTCTTGTGAATTTTTGCGTGCTTTAAACGCTCAATTTACAAGGTTTGCTTTGTTTTTAGCGATAAATCAAACAAATAAAGCGACAATTACACACGAGTGCGAGTGTTTGTCCTTTTTAGCAAAGGTGTGGTTTTATTTATAAATGATTAAATAAAAAAACATAAATTTAAGGTAAAATAAAATGGAAATTTATAATGAAAATAAAATACAAAGCAAAGCGCCAAGCACGCTCAGCTCCGCACAAGCAGGGCAGAGTGCGCCCACAAAGCAAAAAGCAAAAATCGCATCAAGGATTGAGCGAGCAAAAGCCTTTTTGATAGACATTTTTTTGCTCTATGTGCCTGTTTTGTATGTTTGTTATTTTGTTTTAGGCTCGAAAGAGGCTTTTTTAGGCAACCAAGCGGTGATTTTTGCTTGCAGTGCCTTTTTTGGCGTAGTCCAAGCTCTTTTTTTAAGCACAAAGGCGCAAAGCCCGGGGCTTAAAGCCTATGATTTGTATTTGATAGACACAAAAAAGGGACGGAAACTGAGTTTTCTTAGGGTTATCCTAAGATATATAGCATTCTTAATCGGCGCATCGTTGCTCTTTGGGCTTTTAATGAGCTTTTTAAGAAAGGATGGCTTGGCATTGCACGATTTGCTGAGTCAAAGTTGCATTGTAAGAAAGGTATAAAATGCAAAGAAAAAAAATTTACAACCCAAGTTCAAACGAGTCATTGACAGACAGACGCGTTTTTGAGGGCAATCCGCACGGGATTTTGAATTTCACAAAAGCCAAGTATCAATGGGCTTTGAAACTTTGGGATTTGATGGAGGCAAACACTTGGTTTCCGCGCGAAGTGGATACGACAAAAGATGCGTTGGATTACAAGATGAATTTAACGGCGGCTGAAAAGCGAATGTATGATTTGGTGTGGTCTCAGCTCATCTCAATGGACAGCTTTCAGACAAACAACCTAGCTGACAACATAAACCCCTACATAACAGCGCCCGAGATAAATGCGATTTTAGCGCGTCAAGCTTATGAGGAAGCAAACCACTCAAAGTCCTATGCAGTAATGGTTGAAGCCATTTGCGAAAACACGGATTTGATTTACGAGATGGAAAAGCACGATGAAACCTTGCGCGAGAAAAACGACTTTATATCAAGCCTTTACGAGAAGCTTGCGGGCGATGTTGATGACAACAAACTTTTGCTTGCGATGGTGGCAAATCAAATTTTAGAGGGCATTTACTTTTACAGCGGTTTTACGGCTATTTATGCGTTAGCGCGTGCGGGCAAAATGCTAGGTTCTGCGCAGATGGTGCGTTTTATCCAACGCGATGAGATAACGCACTTGCTACTCTTTCAAAATATGATAAATTCGGTGCGCGTTGAGAGGGCGGACTTGTTTCATCAGCAAAATATCGACGCCATTTATGATATGTTTAAAAAGGCGGGCGAGCTTGAAATCAAATGGGGCAAATATATCACGCAAAACCAGATTATGGGCTTTACGGACGATATTATCGAAGAGTATATCCACTATCTCATCGACCAAAGGCTTGTGGCGATTCACCTTGACAAACTTTACAATGCTAATCACCCGATAAAATGGGTAGATGAGTTTTCTAAATTTAACGACCAAAAGGCGAATTTCTTTGAAAGCAAGGTTACAAACTACTCCAAAGGAAGCATTACTTTTGATGATTTTTAGGGCTTGCTTGGGGGTTTTAGTTTGCTCTGTGCTTTTGCTTTTTTGCAATTTGCGTTTGCTTGGGGTTTAGCTTGCTCGTGCTTGGCGATTTACTTGCAACTTGCCCTTTGTGTGCTGAATTTAAGCCTTGATTTTTAAGGCTGAATTTTTGTGCCTTTTTCTAAAAGGGCTTTTGGCGTGTTTTTAAAGCATTCATCAGCACTTTTTAAGAAAGGGGCAAATACACAGCGCATAAATTTGACATTAAATTTATTTTGTGCTACAATTTACTCGTTTTCTTTCAGCGATGAGAGATTTGGCTTGTTCGCAAGAGCAGGTTGCCCCGTCTTTGTGCGGGGATACTATCCTATCACAATACTTTTAAGTTTATCTTTGATTTGCAAAAAGTCTTTATCATTTACCTTACTAATGTGTTTATTAGTCGTTTTTCTCTTGCTATCAAAAATTCTTACTTGTCCTAAAAGTGCAACTTGCATTTTACCTTTGCTATCGATGAATTTATGATAAAATTTGCCTTTTTTGTTTTGCGCCTTACTAGAAAGTGGCACGCCTAAAAAAGTGCCATTAAAAAACACATTTATCACTAAAACAGGACGAGTGAAAATCCCACTCTTGCCAAACACTTCACTACCGACATTTTGCCCTATGCTTATCCAATAAATGCTTTGAATTTCGACTTGCTTTTTGAAATTTTGTGTGTCAATGCTCTTTTTAACGGCATTCCATTTGTCAAGTTTCGCTGAATTATCCATATTTTAACCCTTGTAGAAAAATTAGGCATTCATTATAGCAGAAATTACTAAATTTAAGTAGTCGTTCTTGCCTGTGGCTAGAAATAAAGACAAAGCAAACAAGCAGAGAGTAAGCTCTGCTTAATTGCTAGGGGTTAATTGAAACATTCGGGCTTTTTGTCCTTAAATTTATCGATAGAATATGTATTCTTAACACCAGCAAAATTATTGTCATTCCTAATCATCACTTCAAGTATTTGCAATTCATCGTCCGTTTTTACGGCATTCCACACATAAGAATACACTTCTTGAATTTTTACCAAACATTCTTTGTTTGTCAATCCAAGCTCTTTTTTAGCTTCATCAAAATTTAGAATTTTAGCACCAGCAAAATCTTTTTCGATAGCTTGTTTTGCTAACTTTTCAGCCTTGCTTGTGCTATCGCCCCCGCACGCACTCAAAAACAACCCAGCACCGATTAAGGCACTTGCTACGCCTACTTTTGCTACATTTGCAACACTATTTTTGTTAAGATTTTTCATCTTTTGTCCTTTAAACGCAAATTTCGTGTAATTATGCACTTTTTTGGTTAATGAAAAGGCAAAACGCAACAATTAAGCAAATTTGCAAGGTTTTGTCGCTAAATTTCGCTAAATTTTCACAAAATGAGCTAAAATTTAGCGAAATTGTGCTATATTTAGCTTTTTGTAATGGAGAAACGATGAAACGCAATCTATCCTTGCTCTGCGATTTTTACGAATTTACGATGAGTTGCGGCTACCTAAAAAGCGGTTTTGGCGACAAAATTTGTCATTTTGATGTCTTTTTTCGTCAAATGCCAGATGGCGGCGGGTTCGTCATCGCGGCGGGTTTGGAGCAAATCATCGACTTTGTGAAAAATTTGCATTTTGATGAAAGCGATATTGAATTTTTTCGCTCAAAGGGGCTTTTTGACGAGGCTTTTTTGAGTTTTCTTAAACATTTTAAATTCACAGGCGACATTTGGGCGGTGCGTGAGGGCGAGATTATCTTCGCAAATGAGCCTATTTTAAGCGTTCGCGCAAGGGCAAGCGAGGCGCAACTGCTTGAAACCTTTGTTTTGCTCTCTTTAAATCATCAAAGCCTTATCGCCACCAAAGCCGCGCGAGTGGCGTTTGCAGCGCAAAACAAGCCTATTTTGGAGTTTGGCTCACGCAGGGCGCAGGGCATTGACGCGGCACTTAAAGGCGCAAGAGCCGCATTTATCGGCGGTGTGGCGGGTTCGGCGTGCGCTTTGGCGGACAAAATTTATGGCATAAATTCAAGCGGAACTATGGCGCACTCGTGGGTGCAAATGTTTGACGATGAGCTTTGCGCCTTTAAGCGGTATTGCGAAATTTACCCGCACAACGCCGTTTTGCTCGTGGATACCTACAACGCAAAACGCGGCGTGGCAAACGCTATAAAGGCTTTTAAAGAAGTGCTTGTGCCACGCGGTATCGAAAAATTCGGCATTAGGCTTGACTCTGGCAACCTGTGTGAGCTGTCAAAATACGCTAGAAACGAGCTTGACAAAGCGGGCTTAAAGCATTGTCAAATCATCGCTAGCGGGGCTTTGGACGAATTTGAGATAGCAAGGCTTTTGCAAGATGGCGCAAAAATCGATATTTTCGGCGTTGGCGAACGCCTAATCACCGCTAAAAGCTCACCCGTGCTAGGCTGCGTGTATAAACTCGTGGCCGTGGAGGAAAACGGCGTGCTAGTGCCTAAAATCAAAATCAGCGAAAGTGCGGATAAAATCTCAAACCCCCATCACAAAAGGCTTTACCGCTTTTTTGACGAGCAGGGCAAGGCACTTTATGATGAGCTTTATTTAGCTGATGAAAGCCCAAATTGTGGCGAAAACAGCGCAAATTTACAGCACAAGCATTATCAGCCTAACGAAGTAAGCGCAATCCGCAAAGGGCAAAAGTGTAGCGAACTACTCGTGCCTATCTTTGCAAAAGGGCAGCTTGTGTATGAAATTCCAAGCCTTTTGCAAACTAGGGATTATGCTAGGGCGCAGTTAGAAAGGTTTGATGAGGGCATAAAGAGCCTAAAAAGCCCAAAAAACTACGAGTTGCACTTGTCGGCAAATTTGCAAAGGCTCAAAAAAGAGTTGCTTGAAAAAGCGGTGCGCTGAGCTAAGGCGAGTTTAAGCTAAATTTAAGGAAAGTTTTGATGAATTTAAGCATAAATTTTAAGGAAAAATTTAAAGCAAAAAAGGCGAAATTTCGAGTCAAAAAGCCAAAATTCAAGGCGGTGCGATGATGGATTTTGTGGAGCAAAGGCGTTGTGAAAATATGGCAAATGAGATAGCCAAGCAAATGTTTCTTAATGATGCTATTTTCAAAGCCCTTTGCTCCGTGCCGCGCGAGGTGTTTTCGCCCTTAAAAGCCCACGCATACAGCCTTAACGCCTTGCCGATGAGCGCAAATCAATGGCTCAGCTCTCCCTTAACCGTGGCGAAAATGACGATGGCGCTTGATTTAGCGGGCGTTGATAGCGTGCTTGAAGTGGGTTGCGGTAGCGGCTATCAAGCGGCGATTTTGAGCAAGCTCGTGCGCCGTGTCTGCACCATCGAGCGCATAGGAAGCCTTGTAGATAGTGCTAAAAAGGCGTTTAAAGAGTTGGAACTGCCTAACATTTTGCTTTTGCACGCTGATGGACAGCAGGGCTGGGCGCGCTATGCGCCTTATGATAGGATTTTGTTCTCCGCACACACGGCGCAAGTGCCGCAAATCCTTTTCGAGCAGCTTGCCGAAAATGGCGTTTTAGTCGCGCCCATCTTTGAAAACGGCAAGCAATTCATCACAAAATTCAGCAAAATGGAGGGCAAAATTCAGCAAACCCGCCTTGAAGAGTGCTTATTTGTCCCCGTGCTTGACGGCAAAGAGTGATAAACTCGCTTTGCAAGAACTTAACAGCGCAAACGCCCACTTCACCGCAAACGAAATTTTTGCAAATTTACGCTTGTTTGTGCCATCGCAAATAAATTTTTAAAAAATTTACGCTCGCCTATGTCATCGCAAGTAATTTAAACAAGTTGCGCCATTTGTCTCTTATACGCCAAAAATGCTTTTTGCTTATCAAAGCAAGCTTTGTGAATTTTACATATATCTTGGCGATGAAATCAGCGTTGTAGAGTTTATCGTCATCGCAAACGAAATTTGCAAGAATTTGCGTGGCAAGTCGCTGAAATTCAAACAAACTTTACCACAAAAATTCAAGCAAATTCCAAGTAAAGCTCTAAATTCTATTATACTGATAAATTTTTGTCATACTGACTTAGTCCTTAATTTGTCATACTGAGCCTTTGGCGAAGTATCCAAAACAACAAAACAAAATTCCATCACAAAACTTGCATTTAGTGCGTAAAAATTTAGCGTTTTAGGCTAAAATGTCATTTATGGATAAAGAAAATTTCATCATCAAAGCCTTTTTGCAGGGCATAAACGGCGATGACGGGGCTGTGCTTGGCAAGTGGTGTTACAGCAAGGATTTGTTCTTTGAGGGCGTGCATTTTAAGCGGGAGTGGCTCACTTACGAGCAAATAGCGCGAAAAGCCCTGCTCGTCAATATCTCAGACGCCATAGTGATGAACGCCGTGCCAAAATACGCTCTTTTGGGGCTTGCCTTGCCAAATGACATTACAAAGGCACAAATAAAGGCACTTCAAAAGGGCTTTTTGCAAACGGCGCGTGAATTTAACATAACTATCATCGGCGGAGACACCATAAGTAGCGATAAAATAAGCATTTGCGTAACGCTCATCAGTCGTGTGCGAAAAAAGCCTATCTTTCGCAAAGGCTTGCAAAAAGGCGATTTGCTCGCTTTCACAGGCGTTTTAAGCAAGAGCCTAAAAGGACTTGATAGCCTACAAAATGGGGGCAAGCTCGCTAAAAATCACCGCTTTATCGCCCCAAAGTTGCGTGGGGATTTTTTCTATAAAATCGCCCCAAAAGTGCGTTGTGCTATGGATATTTCAGATGGCTTGGGGCAGGATTTAGCTAAAATGCTTAAAATCAACGGCTTGGGCGTGAATTTTTTGCGTAAATTAAGCGATGATGAGCTTCAAAGCGGCGAGGAATATGAAATTTTGTTTGCCTTTTCGCCAAAAAATGCTCGATTTATCAGCAAAATGGCGCAAAAATTTGGGCTTAAACTCACTATCTTTGGCAAAGCCGTGAAAGGAAAGTATGAATTTAAGGGCAAGAGCTGGCATTTTTGAGTTTGAAAACGCTTTATTGTGCCGTTTAAAGGGCTTGTAAAAAATGAAGTGTAAATTGCAAAAATTTTGGATACAAAATGACAAAAAAGGATTTAAATGATATTAAAAACGCTCACCCACTCCCCCATAAACGCTCATTTTAGCAAAAACGCCGATGATTTTGTCGTGCGTGAAGTGCCTTTGTATGAATTTAGCGGGGCTGGCGAGCATTTGATACTGCACCTAGCGAAAAAAGACTTAACCACAAACGAAGCCTTGCGCCTTTTAAGCGCGGCAAGCGGGGCGAAAATGCGGGATTTTGGCTTTGCGGGGCTTAAAGACAAGCAAGGGCAAACCTTTCAGTATGTGAGCGTGCCGCGCAAATTTGAGTCGGCTTTTGGCAATTTTTCGCACGAAAAGCTGAAAATTTTAGACAGCTTTTATCACAACAACAAGCTGAAAATAGGGCATTTGAAAGGAAATTCCTTTTTTGTGCGTTTTAAAAAGGTAGGCAAAATCGAAGCGCAAAAGCTTGAAAATGCCTTTGAAACGCTTAAAATTCAAGGCTTTGCAAATTATTTTGGCTATCAACGCTTTGGCAAATTTGGGGACAATTTCGCGCAAGGGCTTGAAATCTTGCAAGGCAAAAGGCTCAAAAACCCTAAAATGCGCGATTTCTTGCTTTCAGCCTTTCAAAGCGAGCTTTTTAACCGCTATCTTGCTAAAAGAGTGGAGTTGTCGCGTTTTGCAAAGGATTTTAGCGAAAAAGAACTTGCGCAAATTTACGCGCTTGATAAGGCTGAAATAAAGGCGCTTAAAGCGCAAAGGCATTTTTTCAAGCTCTTAAAAGGCGAGGTTTTGGGGCATTATCCTTACGGCAAATGCTTTGTTTGCGAGGATTTAGAGGCTGAGTGCGAACGCTTTGTGCGAAAAGAGCTTGTGCCTTTGGGGCTGATACTCGGTAAAAAGGCTTTTGCCTGTCAAAACGGCTTTGCTTTGCGCCTTGAAAATGAAATTTTTGGCGACTTTTTGCCCTTTGCAGATCTCCTTACAGGCTCGCGCCGCTTTTTGTGGAGCTTTTTGCAAAACGCTCAATGCCGCTACGATGAGGAAAAGGCGCATTTTTGCGTGGAGTTTTTCTTGCAAAAAGGCTGCTACGCCACTATCATTTTAGAAGAGCTGGTGCAACAGCCTTTGAACTGAATTTTGTGGCGAAAATTTTATGTCAAAATAAGGCGTAAGCCTTGCGTGGCAATCCGCAAAAAAAGCAGTGCTATCATTTAAAATTCAAACAAAAGCCTAAATTTGTCATATCAATGAAATTGTCATACTGAGCTTTTGCCAGAAAGCGAAGTATCCATAAAATTAAAGCGCGCCTTAAATTCTATGGATTTTTCGCTACGCTCAAAATGACAAATTTCCCCAAAGTTCCTACAAAACCCAAACCCCAAAAAAATTTGCCTAAATCCACATAGATTGCCACGCCGTTTTTTAAAAAAACGGCTCGCAATGACGGACATTTCTTGTCATACTGAGGCGTTAGTGAAGTATCCATAAAAAATGCAGGGTGGATTGCTAAAACGAAATTCATAATGGATTTTTCGCTACGCTCAAAATGACAAAGTCTCCAAAAATTCAGCCAAGCCACACCCCAAACCCCCGCAAAACCCCACATACACCCAAAAAAAACAAAAATTCCCCAAACCACCACAAACCCCCAAGCACACCACAAAAATTTTTTGTTTGTCATACTGATGAATTTTGTCATACCGACAAAGTCCTTGTCATACTGAGCGCAGCGAAGTATCCATAAATTTAAGGTGTGAATTTGCGTATTTAAAGCGTGGATTTTTTTGCTGCGGCTGCGCCTTGCAACCCGTTGGGTCGCCTTTTTGCAAAAGGCTCAAAATGACAAAGTCCGCTGTCATTGTGCTAAAAACACTTTTTGTTCGTCATTGCGAGCGAGCAAAGCGAGCGTGGCAATCCACGAAAAAGCAGTGCTATCATTTAGAATTCAAGCAAAAGCATAAATTTTGCCATATCAATGAAATTGTCATACTGAGCTTTTGCCAGAAAGCGAAGTATCCATAAATTTAAAAGTGTATCTTAAATTCTTTGGATATTTCGCCTACGGCTCAATATGACAATATAGAGTTTTTGCTGCACCTTGTAAGCTGCTCAGTCGCTAACGCTCAATAAAGATTTTTTAAGAAAAACGCAAATTTTCATATTCGCTGGGGATTAGATAATCATCTGCTTTGATGAGTTTATCGTAAAATTTGTGCTTAAAACCAAGTTCAAAGAGCCTATTTACCGCTTTTAGCTGAATTTCACTCATCGATACGGAATTTTTGTTCGCATACAGGCTCAAATACTTGTCAAGTTTGACTTCATCGACACGGATTAAACCGCGCTCCATAAGCATTTTGCTTAAAATGGCTTTGTTGCTATCAGCGATTTGCACGGCTTTTGTAAGGATTTGTTCGACTTTTATCGCTGTGGTTAGGGGCATAGAGCGGCGCAACGCCATACCGCCAAGTGGCAGGGGCAAATCATCTTTTACTAACTCGCGCCAAATGTCCCAAAATTCAGCCTCCACGCAAAGTTTTTCATCAAATTCCAAAATGCTTTCGTGTATCAGCACGCCCGCATCGACCTCGCCGCAAAGCACGGCGTTTTCAATGTCTAAAAAGTTTTTATATACCACGCGCGCCTGTGGATAGGCTATGCGAAAGAGCAAGGCGTTGCTAGTGTGCGCCCCGCTGAGCGCGACTTTGAAATTTCGCTTCAAAGGCTTGTTTTTTAGGCGCACAAGCTTTGGACCATAGCCCTCGCCAAAGCTCACCGCCGTGCGTAAAAGTGCGTATTCATCGGCTATTAAAGGATATAGTGCAAAGGAAATCGCGCTCACAGCGAATTCATTTGCTAGTGCCTTTTCGTTAAGCGTTTGTATATCAAGCGCACAGCTTTCAAAATCAAACTCATTCCCCACCCAGCCGAACTTCACAGCCATATACATAAACAAATCATCAGCATCAGGGGAATGCGCAAGGCTTATGTGCTTTTTTATCATCTAAATTTGTCCTTTTTGCAGCCCATTTGTGGTGTATAAGCTGACAAAATGCTAGCCGCTTGGGGAGCGGCGTAGCAAAGATTGAAGGTTTTACCAAGCCTCAGATAATCTTAATCGCAAAGCTACCTTGATAGACTTGCGAAAAGGATTGCGCCTACTCATCGCAGTTTGCGCCATAGTATTGCTTGCAAAGGCTCGCAAAACGAGCTTTTGCTCATCTTGCACCTCATCAAAGTGCGTATTGTCAAGGCAAAGGGCTTTAACACTCTTTGCCAGTGTCAGCAAAACCACGCTTGTCGCCATCATCGGCGATAAATTTCATCTCAAAACTTGCATTTTAGCACTTCGCGCCACTTGTTCTTGTGTGCGCCTTGCAACGCTTGCTAAATGACAAGCAAATTTCATACCAAATTCATACATTTAGTGAAATTTTATCGTAAATTTTTAATTTTTTTTGCATTTAAGTTTTATTTTTTTGCATTTTACCCCATCAAATGCGGATAAATCGCTAAAAATTTAGGCAAAATCAAATTCTGTCGTATTTACAAATAAGTGCTTTTTAAAATCAAAAGCGTAGGTTGGATTTTTATCGCCAAACAAGGATTTTATGTTGTGTTTTTTGCCACAAAGCAAGACTTTGCAAGTGGATACTTCGCTTTGCTCAGTATGACAAGGAATTCGTCATTGCGAGAATTTGTAAAGCGTGAGCGTGCAAATTCGTGGCAATCCACTGAAATTTTTTGTGGTGTGCTTGGGGGCGGTTGGCTGAATTTTTAGGGTTTTTAAGGCTTTGCTTGAATTTTTGTGATAAAGTTTGCTTAAATTTATGGATTGCCACGCTCGCTTTGCTCGCTCGCAATGACGGACAAAGAAAACACACTTTATTATTTTATAATGACGGCGGACTTTGTCATTTTGAGCCTTTTGTAAAAAACCCACACTGCTGTCATTTTGAGTGAGTGAAACGAGCGAAAAATCCATAGAAATTTAAGGCGCGCTTTGAATTTAAGGCGAAATCCATACTTTAAAATGCAAACTCGCACTTTAAATTCGTGGATACTTCGCTACGCTCAGTATGACAAGGACAAGTCAGTATGACAAAATTTAAGGTTTTGCTTGAAATTTTGTGGTAAAGTTTGCTTGAATTTTATCGTGGATTGCCACGCAAATTTTTGCAAAATTTGCTCGCAATGACAGCGGACTTTGTCATTTTAAGCCTTACAAGACAAGTGGCAAGTTTTTGCCAAGCACAAAAAGCCTTACAAGGCAAAACCCCACAAAGCAAAGTGGCAGGCGCAAATTTTACTAAAAGCCCTGCAAGGCAAAGTGGCAATTTACCAACCACAAAGCCCTGCAAGGCAACAAAGCCTCGCAAAGCTTTTTCAAGCGAATTTCAAGCAAATTCAAGCCTTAAAACTTCTTTTTCTTCGCGTCTTCTAAAATGTTTTTAGCGATAGAATTTACGCTTTCGCTGATGATTGATGAGTCATTAGCGATTTTGACATTGTCTTGCGTTACGCTTTCTATTTGCGCCACTGCATCGTTGATTTGCGTGATACCAGCGGTTTGTTCCTTGATACTTTCAGCCATATCGTTGATGCTTTGCACGAGTAGATTTGTGTTCGCTTCGATTTCGCTAAGAGACTTTTGAGTGCGTTCAGCAAGCTTTCGCACCTCATCAGCGACTACCGCAAAGCCTCGTCCGTGTTCGCCAGCCCTAGCTGCTTCTATGGCGGCATTAAGCGCAAGCAAGTTGATTTGCTCGGCTATGTCGGCGATAATGCCTGTTACATTTTTGATTTCCTCGCTTTGAGTGATGACTTCTGTCGTCTTTGTGGAGACATTTTGCATTGATGAGGTGATTTGCTCCAAAGCCGCAGCGGTTTCTTCAAGCGAGCTTGCTTGTGAATTTGACGATTGAGTGAGCGCGCCCACTGCTGTGGCGAGCTTTGAGCTTTCATTGCTTAATGAAACGGCAAAGTCAGATGAGGTTTTAAGCATTTTCACAATTTCCGTGCCAAGTGCGTTTGTTACTTGCTCCACGCGCCCTGAGGCGTTTTTCACTTCTGTGCTGAAATCAAGCTTTGTAAAGCTGTCAAACACGCGGTTAAGCTCGCCTAAATCGTTGCCTATGGCGGTTGAAAGCAGCTCTAAAAGCTGATTTACCGCATCTCGCAAGGTGTTAAGCTGCGGATTTGAGCCAGTCAGCGTTATGCGCTTTGTCGCGTGTCCTTCTCTTGTGTAGTTGATGACTTCTAGGGACTCTTTGACGAGTTTGGAGTCTTTTTCTAAATTTTGCTCTACGATTTTGATATTGTCGTTGATAGCCACGGTTATCTTACCCATTTCGTCAAAGGATTTAGTTTTAAGCTCTTTTGGCGGAATGTTGGTTTTGTGGTTGAGAAAATCAAAAAACTTCATCAAATGGTCTGAAATGAGATAAAGCCTTGAAAGCACTTGGGATTTGATGATGAAAAACAGCACCACAGCACCGATAGCTGCTAAAATCAGCGTGATGGTGATATTGTAGATAAAATGTTGGTTTGTCGCGCTTGTGTAATCACTTTCCTTAGCACTTGACACGATAGTCCAGCCAAAGGGTAGCTGCTTATAAAAGGCTAGTCTTGGGTTGCCGCTTCTATCCACATAGGTGTATTCGCCTTCGCTTGATGAGCCGAGTATTTGCCCGAGTTTGATTTCTGCGTCATAAGGCTCAGGATTTGCCACGACTTCGGGATTTTTGTGTGAAAAAACCCTGCCCGAACTATCTGTCATAAAAATGTCAAGGCTTGGTAGCTCAGGGCGCTCGAAATTCACAAAGCGTTGTTGAAACTCATCAGTGAAAACATCTATACCCAAAACGCCGATAAATTCGCCATTTCTTATCAAAGGATAAGTGATGGTTGAAAGATGCTTGCCCGCGTGCAAGCCGCTTTTAGATACATAATTAGCTGTAACTATGCTCTTTCTAGCAGCCTTTGTGTCCTTATACCACGAGCGTTCGCGCCAGTCTCCGCCTGTGCTGTCCCAGTTGTCTGACAATCTTGGGTTAGGATTTGCCGCGTCAAAATCCTGCAAAATGTGCCGTCCGTCTTCATAGACGATAAACATTGATGGGTATTTGACGAGATTTTCAGTAACGCTTAAAAGCCCCCTTTGTGAGATGACATCTTCTCTATCAAGCGAGATGAGTTTGTCCGCAAGGGCTTTTAGGTGCTGTGTGGCTTCTACATTCATCGTTATGTTGATGGTGGTGTAAGAAGCGTTTAAAGCACCTTTTTGTATGCTTTTGAAAAGCTCGGTAACGGTTGAAGAGGTGTTGTTGTAGCTCAAAATCGAGCTAGCACCTAAAATGACGACAAAAACTAAGACGATGAACGAGGTAAGTCTCGTAGCAAGGCTAGCGTTTTTCATACTTTTCCTTTATAAAGTGGTTTAAAGTCTTAATCAAACAGCGCATTATACTTGCAAATCTTTAAATTTAGCTTAAAATTCGCTTTTTTATTTAAAGATTTGTGCGCTAGTCTTTAAAAATCACGCCTTGGGCGAATTTTTATCAAAACTTTACGGCTAAATCGACACTTTGAGAAAAAATTTAATCCATTACGCTGAATTTTTAGTAAAAATGTGAAATTTTTTATGCAACTCTTGGGAAATTTGAAACTTTGTGGCGTTTGTGTAGCACGATGACGGCACACTCTTGTCATTTTGAGCTTTCGATAAGAAAGCGAAAAATCCACTTGCAAAAACGGCAAGGCATTGTCATTTTGAGCCTTTGTAAAAGGCGAAAAATCCACAGAATTTAAAACACGCTTTGAATTTAAGATGAAAAAATCCACGCTTTAAAATGTAAATTTGCGCTTTAAATTTATGGATACTTCGCTGCGCTCAGTATGACAAGAAATAGTAAAGTATGACAAAAATTTATCGGTATGATAAAATTTAGTCAATATGACAAATTCAGGCGAAAGGCTAAATTTTTTTCAAAATCTATATTTTGCATTCCGTAGTTTGTTTTCTGTATAACGAAAAATCCACGCTTTTAAAGCATAAAATTGCACCTTGAATTTGTGGATACTTCGCTATGCTCAGTATGACAGCAAATAAGGCAGTATGACGAGACAAATCAGTATGACAAAATTAAGATATTTTTCCATTTCCCATCATCTGTTTCCCCAAATTTACCCACAAAAGCAAAAATTTCTTAAATTTTTGCTGAATTTTAGCTTGATTGAAACATTCTTAAAGTATAATTTGCTTAAATTTACTATAAATTAAAGAAAAGCGATGACGAAAATCAAAGAACTTATCCACAGCGAGACCTTTCCGGGCATTTTGCTCATCATTTGCACCCTGCTTGCCTTGCTGTGTCAAAACACCATTTTTAGCGTGATTTACGAGCATTTTTTACACATAGAGATTTCCTTTGAAGCCGACTTTGCCACAGGCGAGAAGGTAAAGCTCTCCAAAAGCCTACTGCACTGGATAAATGACGGGTTGATTGCGATTTTTTTCCTTTGTATAGGGCTTGAACTCAAATACGAGATTATGCGCGGGCAACTGCGCAATATCCGCTCAGTGAGCCTGCCGATTTTTGGCGCACTTGGCGGTATGGCTATGCCTGCGCTCATTTTCGCGCTCATCAACTGGAACGACAACTACGCCTTAAAGGGCTGGGCTATCCCCACAGCTACTGACATAGCCTTTGGCGTGGGCGTTTTGATGCTGCTTGGCAAGCGCGTGCCGAGTTCTTTGAAGCTTTTTTTGCTTTCACTAGCGATTTTTGATGATTTTGGCGCGATTTTAATCATCGCTTTGTTTTACACAAGTGAGCTGAGCCTTGCTGCACTGATAGTTTCAGCACTTTGTATAGCTTGTCTTGGGCTTTTGAATTATTTAAGAGTAAGCAAACTCCCATTTTACTTTATCACAGGCGTGCTTTTGTGGCTTGCTATGCTGCAAAGTGGAGTTCACGCCACACTTGCTGGCGTCATCGTTTCGCTTTTTATCCCGCTTGAAAGAAAGGACGGAACGCCCTTTTTAAAGGCACTTTATGCGGATTTAAACTCTTGGGTTGTCTTTTTTATCTTGCCGCTTTTTGCCTTTGCAAATGCGGGCGTGGATTTGCGTCAAATGGACTTTTCACAGCTTTTAAACCCCGTGAGTGTCGGCATTTTCTTGGGGCTTTTTGTCGGCAAGCAAGTGGGCGTGTTTTTGCTTTCGTGGCTGAGCATACAAATGAAGCTCGCGCATTTGCCCCAAAATGTGAGCTACAAGCAATTTTACGGCATTTGCATACTCACGGGCATAGGCTTTACGATGAGCCTTTTTGTCGATGGCTTAGCTTATGCAAACCCCGCTGCCTTTGGCTACACCGACCGCCTTTCTGTGCTTGTGGCAAGTTTTACCAGCGGTATCGTGGGCTATGTGTATTTGCGTTTTATCAAGGCAAATGAGGGCTAAAATTTGCAAAAATTAAGAGCGATTTTCAAAAACGAAGCCCTTGGCGGTGTGTTACTCATCATCTTTACCCTGCTTGCCTTGTGGATAGAAAACGGCGTATTTCAAGGCTTTTACAAGGAATTTTTAAATTTACCCGTTGGCTTTGTCATCGGTTCTTTTGAGCTGATAAAGCCCTTTTTGCTGTGGATAAATGACGGGTTGATTGCGATTTTCTTTTTTTCCATAGGGCTTGAACTCAAAAAAGAATTCACACAAGGGGACTTTAAAAACCCGCGAAACATTACCCTACCGCTTTTTGGCGCACTTGGCGGCATACTCGTGCCTGCCTTTATTTTTGCCCTTATCAATCTAGGCGACACGCACGCCTTGCGCGGCTGGGCTATCCCTACGGCTACTGATACGGCTTTTGCCTTGGCGATTTTGATAATGGTTGGCAAGCACCTGCCCCCTTCGCTTAAAATTTTCTTGCTCTCGCTAGCGATTTTTGATGATGTGGGCGCGATTTTAATCATCGCCATTTTTTACACAAGCAAATTAAGCCTTGCGGCTTTGATTACGGCTGGGCTTGTCATCATCGTGCTTTTAGTGCTAAATTTACTCAATGTTACGCGCAAGTGGATTTATTTTCTTTGCTCGCTCATTTTGTGGTTAAGCGTGCTTAAAAGCGGGGTTCACGCCACGCTTGCAGGGCTTATCACGGCTTTTTTCATACCGCTTCACACGAAAAGCGGAGAGCCTTTTTTAGAAGAAATTTACGAAAGCCTTAAATTCTGGCTAGCTTTCATCATCTTGCCGCTTTTTGCCTTTGCAAATGCGGGCGTGAATTTATCGCAAATCGACTTTAAAAGCGTGTTTTCGCCCGTGTTTTTGGGGATTTTCTTGGGGCTTTTTGTCGGCAAGCAAGTGGGCGTGTTTTTGTTCTCGTGGCTCAGTATCAAGGTAGGGCTTACCAAACTGCCCGAAAATGCGACTTTCAAGCAGCTTTATGGGGTTTGCATACTCACGGGCATAGGCTTTACGATGAGCCTTTTCATAGACGGACTTGCCTACTCGGCGGCTGACACCTACAACTACGCCGACAATCTCGCCATTTTAATGGCGTCTTTTTGCTCGGGCATTGTGGGCTTTATTTACCTTAAATTCTTTACGAAATGAAAAAATTTGCCCTTTTTTGCGTGAGTGTGGCTGTGGCGTTTAGCCTAAATGCTTGCAACGCTATGCTTGCGCGCATTTCTGGCAAGGACGGCTTTCAAAGCGAATTCTCATCAAATGCCCTTTCACAAAACACAGGCGAATTCAGCTCAAATGCTTCAAATTCAGCGACTATAAGCGAGCTTTTGCGTATCCAAAAAAAATGGCAAAACACGCCTTATCGTTTAGGCGGGACAAGCGTTGGCGGGGCTGATTGCTCGGGCTTTATCCAAACAGCGTTTAGGGAGCATTTTCACTCTAAAATTCCACGCACGACAGTGGCGCAGTTTCAAAGCGGCGTGGGCGTGCAAAAGTCGGCTTTAAAGGCTGGGGACATAGTTTTTTTCCGCACAGGACAAGGACCAAACGGGCTTCACACGGGCATTTATGTGGTGGGCGATGAGTTTATCCATCTTTCGACAAAGGGCGGAGTGAAAAAGGTGTCGATGAATTCAAGTTACTGGAAAGGCAAATTCATAGGAGCAAGGCGGTATCTGCGCTGAATTTTGTTTTCAACGATAAGTTAAGATTATTTGTGTAAAAATTCAGCAAATTTAAATGAAAAGTTGAATTTCAAGCCTTTGCGCTCAAACATTAAAGCAACAAAAAGTTAAAACACCATAAATTTTACCCAAAACTATAAAGCAAAAGTGTAACTAGCCGATAATAGCTTTTTAGAAAGTGTGGATTTTGCATTGTGGCATTTTCTTTAAATTTATGCTATAATGCACTTTGACACGAAAATTTACGAAATTCGTAAGGAGAATTCGATGAAAACAAAATTTTGTTATCTTGTTGCACTTTGTGTGTTTGCCACTTCGCTTTTTGCTGCGCCCCGCACGACTGAGGGACGGCTGGCTGACTTAGAGGACAGACTCGATGAGATTGAGTTTCAATCAGGCTTGGATAAGATTAAATTCGGGCTTGATTTCAGCACGGGCGGCGGAGAAAGCTGGTATAAAATCAGCGAGCGTTACAGCGGCACTACGCTAGTAAGCCCCGAGCAAAAATACAGCGCGCACAACAAATGGGGAATGGAGCTTCATCTTAATATGAACGCACCTATCAACGACTACACCAAATTCTACGGGCGTTTGTCTATGGCAAAAAACTATGGTATGATGGACACAAACGGCGTGCATCAACCGCTTGACATTGATGCTGGGCGGGATTTGCGTTCAAGCGGACAAAGCCTTTATGTAACGCGTGCTTATGTGGATTTGTTTTTAAGCAAAGAGATAGTAGCGACTTTGGGTAGGCAGCCGGGCACTGATGGACCGGGCAGCAACCTACGCAACAACGCCTTGCGTCAAGCTACTTACCCCGCACTTCTCTTCAACACGCTAGGCGATGCGGCGGTTATCAGCTACAAGCCGAGATTTTTAAGGCAGTTGCAGTTTGTGGTGCGCGGGGCTTATGGTAAGATATATCAAGCCGACTCACAAGGCGTGGTGCGCGACTGGACGAGCAAACAAGATGCGCTAGATAGTGATTTATACTACGCTTCTATGGAAATTCAGCCTTATCTTGGTTCTTTGGGTAAAAACAGCTTGATAATGCTTTCTTATGCTCGTTTGAGTAACCTAGCCCTTGAAGTGCCTACAAATATGGCTATGCAAGGCACAACACCAACGCCTGACACTTACAAAGTGCAAAATTTAGGCGATACGGATTTAATGAATTTGCATTTTGAGAGTTATCAGGCTTTTGGCTTGCCGCTTAGTTATTTTGTGTCTGGTTCTTATATGAAAGGCAGTGGCGCAAGAGTGGTAAATGTAACAGCTGTTGGCAATAACGAGCAACTTAAAAATGGCTTACTCGCACAGCTTAAATTCAACGAAGAAACAGCCTTTGCCGTGCACGCGGGCTTGCGTTATGACTTTCACCGCTACTTTAAACTTGGCGGCGAGTATTTTTACGGCTCACAATACTGGTATACCGTTACTCGTGTGAGCTTTAACGACCCGCTTAACATAAGAGCGACACGCGGACAGGCTTTTGATGTGTATGTCATCACTCAGCTTGACAGAAATCAGTTTTTTAGACTCAGCTACACGCACATACAAAACAAATGGAACAACCGCGGCTTACCCTTTGGCGGAGCTTACGGCACAAATGATGAAGATAAAGCAAAGGGTGGCTATGAAAGCACAGCCGACAATGTAATGCTTATATACAATGTGAAATTCTAGTGTGATAAGGGAGGGATAGACGATGAAAAGGATAGCCTTTATATTTGTTGCTTGCCTGCCTTTGTGCGCTTTTGGGGCTGATTGTGATGCTTTATGCAAAAAATACAGCTCCCCAAACCCTGCTTCAAAGACTATGGCACAGCTTGAACGCTGGGTAAAAAACCGAGTGGATAACCCAAAAGACGCCGCAGTGCTAAAAGACTGCCTTGTAGCAGGTGCTGCTGACAATCCAAACCAAGCAAGCTATGCTGGAAAGGGGGCTATATGAAAAAGTTTTTGTTAGTTTGTATGTTGAGCTTGCCGCTTTTTGCAGCTGATTGTGGTGCATTAGCGAGCAAATACAACGCGCCAAACCCTGCAAGCAAGACTATGGCGCAGTTAGAACGCTGGGTAAAAAACCGCGTAGATAACCCAAAAGACGCCGCAGCACTAAAAGACTGCCTTGTAGCAGGTGCTGCTGATAATCCAAACCAAGCAAGCTATGCGGGTAAATAAGGATTTGTCGTGTTGTTTGAGAGTCGTTTGAAAAAGCTGAGCCTTGCAAGTAGGCTGAATTTAAGTTTTTTTGGGATAACTTCACTTGTGGTGTTTATATCCTTAACTTTTATCATCTTTTACGGCGTGTTTGCAAATTTTACTTCACAAGTGGAGGAAAATATCGAGCGAATTCAAGTGAATTTCACTCAAACTTTGGAGGCTTTAAATCAAGCCGATGAGATGATGAAAACAAACGAAGGCTCAACCGAGCAGTTTGAATTTATCGGCAATATCAACGCAAATCTTATCAAGCTACTTTTAAACGATGATGCAAACACAAAACGAATCACCGTGCAAATGGTGCGCAGCTGGAATGAAAGCTTTGTCAAAGGCGACCCTGAGCTGCAAGAGTATTATAATGAGTTAAATCGCATTTTGATGAGAGATGATGATACAAGATGGTTTTGTCAGCGCTTGCAAGCCGTCTTTGGCGACATTTACAATGTCTTAATAGAGCGCACTTACAAGCGCACGGACGAAACTTCGCAGTCCTTAGAGAGTATGACAAAGGATTTTTCGCTTATCAATGAAGATTTAGCCCAAACAAACAACTCAAAAGATGATTCAAAATCCTTTGCTAACCTTATACTCATCATACTTTTGCTGACTTTGGCTATCACGGCTGTTATCGTCTATATGCTCTTAAAACTTGTGCGAGAATTCAAAAGAGACACTAACGCCATAGTAACTTATCTTAAAGCAGGCACAAGCCACAACCAAAAAAGTTTGCTTAAAATCGACAGAGGCGACAAGGACGAGCTTTTCATCATCACTAAATTCATCAACGAATTTGTCTCCAAGATGAAAAAAATCATCGAAATCGCCGAGCAAACAAGTAAAGCGATTTTAAATGTCAGCTCTTACGCAACCAAACTGCAAAACCATATCGATGGCATAAACGAAAAGACTTCAACAACCGTGCGCGTAGGGCAAGACATAGTGGGCGGACTTGATGAAAATATAAATTTAGCAAATCAATCACAAGGCAAAATCAACCAAAGCCAAGAGTATATCAACTCCACAAACACAGTTATCGCTAATCTTTTAGAAGAGCTTACCGCAAGCGTGCAAAACCAAACTCAACTCAACTCACAAATCGGGGGCTTGCAAAAAAATATCACGCAAATTAGCAATGTGCTTTCTTTAATCCAAGACATAGCCGAGCAAACAAATTTACTTGCGCTCAATGCCGCCATAGAAGCAGCTCGTGCTGGGGATTATGGACGAGGCTTTGCGGTAGTGGCTGATGAGGTGCGAAAACTTGCCGAAAACACCGACAACTCCATAGCTGAAATCACCACAAACATAGAAGCTATCATCAAGGATTTGAAAAATATCAGCTCATCTTTGGAGCAAAATTCAGGCATACTTGAAAACCTTGAAGAAGAAGGCTCACACTCAAAAGAAAGCCTAAACGCCACAAGGCAATACATAAACGACATAGTCAGCAACATACAAGAGCAAAACACGCGTTCTATGAATTTAACGCAACAAACGCGCGGTATCATCGACTCTATGATTTCTATCGACCAGCTGCTTAAAGAATCAGCAGGCATAGTAAATACCGTTATAGAGCGTTCGAGTGAGCTGAAAAAGAATGACAAAACACTTAATGAAATCATCAAAAATTAAGTGAATTTTTGCGCTTGTTTGGGTAAAATTTAGGCTTGTTTGAGTGGAATTTGCACTTGTTTAAGTGGGCTTGTGTTTAATGAACTTGCACTTTTTGAGTGAATTTAAATTTGAATGAATTTGCCCGCTTTTTTAGCTCAAATTTGTGAATTTTTGCGAGAATTTAAGAAAATTTAGCTTAAAACAAAGGCGCAAAATTCGCTCAAATAAGCTGTGCGAAAAGGACAAAAATGAGTGAAAAAGAAATCACAACTATCAACTGGCAAAAGGTAAATGGGCTTTTGCCCGTCATCGTGCAAGACTATCAAACAAGTGAAGTGCTAATGCTTGGCTATATGAACGAAGAGGCGTTGAGGCAAAGCCTAGCGCAAAAAAAAGTGGTGTTTTTTTCGCGCACCAAACAAAGGCTGTGGCTCAAAGGCGAGGAAAGCGGGCATTTCTTGCATATCATCAAAATGGGGCTTGATTGCGACAAAGACACGCTTTTAGTGCTTGTTCGCCCGCAAGGTGCTACCTGCCACACGGGCGACATTTCTTGCTTTGAAAACACGAGCAAAAATGTGGATTTTGCCTTTTTGGCGCGCCTTGAAAAGCTCATAAATTCACGCAAAAACGCCGATACAAACGAGTCTTACACCGCACAACTTTTCCAAAGCGGCACGAAACGCATAGCCCAAAAGGTAGGCGAAGAGGGCGTTGAAAGCGCATTAGCGGCTGTGGCTGGCGATGAAAACGAGCTTTTAAACGAAAGTGCGGATTTGCTTTTTCACCTGTGCGTGCTTTTGGCGGACAAAAATTTAAGCCTAAATGAAGTCATCGCTGTGCTGAAAGAACGCAACGCGAAAAAAGAGTGAAATTTACGGCTCATTTACCAAAAAGCTGTAAATTTAGCACGAAATTCAACAAAGGAGCAACGATGAAAGTCAGTGCAAGAAACCAACTCAAAGGCAAGATAGTCGAGCTTGAAAAGGGCGCGGTAAATGCGCTTGTCAAAATCGACATAGGCGGGGGCAATGTCATCTCAGCTACCATTTCTTTGGACGCTGTGAAAGAACTAGGGCTTGAAAAGGGCAAAGACGCTTACGCCATAGTCAAGGCTACTTCGGTGATGGTAGGCGTGGAGCATTAAGGCTTGGCGTTTGTAAGGGGTGTAAATCAATGCTTTTTGGTTGTAAAAATAAGGTGCTAAAAAGCGAAATGAAATTTACCAACCCCCCCCCCCAGCTAAAAGCTACACAAAGTGTGAGCGTAAAAATGCGCTTAAATTTATGCAAAAAATGCGCCAAATTTTTAGCGAGTTAAGTGTGTGGCGACTTCGCCCTAAATTTTATTTGAAAAAGCCCTGTGTGAGCCTTTTTGTCGTGGGGGTTTTGGGCGCGAATTTTGCTTTTGCTCTTGATTATGCTTTGCCTGAATATCCTATAACTTTAAAAAACAACGAGCAGCGCACAGACCTTGCTATTCCAACTCCTGCTAAACCAAACTATGAAATGACAACCTTTAATTGCCGAAATGATGCAAATAGTGGCGATTGCTATGTAAAAAGAAATTTAAACATACAAGGGGCAAGCAACGCCACATATATATTGCAAGCTAACGACACAACCACGACTTTTTACGCTCAATCAATCAGCGTAGCACAAGGCATAAAATCAGCTTTAATGGGTTTTCACACGACATATTTTCAGCAAGGGCTGACTTTAAGCGATGGTTCAAGCATAAGTATATTTTCTAGTGGCACGACCATAAAGGCGCAAGGTAGCGAGCTTGGCGGTTTGTCAAAGGTTAAATTTGGCAACCGAAACGCACAAGTTGTTTTGGGCGCAAATTCAAGCGCAACCTTTACAAACGCACATTTTTTCATCAGCGACTCAAAAATCAGCGTGAATTCAAATGCAAATTTAAGCATAGACGCCAGCAAGGGCGTTCGTTTTCAAAACGATATAACAAACAACGGCGGAAACATTACCACCAAAGGCAACACTTATAATATAGGCGGTGCAATCAATGGTATCTCAAACAGCGTGGCTACCTTTACGCAAAATGGCGGGACAACCACGATAAATGGCGATTTTTATAATGGCGGGCAAGGCGTTGTCGATACCACAGGCGTGGTAATGGGGTGGAATAACTTTGACCCTGATTATGGTGGCGGTGGAAATTTGGAGCTTAATGGTGGCACTTTTGAGGTAAAAGGGCAACTCATTTCTCAAAGAGGTGGCACGCCTATGAATGGCGGCGGACTTTATGACCCAAAGGACTCAACTATAAGCATTCGTGGGGCTACGCTCATCGTGAGCGGTGGATTATACAACAAAGAAGGTTCAACGATAACTTTTAGTATAGGAAACAATGGACAAATGGGAAAATTACAAGGGAATTTAACTAACCAAAATGGCGTTGTCAATGTTGATATAAAAGGTGCAAGTTTAGGCACACCTTATAAAATCATCACAGGTTCTATAAGCGGGTTCAGCACGCCTAATTTTACAAATCTCAATGAATTTTTAAGTGCAAATTATGCAAATGGACAAGTTACGATTACCCAAAAAGGCTCTGGCGGTGGCGGTTCTGGCGGAGAAAGTGGCGGTGGCTCGGGTGGTGGTGGCTCTGGCGGAGAAAGTGGCGGTGGCTTTGATGAATTTAAAGGCTCATTAGGTAACAACCAACAAAGCATTTTAGGCACTTTGGAAAATAAAATAGAGAATTTTCTAACAAGTTTTGGCAGTAAAGCAGAACTAGAAAATAAACTCACAGAAACCAACAAAGCCATCCAAGACAACCTTGTCTCACAGCCTAAAAATATGCTTGCTGCTTTTAAGGGCGATGTCTTGCTTGCTCCGATGAGTCAGGGTAGGTTTGTGGCACGCCGCCTTGCCGCAAGTGGTGCTG